>Ga0315274_10001579_pt1 | contig 34952 bp, 33 predicted proteins | sample YL17G02_20_MG_FD_203700 | JGI IMG/M metagenome (GOLD analysis project Ga0315274, IMG submission 203700) | Sediment microbial communities from Yellowstone Lake, YNP, Wyoming, USA - YL17G02_20 | ecosystem: Environmental > Aquatic > Freshwater > Lake > Sediment | place: USA: Wyoming | collected...
CCCCCCACGACGCTATCGAAAGCCCCCCCTGCGCATGGCCGAGCGGCCAGCGATGAGGCTTCTGGACAGGTGCGTGGGGGCGTATGGGCGCCCTTCTGGACGGGCATTTGTCATCATAAAAGTTGTCTTGTTCCCTGCTCCCATGAATGAACGGCCCCCCAAGGCCCGATGTCTACGACCCTTCCGCATCCGTCCGAAAGCCCCCCTCTTGACCTGCCACGCTTCATTTCTCGTGCTCCTTGCGCGCTTGCAATAACACGGTGACAATGGCTGGAACCTATAGGAGATTTCTCCGCAAGTATTATCTAGTGGTTGGACTGTTGCATAACTGGGAGAGAGGGCGAATGTATAGGAGGCTTGTTTTGTTAGTTTCTGTCTTTGTTTTACTGTTTTCGATTGTTTCTGGGACCGCATTTATGGACAGGAAAATTAATGAAAAAGACAATTAGTGCTATAATGGTTCTTCTAACAGTTGCTCTACTTGTTGCAATGACGCCTCTTCCAACAAGAGCTGCCAACGGTCCACGATGGACTAAAGGCTTAGACATCAACTTCTACGCGACCCCCGACGTAGCTTATGCAGATCTTAAGCTGGGAGGAATAGATTTCATGCAATGGGCGTTAACCTATGAGCAATTACAGGATGCAATAGCTGACCCAAGCATACAGATTGCTCCGATTGACGAAAACGGCATGTGGGAAATCGACATTAACAACAACTACACCATAAGAGATTATGCGGGCATCCGCAGCCCGACAAACGACCTGAACTTCAGGAAGGCCCTGACTTGCATGGTAGACAAGAATTGGATACTCAACGACGTCGTGAAGGATATGGGTGCAAGAATTGATGTACCCATCGCCGCCCCGCAGATTTCAGGATGGGCTGATCCGAGTGTCATAGGCGCCAACTTCCCATACGAGTTCAACATGACCAAGGCAGCTGAGTATCTAACAGCCGGAGGCTTCGTAGACACGGATGACGACGATATACTCAACTACCCTGCTGACTGGCCAGGCAGACCAGGTCAACCAAACATGGACCCGCTGAAGGCTAAGATCAGAAATGACCACGCTCCAATGTTCCAGGCTGGAAGAGCTCTGGTTGATAACCTGAGAAGCTTGGGCGTGCCAGTTGATGAGCAGGATGCCCCGAGTTCAGTGCTGTTCCCGATAGTCATGAACGGCATCTGCAACTACCACTTCTACACTGGTGGTTACAGTGTGGGCCGATACCCGACCTACTGGCTGACCATGTTCCACGGCGACTACTGGCCAACTCAGAACTACGTGACAGGCGTGAACGCTGACGGACTGCCAAACTACCCAGACTTCGACAATGACATCCACAACCTTTACTATGCTGCGAACATGTTGGCTGCTGTGGCAGCATGCAAGCAGGGAACCATTGACTTCATGAACCACTGCATCAGCGTTCCTGTCTGGACTTCTAAGTCGTACTGGGGCTACAGGAAGGCATTAGTCGGCATAGTGGACATGTACGGCTACGGCTTGGAAAACACTTACACGTTCCTGAACTGCTACAAGGCCGACGACCCAGCCACGCCATACAACGAATCGCTGGAGACGTTGAAGTTTGGCACGGTCAACGCGCCATTAGCGTTGAACCAGCTGTACTCTCAATGGTACTTCGACTACGCCGTGCTGGACAGAATCTTCCCAGCTGGGCAAATGGTCGAGCCATACAACTTGGCGGTTGACAACCCAGGAATATGCCAAGATTGGGAAGTTTCCACGTGGACAGACACCACGGTGGATCCGCCGGTAGAGAAGACCAAGGTCACGTACTGGATCAGAAAAGGCGTGAAAATAGTCGCACCTGTGACAGGTGCTCCAGTTCGCGACTTCACAGCACATGACCTGGAGTTCACGACCTGGTACGGTTACGCGTTCCCAGACGGCTGGAACTTTGCAGACTGGCAGGACGTTGAGAAGACCAAAATCATAGACGACTACGAAATTGAGTTCTACTTCAGCTCAAAGAGCATGTGGTTCTATAACGCTCCAACGAATCAGCTCTTCCCGAGAAACGAGTGGCTAGCCACACTGTGCGGTCCAGCCTCTGCGTCCTTCGTTTCAAACGGGACAGACTTCCCGGCGTCAACGAAGTACGAGTTCACGACAACTGACAAAGTGGTTGAAATAACAAGCGTGACCCGCGGTGCAACGCCCTTGACTGAAGGCGTCGACTATGAAATCCTCGCTGCAGGTTCGCCCACGTTCATGCGCAACATCATCCACTTCTTGGTCAACCAGCCAGCAGGCACGATAACCGTGAACTACTACAGGTCAACAGTGGACCCGCACGGTTTCTTCATAGGTGACCTGCCTTGGACAAGCACATGGTACGGCACGGGCGGCCCATACTACCCAATAAACATCTTAACCGGTGTAGGTGGTGTGGCAAGCCTCGGAGCCAACACGAACTACTGGCTCGAGACCCCGCCGCTTGGCGAGATTGACTGGAGGTGGACTTGGACTGGGTCAACAAAGCCACGCAGCGGATACTACCAAGTTTGGATTTATGATATGGTAAAGGTCACGGCCGCCTACTGTTCAAGAGGAGACGGTGCACCGCAAGCAAACTGGTTCCCAGGCGCAGACATTGACCCGATAGACCTATGCCACGTAGGCCCTTATGACGTAATACTTGTTTATGCGGCAATGGGTGGTCTTGTTAACATAGCCGTAACTAGCGTCACAGTTTCCAAGACAGTTGTGGGACAAGGATACTGCATGAATATTACTGTTATTGTTAAGAATGAATTGGATTTGGATCTACCTCTACCCTCTAGCATCACCGCTTACGCCAACACAACACCAATAGAGACGAAATCAGTTACCCTAGCACAACTGAGCTCCACAAGCATCACCTTTACATGGAACACTGCTGGCTTTGCCATGGGCAACTACACCATATGGGCTTACGCCACTCCAGTCCCAGGCGAAATACAGACAGCAGACAACACTTTAGCGAATGGCTCGATCTTAGTGACCATTCCAGGCGATGTGGACGGAGACCTTGAGGACGGACACTACGACGTGGACCTGTTCGACGCCGTCAGGCTTCTTGCCTGCTACGGCGCGAAAGAAGGCGACTCCAACTTTGACCCCAACTGCGACATAGACAGCGACGGCCAAGTGTTCCTCTTCGACGCGGTGATACTGCTGAGCCGCTACGGGCAGAAGTACCCATAGCGCCGCCAACGCAGCCGGCCCCATTTCGCCCTCTTTCTTTGAAAGCGCGCGCATTGAGGGACACTTGATTCTACTGAAATTGAATCCTTGGCACGTCTTTGGAGGCCCTTGTAGGGCTCATACACACGCGTGCCACAAGTCATATATGTAAAAGGCATACATGCTTTATACCAAGGGATAACAGAAGATTATTTTATCCCTAGACAGCCGAGGTGGGGCTGTATAAAAATACCAATAAAAAGGGGAGAGTGATGGAATGAGAGCAGAATTGATTTTATTGATGGTGTTTGTCCTGATTCCAGTAAGTATGTTACCTATCTTGACTAGTGCAGTACAAATATCGCTGGCACAAGATGCCCCATATGAGGTATTGGATGAAACTGGAACGCATTTCGAGCTGCAAAACCTCAATGTTTTCATTACAACTGACGCTATGGTACATATTGTGTTGCATGCATCTTCTGAATTCATGTATTTCTCCATTGAAAATGCTGGCACTGCTACTTCTACCCAACTAACATTAGGTACCCTTAGGCCTTCCACAACGTACTACTTATGTGAAGATGGCTACGAGAATGAGAAGGCTTTCGTGACTGATGACCTCGGAAGCTACACGTATGACCAAGACCTTTCTCAACCTCATCTTATCATCATCCAACCAACTCCAGGCACAATCACGATCTATGAGAGCACTACCCTTCAATCCGACATCCATGAGGGCGTATCCATAGGGGCTAGTGACATTGTACTAGATCTCAACGGATACAGCATGATAGGGCCCGGTGGATTCGGCGACTGGCTGGGCATATTGATTTGGAACGTGAAAAATGTAACCGTAAAGAATGGTGGCATAAAAAACTTCATAGCAGGCATAGCGGTGGGCGGGTGGGATTGTGAAAACATCGTTATCAACAACTGCACGATAGGCCCGAATCAGTGGATGGGTTTCAGTTTCATGGGGGATACCCACTCAAGCATAGTCGCGAACAATACTTTTGCTTCACATGGATGGCGTACTGGTGAATTGAGTGGTGCGTCAGACAACAAATTCTACCATAACAACTTCGATAGAGAGGTCATCGTATATTCAGCTTCCTATAACAACATTTGGGACGATGGTTACCCGAGCGGAGGAAACTACTGGAGCGCCTATGCTGGTACGGACCAATACAGCGGTCCCGACCAGGATCTTCCTGGCAGTGATGGCATCGCTGACTTGCCCTATGTTATATCCTACTCTTACGGTGACACTGACAACTATCCTCTTATGAGCCCTTGGACACCTCGTTCAAGCATGGTAAGTACAACGGTTACGAAAGGCCAGCAATCGTACCCCATTTCAATGTTCTCCAACTCAGCGATCTCAGACATCAAACCTACTCCTGCCAAACTAGACTTCACAGTCACAGGCGAAAGCGGGATGCTAGGATACGTCAGAGTCGTGATACCTGTCGGCTTGAACACAACGGACATCAAGGTTTTTCTCAACCATACAATGATACGTCCTCCGCCTTATCCGGTCATAGCCACGAATGGCACACATTACTTCATATATTTCGCCTTTGAGTTCAGAAGCTTCTATGAGGTTACAATACTTTTCGAACCTTACACAGCAGCGATTAACATTGACCCCGACACTTTGAACCTGAAGACATATGTAGCCAAGTGGATTACATGCTATGTCGAGCTTCCTCTAGGCTGTGATGTTAGTGACATCGACATCTCTACAATCTTGGTGAATGGCACAATCCCAGCTGAACTGAACCCGATATGCGTTGGGGACGAGGATGGCGACGGTATTCCAGACTTGACGATTAAACTTGACAGAGCTCAAGTCATCGCTTACATTACCGCCAATGTTAACATGACAGAACTGGCAAAAACGAAATTCATGACAATCATCTTGACTGTGACTAGCGAGCTTTATGATGGAACACCATTTCAAGGACACGACACAATAAGAATAGTATTGAACATGGGAGTCGGGGGCCATGCCCAGGACGCTTTACTCAAGTAACCCTCTTTTTTTTGTAGTGTGCGCCAAAAAGCTTTCCCATTTTCTTGTGAATTGTCGGTACCAAGGCGGTACCACAGTGTACCGCACTTCTGCAAGTTCTTTTATGGGCCTCAACAACCATGGAAGAGCCAAGGAAAAAAGCAAGCAGATCTAAGGTACCAGGAAAGTCCGAAAATCGGAACTCGTACGCACTGGTCCCAAGCGCCACTGTACCGGCAAAACCTTCCCAGCGTAATAACGTACAGCGCGCTGTGGCGATACTCAAAGCTTGGGGGGCTGTTGCTTGGAACGGTGCCTGTACAATAGTCAGACGCGTGCAGTGGGCAGAGTCGAGAAACCGCTCGCTCTCGCCTCTGGGACGGTTGCAGCCATCCTGTTGGTTGTTTCGTTCGTCTTTTCCTTGGAAAGACTATCTAGTCCATACGGCGCTCGCGCGTGTCGTTGGCTTTTCAGGATATCCCCTGCCCCGTCCAAGGCTCGGTCCTCCAGGTCGCCTATCCACGCCGGGTTGAAGTAGTTCCTCATGAACACGCCTGAGCTTATGCGCCCGTGCAGGAAGTCTATCTCGCTCTCCCTCAGCCATTTGGTCATTAGGCTGCCGTGCAGTTCTCTCACGTCGGCGAACCTAACACCGCCTAGTTTCCTCGCGACGGGCTTCTGGAACCCGCCGTAATCCAGCCTTTGCCCCCTGCTCATCCTGTCCACCAGCTCTGCCGGAACGAAACTGATGAACACCTTCTTGCTTCCTCGTATGAAGGTCTCCTTGAACCTGAAGTGCTCCAGCACCCGCCTGTCAGCCTTGTAGTACTCGCCGAGCCTCCCCTGCCCTGAAAGGTCGATTATCAGGTTGTGGCTCTCGACGGCCTCGTTCAGCCTCAGGCCAGTGACGGCAAGGAAGTCCATGAAGCCGCTCAGATGCGGAAAATGCTCTTTGACCCGTCTTATCCATTGATAGACATCGTCTGCGTTAACCACCTTCGTCAGCCTGTCGATGATGAGCTCGTCCGCGCTTCGGTCGTTGCACTTCAGCCCGTAGTTCTTCACAAGCCCCCTCCAGTCCTCGCAGACCCCCAGAAACTTGGACAATGCCGTCAGCGCCTTCAGCGCGTGCACCCTCTGGCAGTCGTTGAGCATCGCCAGCTCGCTCAAGTCGCCACTTGCTAGGCAGCGGGCGTACTTCTTGGCGTGGAAATACCTGTCGCGAGCGGTGAATGGCCTGTACTCCTTGTACGCCCAGGCCCTGAACTTGTCCCAGTCGACCTCGCCATCATGCAATGAACGATTAGCGTCATCCCGCCCTGAGGCGGCTATCCCGCAGGGGTTCGTGGGTCCGAATCCCACCCTCCGCACCACCTCTTTCTAAAGCCTTTTTCACGCTCTTTTCGTGAAAAGACCACGAAATGCGTATTATCATTGTCGTGACAATCCTAGTGCTCTCAGACTGCAATCCGATTTCACGAGTTTCAAATGCCCTGAACAATTGCTCGTGTCGAAACAAAGCGGTAAACAGCTTTTTGTCAAGAAGTGTGGCTACAGAACCTTCTACTACATGCAAATGGCACGAAGAGTTCATTCTTGCTGCCCCCTTTGCAACGCAAAAGACTTTTTTATTGGCCTTAGATAAATTAGTAGCAGGCGAGTCTAATGAGTCGATCTGCTCTCTCCTACTTGTACCGTCTTTGTTCCGTTAGCTCGCCTCCTTCGTTATGGTCTAAACCTAGGACGCGGAGCATGCTTCAGTCACATCGAATTGGCCTCTCGGCGGAAAGCAAGATCTGCGGAGTGATGCCCGAATTCCTATATGTTCCAAATGAGCTTGCCAAGCTACGCTCTTCCTGCCTCTGCGTAAGAGCTCAAAAACCGGGTTCCTCTGTTCTAGGAATAACATATCCTTTGTTTAGGGCGGGTAGGTTCTTTGCATCCTGAAATCTCAGACCTTTCTGAGGCAAAAAGGGTGGCTTTTATAGACTTATGCTCCGGAGCAGGTGGCTTAAGCCTAGGCTTCCAGAAAGCAGACTTCACGATCGCTGTAGCGGTCGAGTACAATGCCAGTGTTGCTGAAACCTACCGGACCAATTTTCCCTACGCTACGCTTATCCAAGATAAAATAGAGAACATCACAGGAGAAAGACTATTGGATGAAGCTTCGCAGCGATCGTTTAAGAAGCTGGTCTTGGCCGGTGGACTCCCTTGCCAGCCCTTCTCCCAAGCTAACCATCACAAGAAGGGTATCGAACACCCTTCAGCTTCAACAGTAGATCACTTCGTCAGGCTAGTGGAAGAGGTGAAGCCTGAAGCTTTTCTGTTCGAGAACGTGACGAGCTTTCGATCGATAAGCAAAGGGAAGTCCATGCATCAATTCCTGAAAAAGCTCAAGAAATTGGGCTATAGAGTTTCCTTTGCATCACTGAAATCAGAAGATTTCGGGGTTCCTCAACTCAGAAGAAGGCTATTTGTGGGTGGCATGAGAAATGATTGCCAGCGAGGCTTTGATATCAGCGCTACGAAACGAGGAAGAACAAGGGTAACTGTCGGAGACGCTATTTCAGATTTGCCTTTTCTCCAAAAGGGAGGTGGCGGCTCTGATGTAATGGATTACCCAAACGGAAAAAAGCTTACGAGCTATCAGAGGAAAATGAGAAATGGCTCTCAAGTCTTGCATAATCACTGGAGTTCCAAGAACAGCCCAGAAGTTGTGAAAACCATCGGTTACATAGCCCCTGGTAAAAGCCTGAAGACATCTTGGAGCAGCCTTCCTCAAGAGGTCAGAAGCAGATACAAGAACTCGGACAACATACATTACAACATATACAAGAGACTGATTTGGAACGGCTTTTCTCCAACCATAGTTCACCCCAGGCGGGCGATGCTGCTGCATCCGCATCAAGATAGAATAATCACAGTAAGGGAAGCAGCTAGGCTTCAAGGCTTTCCAGACAAGTTCAGATTTCTCAGCGGTATAGACAGTCAATATCAGCAAGTTGCTAACGCTGTCCCGCCAAGTGTTGCGGAATCTGTTGCCCACTTGTATTCAATTTATCTGAAGTGCAGGGAGTATCAAGGGGTCGGACGACCCATCAAAGAAATTGTTATGTCGCCTAGCTACGCCTCGGTTGTTCCTTGATGAGCAACTGGAGAGATATGAATTGAAGCAAAAAGGTAGTGAGTTCGTTTCAAGACTTCTGATGTGGCAAGCCCACAATGACGCTGACTTTCCTTGGAGGAGAACAAAAGATCCTTACAAGATTCTGGTTTCAGAACTTCTCCTCAGGAAAACAACGAGGAAGCAAGTCAGTCAGATTTACGACACCTTTTTTTCGAAGTTTCCGACAATCGAAGTCCTTGCTTCGTCGGACGAGAAGGTTATAAAGAAAGCAATCAAGACGCTGGGGATTGAACACAAACGTGCTTCTGCTCTCAGGAAGATGGCCCAAATTATTATGGATAGTTACGGTGGAAAGATCCCGACAAAGAGTGAGCAACTGACGAGTCTTCCCTACGTCGGACGATATACGTCCAATGCTCTTATGTGTCTAGCCTATGGTCAGGACTATCCGCTTCTTGACACTAATGTGGTGCGGATCATCACACGTGTTTTTTCACTCAGATCTTCCAGAAATCGTCCAAGAGACGACCCTCAAATGTGGGATTTCGTTTCTTCACTGATCCCATCAAAGAAAGCTCGGGATTTCAACCTTGCAGTACTGGATATTGCGTCTTCCATTTGTCGCGCAAATAACCCCGATTGCCCAGTCTGCCCATTACTGGGCATCTGTGACTATGGAATTGCGGGGATCAGAGGGCTGAGACGAATTCGCAATTGACACATATTGGAAACCGGCATTCAGTTGACTATGCATATTGATGTGTCTCATGAATTTCAAGGTTTTTGAACTAACACGTCGATCAAGATGTGTCAGGAAAATCCACAGTGGCAGTAAGCTTAAGAAGCCTTTTCGGCGATACTAATTCATAACCCGCAGATTCCTAAAAGGATATGGATATGGATACAGAATGAGAGCTGTAATTCTCATTTCATGTTAGGCGCGGTATCGTGATAACAATGATGGATCAACACCTCTCTATTGAAAAAGAGCTGGAACGAATAGCGACTACTGACAATAGCGTAAAGAGTCTATGGGGCCGGTACATTGCGATGAAAGACTATCTTGCTACACAATACTATCCATGGATACAAGCAAATTGCCCGTACTTCACGGATCACGGGCAGCTGCATATTGAATCCACTATTGAAACAGCCAGCCAAATGCTTTTGCCATCTTCCAAGAATCTTAAGAAATTTCACGCTCTCGATTTTTATCTCCTTCTATGCGCCATCATTTGGCACGATGCTGGCAATGTATATGATCGATCGTCGCATGCGGAGCAAGTCTCACATATGGTTCAAGAGATTAAGAAGGAGATTTTCTTCAGTCCTACTATGCTCAGATTGATTACAGAATTAGTCAAAGCGCACAAAGGTGAAGACGGCCTTGAGGTCCCGCAACGAGAGCAAGACTGCGTAATAGGCGCGAAAACCTTTACTGTATTTCCGAGAGCATTAGCAGCGATCCTTCGATTCGCAGATGAAATCTCTGAAACCCGATCACGAATAAGTGTAGCGTTGCTAAATGAAGGAAAAGTGCCTAAGGAAAACAAAATATATTGGGAGTATGCTAACTGTATTGCTGCCTCAAGAGCTGATCCCCTTCGGGAACGTGTAGTTGTAACTGTTGAAATTGAAGCTGATAAAGCAACGGAAAGGTACCCATGTCCCGAAGAGTGCAAGCAATATTCGGGAAGAGATAGGTCAATCAGCCTCATCGAGTATGCGATTAGTCGATTACAGAAAATGAACAATGAAAGAGCATACTGCGCCAGGGAATTCGGGATGTACACATCGATCAGGAAAATTGAACTGCGGTTGACGCTTACGCAATGTAGTGAACGTGTTGAAGAGTATACGAACGAGTTCGTGTTGCATGATTCAGGTTTACATGACGATACTTATCCGAAGATTGAGTTCTTTGCGGATTTCTTCAATCATAATCCTCACTGGAACCCGAAAAAGATAATGGAGTGGAGCAGGAAATGAGTACCGGTTGTCCTCCAGTAGCATTCATCTCGAAGATTGCGCTAAACCCTTTCATCGTAGAAAGCCCTGAAAAGCTTCAACCAAAAGATTTGAAAGATCTGTTCGTAGAAAAATACACCCAGATAGAATTTCTCAAGGAGCGGAAACACACATTTCTCTGGGGCTCACGAGGCTCAGGCAAAAGTATGATGTTACGGTATTTAGAACCTCAATGTCAGATGCTCGTACATGGCAGTATAGAGAAGTTTCTTGAGAAGGACAATTTCATCGCGGTCTATTGTCCGTGCAAAGAAGGTCAAATCAACAAAACAGATTTGAGACTCTTGAATGAAGACGCCACTTCGATAATCACAGAGCACATTCTCATTTCATATGTTGTTGATCAACTAATCGCCTGCATTCCAACGCAGTTTCCAGAGCAATTCTTCAACACTGAAAAGAGCCTTCGTCTTGCTGAAGGAATTATGAAGCTTTTTGACCGGGCTTCAGTCGTATCTTTGGTGGAGGATGTTAACCAGACTACTGATTTTCATAAAGAACCATTAGTTTGGCTAAGAGAGTTTTTTGCAGCAGACAGCCGGAAACTTGCGCAATTTCTACGAGACAGCTCACTGAGCGGTAGAAACGTAAAGTATGAGGGCGCAACTACTGGATACCACGATTTTCTTTTGCCAAGTCTCAAAAACTTCCAAAAGATTTCAGGGTTGAACCTGCCAATATATGTGATGCTGGACGATGCTGATAGGCTTTCTAAGATCCAACAAAGAATCATAAACACTTGGATTGCCAATCGAGATCAAGCTACTGTTTGTTTCAAGATTTCCGCACAACAAAATGGATATTCCACGTTTCTTACGCGAAATGGAGGATTGATAGAACAGCCACATGACTATTCAGAGATCGATGTTGACGAGTTATATACCAGTTCCAAATCTGATTACGAAGAAAAGATCAAATTAATCGCGGAACGAAGACTCGCGCTATCTACCCTAAAAACAAAGAACATTCTTGAGGTTCTTCCCGAAAATCCTGAAGAACGTAAACTATACGAAAGAATCAGGGACGAAACCGCGAGAGAATGGGATCAAAAAGGTCGTCCTGGGCGTAAAGAAGATTATATAACCCGCATTGCCAAGGCCCGCCTATTTCAATATCTTAAAGCTCACAAGACACGTAAAAGCTACGCTGGTTTCCACAATTTAGTTCATCTATCATCCGGCGTGGTGAGGGATTTTCTTGAACCGTGCTATATTATGTTTGATAAATACCGCGCCACTGTAAAGGACCCCAGTTTAATCCTGTCCATTCCTCCTGGAGTTCAGGACGATGTCATATTCGGATATTCGGAAGAGTTCCTTCTTGATAGACCCGACCGCATCAAGAAAGACCTGCCCGTTGAACGATGGAGTTTGGTAGATAAATTGGAGACTTTGGTCGAGTCGTTAGGCAGGCTGTTCTATGAACGACTTCATGATCCAGAAGCGAGAGAGGCACGTTTGTTCTCTTTCACGGTTCGTGGGAACACTCCACCCGAGGTCCAAGAGGTGTTGAGCCTAGGATTAGAATACCGCTATTTTCAGAGGAAAACTTATAGCTCAAAAGAAGGGGGTGGAAGGGAGAAGTGGTACGTTTTACATAGGCGATTATGTCCAGTGTTTAAGCTCGATCCAACTGGCTTCGAAGGGAGAATTTCTTTAACACCAGACCTTTTGAGAATTGCATTGGAGAATCCGACCCAATTCGTTCGACTTAGATTGAAGCTTGCTGAAGAAGCTGAAGAAAAAGGGCTTGATTTCTACCTTGAAAAAGGGGATTAAAGTGACAGAAAAACGGTTAGATGTCATTAAGATGGAAGGGGGCCTCTCAACGATTGGAGAAACTTCAGACGATCTGCTATTTGTTTGTGCAAGCTTCGAGTTCCGCACGATGACAGCAACGGAATGTCTAGGAAAGAGCTACAGGGCCAAGAATGGTCTTCTTTATTACAACAGTTCCGAAGCCACTTCAGACATTGTTAAGACCAATCTTGAGAAGCTAAGAAGACTTCTCGAGCTAAAATGCGACAGAGTAAAAACAATAGAAGGCAGTGTGAGCGATCCAGTAAAACAATTCAAAGCCATTAAGGATGCACTTCTGGAGATAGGGGCATCAAATTCTTTCCGGGCCATAACTATTGATAGTACGACATTCAACCGTGAAGCTCTTCTAGTAGCAATGGCACTCATCAGGACCAACTTTTCATCTGCAATGACTCGTGTACTTTATGTTTCACCACTTGAACATGGTGATTGGCTGAGCCGAGGATTTCGCGAGGTTAGATCAATCATCGGTTTTCCTGGAATCCAAAGAGCAGATCAACCCACCATGCTCATTATACTGACAGGTTTCGAGCCTGATCGCGTGATAAAAGTAGTAGAAGAACACGGCCCAGATAAAGTGCTTCTTGGATTCGGAAACCCCCCCACGCAACAGAATTTTCTTGAGAGAAATATAAAAGATCAAAGCAAGATAACCTTCTCAAAACAGGATGTTGAGAGATTCGAGTTCCCTGCTAACAGCATAAGGGCATGTCATGAGTGTTTAGAATCGCTCTTAAAAGACAGGCTTTCTTCGCATAACGTCATTATGGCTCCCATGAGCACAAAACTATCCACTCTCGGGGCATTCCTTACCGTAGAAGCACATCCTGAAATACAGCTGACCTACTGTGTGCCGGGCGAATACAATACACAAGACTATTCTAAAGGCGTAAGAAGCATCTTTGTAGAGATGATCCGTCCTAAAACTGAAAAATCGGGGAGGACAACATTAATTGGCTGATGCTGACTTCACATACAGGTGCTCAGAACCTGCTATCAAAATTAGAGAACCTTTTTCTAAATTGCGGAAACGAGACTTCAACTTCTTATAAACCAGCTCTTGTATTCTAGCCGCAAGATAAAGATTCGGGATAAATGCTCCGCTGTTTGATTCTATTTTAAGATTAGGATCTACTGTCGCTAGATGATGTGATCGGAATTCTACTTTTAGGATAAGTTTATTGTTCCTGACAAAAAAATGCATGTTCGTGAAGCATGGGGGGTCATTTAAGTCAAAGTCGATGCGGGGATCCCACAAAGATCCATATGCTCTTCTCGTATTTGGATCTTTAGTGAGCCTCTTGACGATTTCACTAATTTGGTTTATGCTATCATCAAAATTAAGGATTCGGCCTCCATAAGCGTACTCAAAACCTGAAAGCTTTTCAGTGCTAAGTTGCTCATTGACATAGTTTTCAAGCAACGATTTGTCGAATAGTTCTGGTTTGGTCCAAGGTTTTCGAATTATTATTTTCACGAAAAGGCATTCTAGTGTCAGTGTACCTCTTTCATCGACAACTGATACTCCATTTTTCGACACGTGGTCGATGGTTCCCAACCATGCATCGTCTATCGTCTCAAAAACCAACGCATTCGTGTTGCCTCCTAGGAATGCTTCAGCAGTAGAAGTAGTATACTGAGCCGGAACTTCAGGGAAACCTATCAGAACCGGGTTTCCCCAAGCCCCTTTGTCACAAACTATATGTTGAATGCCTTTGGAACTAAACTTATAAGGGTCTTTGGGCCAATCGTGCGAATGCTTCAAGACCCTCTCGATTGTTTCGAAATTGGCACCTCGCATGTCAATGATCTCCACTTTTTTTCGAATAGTATCAACAAGATCACTTGGTACATCGGGGATCTTTGGTTGCCCTATCATCTTAGAGGGCCGAGCTATCTCTCCTTCTTTGTTTACGCCATGTGACCATATGTCAGCAATTGCGGTGCCTACTAAGTGCCCGTTATCGATATCTTTTGGTTGGTGATTTTTGTTGGGAGCACCAGATGCTGCTATAATCAGATACCGAATATTGGGGTTAAGAGCTAGATTTTTGAAAACATATTTCAGGCCCAAAACTGTTCGAATAGGGCTAACTATAGCACAATGCGGTTGGGCTCTCTTTATGAAATCAGTCCAATCATTTGGTATTCTATCTTCATTCCATGTCCATACTATCCCACATGCCGAAGGGCTGAGATAGTTTCCCTCAAAGAAAGTCGATTTATCATAAACGTCATAGGGAGGAGTAGTCGTAGTGAAAATTCTCTCAACTTTCTTGTAGAAATTAATTTTGAAGTACTGCCCAAAGAAAGTCGATCGTCCAAAGTATACGTTGTTTCTCAGGCGTTCGTATTTTTGCTTCATCCTAATCCCCTCTTTTCCTCAAGGCTATTTTATTGTCAGATACTCTTATTTGTCTTCACGCATCTAGAGTCTTAAGCATGGATGAGGAGCATTGAACTCGATCGACCAAGCTTTGCAGGGTCAGGCGCACAGATACTCCATTATGTACTTGGTGTAATCTGTAGATACTTGTCCTGTTTTGTACCACGCATCAAACTGCTTTTGAAAATCGATGTTTCTATGGAACTTTGCTTGTAGATAACGTTCGAATTCTTGCGTGAAAACCAGCAAACAACCTTGGATGGTCACATATTGAGCGAAGTTTACCAAATGACCCCTCCCAATGTCCACATTGTCTCTGCCAGTCGTTGGAATAACAAATACTGGAATGACATTGTGTCTGACGGCATGTGTTTGGATCTCGTGACCAAACATGTCTTTCTCTTTTCTAACACAACCAAATCCTTGAGTGTCAGCCAATTTCTCGTTGAAATATCTGTAGTAGCCTTCTCCTAGACTTCCGCGGTACTTGGCTTCAAACACCAACACAAGCTCGTTCTTACCTAGGGAAAGAGGAATGTGGAGAATTCTGTCATACTCGTACCTCCTTCTAGGATCGACGATTGATGGTTTGTAGATGCGATAGCGTTTCTTTCCGTTTTTTATGACGAACTCCCACCATGGCTGGCCGATTTTGAAGTCTCCTTTCTCATCCATGATGTCGATGGCGAGTTGGCAGAACTGCTCGTGGCTGTGACCGAGCGCATTCTTGTATGTGGAACGTTCGCTGACTTCGGTTTCCCAATACTTTTTCTCTGTCTCAAACTCCTCTGAAGTTAGCACACCGTCAATGTAATAGAATGCATCACCGGAGATTTCTATTTGTTTGAGATCATCGTAGACGTCCATGATCTCACGGACATTGTCAGCAACTGTCTTGGGATTCATGCCCATTTCCCTAGTCAGATCCTTTAGTCTGACAAATTGATGATGGATTTCGGTGTGTTTGCGCACAGTTTCATAAATCAGCTGCTTCGTGCCTGCTAAAACGTCCCGCTTGGCCAAGCGAGCCGAAAGTTGTTCGATTCTTATGTAATAAAGCCACCCTCTGTCGAATATTCGTTCACGCCTTGAATCATTGCTTTTGACCCAACCACTCTTGTGGATCCGTCTGGTGACTGACAATGTAAACAACGCTGAAATGACCTTGCGCGGCTTCAGCTCCAGTTGCTCGGCTATTTCTCGAGGAAATAAAGCGCAAGGGCTATTCTCCAAAACCCCGGAAACTAGTTGAGGAGTGCTCTTGGCTCTTTCTCTCTGGCAAATACTACTGTAACGTCCAAACTCAATCACATCTTTTCTCAAGACATTTTTCCGTGCAGTTTTGTCCCATTCTTCGTACGCTATTTCGGTCCTTAGCGGATTACAAGGGCCTTTTGGAATGATGTACCATCTTGTTCGGGCACGGCTCCATTTCCACTTACCTGAATACCTCAACGTTACAACGTGCCGAATATCGCTAGCCCACAGCCTTCCAGTCTGAAAAAGCGCAGTCACTTGGCTGCTCAGATCGCCAATGCCCAAACCTTCTTCAATCTCCGATAACGACCTAGGCTTGCCATCTTGCATAAAGCTTAGTATTTGGCCTGTCTTGGTCACTGCTAGTCCTCTACACTCAAGTATACTCTATGGCACTTAGTGCCTATAATGTCTTTCGTCTGACGAAAGCCAATCATTTGTCCCCGATGTACTTGCGCAGAAGCTCGCGAAGCAGTTCGCTAAGCGTTTCATATCCTTCCATTCTTCGCTTTTCATCTAGGCGCTCAAAGACGTCTCTTGACAGGCGTACGTCCACGCGATACTTTTCAGGATGTCCTTTGATTCGGGGCAATCGTCTCATCTCCTTCTGCTCGACAGGCCGTATTCAGCAACGATTTTTCTCATGTGCTCTCGAAGCTCCTCCGCCCTAGATTGGTACCTCAACTCGCTCATCACGATACCATCAAACTCTGACACCAAATCTTCAGGAGCATCAAACTCAACCAGTATCGTCTTCCTTTCTTTCCTGAGGTGTCTCGCAAATTTCTTCTGTCCCGTCATACTGCCGCCTCATTTAACGATACGACTATACTTTTATCACGAAAATGTCATAGTTAAAGGCTCCACTCAATGAAAGGAGAAAAATCAACCGCCTATTGCACGAAAAAGCCTCTATCCTAGTCTATTGCGGCTGAAGCGCAATGAATAGGGCAACGTTTAAATTTCATTCAGACTACACGACTACATCATGAGACAACCCGGCTGCAACGGAGGTGAGAGAATCAGATGGAATATCTCACCATGTATAACATGACCGACCCCAAACTGCAAGAATCCGCTGAAGGCATGCTTCAAAGAATCAATTTCGAAGCCCCACAAGACAAGATGGGAACAAGAGTCAAAGTACTGATTGGATTGTACCTCGCCAGCCTGCAGAAAACAGGCATAAGCCTAAGAGAACTCCGAGCATTCGTAGACAAAGACCTCTCAACAATCTGGCGGCACATAGCAGAATTCGAAGAAGCTGGAATCGCCGTACAGGTAAAACGAGGAAAATGGACGCTGACGCACCCAACCCTCACAGCCACCCTCGCCAGCGCACTGGACCGCGTCATAAACGAATTCAACATCGCCCTAGCCTTCGCAAAAAACATAGACGAAAAATTCGGCCAAACCACAAAACAAACACTGCCCATATGGGTCAAACTATGGATCAAACCCCTCGCCTTCACCATCACAAGTGAAGAGGAAAACACAGTTACAAGCCCAAACCAGCCCCCTCTAACGAAAACAACCACGAAAACAGCACGACCAACCATCGCCAAAGCAAGTGCAAAGGAAATACAATCTATAAGCAGTGTAGCCGGGTTGTCGTTTTGGTTTCTTTTTGGGAATTGGGGCGTTTTTGTGGTTTTTTATTTCCTTTACGACTATAGTTGCGTTTCTTTTTCTGGGTCGCTTTTGTGGATTGGCGCTTTTTTTGTAATTGTTGATAGGTTTATGGTCGGTTAGTTTTTTACGGCTATACTCCTTGTAGCTGAGTTTTCCTCATCACTTTTGTTTATTCAAGCTGGTACTGATTCGAGATTCTTTAGAGAGAAGGAGAGTTGTTTAGATCATCAGCAAGATTTTTTACTGTCTTCTAATGGTGCCTTAATGGAAACTAAGTGAGATCGAAACTTTGCGTGTTCATTTCTTCATCAGATTGAAGAACGTAGCTCATGGTTTATAGTATTTTGCCTTTATGGTCTTTAAAATTTCATCAGGATTGATGTGCTTTCTTTTCAGATAGTCAAGTAGTTCGCTCAAGTAGATGATCGTTACACCATGTTTTTGGATCTCAAATGGTAATCCTGATTCTATTGTGTGTGCCAAAACCAAGATGGGCCTGACAAATTTCCATCGGAGCATGCCATCCTCTTTTTCTTTTTCCAGCTTTGTTATGAAGCCCCAAGTATGCCATTTCGGGTTGTGACCAAAGAGATCCCTCCATTGAACTTTTCCAACGGTCTTGAACTCGAAGACTAGCGTTTCCTGAAGCCCAAATTCAGCTGGACCAAACGTATGCGTAATTAAGAGGTCGTATTCACCGAATCTTCCTTTTTTATTCTTCTCAACTTCAATGTTCGTTGAATACCATTCCTCGCTTTTTCTGTGGACAATGTCATAAAATATGTGTGTGCCGAAAGATTCAAACTCATATCCATAAGCGCTTCTGCGCTTTCCTTCTTCTGACAACCAAAACTTGACTTGCCTCAACTTTTCTTCTATAACTTCTGGGTTGGCTTTTGTATCATAGACTACCATAGTATTCGCATACAGCTCCGTACGCACCCATGGAACAAACTCTTTTAGCTTCCTTATCTTAAAGCTTAAGGTTGCGAATGCCGTAGGAAGGCTCTTGCTTCTGTTTGTTGCTTCCCTGCGAATGTCTAAAGTCGTAATTACAGTCTTCTCTCTAATTAGTTGTAGTATGCACTTTTCATCTGGTGACAGACCCTTGTGAGGGGGATTCTGAATCCATTCTTCTATGGTACGCGGATCGGGATCGTAAAGGTAACCCTGCTGAAATTTTGTCTTACTTCGCGCCATCTCACCATACCTATAAACCATTTTGTTGAGAGTTGAAGACAGGGTCAGAAAGTTTGGTTCGTACTGGTATTTCTGTTTCATAATTTGAGAAATCTCCTGAGGAAATAAGGGTTCGGGTTTTTCTTGCGCGGCGAAAATCTGCTTTATTAGGTATCGTGTCGGAGAGTGTGTTTTCGTCAGTAAACTCTTGCCAGAGTATTTGGAAAGCTCGATTTCAAAAGTCTTCCCATATAATTCCACGCTAACTCTGTTATTCTTTGCATCACCGTAACCGTATGCGTACTCACCTCTGCCTTTTATCCCGCTGAACGCGGCAGCCGACCTTAATATCAAGTTCCTTTTCCAAAGTCCGTAAAGCCTAGAAGAAAGGCTGCCTATAGGCATGTCTACATTATACTTTTCTTGCAACTCTTCTGATAAACTTCTCGCTGTCCAAAAATCTCCTCTCTTTAACGTGGCAAGAATTAGTTCCGTTGTCCTGCTGTTTTTTCTAGGCATCGTTCTCCTCTTTTAGCCATTTTTCTAGGCTTTCGGCCACAGCCTTGCTGATTTTCCCGCGAGCACCGAACGTTCTGCAGGCTTTGGTTGTGAGCTGAACATAGAGTTCTAATGGTATCCATGCGTGTGCGTCTCTGAGGTCTGCGTCGGTTTCGACTCGATAGCCGCTTTTTTTGAAGTAGGCGACTAATTCGGGATATTTGTTGCGGATTTGAGGCATTATGTCACCAAGTGCCTTTAAGTATACTAGGTGACATACGATAACGACAAGACATTTAAAGTTTTCTAGTATACTATGAGACACATAGTGAAATACGTTGCTTGAATTGCTGGGCAAGAAGGGAACCAAAGAGATCTTGTTGGCTCTTGAAAAAGGCCCGAGAAAATTCAGCGAACTCCTTGATTCGCTGCAGCCTCGAATCACTCGGCGAACGCTGGCCAGACGACTTAGGGAGCTTGAAAACCTTAATCTGATAAAACGGGAGCTGCCTGAAAAGCCCCCAGGCATACTGTACGTTCTGACACCCGATGGAAAGCAGAAGATCAAGTTGATCAGAGAATTCGAAAAATAGGATTTTTCTAACATCCCCTCTGCTCCATGAACCGATTCACAATGTGAGGGTTGCCTTGCAATGCGCATTCAAATACAATTCTGGTAACTAAGAAATCCATGAGGACGACGTAGTTCTTCTTGAAAAGTTCTGAACCCGCTTCGGTGAGCGTGTAGAATGTCGGAACGTAAGAGTCTTGTCCTTTCCTACGATGTCCATGTCGATGGATGGCAATGAAGCCTTTTTTGCAAAGGGATTTCAAGGCCCTTTCTATGCGACTTACCTTGTAGCCACAGAGGGCACAGAATTCCTTGATTTCCGTAAGAGAGGGGCAACCGTAGCAGACGAAGGCGAACGCCGTCCACTCACTTTTGGGGACGACATTGTCGTTACGCTTCATATGCGCCATATTTAAATAGTCGTGTAGTCGAATCGTTAAACATAACCAGCCAGTTCTGGCGCATTTAGTGGCGCGTTTTCCTTAAATATGGGATGCTATAATGTCACGGACTAAGGTGTGGATATATCACCCACGATTAAAGCGGCGCATGGTGATCTATCTAGAACACAAAAAAGCTGTGCAGACCAAGAAGTGTGTTGATCGTTTGGAAGTTACTCAGGAGCAAGAACAGTGTGTGCACGGTGATTTGAGAGCAAAAAGGTTCAGAAGATTCGCTCAGACAATTCTTGAACTTCCTGGAGTAGCTAGTGTTCGCGAGGCCGCAAAACTAGGCGGGGTTAATCGGGAAACGGCAAGAAAGTATCTCTCTATTTTAATGGATGGTGGACTGCTGTTTTCACTGAGGTTTGGAGTCAATGGACATGTGCGACAAATATACTTCGTTCCTGGCGCTAGTCAAATTGATTACGTGGCCATGTTCGTTAGGCTCTTCCCGGAGATGTCAAGAGTAAGAGCGCTCCCTCAAGTAATTGACGATGCTTTGTCAGGCAAGCTTGACATTGATCCCGGCTACTGGCGCTGCGTTCGGGCTTCATGACGAAATAGCCTGACAACATTATTCCTTGGTCCGCCGGCCTATACTCCAGTAATGCTTAAATGCTTGTATGTCACCTAATGCCACATAGTATACTAAATGTCATTAAGGTAAACTGTGATGCAGACCGATATCACGGAAGCCAACGACACTTGTCCAGTCTGTGGCAGCAGCCCCATTAGATATGGCATTGATAACGTTAATCTGGAGTTTTTGTGCGATAGAGCAGCAGAGCAAAAACTTAACGCTGCGATCTCTTTAGGGAGAATCGTATGGGACAACATCCCGACCCTTCGTCTCACAGCCGACTCGAAAGCCATAGTCGAAGGTCTTTCAAAGGTTATGTTAGAAAGTGTTGAAAAACAGGTCGGCGCCGTCTTAGGATCATTGAAAACTTTCTCAGAAACCTTTCCGCCGTTGATTGAAAAGTTGCCCGATGATTTGAGGAAGGATTTTCAAGAGAAGTTTGAAACAACGAGGATGACGTTGGAAAGTGAATTCAAGACGCTGCGTGAAGTGACGCCGACTTTTCAGAGCGTGGTAGAGTCTATCGAGACTGTCACCGAACGGATTGAAAACGTAACAAGCAAGAAGATGGATGAGGTTAAGGTTGAGTTGGGGGGCAAGTTTCGGAAAGTCCTTGACGAATTAGGATTTCCACCCGCGGGAGAAGTGAAATTGTTGACGCAGCTTGTGGCGAGTAGTCTTCCAGTATTAGAAGAGCTGCTGAGAATTCAAAAGGTTCCAGGCGAAAAGGGTCGGCGTGGCGAGATGGAGCTTCTTGACGAGCTGAACAATTACTTTCCTGAGGACGAATATCAGCATCTCGGCACGCCGGGAGAAACTGATTTAGTTGCCCTAGTGAAACATGATGGGAGTGACTTGGGCCATAAAGTGCTGATAGAGTCAAAGAAGAACGCGAGTGGCTGGAAAAGAGACTTTATTCTGCAGGTTCAGAGGCACATGACGAACAGCAGAGAACGCTTTGCTATCTTGGCCGTCGATGTTTTGCCTAAAGGCGCTAACGGATTTTTCATCGAACGCTGCTCGGAAGGCACGATATTTGTCACGAGTCGTGAGAATTTCAAAGTCACATATGGTGCTTTGCGATCCGTACTGATAGCACTCTACCCACTTCAATCAGGGACTGTCGATATTAAAAGGCTGCTTGCAGACAAGAGAATTGAAGAAGCCATTCAAGACGCTTATCAATACGAGGATAACGTTAAGAGGATAAGACAAAAAGCTGGCCGAATCGTTACCAACGCAGAGGAAATAACCAAAAATGCTAACGTCTTAGATGACCACCTTAAACGATGCCTAAAAGAATTACAACGCCGCATTAGTGAGGCAGTTCAGGAAATTGAAAAGGAAAGCCCCGGCAATTCAATATCAGCCTCCATAACAAAAGCAAAACAGTGACTGCGTGAGCGCTGAACCCTCTCTTCTTCATTTGTGCAGTTGCATCATGTTTCCCTTGAAGTCAATTTCGTAGGCATGCCAATAGATGCCTGTCTTTTTATCTTGGAAGCCGAAAATGATCAAGTATGTTTCTCCTGGAAAGTAAGATACTTGTGTGAATATCATCTCTCTGCATCTTTCTAAACTAGCTTCTTCATTTTCTTTTCCAGGGTAGAATATCCCGACTTTAAGAGGAGCTGAAATCTCGTTGAACTTGAAGAACGTATATTCCAATCTTTCAGCAAGGTTCTCATGTTCAATTATGACCTCATCTCTCCATGGTGTTTCTCTTCCTTTTTTCAGTTTGGGCAGGGATATGTACCATACTTGGTCTATGCTTCGCCATTCAGGGTCGATTTCATAGCCAAATTTCTGACCGATTCTGCCTAAGAGTCCGTAGTCCTTCTTCTTCCTGCTTTTTGAAGTCCCTAGCATTTTAGCAGTCCATTCTGGGGACTTGTCATAGATGGACTCCCAAGTCGTTCTTTTCTTCTCGTCATCAAATTCCTTCAAGAACTCAAGAAACAAGGCTCTACTTCCAATCGTCAATGTTGACCCCAGTCCTAGTTTGCGTTCACTAATGTATTTATCCTTTAACGGATGGCGCGAGCGCTTCCAGTTCAGTGGACCGTCAATGAAGCTTTGTAACCAATTCTTGAACTTCATCGGCGATGGTTTCCAATCTGATCCTCGGAAACTCTTCAGCACGATCTTTTTTGTTCATCTTTACGAAGAGGGCTAAATCGTGTTTCACATCTGAGATATAATGTTCAATTTTATCGTTGGCTTTGTTCATGGATTTCAACACTTCGAACAGCAGAGTGCCGTATTCATATTCTTTAATCGCTCGCGTATACCCGTATCCATCAAATTCTATAAACAATGCAGGCCACATCCTTGCGGACAATCTCTCTATGTCATGGAGTTTGTTTACTGTGAAGATTGGTTCCTTCCTTGAGATCTCAAGCAGTTTGTAAACAACATGAGCATCTCGACTATTGAGATATGTCTTCTCCTCTGCCAATTCTCGCAAAGTTGTGGCTACTTCTCTGAGACGACTTTTCTCTTTTTCACTTGATAGTGAGTCTTTCCAACGTTCATAGAAGTTGTCGAGATCAGTCAGTTTAGGCAGTCCCTTTCTCCGCGGATAGATACGCCGCGATCTTCCATCTTTGCTCACAAGAATTGGTATGTATACGATATTTCCATAGTATCCCATTTTCTGCGCATACGTGACGTCGCCCCAAATCATCACGTCTATTCTGAGTTTCTTGCCATCCTTGAGATGGAACTCAGTTAGAATCTTGCGTGCCTTTATGGCTTTTTTGGCCAACATCTTATGCTGCAACTTCGAACCCCGATACAATTATGTTGCTATCTACACTTGAAGTTTCACTGGATAGGGCTTGCCTTGTAGTCAAGCTTTGCGTCACATGCGTAACAGGATACAAAGCGCGCGCTTTTAAGAGAATAGCAAAGACATATTTTGACTGATTGTATAAGATTGAACATGACGAGAATGAGCACTCCACTGCCAACTGAAATGACTGTCAGAAACTTCTTGATGAAGGAATTGGAGAAGAGATCCGTCAAGGTGCAGACTGAGTGGTCTTACACTACTCCGATTGGTCGTCTTGCTCCTGACATGCGTCTCATGAATGGCGCTGAGTATGTTGTTGAAACTAAACTTGGTGCTGAGAGCAAACTCCTTGATGCTATCGTCAGACTCTATGATTATTCCAAATACACCGATGCCAAGGGTGCTTTTGCAATTCTTTTCCCTGAGGAATTGAGACGTCGTTGGACTACTGAAATGCTAGAAAAGATAGCAGTTGATCCCAAGCTGAAATACGTTGCAACTGCCATCTTCAAAGACAACAGACCTAGCACGAAATATGAAGGCAATCTCTTTGAGTTGGCTGATTGGATTGCTTCTCAGGTGTTGAAGCCTCTTGCAGTTGAGGCTGACACGGGTTTTGCAATCAGAGTCTTGACTGAAGCTGTGGATGCAATCACTCTCAGTGTGAAGAGTCTGAAGGGCAAAGACCTTGAAGAGATCTTTGGTGGAAGGACAGTTTTTGAGAACATTTTGCAGTATGAGGAAGGGCATTATCCTCTTGATGAAATGAGGCAAGCTGCAACCTATCTCTTAGTCAATCAGATCATCTTCTACCATGTTCTTTCTACAGCAAATCCACAGCTTGAAGCAATAGATGAGGGCAAGATTGGGAAGCCTGTTGACTTGCTCAGATACTTTGAGGCTGTTCTGAGGATAGACTACACTTCTGTTTTTGGTTTTGACGTGGCTTCCAAGCCACCTGAGTCTGCAGCAGACATCATCAAGAGAATAGTAGTTGTGGTCAAAGCTCTTGCACCTGAGAAGATTGGGCATGATGTTTTGGGCAAGGTGTTCCATGAGCTGATACCATTTAACATTAGAAAGGCTGTGGCTGCTTTCTACACAAACAATGAAGCTGCTGAGATGCTTGCAAGCTTGTCCATAGACAAGCCTGATGCTACAGTAATTGACCTAGCCTGTGGCAGTGGAACCCTTCTAGTTGCTGCATATCGTAGGAAGAGGGAGCTGCTGCATTGTGGTAGCAAGGGCATTTCTTTGGAAGATCACAAAAGATTCTTGGAGCATGATCTGACGGGTGTGGATATAATGCCTTTTGCAGCTCACCTTGCAGTCATGCATCTTTCTCTGCAAGCCCTATTGCATGAAACTGAGAAGGTCAGGGTTGCTGTTTGGGACTCGACTCAACTGAAGCCTAACATGAGTATTCCAGCAATTTTCAGTGAGCTGAAGGCAGCTTATAGGAAGCCAACTCTGGACATGTTCAAAGACAAGTTTGTGATACCAGAAGATGCTCTTATCAAGAAAGGTGCAGTCACCCTTGAAGGAGTTGGGGGACAGGAAATACCTCTTGAGAAAGTGGATCTTGTCATAATGAACCCGCCTTTCACGAGACAGGAGAGACTGCCTAAAGAATACAAGGATGGATTGTCGAAGAGGCTTGGGGAATACAAGAATGAGTTAAGTGGACAATTAGGATTATGGGGATATTTCCTTCTGTTGGCTGATCGCTTCGTAAAGGAAGGTGGAAGAATCGCTCTTGTTTATCCTTCAAGACCTCTCAATGCCAAATCTGCAAAACAGATTAGAAGATTCATTTCAGCCCACTATGACGTTGAATATATCATTACAAGTTGGCAGAGAGCAGCTTTTTCAGAATCTACCCAATATAGAGAGATTCTTCTGATATTGAAGAAACTTTATCCTAAGAAGAAACATGAGGAACGAAAGACCTGCAAGATTGTGAACCTTAAAATATTACCAAAAACCTTTGAAGAAGCCCGCTCTATGACAGACGAAATCAAATCATTGACCTCCGAGTATAACAGTGAACGAATAATGGCTGCAATGGTCACTCAAGAAGAGCTGAAAGAAACTGTGGACAACTGGTTCATGCACGTTGCTTCATTCGATCCAAGAATATCGAAAACGTGGGTGACTCTGATTGCTAATGACAACAGGAAGTTATTGCCATTCAGGAATTACATCAAGAAAGAGAAATTGGACGTAATCAGAGGTGTCGAGACAAAAGGACAATATGGATTCCCGTTCTATGAAGCTTTTGTGGTCAAAGACTTGAATAGAGCTTTGAAATCTCACGATCTGTGGTATGCTGAAAAAGTTGAAGGCAGGACACTCTGGGCTAGGAACAGATTCACCAATGAGACAGTTGAGATTGGAATGAGGAAGGTGTGCAATGGTATCAGAAGAGCTAGTGGCTTAAACACCATTGACCTCTCAAATTCCCAAGACTATATTGTTATGAGCCTTTTGAAGGCATAGAGAGGTTTCTGCCATCAAAATCTGTGAACAATTTCAAGAAGCATTCTCAATCGTGGAAGAAATATGTGAGAAGCAGGTTTGGGAACTTCCTTATTTCTAGAAGATTCGATCTTTCTGCAAAAGGGACATGTTTCCTAGCTTATCATTCAACTGATCCCACTACAGGACAAAACTTGTGGAGCCTCAAGGGAGTGAAGGAAGAGGAAGCTAGAATCTTGAGCTTATGGTTCAATTCTACTCTAAATCTGCTTCAGGTCTATCTTCAAAGAATGGAAACAAGAGGAACTTGGATGGAGATAAATGATGGCATGATAAACGACTTTCTTCTTCTTGACACTCATTCTTTGAAGAAGAATGAAAGGGGAAATCTGCTGAGCCTATTTGAACAAATGAAGAATACTGAATTTCCAAGCATTCTCGATCAACTGAAGACAGAGTTTGCACTAAGGAAGAAATTGGACACCACGCTTCTTAGGATAATGGGCTACTCAGAGAATGATGCAGAACAGCTTCTAGACTATCTGTATCCTGCACTGGTTGAGGAGATTGAGAAGCTGAAGACTCTCATGGAAGGCTAGACTAGGACGGAGTTCATTTGGTTGCAAGAAAGTCAATTTCAAGATGTTGATGGGTCAACAATGTGTTCTGTGAGGCATTGATCTATTAGATTTGAGGGGATTGGCAGATCCAGAAATGGGGGTCCTAATAATATCTGATGAACCCGAAAAGTCTTCGTTCCACCAGATACATTTGTTGAAAGAGGAGATTCAAGCATTAGGCGAGAAGGTTGACCTTGTCACTTTGACGAGCAACAGAATATGTCTCAATGAAAAGGATATCTCAAAGGAGTTGACACTCATGACATTTCTTAAACAAAGGCTTTTGGAAAAAAAGTATCCAATAATCGCCGTCTCCCTCGTTTTGAAGAATTTCAAGAGGCTGTTTTCGGACTCAAACAATATCGTGGATATCGTAGAAAAGCTGCCTACCGAAACCGAAATCTTCATTTTTGGCGGATACAGCCTTCTGAAAGAGATGGAGAAAGAAAAATTAGACAATCTTTTTCTCTATCAAAGACTTGGCGTGGGCAAAGTGACAAAGCAATTCAAGCAGGATTTGATCGACCATATTAGGAAAAGACAGAAATCTTAAATCTGCACAGCAAAAGAAGACAAGCTAGAGGTTCAAAAATGGTAAGTAACGTGGAAAGAATTCTGGATGTTGCTAAGAGCGATGTGAGGCTGCAGACCATTGTAAATGACTACTTCCTAAGAATCGGTCATCCGCAATATCTTGTTGGCGGTCTGAGTTTTAAGGAAAACAAAGATGACTCCCCAGCATTCTGTTTAGGATTTCAAGCGTTCAACACTCCAATAGGCTTAATATTCGTTTCAGAGGGTCTGTCGAAGATTTTGACACAAGAAGAGTTAGAATTTGTCGTTCTGCATGAAATGGGACATATCATGAAGAATCATGTTGTAGGAAGTTCCTTTGTCTGGCTAATGAAATCATGGATAATTGACATCATTGCTGAGATGTTCGAGGTTTCTAAGCCAAAAGCAAAACAATATCTTGAATTTGCCAAGGCTCTTTATGTTCTTACAAGTGGAAAGAAGACACCAGAAGAAGAAACAAAGGCAAAGCACGAGTTGGAAGCAGACAATTTTGCCTTTTCGCTTCAAGGTCGAAAAGACCCAGCAATCTCTACTCTTCTCAAACTTTGCCAAGGTAACGTACGAGCACCTACACACGTGACATTTGACGGAAGTTTTCCATTTCCAGTAGTCACCTATGAAGAACGAATAGAAACAATAAGAAATTGTTAGCAGCGCGCGCTATTAAATAGAGCTTCGTAAACAGGAAGATGTTATAGAATATGGTTCGTGAATATCATGTTCTGCGCCTGAAACAGATTGGAACAAGACTCGAGTGCGAACTGACAGATCCGACTTCAATGCAGATAGTCTCGATAGATAAAAAGAGCGCGAAAATAACTCAAGGCGCGCGCTATCCATTTGAAGTTTTTATTAGAGAATCGATAATATGTAGTTGAGTAAAGATGGACAGAAATAAGACCAACATCTCAGCTACAATCTCAGGAAGTTTCAACAAATACTTTGGCCAGATAAAGCAAAAAGTATTGGAATTTGAACAGCAAGGGATTAGTGTTTTATCTCCGAAACCATCTGAGCCAGTTCTCCGTAAGGGTAGTTTTGTCATACTTGAAAGTGACAAAGGCACGCCAAGAGAGATAGAATTAACCCACTTGAAAGCGATCTCTCAAAGCGACTTTTTGTATATCGTTAACCCTAGGGGCTATATTGGAAAAAGTGTAGCCTTTGAAATAGGATACGCATTTTCTAGGAATATCCCTGTTTATTCGCTAGAAAGACCGAAAGACCCAGTGTTTTGCTTTTTGATTAAACCAGAGAAATCTATACAAGCCATAAAAGAGGCGCTTAGGACAAGAGAGGGAGAGCGCGCTGAAAATTTGCTCTCTAAGAGAGAACTCACTCTAAATCAACTTCAAGATTTTGTTCAGAGTATGATAAGAAAACGTGGATTCGAAAAGGAAACTATGCACGATGTTCTGCTGCTCTTAATTGAGGAGATGGGTGAACTAGCTCGAGCAGTCCGTGGCTTTACTGGTTTGAAGATCAGCCGCAGACAATTGGAAAAATGTGAAAATCTCGGAGAGGAATTGGCAGATTGTCTCATCTATTTAGTAGATCTTGCAAACTTGGCGGACATTAGGTTGGAAGATGCTTTTCGGGAAAAAGAAGCGACAAACTCTAAGAGAAGATGGCTTTCTAGAAAAGTTAAAGATAGTGTAGCCTAGCTTGATGTAGCCTTAGGAAGATCGGTCCAATTCGGACTCTTGAACTCTAATGCTCTGCAGCTCGGGTCTTTTCCTTCGACTTTGACTTTAATGTGGATCTCCAGAGGCTCTCTCTTCTCGAATGAAAGTTTTCTTTGAATTGTTTCAAACATGTTATTCCAAGTGGACGATATTAGCTCCTCATAAGTCTGGGCCTCATGTTTTTGTTCCTTCTTTGCCCATTCGTTGTACTTATTCATGACTTGCTTTTCTTTCACTCCACTTAGTTTTTCGAGATTGAAAATGATCGTAATTTGAATACGATTTTCATTTTCGACATGATGTATAACCTTCACATCAATCTGTGGAAACTCCTGGAATCTAACGATCTCTGTCAGAACGAAACCTTCAGGTCGATAGAACTCTTGCAGCTCATCGAATAGAATGAGTAGAAAAGAAATTGGAAGCTTTGAAAATCTGATTGGAAAAATCTTCGGGTAACTGTTTGGATCAAGATTATGCAAGGCAATTGCAAGCGCGGCTCTTGTAACATCTTGCTCGAATACGTAATCATTGTAGGTTCTTGTTTCGCCTCTGCCTAAGTCATACACCCTTGGCAGTTTGTTAAGTTCTTCTTCGTTTAGGTCGCACTTCTGAAGTATAGCATCCCATTCTAGCCGCTTCTGTGGCAGATCGACGACTTTATCATTTTGAACCAAAGCCGATAGGTCCAAGTCATATCTGAAGCTAGGATTCTTTCCAGACAAAAACATCTCTTCAATACTCCTAAAAAGAAAATAAGCCCCAATGACTCCATGATCGCGCCTTCCCATAGCAGCATTTAGCACAGAACGAAAATACAGAGATGAAGCTGTATGAGTTTCGGACAACTTGTACGAAGGCATTTCTTCACTTTCATTCATAACTACGCCACGCGCAAAGAACCTTGCTTCAAGGTCAGAGTAACGACTGACATCCGACTGGATCATAAACGGAAATTCAAGAGGCAATCTTTCAGTCTCTATCCCGAAATAACCCAAGAGGCGGTTAAGACCTTCATCTATCTCTTTTATATGATCTATGGGAATAGCTATATCGTGGAATGTTGACGTTAAACACCAAAGATGGTATAATCTGCGCCATTTGTTATATCTAGTTGGGAATGGCACTTTTTCCGATTCCTCACGAATCCTCAGAAGTTTGAAAACATCATCATCTTCTTTGAGTGCCTCTAAGAACACAACTATGCCCATAAAAAAGACATTAAAAACATGTATCAAATGGTCGCGATAAGTTTCCCCCAGACCATATAGCGCTTTTTCAGCCCCCGCAAAATCTACGAAGATTCTGGTAAACTTCTCTATTGAAAAGTGCCTCCAGATTTTTTCAAGAAACTCAATTACATCTCTTGTCGTCTCGTTCGGGTCTCGGCGGCCGACGAAATCGTCAAGTATTCTTTTGATTCCCTCTACCGTTTCTCTTGCTTCTTCACCATCCTTAAAAAAATTCTTTATCGACTCTCCTGCAAGGTACTCCATGGCTTTCTCCAATCAAAGACCTCTAGTAAATAGTCTTGTATAACTTCTTATTTCTTTCTTTTGATAGGCCTCTTTGCTAAAGAGGTCCTGCATCTTTAACGGATATTGCTATGGGTCAGCCTGAAAAAAATGTAGTCTGAAAAGAAAGAAAGGTTACGTAGCGGCCGGCCAATGATGAGTGTTCATATTTACCTGCCCAATGATTCTGTTAACTCTCAGGGCCTTGCATGGATAAAGGTTTGTCCATGCTAACCAAAAGGGCTTTTGGTAGGAATATGATTCTGTCACCTCTTCGTCGGATTTGTGCGCGCGCTCTTTCATTGAAAATTAATATACACCCTAAAAGAATAATGCTGGCGGGAGAAGATTATGGAACAGCGCGTAACTTATGGCCAAGAAGTTATAACCAGAGAAATCGATGAAATTGCTGAAGTTGTTGGCAACCAATTAACGGAGGAAATGAAGGAAAAAGCCAAAAAAATCGCGCTTGACTACTTTGGTCAAAACATCAATACTGATCCGCAGACACTGGCAAGAGCATCATTCTACATTGCGCTGAAAGAGTACAAGTGCGATGCAGAGAAGAGTGTGGGTACGTTGATAAACAATAATGGAAAGCAAAATCATTGGTGGCTATATGTGGTTCCTATAGTAGAAAAGCGTCTAGGAAGGAAGTAACCACGATTGCCACGATCCTTATCAAGCAAGAAGAGGATTGTGTTAGTTACAGGACCTCCCGACAATGGCCGAGATGAATACTTAGAAGTTGCTTTACCTGAACTTCAAAAGCATGGAAAAATTGGCTATCACCATGTTTTTGATTACATGAAGAAAATTGCTCCCTCTTGTGGTGTCTCTAGCCTCAAGAGAGAGAATGTCTTCGATGTTCCAAGGGCAAAAATATATGAAATTAGAAACAAAGCATTTTCTCAAATTATTGAGAAAATCGAAGACTCTTCTAATAACATCGAAATCGTAAGCACGCCATGTGTTTTCAAAGCTCCTATTAGAGGAGACTATTACGATGGCATAGTTGAAGGGTTAACTATTGAAATAATGAAGAGCTTAAATCCCAATCTCTTGATGTTTTTTATCGACGACCTTCTCAAAGTGAGAACGAGAGTCAATGAAGATTCTCAAAAGTCTAAACTAGATCGAAAACTGAAGGACTTAGCAGAATGGCGCGAATTATCCCTTAAAATAGCTCAGGACTATGCTCACGCGCGCGTGCTCCAAGCAAAAGCTAAGTCTGTTTTTTTAGGCTTCATCATATTCGCGAAACAACATCCAACATCTACTTTCGTTGACTTGCTTCTTGGAAAGAAACCCCGCATATATCTAAGCTATCATATCACTGGACAAAGCGACTTCAAAGATGTTCAACGTTTCATGAACAAATTGAAGACATCATTTGTTTGCATCGACCCATATGCGATCAAAGATTGGCAAATCGTCAATGCTTATGACAAAGCAATCGGGGAAAATAAAAAGGAAGTCATTATGAAAACAGAAGAGACCGATGGAAAGATTACAACCGATAGACTCTCACTAAAAGAAACCCAAGAGGCGATTGACCTTATTAGATCGCAGATCGTTGAGAGAGATTTTGAGATCATAGCAAACGTACATGCTACGGTAGTCTATCATAGGTCCGAAACCCCATCTTATGGGGTCATGGTAGAAGTCTTTCACTCGGCCAATGTGGTTCTAAGACCAGTTTATGTTTTATATCCTTTCAAAGTAAGGCTGAGTCCCTTTTTTGAACACTATATCAAGCCTGGAAACATGGTTCAAGGTGAAAAGGTTCTTAGAATGGAAGACGCGCTAGTTAGAAAGCTAAGAAAGGAATACAAAAACTGGTCAACTGGTCCCTACACATGACAAATAACTTAACTTGACGGGTGATGTTTCTCCCCGCTAGCAGTGGGGTGATGAGACTAGTAGAACAATCCTAGGTTTTCGTAACTATTTGCCATTTAATGGTCTTTGGTAGCTTCGTCATTTAGGTTGCCTCACTTTTATCCATCACCTTCGACAGCCTTGTTAACAAGTCTTTCAAAGCTATATCTAATAGTATCATTTCTTGCAGTCTATTTTTTGTAATCATTCTACCATAAGAGAATCGCCAACCATAGACTCGCTAGCACGCGCGCAAGGGCAAATGCCGTCACGAAGATTATTGAACCTTGGTCTCCTCCTGAAGGTCATGCCTAGTTCTCTCGGGTGTCCCAAAAGCGTGCGCTAGGGTTGTCCGAGTCAGACTCAATCGAAAAAGCCTAAGAGACTGCGCAACATATTAGCATCACAAAATCAACCAAATCCCGTCGTGTTGCAAATTGTCGAAATTGATGATAATTGGAGCCGGATGTTCAAAGAACTACTCGCAGAGTACCTCAAAAATTGCTGGTCTGACTAGCCCACTTGATCAGGATTTCTTCCAGATGGCCAAAAAAGTGATTTTGCATGGACAAATTGGGCCAGACCTTGCTATGATGACAGGGGATTTAATACGCGAACTTCACAGATTGTACGGCTACGAACAGTTTGATGTACGTAGCGGGATCTACTCCCCTGACGGGGAGCGTTTCTTGCAGGTACTAGATGATGAGCGTCTAAGTCTTGAGAAGGTAATGACCCAATTAAGTCTTGAATCCGAGATTTTCGTCAGAATACCACCTTTGTTTGGATACCAACATTCTGCCAACGCAATCAATTTCACGGGTTCTTCACTTGCTCCGCTAATTGAACTTGTTGCTGTTACCATTTCCAAAGCTCTTGAAGGTCCTCCTTGCTCGAAACATCAGAAATTGGCAGGTTCGCTGAAAAAGGGCGATATGGTGATGAGCTTCAACTACGACATACTAATGGATAATGCTCTCAGGTATTCTGGAATGCTCACTGACTGTGGTTACCTCGTGCCTTTTCAGCAGGTCAACGACGGTCAAAAGTGGACAAGGTCTGACGATGCACCTTCATCAGTACTATTGCTCAAACTTCATGGTTCCATGAATTGGTTACACTGCTTCTACTGCGGCTCACGTTTTCTTATGCGTTCGGAGAAAATGGGAGCGTGGTATACATCGATTCCACGTGAATGTCCGAATTGCAAAATGTCAGCTGCTTACTTGGAAAGAGTCATCATTCCTCCATTGTTGACAAAAAACTACTCCGACCAGCCAATTAATTACCTTTGGGAAGAAGCTTCCCGTCGCCTGTCAAAAATTCGAGAAATAGTGGTCATCGGATATAGTTTTCCACCCACTGACTTTGCGACTGAAACTCTGTTTAGAATTGGACTACCTTGGGCTAGCCAGAAAAAAATCCGATTCACAGTTGTCAATCCGGATCAAGAGGTTTTTTACCGTCTCTCAAAAGCATTTTGTGGTTCTGAAGTGGAGTGGGTGACTTCGCTTGAAAAATATCTCGATCGAGGCTTTGACTGATGCTTAGCAAGCGCATTACTTCTATATGTGTTGGATGCCTACTTAGAATCATGGATGTTACTGGGCTAGTTGAAATTGGGAATAAATTCGAAAATAACCTTGATATGAAAAAAAGCAGTTGAAAAGGCTTGGCAACAAATGCGAAATCTTAAACAGTTGATTAAGTCGAAGTTTTCAGCTTTTGCTCTTGTTCTGGAATGTGAATGCTGGGTTTAGATAGCGGGTATTCAATCTTGAACGATTAGCTCTTGGATGCTTCATAGGCTTGATATATTGCAACAAAGAAGGCTATTGCACTTCCGACCAGTGTAGCCCCAGCAACGATTTTCTTTATGTCATTGTCGTTCATGATTACTCACGTGTAGATGTATTATGTTGTTGTGCAGATTTAAGATTTCCGTCTTCTTTGAACGGTATGACTTAGACTAATTTGCTTTGGGAATCAGGATTCTTCGCACCAGATATTACGACAATTCTCGCATTTATATTGAACTTTTCCGCTCTCCCAAGCGCGCTGGCTTGTCCCTAAATTGATTAATGCAGTTGGGGTCTCGTATTTTATGGCTTACGTCCAAGCTTAGGAGGTGAATCCCAGCGGGACAAGATGAACACGAGACCCTAGAAACCCTCTTCAAAAACGTAGACTTAAGTTTTGCTAAAGCTGCAGTGCACGGTTGCTTTCACACGGTTGGGCCTGGGAGACCTCCAAGGAATCCCTTAGGGGTTTTCAGAACTTTCATTGTTATGAAAATGAAGGGCGTTCGCAGCCTAAGAGAAATGACCAGACTGCTTGACGTGGATCCACGACTCAGAAAACTGTGCCTGATAAAGAAAAGGGAAACAGCGTATCCTAGAAGCGTTCTAAGCAGGTTCAGTCGAAAGGTTGGAGAAGACAAACTTACCCGCATAATAGAAGAGAAAGTCATTAAACTCTTGAAACAAAACGACGCAAAAGAAGTTGATGTTGTTTTTGACGCTTCGTTCATTAAGGCTTGGAGCACACGGGATCCATTGGATAACCAGAAAGGCTATTCTGACATGGAAGCCAGGGTTGGAAGAGCAGGCAAAACCTTCAGCTTAGGCTACAAGCTACATTTATCCATTGATTCAAAAACCATGCTTCC
>Ga0315274_10001582_pt1 | contig 34880 bp, 26 predicted proteins | sample YL17G02_20_MG_FD_203700 | JGI IMG/M metagenome (GOLD analysis project Ga0315274, IMG submission 203700) | Sediment microbial communities from Yellowstone Lake, YNP, Wyoming, USA - YL17G02_20 | ecosystem: Environmental > Aquatic > Freshwater > Lake > Sediment | place: USA: Wyoming | collected...
TGGCCGGGCAGGACTTTGAGGTCCCAGGAGAACCAGCCGCCCTCGCTGGCATCACGGTACTTGTGGTCACCGAAATCGCCCGCGTTGGTTTTCTCCCCCTTCAGATTGTGGTCGCGTTCGTTTTGCTCCTCGCCGGGATTCACTCGGTCCACGGTGCGCGCCTCGAGCGCCTGGCGGCGCTGGATCTCAGCGGCGTATTCCTGCTCCTTGACCTGCCACTGGGTACGGGTGAAAACATCCCAATAGACGACGTAATTCCGGTGGCCGTGAATCTTGTAGAAGGGCTCGAGCTTCACGCCCGTGACCGGGTTGTCGCCGGGGATGCGGAACGTGTCGGCTGAGCCGGTGAACGTGTTTGGCCTGCCCGCCATCGGTTTGAGGCTCGCAAGAAAGCGTCCGTCTTCGGCAACGATTGCGGGATAGGGCTTCTTCAAATCCACTTGGGCGCCGAGCACCAGCGGCCCGTGCAAGATCGCCAGCCGGTTGGGGTTGTCCTTGAAGCCCTCGGTGCGCAGGCTGAACGGCATCTCGAGGAATACCGTGTCGCCGCTCTTCCACGTGCGCGTCAGGGTCACCCAGGAACCGGGCGGATTGCCCAACGGCTGCCGGTCTCCGTTGACGTTTACCGCGAAGCCCTCCCCCGTCCAGTACGGGCGCCGCAGTTTCAGGCTCAGTTCAACGGGTGTTTCGCAAGTGAACACCAGGGTGCTCGATCCTTGGTCCGGATAGCTGGTTTCCTGGCGGAGCGTAATCCCCTTGGCCTTCCAGCTCAGTTCGGAGTGGATGAACAGGTTGACATAGAGCGTGGTTCCGCCGTCGTGGAAGTAGATGCTGTCGCCGTATTTGGCGTGGTTCTCGACGCCCGTGCCGGTGCAGCACCAGAACGAGTTGTATTCATCGCAGTAGTTCTTGCGCGAGCCGGAGCGGAGCGGCACGTAATAGCAGGTCATGCCATTCTCCGGGTTCTGCGAGGCGAGGATGTGGTTGTACAGGGCACGCTCGTAGTAGTCGGCGTATTCGGCGCGCGGATCCCAACAGAACAGGTGGCGCGTGAGCTTGAGCATGTTGTAGGTGTTGCAGGTTTCGGTGGTATTGGGGCCCAGGGCGGTTGAGAGCTTCTCCTTGGGCGTGAACATCTCGCCGTCGCTATGGCCGCCGATGACATAGGAGCGTTCTTTGACGACGGTGTCCCAGAAGAAGAGCGATGCCGTTTTGAGGCGGTCCTCACCGGTCAGTTCGTATTGCCGGGCGGTGCCGACGAACTTCGGGATCTGGGTGTTGGCATGGAGGCCGGTGAGCCGGTCCTGACGCGCAGAGGCGGGCCCGATGACGGCCAGGTGATTGAAGCGCCGGGCAATGGTCAGGTACTTCTCTTTCCCGGTGAGCGCGTAGAGGTTGGCCAGGACCTCGTTCATGCCGCCATGTTCGTTGCCGAGCATGCGCTGCATTTGCTCGTCGGAGAGCCGGTCGTTGCGGGCAATGACCCAGTCCGCAAACTGCTCGCAGACTGCGAGCGCCTGCGGATTGTCGCCATAGACATACATGTCGAGCAAGCCGGCGTAGAGCTTGTGGAGCGTGTAGTAGGGCGCCCAGACGCGCCGCTGATTTTCGACGCGGTCGAAGAAAGACTCCGGGTAGGCGCTCAGGTAGCCGTGGCCGAGTTTGGCTTGGCACTGCGCGAGGCCGGCAACGACCGCGTTTCCTTTTTCCTTGAGCCGTTCGTCGGCGGTGGTGGCATACATCAGCGCGCAGGCGGACAGGTAATGGCCGACGAAGTGGCCGCGGAGTTCACACTTGGGCTCCTCCCAACCGCCGAGCGGTTGGGCGGTGGAGGGCAGGCCGGCGTTGAGGCGGAAACTGTGGAGCAACCGGTCCACGTCGAGCCGGAGCAGGTACTGCCGATTCAGCTCCAGGGCGTGCTGGAACGGACCGTCTAGCAGGCGCACGTCGCGCAGATCGAAGGCGGAGACCTTCAGCGGCACTTTGTTCTGCACCTTGAGCTTGGGGTTCTCCGGCCATAGCGTATCGGCCAGTGCTGAAGGGCTCAACAGCGCCGTGGCGACAACGAAGGCAGGGAGCAATGCGGGTTGTGATAATGGTTTCATGCTCGAGTTGGGTTGGGGTCCAAGCGTGCAGCTTCGCCGGCGGGCCCTTGCCAGAGCGCACATAGACGCGGCCATTAATGCGCCTGCCAGTCTCCAGCCCGGAATCGTGCGATTGGTCATGGTTTGAGCGTTGTCCGGCGTTCAGGGTGGTGTGCGAGATCGAGGCTGTCATCATCGCACTTTCAAGCGGAAGACGGTCACGGAATTACCGGGGAAACTGTGGCGGAGGCTGGCGCCGCTCACCTGGAGCGTCTTTGTCACCGGCGAGACTCTCGTCGGGTCATCAAGCGTGTTCTCATCGGTCCCCTTTTCAGAAGTCAGGACGAGGGCTTTGGCGCGTCGGCCCACTTTCCTGGCGCCCTGCAGGTTGATCTCGGCGGGCTGCGCCCCGCTGGACACGTTGACCACCTTGAGGATGATCTCCCCGCTTTTCTGTGTGCGCGTGGCGGAAGCGTAGAGCGTTTTCATGGGGGAGTACTTCGCGTCGTGCACCAGGTTGCCGTCGAGATAACATCGGATGCTGGCACCTTTCAGTTCGACGCGAATGTCATACCATTTGCCCGTCTCGATCCGGCCGGGCACGCCAGGGTCGCTGACCCCCTCCATTTCAATCGCGTGACGGGAGTTGCCCCAGCCTCCGATGTTCCACCAGGACTTGGCGTTTTCGTCCTGCACGCGGAACAGGATGAGGAAGCCTTCGGCGCCGCCCAGCTTGCGCGCCTTGAGGCTGTAGGTGTAGTCGGTCCAGCTCGGAGCGCCCGTCACGGCGCGGACATTGTCGGCGTTGCTGCTCTGGCGCAGGACGCCGTCCGCTGCCTTCCAGTGGCCACCCAGGAGTTTCCAGCCTTGGGCGCCATTGGCGAAGTCGCACGTGTACAGCGTCTGTCCGCCGCGTGTTACTTTGATGTCCTTGAATTCGGCCTGCGTGATCCAGGTGCCCACGCCGATGGCGCCGCCTTTGGGGGATTCGGTCACCAAGGGCGCCACCACCGTCATCGGCAACACCACATCGCCGCGGTTTTCGCTGAACATTTTCTGCACGTAGTAGGAAGGGATCCCATAAACACGGCAACTGTCGTAGTCGATGAGGTCCGGGTTCCAGCCGCGATGGTTGACGTTAACGAACAGTGGGGCGTAGGAAGCCATCACGACGATGTCCGAGTTGCGCTCCAGGCCCGTCATGAAGGCCGCTTCGCCGACTGCCCCGCGGAGATTGCCCAGTCCGCAGCCGACCGTCACGGCGTACTCGCCCACATAGATTTTTGGGCCCCGGCGGTCGTATCCGTCGTAGCGCTCGGCCTGTTGGATGAAGAACTCCGGGCTGGAGTAGTAGTGTTCATCGACGACGTCGGCGCGCCGCTGTTCGGTCGGGACATTGGCCACGAGCGTGATCTCCGGGTGACGCGCCTTGATGGCGTCATGGAAGAGGGTGTAACGCTCCTGATAGGCCGGGCCGCCATTCTCGTTGCCGATCTCCATATACTTCAGATGGAAGGGGGCGGGATGGCCGTTCTGCGCCCGCACCGCGCCCCACCGACTGTTCACCGGTCCGTTGCAGTATTCGATGGCGTCGAGCGCGTCCTGCACGAACTCCGCCATCTGGTCTTTCGGGATGATCTCGCGATGCGACATCCCGCAGTTGATGACAAACAGTGGTTCGGCGCGCAGGTCTTCGCACAGTTGAAGGTACTCGTGGAAGCCGAGACCGTGCGTGGCGTAGTATTTCCAGATGTTGTATTGGGTGCGGCGCTCGGCGACGTCGCCGACGGTCTGCTTCCAGCGGTAGGCGAACGCCATGGTGTCACCCTCCACCCAACAACCGCCGGGGAACCGCACAAAGGCCGGCTTCAGGCCGACGAGCATCTCCGCCAGATCGGGACGCAGGCCGTTGGCGCGATGCCGCCAAGTCTGGTGCGGGAACAGCGACACCATGTCGAGCCAGAACGTGGCCGACTTCGACGCGCTAATCACGAGGCGGGCCTTCGGATCGGTGTCCTTCGTCCTGAGCTCAAGCCGGTAGAACTTCCAGTCGGCCGTCAGTTGGGTGAGGTTCGCCTGGGCGCAGGCCATGCCGGCTTTGTTCTCCAGGCTAACGGTCAGCGGCCCGGTAAAACCCTCGCCGCCACGCGCCCATAATGACAGGTCGTAGGCCGCGCCTTTCGTGAGCGCCATGCCCCAGAAGCCTTCATTGGCCACGCCGGCGCGTCCGCCGCCCGGCTCGCGGATGCGGACCTTGAGCGAATGCGGATTCTTCGGGCTGACCGGCTGGACCGTGTCCACGGTCATGTCCACCTGGGCCGCGCCGCGGTTGACGACCGACCAGTGCTCCGGTTTCTCCGAGTCCTCGAAGGATCGGTTGCGCACGAGTTCGGCGTAGAGGCCCCCATCGGCGGAGCAATTGATGTCTTCGAAGAAGATGCCCCAGAGTGTGGGAGGAACCTGGTGCCCGGGTTTGTCCACGTCCACGCTAATAAGGGCGGTGGCGTCAGCGGCCAGGGCGACCCGGGATGAGACTGCCAGGACAGCGGCCAGGCCACCCAGGAACAGGCTGAGACCGGCCAATGAGCGCTGTGAAGTCCACAGACTGGTCACGCCCCTGGGTTTCACGCACAGCGGCGCTTGGCTTGGTTGGTTGGTTTTCATGTTGGGATCCTGGCATGGAAGTCCGCAGCGCCCTACTCCGCCGAGACTCGCCAGAGGGTAATGCTGAATGGCTTTACGGCCACAGCCCCGCTCAAGTCGGTTGGCGAAGCCTCTTCAATGTCCACCTGGCGCGGTTGGCCCGGCTGGTTGCAGGCCATCGGATCGCCACCACCAATGATCCAGGTCTGAGCTTTGCCAGTCGTTCTGGCGGAGCTGAAGCTCAACTTCAGTTGAACCGCGTCCCCCGTGGGGTTGACCACGGCCACGGTCAAGGCCTTTTTGTCGCTCGTCCACGCCGCGGAGATGTCCAGGGGGGCGGCCTGATGCTCGACCCGCACCGGGATGGTGCCGAAGTGCCGGCGATAGAGCATGAGCGGCAGGCCCGTGGAGTCGAAATCGGCGTGGGTCTTGGTAGTCTTGACACAGCCGATCACATTGACCGTCTGGGCATAGTTGGCCATGAAGATGAGGTCGCTGTTGCGGAAGTATTCATGCAGGCCCGCCGCGATGCCGAGGGCGTCTTTGAGGAAGTAGCGCGTGCCGAGTTCGCCGAACACATGCGGTCCGTACCAGTAGTTCCATTCATCCAGCGCGATGCGGATGTCCTTGCCCTGCAGGGCGTGGATTTCCTGGCGATACTGCCGGTGGGCGTCGGCGATGCGCTTAACGTTATTGGGAATCTGCTGCACGTGCTGCACTACATTGGTTCTACTCTGGCAGTAGAAATGCTCGCTGATCAGGTCCATGTGGTTGGCGCAATTGGTCAGCATCCCGCGGCTCCAATTGTTGCCCAGGTCACCGGAGGCTACGGTCTTGATCGTCGGATCCGCCACGCGCATCTTTTCTTCGACCCAGTTGTGCTTGAGCACGTAGTGATTCAGTTGCATGTAGCCGAGCTGCCAGCGCCCCCACATCTCGTTGCCGACACACCACCATTTGACCTTGTGGGGCTTGGGATGCCTGTTGCGCGCGCGGACCTTGCCCATGGGGGTGTCCGCGGAGCCATTGGCGTATTCCACCTCGGCGGCGGCGGAATACGCATCGCCGAAGCCGGTGTTCACGGCGATCATGGGCTCGGTGTCGATCAATTCACACAGGCGAACGAACTCATCTATCCCCACGTCGTTGGGCTCGATGCCAGTCCAGGCCGGGTTCGTCCGAGTCGGGCGCTTGTCCCGGTCGCCCAGGCCGTCGCGCCAGTCGTACCCGCTGACGAAATTGCCGCCGGGCCACCGATAGACCGGGGCATGAAGCTGCTTGAGCAATGCAAGCGTGTCCTTGCGGAAGCCTTCCACGTTGTCGGCGGGCATGAGGGACACGCACCCGATCTTCAGGGTGCCTTGGCCGGAAGTGGCAATTACCAGCCGGCCGTTACCAGTGTCGGCGCCCGCGGTGAACTTGAACGGCACCTTGGTGTACTTGGGGCTGACGTGCTTGATCGTGAACGCGTCCCTGTCGCTGTCCGGAGTTTTCGCCGCCAAGCGCCGGGCGGCCTCCGCCGTGGTCATGGGCTGGCCCCAGGCGAGGCTGACGGTCACCGGCGCCACCTTGGCGTCGCCCGCCAGGATGATGTATCCGGTATAGGCCCGGCCCTTGACCAGACCGAGTTCTTCCTGGCAGAGGCCGACCAACGTTCCATCGCCGGGGGCACGGAGGTGCGGTGAATGGTTGCCGACAAATGCGTCGGCTTCAACCATGCGGACGGTGCCCGGCGGGCCAAGCACCTTCCAGGGCGAGGCGCTCAGCACGCGGGCCTGCTCACGGGTGAGTCTCCAAATGTCACCCTGGGCCGGCACCGAGAAGTAGAACTTGCGGTCTTCCAGCATCTCCGCCCAGATGCCGCCGTAGATGCAGCGGCCGAGGTGCTCGATGAATTGACCATAGATGTACGGGCTGATCGGGACACCGGTCCGGGCGGCATCCACCGTGACGGCGGTTGGTCCGGGGGGCGCCGAGGCGGGGTGGGACTCCTGGGTCTTTCCCGAAGGGGTCGCGGCGATGGTCAGGCACAGCGCCACGAGCGCGGACGCACCGACTTGGCTATACGGATTCATAATCGTCTTGTTTTTTTGTGCTCGGATGACTTGTTGGTGGGTTTACAGGAAGGTCTTTCACGGACAGCCGCCTGTTTCTGTCGGACCTGCTCACGGCCCATGAACCGTTTTTGACTCCTGGTAGGGCGAGACTCCGTCGAGCCCTGGAATCGCGTGCGACCAGGGAAGTCAGGGCTCGACCGGAGTCTCGCCCTACCGGTGGAGGCAGGTTCATGGAAAAGGGGGCAGCAGTTGGATGCGCGTGGGCCGGTCCCGGTCACAGGTGAGCGATTGTCCGTTCAGTTCAAGTTCCACGACCTGGATGGAGCTGCGGCGTTGTTCGTACCCGTCCTTTCTTTCGTCGGCGCCGCGCCGTCCGGGATGGGTAAAGTAGAAAAGGAAAACCCGGTTGCCGCTCACCACGACGTCCGGATGGCCGCCTTTCACCTCGTCATCGGTTCCGTGCCCGGGTTTTTCCACGAGGTTGGCCGGTTGACGCGTCCACTTCACCGCGTCGTCGGAGCGATACACCGCGAGGCCGCGCCAGACATCGGTGACCATCCAATACAGGTTGCGCCAACGAAAGACCTTGGGTCCCTCGCCCGCCTGATCGCCGACGGCCTTGCCGCGATCCTGCCAGGTGACCAGGTCGGGACTGTCGGCGTAGTAAATGGATTTGCGGTCGCGTTCGTTGTTGTACCAGAGCCGCCAGGTCCCGTTGGGCAGGCGCAGGACGCAGGCGTCAATCACGCGGTCCGACGCCAGCTTGAGCGGCTGGGGGCGGCTCCACTTGCGCAGATCAACGCTCGTGAGATGCACGATGGTGCGAGGATGGTTCCAATCCTCGAACACGCCCGGAACGAGGCTGAGGAACATGTGGTGCGTTCCATCAGGTCCCGTGAAGACCTCGGGCGCCCAATGGGTCGGCTCCGTGCCGCCGATTTCGACGGGAAGCTCGATGTCCGCGGTCCCGGTGTACTTCCAGGTGGCGCCATCGTCGGCCGACTCAGCGATGCCGATGCGGGTGCCGTGGACCCAGGTGACGCCCGAGAGGCCGAGCAGGTTGGCCCGTCGGTTGGTGTAGAACATCCACCAGCGTTTGAGGTGTGGATTCCAGACGACCACGGGGTCAGCGGCGCCGTCGTAAACCGGGTCCCGGTAGAGCGGCTTGGGGGCGATGGAGTCCGCGGCGGGCGCCACCACCTCAGGCCAGCCATTGGAGTTCCAGCGCAGGGGCTGGAGGTCGAGCATGGCGGTGCCGTGGCTCCGGGCGTCATAGAAGTGATAGCTGAACCAGGTAGTCGGACCTTGGTCTAGGATCCCCGCGTGACCTGGGCCGACACGGTATCCGTGGGTCTGGAGCACGAGAGTTCCACCGCCGCGTGCAAGGTCCACGCCGTCCTGGTCGAGATAAGGACCCAGGACGTTTGCGCTGCGGCCGACGCGGATGTTGTAGGTGCTGTTCGTGCCGTGGCAGCACAGGCCCCAGTTCACGAACAGGTAATAGGAATCGCCGTGTCGGTGAAGACAAGGGGCCTCGATGGCGTCCTTCCAGGCCAGGGTCTGGAGCGGGGCGTTCGTGCTTAGCCGGAGACCGGTTTTCGGATCGAGTTCGACGAGCTTGATGCCGCTCCAGAACGAACCGAAAGCCAGCCAGAGTCGTCCACCTGCATCCTGCATGACACTCGGATCAGTCGCATTGAAGTCGTCAGACTCGCTGGAGCGGATCACGACGCCCCGGTCTTGCCACTGATAGCCGGGCGAGCTCGGGTTGAGCGTCGGATTGGTGGCGAGGCCGATGGCGGAGTTCCGTGAGCCCCAGGTCGAAACGGAATAATAGAGCAGGTATCGGCCGTTGTCGTGGATGACGTCGGGCGCCCAAAACCGTCCTCGATGACCCGCCACCGAATTCGTCGTCCAGGCCGGCGGCTGATTGAACACGGGTGGCCCGGTACGCCATTCCACGAGGTCCGGCGAATAGCGCGAGACGATCCCCCGCCCCGTAGCGAACACCCAGTAATTGCCGTCGCATTTGACGATCGTGGAGGGATCGTGGAGGGCGAGTTCGCCGCGCAGATGTTCGCCTTCCGCATCGGCGTGAAATGTCAAAGACCACAGGACGAAAAGCAGGGATACGGATCGCCGCAATGACGCGCCCGCGCCGGTCAAGCCGTAGGCCTGCTGGGTTTTCATGGCTCCGTCAGGTTTCCTCTCGCAGGTTGTTTATGGGCGCGTGTTCATTCTCAAGATCGTCAGCGAGTAGGGTTTGAAGGTGTACCGGAATTCCGGCAGCGTTGGGCGGACCGTCGAAGCCGCCGGCGCCACTTTTCTTGGCTCGCCCAGCGAGTTTTCATCGGCGAGTTGGGCGCTGGTAAGGACTGTGGCGCTGGCTTTGGCGGCGACTTTCGCAACGCCGTTCAGTCGGAGGTTCGCCTCCACCGGGTTCACCGTGGCGTTCACGACTTTCAGGATGATCTCGCCGGATTTTTCCTCGCGGCTGGCCGTGGCGTAGAATCGCGGCTGTTGGTTCGCGGCGGTGGCCAGGCCGGCCGTGGCCACCGGCAACACCACGTCGCCGCGGTTTCGGCTGAAGAGCTGTTGCACGTAATAGCTGGGCGTGCCGAAGACGCGGAGGTTGTCGAACCAGATGAGGTTGGGCGTCCACTGCCAGGCGTCCACGTGCGCCGAGAGCGGCGCGTACGAGGACATCGCGACCACGTCGGAGTTACGTTCCAGGCCGGTCAAGAACGCCGCCTCGGCCAGCGCGCACTCCCAGTTGTTGCGGTTGTCCGGGCTGACGGTACGGACGCTCTGCGCCGCGTTGAGCGGGTTCTCGTCGCGCACCGTGAGTAAGCCCGCCGCGGGCCCGCGCCGGATCTGACTCCAGCCCAGCATCGGGTGAGTGAACTCGAACGAACGATTCTTTACCAGTTCGGCGTAGAGGCCGCCGTCCGCCCCGAAATTGATGTCCTCGAAAAAGATGCCCCACAGGGTGGCCGGGATCGGGTGAACGGGTCTGGCTGCATCCACGGTCAGCCGGACCTCCGCCGCGCGCACTGGCTGATGGATGCTGCCGATCCAGATCAAGGCCGGCACCGCCAGGGAGACCCGAGCGGCGCGGGAGAACGAGTTTTTCATAGCGCGGTGTTTCTTTCGTTTCTTAAGAAATGGAGTCGCTTCTCGGAGCGCGGGTGTGGGTGTGCCGGTGGCGGCTAGCCTCGGAAATAGAGGTAAGCTCCGAGGATGCACGCCAGAATAAAGGCGGAGGCGGCCACTTCGTGCCAATCCCAGCTAGCGAAGGTCTTGGTGCGGTCTTCGTCGGTGGCCGTGCCGTAGGTGAGGCTCTTGATTCTCTGGTAGTCCGGCGCTTGGGTCAGGTAGCTGACCGCCACCATGACCGCGGCCGACACGAGGGTGATCAGGATGCTGAAGTATTGGAAGTTGATGTTATTGATGATCCAGAGGAACGACCCCTCGGCGTAATGGAAGCTGCCCTTGGAGATCGTGACAGGCGTGTCCACCAGCATGCGGAAGAGGCCCAGAATGAACCCCACCACCATGGCCCAAAGGCAGCCTTGAGCGTTGAGACGCTTCCAGAACACGCCGAAGAAGAAGACAACGAAGATCGGGGGCGCGAGGTAGCCTTGCACCGATTGAAGGTAGTCGTAGAGGCCGGTAGCGCCTTTGACCACGGGAATCCATAACATGGCGATGAGCACCATGACGGCGGTGGCGATGCGGCCCATACGGACGATCTCGTGCTGCGAGGCCTTGGGGCGGAGTTTTTCGTAGATGTCCACCGTGAACAGGGTCGAGCAGGCGTTGAACACGCCAGCGAGCGAGCCCATCAGGGCGGAGAGCAAACCGGCCACGACAATGCCGCGGAGGCCAGCAGGAAGCAGGTGCTCGACCATCAGCGGGAAAGCACCTTGAGCGGCATTCGGATCGGCGGCGAACGCTTCGGTCAGAGCGGGCACCTTGCCGCTCTTGACCAGCGCGAAACAGATCATACCCGGGACGATGAACAGATACGGGGGAAACAGCTTGAGGAACGAGGCAAAGATGCTTCCGCGCCGGGCCGTCGCTTCGTTCGGAGCCCCGAGCGCGCGCTGCACGATGTACTGATCGGTGCACCAGTACCAGAGGCCGATCACGGGCGCACAGATGGCCATCCCCAGCCACGGGAACTGGGTGTTAAAGTACCACGCGATGCGCGTCGGTTCCTTCACTGGCGCCCAAGTGCCTTCCATGCCGGGCGGAATGAGCGGCTTCCACAGATTGAACATGTCCGAGCCACAGAGGCGCCTCAACTCGCCCCAGCCGCCCAGTTGAACAAGCCCGTAAACGGCCAACAGCGCCGAGCCGGTAATGAGCACGAGCACCTGAACCGCGTCGTTGTAGGCGACGGCGCGCATGCCGCCCAGCATGGTGTAAAGGCCGGTCAACACAATGACCAGCACGGAACCGATCCAGAAACTGTCGATCACCGAATCGCCGAGGGTAATCCTGAGTTCCGGCAACAGCGTGCTGAACACGACGCCGCCGGCGAAGATGCCGACCGCGATTTTCGACACAATGAAGGTGATCAGGGACACGACGGAGAGCACGTAGCGGGAGCCGGTGGAGAACCGCCTTTCGAGAAACTCGGGCATGGTGAAGACCAGCGACCGCGCATAGAACGGCACGAAGACCCAGGCCAGCACCAGGAGGCACCAGGCGTGCAATTCGTAATGCGCCATGGCCACGCCATCCTTGGCGCCGGACCCGGCCAGACCCACGATGTGTTCGGAGCCGATGTTCGAGGCGAAGATCGAGGCGCCGATGATCCACCAGCCGAGATTGCGGCCGGCCAGGAAATAGTCGGCGGCTTCGTCCTTGCCTCTCTTGACGACCCACCAAGCCACGCACAGCAGGATGCTGAAGTAGATCGCAATTGCCAGCCAGTCGATGCCGGTGAGGGTGGAGGCGCGGGGTTGGGCCGCCGCGAGGATTGGAGTCAAGGTATTCATGCGTTGGTTCGTTCTGCGATTTGTTGTTTGTTAGATCTCTTGGGTCCCGGACCCAGCGGGGGATTCACGCGGTCCCGCAAATGGCTCGGGCCTGAACTCGCCGAGAAATCGTTGGTCGAAAGGCATGGACGCGGGGTTGGTCTTCGATCGAGCAGACAGCGGCGGGTTTCCTCTCATGGCTTTGGGGGGATGGTTTCGAGGTGTCGGACGCAGGCTTCGGGAACCTTGAGGACCGTGCCGTGTCTCGCCCCTTCGGGAAACTTCACGCCTTCCAAGTTGGAGAAACGACTTGCCCGGCGGTGTGAATTCAGTCCACTTCAGGCCGTCCCGACTTCGGGCAAGGAACAGACCGTCCTGGCCGTTAGTCAGCGCGCCCCCCGACTCCGACTTTCGGATTTCGGATGTCAGACTTCCTTCGGATTTCGGATTTCGGACTTCGGCTTTCACTTTTGTCCGTAATAAGCCCCAGGGCCGTGTTTCCGGAGAAAGTGCTTGTCCAGGAGCGCGCGCGGCATCGGGCCGATCTTCGGGTTGACGCGTTGTGTTTCACTGGCGAGCCGGGCGAGAAACTCCAGCACCACGGCGTTGTGGACGGCAGCGGCCGCCTCCTTGCCCCAGGTAAACGGACCATGGCAGGCCACGAGCACGGCGGGGCTCGTCAGCGGATCCAGGCGCTTGAACCGCTCCACGATCACGTGGCCCGTGTTGGCCTCGTAGTCGGTCTTGATTTCCTTCGCCGTCAGCGGGCGGGTGCAAGGCACGGGACCGTGGGAATAGTCGGCGTGGGTGGTGCCGAGCGCCGGCACCTCTCTGCCCGCCTGCGCCCAAGCGGTGGCGTAAAGGCTGTGCGTGTGCACGATCCCACCAATCCCCTGGAACGCCCGGTAGAGGACCACATGCGTCGGCGTGTCGGAGCTGGGCTTGAGGTTGCCCTCGACGACCTTCCCCGTCTCCAACGAGACGACGACCATGTGCTGGGGTTTCATGCCGTCATAGGGCACACCCGAGGGCTTGATGACGACGAGGCCGCGCTGGCGGTCGAGGCCGCTGACGTTACCGAAGGTCTGGACAACGAGACCCTCGGTCACCAGATCGAGGTTGGCCTGGCAAACTTGCTGTTTCAGTTCTTCCAGCATGGTTTGGCTCCCGAAAAATGCCGGGGCGCACGAAGAATCGTGTTTCGCTTCGAGGTATTTTGGCTAGACTGGGCACGCATGAAATTCAGCGAACTGGTGCGGTTGCTGGGGCAATTATGATCCAGTTGACATACTCGTTGGTGATCGAAGCGACGGAAGACCCGGATTTCTTCGGGTTTTACTCGCCCGACCTGGAGGGGTTCACCGGCATCGGCCACTCGATTGAGGACTGCCTCTATCAAGCCCGTTGGGGAATGCAGGATCATGTGCAAACCTTGCGCGAGCAGGGCTTGCCAGTGCCTCCCGACAATCCCAATCCGACGATCGTCATTCAAAACGAGCGCAAACTGCAGCCTGCTTAAGCCCCGCATCGCCGGGGTCTCTCGGCGAAGCAAAACGAGGGTCAGGCACCGGGCCCAGGTGGACGTTCCACCTGGCATCTCCGCCTCCGCGTCGCTCCTGGGGCTCACAGGGCTCGCGTGCTGTGTCACAGGCTTCCTCACGTCCGGGCGCGGCGGCGGATGTCGAGCAGTTGTTTCATCACGTCATGGAGATTGCCACTCCACCCTTTCGTCCCGAAGGCATCGTGCAGCATACGATAAAGCGCATACAGCTCGCGATAGACCTCGTGCGCCTTCGGGTTCGGCTTGAAGACGCGCGGCTTGAGGCCGGTCATCGCCCTCTGGGCCTGGGCATAATTCGGATAGGCGCCGCCGACGACTGCGCCGGCGATGGCTGCCCCCAGTGCGCAGGTCTGGGCCGAGCGCGAAACCTTCATCGGACGGCCGGTCACGTCGGCGTAGATCTGCATTACGACCGGGTTTTTCTCGGCGATGCCGCCGCAGTTGACCACCTGTGCGACCTTCACGCCGTATTCCTCGAAGCGGTTGATGATGGTCAGCGCGCCGAACGCGGTCGCCTCGATGAGCGCGCGGTAAATCTCCGCCGGCGTGGTGTAGAGCGTTTGGCCCAGCAGCAGGCCGGTGAGCCGCTGGTCCACGAGGATGGTGCGGTTGCCGTTGTTCCAATCGAGCGCGAGCAGGCCCGATTCGCCGGGCTGGAGTCGCGCCGCGGCGGCAGTGAGCTCCTCGTGCGAGCCGAGCTTCCGGCCGCCCGGCTGGATGTAGTTCACGAACCAATTGAAGATGTCGCCGACTGCCGACTGGCCGGCTTCGAGCCCGTAATAACCCGGCAGGATGCTGCCGTTGACGATGCCGCACAGGCCCGGGATGTCCGCCAGCGGCTGGCCCACCGGCGCCACCATCATGTCGCACGTGCTGGTGCCGATGATCTTCACCAGGGTGCCCGGTGCAATGCCGGAACCGACACCACCCAGATGCGCGTCGAAAGCGCCCACCGCCACGGGGATGCCCGCCGGCAGGCCCGTACGCCTGGCCCAATCCGCCGTCAGGCCGCCGACTGACTTGTCGATGGCAAAGGCCTTCGTTCGCAGTCGTGCGCGCAACTCGCCGAGCTTCGGAGCGAGCGCGCCGAGGAACTCCGCGTCCGGGTAGCCGCCCCAATCATCGTTGTACATCGCTTTGTGGCCGGCGGCGCACACGCCCACGATCAACTTGTCCGGCGCCTCGGTGCCGGTGAGCATCGCGGGCACCCAGTCCGCGCACTCGACCCAGGTGTAAGCGGCGTCGAAGACCGCCGCCGAGGTGCGCAGGCAGTGGAGAATCTTGCTGAAGAACCATTCGCTCGAATAGGTGCCGCCGCACTTGGCGAGATACTGGGGGCGCATCTTCCTAGCCAACTCGGTGATCTCCGCCGCCTCGGCCACGCCAGTGTGGTCCTTCCACAACCATGCCATCGCCGCCGGGTTTTTGGCGAAGCGCTTGTCCAGGGCGAGCGGCACGCCGTTTTGGTCCACCGGGAGGGGCGTGCTGCCCGTGGTATCCACGCCGATGCCGATCACCTGTTCGGGCTTAAAGCCGCGCACGTTCTCCTTCGCGTCGGCCAGCGCTTTCCTGATCACAACCTCGGCACCTTTGACGTAGTCGGCGGGATGCTGTCGGGCAAGGTTCGGGTCGCGGGCGAGGATGACACCCGCCTCACCGTGTTCGTAACTCCAGACGGCGGTAGCCACTTCGCGACCGTTGGCGGCGTTGACGATGAGAGTGCGCACCGAATTGGTGCCGTAATCGAGTCCGATGGTGTATTGAGGGGTCATGGTTCCAGCATAATGGGTCGTGGTTTACAGGGTAACGGCGAGAAAGCCGTGCGGCAGAGCGGCCTTTTGAGTTGCATAGGGCGGCTCATACACGCGGTTCAGCCCTTTGCGGCGCGCAGTGTAGCCTGGACTGGAACGTTCTCGCGGATTGGCTCGTGGAGTCCCAGGTCGATCATCCGGGCCGGCAGATCCGGCTGGCGGGTCAGGCGCCGTCGTCGGAAGGGGCTGGCGAGGAGCCTGACCATGTCCATTTTCCTCATGTGCCGACTGAACGTCCACAGAAGCCGGGCGGTGCGCACCGGGCGCTGGAGGAACCGTCGGGCGAACAGCAGCGCGCAGCCTTTCATCCGGGTGCGGTTGATGACTGCCCCCGGCAAGCAGGTGGGATCGATGTCCGAGCACTTGAACCACTTGTGCCAGTCGCGCGCGTCGTCGATGATCCCGCGCTCGACGTATTCCTGCCATAAGGGGGTGCCGCGGTAGGCGCAGAGGCGGTTGAAGCCGAAGGTGTCCAGTTCGAGCCGGGCGGCAAAACGGAAACTCTCCATGATGTCCGCCTCCGTTTCGCTGGGGCAGCCGATGACGAAAAAGCCATGCACGCGGGCGATGCCGTGCCGCTTGGCTTGGCGGACAGCGTTCTGGACCTGGGCCAGGGTCTGGCGCTTGTTGAGCCGGTCCAGGATTTTCTGTGTGCCCGCCTCCACGCCGAAGGCCAGCATGTCGCAGTTGGCCTGCCGCATGAGGGCCAACAAGTCCACGCCCGCGGCATCCACGCGGCCTTCGCAGCCCCAGCGGAACTCGAGCTTGCGTTCAATGATGCCTTGGCAAATCTCGCTGGTCCGTTTCCGGTTCACCAGGAAGTGGTCGTCGGTCAGGTAGATCGAGCGGTACCCCTGCTCGTGAAGCTGTTGCATCTCGCCCAGGACGTGTTGGGGGGAGCGCGCGCGCCATTTGCCCTCCCCGAGCGCCGGGATGTCGCAGTAGATGCAGGCAAACGGACAACCGCGCGAGGTCTGCACTGTGCAGAACTTGTCCAGGGACAAGACGGCCGGCACATCCAGGGGCAGCGATTCGACATAGTCAATCGGCAGGCTGGTCCGGTCCGGATAAGGATACTGATCGAGGCTGCGGAGCAAGGGGCGCGCCGCGTTGCGCATGACCTGTGTTCCGTCGCGCCAGACCAGACCCGCCACGGCGCTGGGATCGTGCATGTGGTCCAGGTAGTCGGGCAGTAGTTCCTCGCCCTCGCCCACGCCCACGCTGTCGATGTGCGGACAGTCCTTGAGCATGAGGGCGGCGTTCATCGAAGCGAACGGCCCCCCGGCGATGATGGGAATGCTGGGCGTCCTGTGCTTGAGCCGCAGAGCCACGCGGCTGACCGTGGGATAGGTGGTTGCCGAAAGGAAAGAAAGGCCGATGACGTCGGGGCGTTCGGCGATCGCCGCGTCGGCGACGTGCTCGACTGTCATCTGCGGGTGGCAGGTGTCAAACAGGCGGACTCGGTGCCCGTGCTGCCGCAGGACTGGCGCGAGGGTCTGGATGCCCAAGGGTGGAAAGGCCATTACCTTGACTCGCCCACCGTTGGGTCCGGAACCGCCCGCCGGCTCCGGCAGGAGTTGGCAGAAGTCCGCGTCTCGGATATCGACCAGGAACACATTCATACTTTCACGATTACCTTCACCACGTCGTCGCGATAGGCCGCGTTCAACTGGAATGCCTCGACCGCGCGTTTCAGCGGAAAGCGGTGGCTTACCAACCCCTTCAGATCCACCCGCCCGCGCTCGGCGAGCCGGAGGGCGCGCGCGTAAGTGTGTTTCATGCGGCGGCTCAGCAGAATGGTGAGCCCCTTGCGGCGCGCGGTGGAATGGTTCATCGCCAGCCGGTCGTCGCCGGGGATGCCGACCAACACCACGCGCCCGCCCCATCGCGCCATTTCCGCCGCCTGCTCCACCGATTGCTCACCCCACGCCGCTTCAATGGCGACGTCCACGCCGCGCCCTTGCGTTTCCCTCCAAACTCGCTGGCTGGCGTTTTCGCGATCGCAGTTGACGGGAGCGCCTCCGTATTTCTCAGCCAGCTTGAGCCGCCACGGGAATTTGTCGGTGACCAAAACCGGATCGGCGCCAGCCAGTTTGGCGACTTGCAGGATGAGCAGTCCAATGGGCCCCGCGCCGAGAATCGCCACGCTGTCGGCGACACGGATGCGGGCAAGGTCCACCGCATGAATGGCCACGCCCAGCGGTTCGAGCAGCGCGGCCTCGACATCGTCGAGCGCCCGGGGCACCGGGAAGCAGGACCGTGCCGACATGTGCATCCACTGGCAAAGGCTGCCGCCATCGGGATAGTTGCCGCAGAAGTGCAGGCGGCGGCAGAGATGCGGATGGCCCTGCTCGCACAATTCGCAGCAACCGCACGGCTGCGCCGGATCAACGGCCACGCGCACGCCGGGCTTGAGCGACTCGAAGCGGCCGTCGAGCGAGTCCGGCCCGACCGCCTGGACCACCCCGGAGAACTCGTGGCCAAGGACGAGCGGACCTTCGATGGGCGTATCGCCGATGCGGGCGTTCTTGTACGAATGCAGGTCACTGCCGCAAAGGCCGGTGACCTTCACGCGCAGGAGCGCTTGGCCGCGCCCCGGCGGGCCGGGGTGCGGCACACGTTCCATGCGCATATCGGCCGGGCCATGCAGCCGCGCGGCGAGCATGGTCGGTGAGGCGGTGGTGCGGCGACGCGGCATCGGGGTGCCCGTTATTATGGCGCACGTTTCCACACCTGCCGTACCGCCGACCTCCAAATCGGCGGGGCGTGGGCAAGCTCGAGGGCGTAGCGGATTGGGAAATCCGCGATGCAGCAGACTTGGGAGTCCGCGCTACGTCGGCGCTGACGGAACGCCACTATCGCAGATCGATTAATCGCCACGCCAAACATGCTGATGATCACTCACACCGCCCCGCTGTAATTCTTCCATTCGATTGCGCCGGTTTTCTTCACGGCATAGCCGGCTTCGCGCAGGTAATCGCCATACGTGACAATGGTGTGGAAGCCTTCCATTTCCTTCGTCAACGCGCGCCAGTCGCCGTCGATCTCGATGTCCATTTGCGAGCGGCACATGTCAAAGGACGGCGAATCCACGATCTTGCCGCGGAAGGCAAACCATTTCGTGCAACGCAGGTTCGGGACGATGCAGGTGATGACCTGGCCCTTGGGGTAGTGCACCTTGGTCGCGACGCCGTAATCCGACTCGTAGTGCGTCAGGAGGGTCGTGGGCTCGAAGTCGCGCCCGTTCATCTTGCGCGGGGCGGAGCAGTGGGCCAGCGTGAGCAGGCCGTGGTGCGGGAAGTGGGAGTTGCAGACGAAGGAAGGCTTGCCCGAAATCCACCGCATCAGCACGCCGGGCAGCGTGTGGGTGAGGTCAGTATGGCAAAAGGCGGTGAATCCCTCGTCATTAAGCGCGCTCAGCACCAGGCACGGCGGGGTGTCGAGGATTGGGATCAACCCGCCCATGCAATCAGCCACGCCCACGTTGGTGGCGCCGCGCTCAGCCATGAGGTCTTTGATCACCTTGAGGGTGAGGCAGGTGTTCACGACGAACTTGCGGTCGGTGTCCAGCGTCAGGTTGGGCTGCGCGAGGAGTTCCCCGGCCTGGCGCTGGGCCTCTTTCACGACGCCGACGTCGGCGCGGGCCTTTTGAAGGCGCTCCTTGAGTTCGTCGTAGCCGACGCTCTTGAGGTCGTAACCCCAGATGTCCCTGGCGTGTTTGGGGCCGAGTTCCTGGCCGGGCCGGCTGTAGGCGGCCAATCCGCCGAGGGCGAGCATGGTCGTGCCGCGGGCGTTCTGCAGGCCATAGAGCGCGCGGAGCCGCCAGAGCACGTCGTCGTATTCGTCCACCACCACATCATCGAAATCGAGATTAGGCTCCGTCTTGGTGTCTTCGCTTTTGCGGAGGAGCCGCCAGTGGGCAATCTCATACCATAGGTAAACGGGGCCGGACTTGTGGCGGACGAACAGGACGTTGGGTTTCTTCGAGGCGGCGAGGGTCTCGAGCCATTCCTGGGCCCCGCTCGCGCCAAACACCAGGAAGGCGCCACAGTTGGTGCCGGCGGCGGTCTGGGCTTCGACCGCGCTGTTTACGGTGGCCAACGGCAGCAGATCGAGGGGGAACTCCGCTTTGGCCACCAGGGATTTCAGCTCCTCGCCGATGCGGCGGATTTCCTGAGCGACATCTTCGCGTGTGCGCAAGCCGCCGTACGCGCGCCAACTCGTGCGCTCGCGCGGTTGGTCGAGGCTGAAGACCAGCACCGGCTGGAGCCGCAACGGTGCGCCGGCCGCGAGCGGTTTTCCTGGCACGGTCGCCAGGGAAGCCGCACGCGCCCGGGTCGCGGCCAGCCCGGCGACACCGCTCAACGCCGCAGCGCCGCCGACACAGCCCAGGAACTGTCGGCGGGACAGGTTGTTTACCTGGGAGGCCAGGCGGCCGCGGCACGTTGTCTTTCGTGGCGGCAGGGTTTTTGACGTGGTTTTCACTCGTGCAGGTAAACGTCCCAACCGAGGTACTTGCTCAACGCTTCCTTGACGCCCAGGGCGATGCGCGTCGGGTTTACGGCGACATGATGTTCGAAGCCATTTTCGCAAATGTAGCGGAGCAGTTTCTGGAAGCTCGGTATGTTCACGACGCCGTAGCCGCCGAAGGTCTTGAGGGGGTCTGTGGTGAGTTGGCCTTCGCCCACGTAGGCGCGAATCCTGCCGGCGCCATCGTCGGTGCTCACGCGCAGATAGGTGAAGGGCGCGGCCTTCAGGCGGCCGACCACAGTGCCGTAGGCGTTCTCCTGGCCGACGGCGCCGGCGATGATTTCCTGGAAATCCATGGTTGGCGGGCTTTCGAAGATGTCCTTGGGCAGGTTCGAGCAGTGGAAGATCACACCCTTGTCCGGGTCTTCGCCGTAGTTGTTGTTCCAGTCCACCAACGCGCTGGGCTTGCCGCCGCTGCCCTGGACCATGGCATACATGGCCACGGCGCCCATGATATCGACTTCGCAGGCGCTGCTCATGCCCAGGTTGCTCAACATGCTCATCAGGGTGCACGGGACCACGCCGAAGAATTCCTCCATGGCGGTCCAGCACTGGATGGCGGTCGCCTGGAGGCGGGTCTGCTTCATCCAACGGTCCACCGCGACGCCGAACTTGGCCATTTTGAGCAACGCCGGCGCCGGAACATCTCGCGCCACGACGTATTCGCTGATTTGCTTGAGCTTGGCCTTCACCGCGCGGTCGTTGTCGGCCAACTTGCTGACCCAGCCGAACAACTCATACAGGTCGAGGGTTTCGATGCTGATGCCGGAGCCTTCCAGCAACTTCTCGCTGTAACGAACCGTGTTGAAGGCGGTGGGCCGGGCGCCGAGGGCGCCGATGCGAAGGTTCTTCAGGCCTTTAACCACGCGGCAGGTCACGGCGAAGTCCTCCAGATCCTGCAGGAAACCGGGGTGGCCCGGATTCACGGTGTGGAGCCGCGTGAGCGTGAACGGCAGGCCGTATTGCCGGAGGTTGTTGCAGACCGACATTTTGCCGCAAAAGCTGTCGCGGCGGTCCTGGATCGTCATGACCTGTGGATCGTCGCTGAAGGCCTGGACGAGCACGGGCACCTGGAGGCCAGACCAGCGGATGGCGTTGGCCACGCCGCGCTCGTCGCCAAAGTTCGGCAGCGTCACGAGGATGCCGTCGATCTTCTCCCGGTGCTGCTTAAAGAGGTCGGCGCACAACCGCGCGTCGCTCATGGATTCGACCGCGCCGAACTTGGTCGCCCTGGAAGAGAGGATGACCGGGCGGAGGCCGATTTTCTCCAGAGCAGCCAGGATTTCTTTGCGTCCGGAGTCACAGAGATGATCCGGGAAGAAACCGCGATTGCCGACGATGATGCCTAAGGTGACCATAATTTTTTGCTTTGTTTTTCGTTCGTTACTATTCGCCCAACAGTTGATCCTCACGCGCTACCACCAAAAGGCGGGCGGATTCTGATCGGTGCGGACGACCATCTGACTGAACCGCTTCCACGAGGCGTGGCCGTCCAGGTAAACCTGATTTCCCCCTGCCGGGAGTTTGCCTTCGAGATGCGCGGCCTGGTGCCCCCGCCAACCGCCATCGATCTTGGTGTACGTGTTCCGGCCACGGTCCTTCTCGTTCTCACCGTTGGAGAGCGTGCCGTCCGCGGCAACCACGCGCTCCGACGCTCCGGGGTCGAGTTCGGTCCCATCTTTCATCTTCCAGGATGCGGGATTGAGGGACTCGGTGATATTGGTGAGGCGAACGCGGCCCGAATTCTTGAACGCCACGGCATAGCCAATCACGCGGTAGCCTTGATCGGTATCCTTGGCCACCTCGTTGGTGTCGCCCGTGCTGAAGGCCCAAAGCGTGTCATTGTCCTGCTTGGAAAAGCCCGGACAGTACAGGATCTTGCGGGTGCCGCCATTCTTGACGAAGGCGTTGGCCGCTTTGGCCGGCAGATCCCACGGCCAATAGGCCCCGGCGCAATCGGGGAATTTCCCGTTACTGTCATCGGCATACATCATGATCGCGAGCCCGAGCTGTTTGATGTTGCTGGTGCACTTGATCCGAACGGCCTTGGTCTTGGCCTTCGCGAGGGCGGGCAGCAGCATGGACGCCAGGATCGCAATGATCGCGATCACGACCAGGAGTTCGATCAGCGTGAAGCCAGCGGCTCGATCGCCCTTGGGGCAACAACGGCCGACGTGACGCGGCTCACTCAGGCTTTTCGGCCGTGGGCCGAATCCCCGGCCGCCAGACGCGAGGCGTGGAGTATTCATAACATTGGGTTGGTTGAGTCTGTTGGTTTGGGCCGAGTTTGGCGATTCGTTGGAACTTATGTTTATGCTGCCTTCCCGGCCAGCGACGACAGGCGTTGGCTGGGCTGGAAGGCCCCGGTCATCGGCAGGACCAGCCGATCCAGGCCCACCGCCACCAATCCGGCTGTTCTGCGACGCGGCGCGCGCTCGACTTCCACCTTGCCGAATCGCGCCCACATCGCCCCCTTCCTGATGCCGGCTGCAAGATACTCCATGACGGCCAACGGCAATTCCGTGAGGCTCCCGGTGATGATGACGCGATGGAGCCCCAGGACGTTGAGCGCCCCGGCGATCACCACCGCGGTGGCTTCCAGCGTGCTCGTCAGCCAGGGCTCCATTCCGCTCTGCAGGATCGCCGAGCGAAGAGCCGACCAGGATATGGGCGTCTTGGGATGCTCCTCGCCGTAACTCTGGAGCAGGCCGGGCGTGGACACCAGCGTCTCGACACAACCCACGGCGCCGCATCCGCACGATCGCGGGTTACCCAGCACCGGCGTATGTCCCAACTCTCCGCTGATGGGCAGCGGGTTCGCGTAGAGTTTGCCCGCGACCATGACCGCTCCGCCCACGCCATCGCCAAAGTCCACGAGCAGGAAGTCTTCGCTTTCGGGGTCGATTCAGGGGTACATCCTCGCCATCCACCTCTTCGAGCACCCCGAGTTCGAGCAATTCGTCCGCGATCTTGCCCGCCGTCGGTTGGCTCATGCCGAGCGACTTGGCGAGTTCGGCTCGCGACGCCAGCCCCATCCGCTGCAAACGCCCCAGCAGCGTGCGCTTGTTGATGCGACCCATTTTGGCGGGCACGACCACCATGATAGTTAATTAAGCTACGTAATCTAGTCTCAGGTGTCGGTCCCCTGTCAAGTCGGATCGCCTGACGTTTAGGGGTCACCCATTAGAGGTTCCGGTCCGATAATCATCAATATCAGCCTTCGTCTTGCAGTTTTTGTAGTCTATGTTTGATTGTAACGACCTTGCTGGCCAAGTTCGATTCCATCCAGCTCCGGGCTTGGCTCACGCGGGATTCGTAGCCCATTCCCAAGCTCGGCGCTCACACCGCTGGCTCACCGTCGTTTGTCCGGATAGCCACCAGGCCAGAACCTGCTTCTCCAATTGCCCCTTTGGCGCCGGCGCCAACGCCTCCCGCCGCATCCCCAACTCACCTAACCCACGTTCCAACATCCACTCGGCTTGCGCCTGATCGTGGGCTCGCCGGGCAGCGCCGCCGTGCAATTCCCGCCGCTGGCCCAGCAACCCTTGCTTGGCCCGCGCCAATAACCCAAGCCGAAAGCTTTCTCCCCCCACATGCCATCCCCGTCGCAACAACTTCCACGCCGCCTCCATACCGCTGCGTGTAGGGGCCTTGCAGCCATTTCATCCCGCTGACCAGATTGGCTTCCGGGGTTTCCACCGTCAAATGCAATTGTAAGAATATCGGACTGACCCTTTTGAGGTCGGTCGGTTTTCTTTGATGCAGGTCAACGGAACCAGCCGATCCGGTGGCGCCGGTGATTACCAGAGGGGCTTCCATCCCATATACCGGTAGTGCTCCCACATCCAGACGAAATCGCGATTCTTGGAATTGCCACCCGCCCAGTAGAAGCTCTCGATTCCGTTGGCAAACCCGGTGGCCGCTTTGATGGTCGTCGGCTCGACCCACTTGTGCATCTCCGCATGACCATCCGCCATTGAGAATGTCGTGACGTTTCCGTGGAAGATGGCGAAACCATCCACCCAGCCGGGGCTAGCCACGTTCAACACCCAGGTTCCCAGGTTGATGCCTCGCGGATCTGATTCTTCCAGAAAAACGAAAGCCGTGGATGGCTGATCCACCGAAGAGATCTTCTCAAAGGCTTGGCGACCTCCGGTCCATGTCTCCTCCCACATCTTCCCATTCATCCCGTCGGCCTTCGAGTAACTGTCATAGGCCCAGCCCTTGCCGGGTTTGAGCCGCTTGGTCCGCAAATCACCTGGGCAGTGATAGGATCCGAGGGCACCGCAGTACTTCCACAACGGCGATCTCTGGAGGCCTTGCTCGACGCGCATCATCGCGCTACTCAGGGAAGTGCTCGCCGTAAAATCACCTGCAGGGTAGGGACCCCACCAAAACCCGCCCGCGAGCCACAGCACGGTGTTTCCATCTTTCGAGTTCACCATCGTGTCTCCGTAATCCGAAGCGTACATGCTCCACCCGAGAATCAACTGCTTCTGGCCGCTGAGGCAAGCGGCGCCAGTGGCCTTGACCTTGGCCTTGGCAAGGGCCGGCAGGAGCATGGATGCCAGAATCGCGATGATGGCGATCACGACGAGGAGTTCGATGAGCGTGAACCCCCGCCCGCTCGCCGAGCTTCGCCGACTCGACCTGGAATGAGGAGGGTTCATTGTATTCATAGGATCTGATGTGGTGGATGAGAGACTACGCTTCCGCGGGCCGGCGGTAAACGTCTAAATGTTTAGGGGTCAGTCTGATAATCATCAATATCAGCCTTCGTCTTGCAGTTTTTGTAGTCTATGTTTGATTGTCACCACCTTGCTTGCCAAGTGCGATTCCACCCAGCTCCGGGCTTGGCTCACGCGGGATTCGCAGCCCATTCCCAAGCTCTGCGCTCACACCGCCGGCTCACCGTCGTTTGTCCGTATAGCCACCAGGCCAGAACCTGCTTCTCTAATTGCCCTTTTGGCGCCGACGCCAACGCCTCCCGCCGCATCCCCAACTCACCTAACCCACGTTCCAACATCCACTCGGCTTGCGCCTGATCGTGGGCTCGCCGGGCAGCGCCGCCGTGCGATTCCCGCCGCTGGCCCAGCAACCCTTGCTTGGCCCGCGCCAATAACCCAAGCCGAAAGCCTTCTCCCCCCACATGGTATCCCCGTCGCAACAACTTCCACGCCGCCTCCCTACCGCTGCGTAGGTGCCTTGCAGCCATTTCATCCCGCGGAGGAGATTGGCTTCCGGGGTTTCCAGCAAAAGGTGATCGTGATTGCCCATCAAGGCCCACGCATGAATCCGCCAGCCAGTACGACGGCACGCTTCGCTCACGGTGGCCAGCCACGGCTTCCGGTCTCCGTCGTCCGCGCAGATCTTTTGCCCCTGGTTTCCTCGAGCCATGACGTGATAAACCGCTCCCGCATATTCAACACGTATCGGTCGCGCCCTGACTGCATTCAACACAACAACACCATGCATCCAGCGCCGTCAAATGCACCTGTAAGAATACCGGACTGACCATTCACCTTCACGCGCCAGCGCGCGCCCCGTAGCGGGGTCGCTTGAAGACGAACTCTGTACTGAGCATACCAAGACAGTCGGTGATGCCTGCCCACGGGAGGCGTCCCGGCGCCGCGGGGGAGAGCGACTAAAAATCAGGAACAGCAGCGCGGCCCGTTGTTCACTCGCGAACACTGTCGTTATGATAGTACTCAAGCAAACGATCCGGGAAGCGGTACCGTGTCAACGACTGATGAACGCGTGCTGCCGCCTCTCTCCGAGCCGTGCGTTGTCCAGCGGGCTCCCGAAAGGGGAAGCCTTGATTCCTCCCCACTCCTCGATTGGATCACGGTTGATCCCATCGCCCAACGCCCTGTCGTAGCCGATGGTCGAGCGGCCCCTAATGCGGTGTCGGCGGCAACGGCGGCCGGCGATTGAGCGGGTCCGGTGACAACGGGAGCGAGTCGGCGAAGGCCGGCGGTCGAACAACCTGGAAGTCTCCAACAGCACGGCCTGAATGTGGCAGAAAGCGCCTGGCGGCTAAAGAAGAAACATGCGGTTCAGGTTGGGTTTCAGGCAAAGTTGACGTTGCCGTTCACGCCCGGTTCTCCGGCACGGCGCAGCAGGGACAGCAGGTGGGCGCACTCGGCTTGGCGTGTGCGGCGGCGGATCAGAACGATCAAACCCGCAAACGGCTGCCGGCGCTCCACCGCCTGCCGGGCCAGCGCCAGAAAATGGGCGCGGTTGCAGCTCAAGATCACCCGGCCAGCCTGTTGGGCGTGGGCAAACACCGCCTCATCCGTCGCGGTGACGGGCAGCGCGTCCCGCAGCCTTTCCACGTCGTGCCCCCAGTAGCGGAGCAACTGCGCCGCTTCGTCGGGCACGTCGTGGTCGAGCAGGAACTTCACCGCAAGCCCTCGCTCATCTGCTCGGCTACCAGCGCGTCAATCTGGGTGCGGTGATCTTCGTAATAGGCCAGACACTCGTAAACCTGCGCCCGCGTCAGGTCGGGAAAGCTGCGCAACACTTCTTCAATGCTGGCTCCATTGACGATCAATCCCATAACGTCCTGCACCCCGATGCGGGTGCCCTCAACGATGGTCTTTCCCTGGCAGACGCCGGGCAAGTTCACCAAATAGCGATAAGCCGTAGCTGGCATGGCCTCACGATAACTCAGGCGGCACGGTTGGCAAAGAGGTTTCATTGGGCAGCTTGGCCGGGTGATAGCGGGCGTGCGTTTCGTTGAGGGTGCGCACGCTGACGTGGGTGTAAAGGGCGGTGGTTTCGAGCTTGGAGTGCCCGAGCATTTCCTGGACGTAACGCACGTCGCAGCCGTTCTCCAGGAGCAGCGTGGCGAAGGTGTGGCGAAACAGGTGGCAACTGCCCTGCTTGCCGATACCGGAAGCGCGGATGATTTCGTGCACCTGGCTGCCCAGGCGGTTGGGATGGATGCGCTGGCCCAGCGTGTTGAGGAACAAGGCCGGTTCGTTGAGGGAGAAGCAGAGCCGGGGGCGCACTTCGACCAGGTATTTCTCGGTCCACTCCACGGCCCGCTCACCGATGGGCACATAGGGGTCGCGGTGGCCTTTGCCCTGCTCGATGCGCACCAGGCCGCGGTCGGAATCCAGGTCGCCCTGGTCCAGGTGACCGAGCTCCTGGCGGCGGATGCCCGTCGAGTAAAGCACTTCCAGGATGGCCCGGTCCCGGATCCCGAGGGCGGTGGTCAGGTCGGGCACGTTCATCACGGCTTCGGCTTCGGCCGAGCTCAGGACAGCCTTGGGCAGGCGATACTCCTTGCGGGGCAGTTCCAGGTCGCTGGCCGGGTTGTAGAGGACCAGGCTCTCTTTAGTGAGGTAACTGAAGAAGGAGGAAAGGACCGCCAGCCAGGCTTTCTGGGTGCCGCTGGGCAGGCCCCCCGCGGGCGATGGGGCGCGCTGGCAGGCCAAGCGGCACCGGTCCACATCGTTCGCGTGTCGCGGCAATTCCGGGATTCTCCAGACACGGTGGTGTCGGTGCCGTCCGGAGCGGCGTACGCTCTCATCGACAGGGCGGAACGCGTTGAACCCGGGCTACGGTGCGGAGAGGTCCCAGCGGCAGTGACGCGCCGGGACAAGAAACCCAAACAGGGCGCCTCCTTGCGCACTGTGGAGCAGCAGAGTGACGGCCGGGATTCTGGCAACCGCAGGGTGGCGCCGGCAAACGCCGGGGAGCTGTGTTCCTGGGAGCCTTCCGCTTCCCTTATTGCCCGGTTGCCCGGGACTATGGTCCGCGCTTGGCCATCCGGACGAGCACGGCTTGAGCGGGGCACCCACCACGCCACGCATAAGCCAGAAGTAGAAAGAAGTACTTAACTCTTGACCCTCCTCGTAGTCCCTGCCGGGAAACTGTCGAGACATTTCTGGCGACAGACATTTCTGGCTGCACCGCTCGTTCGCCGCGCAGCGGCAGGGGCGGTGTGCGGGGCGGGTCCGGTGAGCGGTCCGCGGCTCTGGCTAACCGGGCATGGGGTGGGAAACTGGCCACAAATGCTGAGCGGCGCGTCGATCGAGGGCCATTCCCCGGGCGCACGCGATCCGCCCTGGCGTGTTTCCGGGCGTAGAGCCGGCAGGGCGTCGGCGGTTTGCTCAGACCAGTTCGCGATACACATCCGGATGCGGACGCGAGATGACCACGGCGTTGACGAGCACGCCGGCGTCCGCAATGACGCGGCGGCCTGCGGCGACTGCTGCTTCGACCGAGCCGACGTCGCCCGTCATGGTGCAAAAGGCTTTGCCCCCGAGCGCCATGGCCAAACGGATCTCCTGGAGGGTGACTGCGGCCGCCTTGGCCGCCGCGTCGGCAGCCACAATCAGAGTGGCGACGTTGAACGATTCGAGGATGCCCAAGGCGCCATCGGGCTGCACGGGTTGGGTGCGCCCCAGGGCGGCGATAACGTCCTGATGCACGTTGGGAACGACAAAATCGTCGATGAGACAACCGCCGGCCACCTCGGCGCCGGCGGCCACGGCGCTCTGCACGGCCGCGGTGTCGCCGCCGATCAGCACCATGTATTTGCCGGAGCAGATCGACCGGGACAACAGGAGCCGGACGTTGCCGGCCTTTAACATCGTATCGGCCACCTGGAAACCGGCGGCCACACTCGACAGCTCAATCAAGCCAATGGATCTCTCGCTCATGGGGTCCTCGACAACACCACCTGCGCAGGCGACACCGCGTTCTCGATGAACGGCGCGGGGTCGTCGTACTGCTGCACGCAGAGCTTCTTCATCAGCGTCTGGATCGGCACACGGCGGCCATCACGCATCGGGTGCGGTCTGAGTATTGGCAAATGAAAAGGCGGGGCCGCCGCTTGGGAATCGCGCCCTAACTTGCCGGGTTCGGTTGGGTTGCCAGGATCTTCTGCGCCGCGGTCCTGACCGAGGCCACCAACTCCGGGGGGCCCAGCACGACGGCGTTGCCGCCCCAGCTCAGCACCCAGCGTTGGATCTCCACCAGACTGGAGAGGGTGAGGCTCAGTTCGGCGCCGCCTTCTGCCAGTTCGCGGAGTTGCTGGGAGGGATGCCAGCGCTTCTCGCGAATGAAATCGGCCACGAGTTCGTTGAATCGGATAACCACGTGGTAGTCGCCGTGGCCGGAGTGGACGCCGAAGCTGTCGCGCAGCCGCTTTTTCAGGGAAAACCGCTTGGGGCGGAGAAACGTTTGACCGGTAGGCTGCGCGGCTTGGATCCGGGCTGGAACGAACGTGCGGATGTCGTGGCGCAGGTGGCAGTAGGCGAACAGAAACCACTCGCCGTTGATATTGGCGAGGTGGTACGGATCGACGACGCGTGGTTCAGCCTGGCGGCTGCCGGGCTTGCGGTAAGTCAGGGCCAGTTGCTGGCGCCGGGCCGTGGCCTTGGCCAGAGCGTCGAAGATCTCCAGATCAAGGATCGGCTCGGCACTGGTGCGGAAAGATATGATCTGCTCCCAATCCGTCAGATTCAGCGAGATGGTGTCGGGCAAAGCAGCGGCCATTTTTCTGAAGGCGCTGAGCAGCGGTTTCTCGAAATTGGTGCCCCGGTACTGCTGGAGCGCCTTTTCGGCGACCAGCAGCGCGAACAGCTCGCCTTCGGTGATCTGGAGCGTGGGAAAGGCGCTGACGTCCTCGGTGTAATAATAGCCGAAGCGGTGGGCGTCATAGGCGAGCGGCAACTCCAGCCGGTCGCGCATGAAGTCCAGATCGCGCTGGATGGACTTGGTGCTGACCTCCAGGGCCCGGGCCAGCGTGGAAGTATTGGGACAAGAGCCGCTCTGGATGGCCTGGTGGATGCGCAACATGCGCTCCAGAGGCGGGCGGGAACGACGGTTTGCGGCGGGCTGAGCCAATCGTTTTTTCATGCCGGGGACGCGCCGGCTGGCCGGCCGTGATTGGCTTGGCTTAGAGCAGCTTGGTCAGCAACTCATCGTTGGTCTTGTACTTTTTCAGGGCCATCGTGAGCGTTTCCATCGCTTCGACGGGGTTCAGATCGACCATCATGCGGCGCAGCTTGCGGACGGCCTCGATCTGGTGTTTTGCAAAGAGCTTCTCTTCTTTGCGCGTGCCGCTCTTGGGGATGTCGATGGCGGGGAAGAGGCGGCGGTCCGAGAGTTTCCGTTCCAGGATCAGCTCCATGTTGCCGGTGCCTTTGAACTCCTGGAAGATCAGTTCATCCATACGCGATCCGGTATCCACCAGCGCCGTGGCGATAATGGTTAGCGAACCGCCGTTCTCGATCTTGCGGGCCGCCGCGAACATCTTCCGCGGAATCTCCAGCGCGCGGGCATCCACACCGCCGGTCATGGTGCGGCCGCTGCCGCCGTGGGCACTGTTGTAGGCGCGGGCCACGCGGGTGATGGAGTCCAGCAGCACGAACGCGTCTTTGCCGCATTCGACCTGGCGCCGGCACCGCTCGATCATGAAGCGGGAGAGCCGGACGTGCGTTTCCAGATCCATGTCGTTGGAGGAGGCCACCACTTCGGCCTTCGTGGAACGCTGGAAGTCCGTGACCTCTTCGGGCCGCTCGTCGATCAGCAACACCATCACATAGACCTCCGGGTGGTTGGTCGTGATGGCATTGGAGATCTGCTTAAGGATCGTGGTTTTGCCGGTGCGCGGTGGGGATACGATCAGGCCGCGTGTGCCCTTGCCGATCGGAGTCACCAGGTCGATCACGCGGGTTTCGAGCAAGTCCGGCGAGGTCTCGAGATTGAACTTCTGGAAGGGGTCGATCGTAGTGAGGTTCTCGAAGCGGACCGCCCGGGTGTATTCGTCGAAATTCATGCCGCTGACCCGCTCCACTTCCTTCAACTGCGGGCTTGTGCCGCGGTGGGGAGGCTGGAGCGTGCCTTCGACCAGACTGCCTTCCCGCAGGAAGCATTTCTTGATGGTGTCCGGCGTGACAAAGATATCGGTCGGCTTGGGTTGGAAACGGTTTTCCGGCGAGCGGAGAAATCCGAAGCCCTTCTCCGCAATCTCCAAATACCCCGAACCATGGCTCGGCGTTGCGCTGTTGTTTGTACTCATATGTTGCCAACTGGTCGCCATTGAAGGCTTTGATCTCGCGATCGGCCCTTCTGAAAGACAGCTTTGAACTTTGAATTCTTTGGAGAGCCGCCGTTGAGAACTCCCGAAAATCGTGACCCGCAGCCGGCTGGACCTGCGACACCGCAACATCTACTGGCAAACTGGCCACAGCGCAACTCTTATTTTCAGGATTCTGTGGGGCAAAGCCCTCGATGGTCCGCGGGCCGGCAAGGCCCACAGACGGTTCAACTCACCTTCACCCAGGCGCGGATCCAGCGTCACCCTTCCAGCCCGCGCGGCGGCCCCAGGACCACCGAGGCGATCACAAGTTGCCGAGCCGAACGCGGGTGCCGCAGCATACCCACGGTATTAACCGCCTCCGTTGAGGCCGCTGTTCGACGCGGTGGCGGGGCGCTCATCCCGGGGCGTTCGGTGCGCGCCTCGGTTCGCCGCAATCGGTCACTGACCTGCTTGTGCAGATGATTGGCCCGTTGGAAGGCCTGGGCCGATTCCTGGAGTGCGGCAAGCTCCTTGCTCGACATCTTAGCCTCCTCAGCCTCACTGGCCGATGGCAGAGGCGGTGGAGACGCGGCCTCACGGGGCGTCGGCGCAGGCGCCGGTGGAGGCACAGGTTCCTGAGGCGATGGGGTCCGCTCAGGCTCTCCTTCCAGCAAACGGCGCAACTCCTCCTCCCAGTCGAAGCGTCGGGCCGGTGTTTGCCTGGTTGGCGCGGGAGGAGGGCCCGGGGCGGAAGGAGGCGCTGACGGAACCGACCCTGAGCGACCGGCTGGCGAAGCGGGCGGCGGGAGGGGTGCTGTGGCGGCCTCTTTCCTTCCGGCTTTCTGGCCTTGAGTTTGACGTCGCCGCTGGAACCAGTTTGAGAGCGCCGAAAGCAGGATGATCCCCAGGACAATCAGGAGGCTCTCGTAGGAACTGGCGGCAAGGAGTCCCATTTGTGTCCAGTGCTGAATCAGGCGCCCGACGGTTTGCCCGGTGGCGCTGAAGTCCCGCCGCCCGCGATGTTCTCGCGCATGCTCGTGTCAGCCTGGATGTTCTTCATCCGGTAGTAATCCATGATGCCGAGGTTGCCGGAACGGAACGCTTCAGCCATCGCCAGGGGCACCTGCGCTTCGGCCTCGACTACACGGGCGCGCATCTCGGCCACGCGGGCAGTCATCTCCTGTTCGGTGGCCACAGCGGCTGCGCGGCGCACTTCCGCTTGGGCCTGGGCAATCAACTTGTTGGCCTCGGCTTGTTCGGCTTGGAGTTTGGCGCCGACGTTCGTGCCCACGTCAACGTCCGCGATATCGATTGACAGGATTTCATACGCGGTATTGGCGTCGAGGGCTTTGTCGAGCACGGTCTTGGAAATGCGGTCTGGCTGTTCGAGCACGTCTTTGTAGGACTGCGCCGAGCCGATGGCGGTGACCATGCCTTCGCCGACACGCGCGATGATCGTTTCCTCCGTCGCGCCGCCCACGAAGCGGTCGAGGTTAGTGCGGACGGTCACGCGGGCCTTGGCTTTCACCATAATGCCGTCTTTGGCCACGCCGTCGATGGTGGTCTTGCCGGTGGTGGGCTTTGGACAGTCAATCACCTCGGGGTTGACGGACTTTTTGACGGCTTCCAGCACCGTCTTGCCCGTGCCTTTGGTCGCCAGATCGATCGCGCAGGCGCGGTCGTATTCGAGGTGAATGCCGGCCTTCTTGGCCGCGATGAGAGCGAGCACCACCATCTCCACATTCCCGCCGGCCAGGTAATGCGTGGACAAATCGTCAATCGAGATGGAACGACGTTGAGTGTTGGGTTCAAGCATGGTGAGCCCTGATTTCATGGCCGTGATTCGACAGTCAACGATCAGCCCCACGGGCACGCGCCGCAGCCGCAACGAGATCAACTCCAGGACCCGAACCGGGGCGCCGGCGGACCAGGCGCGCACCCACACGCTGGCGAAGTTGATGAGGATGATGACCACCACCAGGAGAAAGACTCCCAGGACGACCAGGCCGCCGAAGGTGAGACTGGCCACGAAGTCCGCCAGTTGCAGGATATGTGATTCCAGATTCATAATGAATTTTGCGCTATTTACCAGTTATGAGGCCGCCCTGACCACGACCCTCAAGCCCTCTACCGCCACGACCTTGATCGGCGTGCCTCGTTGAATGTGCGCCCCTTCCGTGACTACGTCCACCCGTTTGTCGCTGATGATCGCGGTGCCGGACGGGCGCAAGTTGGTTAGAGCGACACCGGCTTGACGGAGCAACTCCGGGCGCTCGGTCCCGATGTCACCGACGGCTCGTTCGGACACGAACGCCCGGCCCAGCCGGCTGTCCGGCAGATACCGCAGCCAGGCCAGCGTCCCAACCACCAGCCCCAACACCACACCCAACGTGATCAAGTTGGCCGTCCCCAGGCTGAACTCCTTGTAACTCAGGACCAAGCCGGACGCCAGGCAGATCAGGCCGGCGACCCCGGCAATCATCCCTGGCAGGATGGTTTCCAACAACAGGAGCACTGCGCCGGCGAGGAGCAGGATGATCACCGTTGCCATGTGCCCAGTATGGGAAAAAGCTGGGCCGGTTGCAAGCGGTAATCGGTCAGAGCGACGGGAACTGCCGGTTTCTGGTTGACCGTCTGTCCGGTTTTATGTCGAGATGATAGTTGACCTTTATTTAGGGTGATCGGACTAAATGGCGAAAATTTCTCAAAGCTGCGGGGCGGGGCCGCGCTCGGCGGGCACGGCGAAGTACGACGCGCACCATACGGTGTTGTCCAAGACCTACGGTGCGCTGGCGGACCTGCGCCGGGAGTTGGCAGATTCCAGGACTGCGATCGCGGAGCGCACGGACATCCTCAAGTTGTTCGCTGACTGCGCTGACTCGCAACGTTCCTGGCTGTTGCTGGAGGATTATTTTGACAAGCTCTCCCTGTCGCGCAAGGACTTCACCAGTCCCAACTGGTGGCCGCGGCTGCTCGCCGCGGACGGCAAGGCACGGTTGGAGGAGTTGGCCATTCTGTTCCTCCGGGCGAATCGATCGCTGCCGACGGAACTGACGGCCTACGCCAACCTCGACCGGTTTGCCGAGATCGAACAGGCCGAGCAGGAGCAGCAACTCCTGGCGCGGCTGGAGGCCTGGATGTTTCCCCCGGCGCCAGCATATCTGGACTCACCGCGGGCGAGCTTGCATGTCGTCTGCCAACCCGAACCTGATGAACAAAACCCCGGTCTGCACCACCTCGGCATCCAACTCCGCCTGATCCGCCCTCGCACCGGGGACAAGGTCCGGACGCCGGCTGAGATCATCGAATTGACCACGCGGGCCGCCCACGAACAGGAGCTGTTCTCCCAAGAGGACTGGGAGTTTATTGAATGGTTGCGAGACTGGCATGGCGCAGGCAGAACCGGGCAGGAGCAATTGTCCATCTCGGGCCTGGATCTGCTCCAATGGTTGGCTCGCTGGGGCAACAATGGCCGGTTGGAAATGACCGGCGCCAACCAGGTCCTGAGCTTCGACGGACAGATTGCGGACCTGGTGCCGCATCTGGACAACGGCGATCATGATCTGACGTTTTCGCACCGGTTGCGATTGGCCACGGGGCACACCCACGCGTTGAGTCAGGCCCTCTTCTTCGCCGGTCGTCCGCCCTTGGCCCTTGTGGACCACACGTTTTATCTTCTGCGCAAACCACCCCCACCCACATTGCTGGGGTCGTTGGCCCAGGCGCCAGTTATCCCCGTGCCGCGACTCAGCCACCGGTTTCTGACCCAGCTCCGCAAAACCCATTCCGACCACGGCGTGGACTGGAATCGGGTATGTGTTGTCCACACCGGCAAGCCGCGGTTTACCTTCGAGCTCGCCGATGACACGGTGCGGCTCCGACTGCTCGTCCAAAGTGAGCGCGACAAGGGCCTCTGGTTCTGGAACGGCTACGAATGGCAGCCGGATCAGCTCCGAAACAAGCCCAACGGCAAGCCCGAACTGTTGGACGACCCGCGACTGGAACCCGCTGCGCAATGGTTGCGTCGTTTGGATTGGTTCACACCGGAACCGGGCGTCTGGGTGGGGGATGCGAACGAGAACTTCCTCAACACGCTCGCCAACGCGTGGCCCGACCGCCCTGCCGAAGCCGATTACCTCGGTAATCCCGCGTTTCAGCGGCTGTTCCTGAC
>Ga0315274_10001583_pt1 | contig 34870 bp, 36 predicted proteins | sample YL17G02_20_MG_FD_203700 | JGI IMG/M metagenome (GOLD analysis project Ga0315274, IMG submission 203700) | Sediment microbial communities from Yellowstone Lake, YNP, Wyoming, USA - YL17G02_20 | ecosystem: Environmental > Aquatic > Freshwater > Lake > Sediment | place: USA: Wyoming | collected...
AGGGATCAAGTGGCATTTAGGCCAGAGAAGCTATTCGGATAAGGAGATGGGCTGGGGCGGGGAACCATAGTTGGGGTTGGTAAAGAACCACAAAGTCTGATTGGTCAACCGTTGCAGCCCGAATTGATAAGGTCATCAACGTCTTGACCGCCCACGCCGTGAGCCACGAGGGGTTGGCTAATAACCATGAGATCTGACAAACACGATTTGGACACGGCTTGGAACCGAAGATTTTCTGGGTCCGCGAAAGCGGACAGGGGTCGCAGAGGAGGAGCTCTCGTTTTTCTGCAGATCTAGAGCCTGATGGGTGACTGGTGCCGTCAAGTTGGTACGACTCGTTCCGAGACGGACACTGCAAACTCAAAAGAAAATACGGCAAAGAGAGAGATGGGGATGACTCTACTGATTTGTTTCGTCTACTCCGATACGAACGACGGAAGGGGAAGAAGATACTCCTCTTACGGTAGGAATAGCTTTTTCTCTTGACAGGTGCCTTTTAATGGGTGACCCCGAAGATTTTCTCGCCGTTAGGCAACTGAAAGGATAACAAAAAATGCCAACTATTCTCCTGATTCTTGGATGACGACTCTTCTTTATACGCCAATGAGACGAATTAAAATGTCCCCTAGAATGAGCAAAAGAGAGGTAACACCCGAAATGACTCCCAAACCAAATTACTTATTAGTTAAATTAAGGAGGTGACTTATGCCAGAAGCATTGTTAGGTAAGCCTTTTGATCTTGAATTTCCCGACTACGCCTACGCGGCCAGAGCTCTGGTCAAAGTATTCAAGAATCGTAGCGGAGGCAAGGGAGTGACAAACCTTTTTTTGGGAGAGTGGATGAAAGTCATGGATGAGCAAATTTCAGCGACATGCCGGGTTCACGTTCGGTATCGCGGGGGGGAAGGATACGTCGAACCTGCGGATTTAACTAGGAATCGCCATCTCGAAATCTTCTTTATCGACGTTAGTCAAGGCGATGGGATCCTCATCCAGACTCCAGAGGACCGACGCATCCTGATTGACGCTGGGGAGTCTGACGACGCTCACGAATTCATCCGGAACAAGTACCGTCTGGATAAACCAAACAATTACATTGACTTCGACGCTATCATTGCTACGCACAGCGACGCCGACCACACAAAGGGACTCCTAAACATCTTGGTAGATCCTAAGATCGCCGTAAAGCGCTTTTACCACAATGGTCTTTTCCGACGAACGGATGAAAAGCAGGACCCTGGCCCATGCAAGGGAAACCGTGTTTATGGCCTTATCGACCGGCCAAACCCAATGAATAAGCCTACACTCACTCCGCTCATGAAAAAGCTGATCAGCGCGGTGGAGAAGGCCGAGAAATACCTCCCCGTTGTCGTCCAAAAAATGAAAGATCATGGTCGAAGGGTCGATGCCCCCCAAGGGGGCTTTGTATGCAAGCGCCTCGATGCAGCGGACCAGTTCCTCCCTCCGTATGACAACCCCCAAAAGCCCTTAGTTATCGAAGTGCTTTGGCCCCGAGCTACCATCCAAGATGGTCAACCTTCTTACCCTTGGTATGGAAACGCCGGAAAGACGGTCAACGGAAACTCCATCGTCCTCTGTGTGCGACACGTGAATCAACGAATCCTGTTGACCGGAGACCTCAACACAGCCTCCATGGACGATCTTCTAAACGCATACCCGACCATCCCCGGAATGCCTCGCGCTCTCGAAGCTCACGTCTACAAGGCCGCGCACCATGGATGCCCAGGGGACGTTGATGAAAATAATCACTTTACATCCCTTGGTAATTGTGCACGTGGGCGTATGTGGATCAGCTGTTGTTAAGGTAATTCAAAAGAGGGAGTCAGGGGATCGAGATTCATAGATTTCCTCAACGTCCCCTGCCTTCACTGCATCCAATCAGGAGGAGATAACCAATCACTCCACCGGATCGCCCAGAAATCGGGCTCTCGGTGAGCTTCACGTTCGACGAGAATAAAATGAAAGCCAAATATAAGCATACCAATATCATTGCCAGAGATTGGCGTTCACTCGCCAAATTCTACCAGGAAGTTTTTGGCTGTGAGTTCGTGCCCCCTGAACGTGACCTTCAGGGCGAGTGGTTGGCCAGGGGAACTGGGGTATCGAATGCGCATTTTACCGGAGGGCACTTAAGGCTACCGGGCCACAGGGAAGGCGGCCCGACATTGGAGATTTATCAATATATGGAGAACAAACCCAAGCCGCCCACAGCAGCAAACCGTGAAGGCATCATGCATCTCGCCTTCGAAGTCGACGACATCGATCGGGCTACAGCCGATGTTCTGAATCACGGAGGTACCAAAGTTGGTGACATCACCTCATCAGAAGTGAAAGGGGTGGGCATCTTGACCTTTGTATACCTTGCCGATCCAGAAGGCAACATCATTGAACTGCAGACATGGAAATAGGCGTCAATCAAATCATTCCAGCGGATGGCTGATAGCCACCGCTGATTTATGTCATTATGTTTATGAAAATAGGGGTATATGAATTCAATCAGATATGTACAATCGAGCCGGAACGAAATCCCGATGGCTCGGTGAAGCAGTATATGCCGCAATCGCGGTACAAGAATAGGAAGAATTTGCCTTTGAATATGTACGGGAAAGGCCCATTTGGAAAGTTCAGGATACCAAATAATTACAACGTGAGCGGTGTATATGCAGTGGTTGTTGAAGGGGAACTCAAATATATTGGGGAGTGTTTGAATCTCTCGTCACGGTACAACATGGGTTACGGCATCATATCCCCTAGGAACTGTTTCGTAGGAGGACAAGAAACGAACTGCCGACTTAACAATCTAATATATCAGACAGCCAATGCTGGCCGTAAAATATCTTTATGGTTCATGCAGACCAAGGATTATAAGGCTATCGAACGTAAGTTACGGGCATCTGATCCGCCTGAGTGGAACAGAATTTAATTAAAACACATAAAAAATAATGTTATGTGGTATAATGATTTTTGTAAAGTAAAAGGAGGTGGCATCAAATGGTAGAGATACATAAAAAAGTAGTTCTCGATGAGAATCAGAAGCCCTTTGCGGTTCAAATACCTATCGAGGAATTTGAACGATTAGAAGAGATTTTAGAGAATTATGGATTATCAAAGTTGATGGATGAGGTAGTAAACGACGAAAAGCTGTCAATAGAAAATGCAAAAACATATTATCAGGCATTGAAGACGAATGTGGAAAGTTGAGTATACCAAGCGTTTTCTTAAAGAACTATCTGAACTGCCTAAAGAAATACAAGTTCAAGCTGAAAGCATTGTTTTTGAAGAACTATTGACATCCAATCCTTTTTCATTGGGATACCTTGAGCGTATGAGAGGCTATCCAGATAAGTACAAGATCCGGCTTGGGGATTACAGGATTGGTATCACAATAGATAAGAAAAATAATTTGATAATTTGCCAACGTATTGCTCATCGTAAAGACATATATCGAATATTTCCATAAAACTCACATATCAAATCACTCCAGCGGACGGCCAAAAGCCGCCGCTGATTGACTTGGAGGGACACTTCCCATATTTTCTGAAGGCCCGTAAAAAGCCAGCACGATTTCGAAATTTTGATAATCCGCCATTAAGCGCTATAGAACTGAGGTTTGGCCTATACCCACGAGTCACCATTGTTTAATCATGTTTGTAATATCATCCATTCCTCAAATCCATTTACAAACTGAGCCTTTTTGATATAATCTTTGTGCCGTAGTGCGACGTTAAAATGCCTCGGGTTTTTTGATCACAACTTACCCAACAGACGTTATCAAAATAGGAGAAATTGTATGGAAAAGATCAAGGTAATTCATGATACCATAGGTCAGACGTTAACGGTCTGGTTTGATGATCCAGCCAAAGAGTATGTCTGCGAGGAAACCTCTGAGGAGGTTGTGCTCATTAAAGATACCGATGGTCACGTAATTGACTTCGAGCTTTTGCATTATCGCCAAGCAGAAGAGACAAATGGGCTGGCAGTGGAAACAGTGGTGCGGGCAGGGCCATGAGAATACTTTCAGAAAAATAAAATTGTTTTACTTTCGGCGGGCATCAATAATATCTTCTATTTGATCTTCTGTGATTCCCCTTTCCCTTGCCTTTATCTCTCCATAACGGTAGATCTTTTTCATTTCCTGTTCCTCAGCATATCTTCGGAGGGCCTCTCTTAAGAGCTCGCTCCTTGTTCTACCCTCTTCTTTCATTAGCTCCTCAATTTTATCTACCATCTCGGGAGGTAAAGATAGGGTTATGGTTTTAGTTGTTCTGACCATGCTGCTCCTTTGTTGTTACTTAGTGTTACTGAATTTATTACAGCAAATATGAATTTGCTTTTAAGGGATTACTATTTTCTCCTAGGAATGGGGCGAGTACTGAATTGATCTGTTCGTGAATATATGGTATTAATAAACCAATATGAGAGCGAATCTCATCTACCATTAGAACAAGACGTTATCAACGATATAGAACAGTTCAGGGAGGGCAACCTATGAGAGTCAGAGATATAAGAATATCTATAAAGACCAATGAGGATCTCTTTAATGAGGTTAAAGAGGTATGGGGAAGACTTGAAAAGAGAGAGCAGGTTAAGAAACACGAGGGAATTTCTTTCGAAAACATTGAGGCAATGAGAAAGATCCTTTCGGAAGAAAGATTGAGAATATTAAAAACGATCAAAAAGGAGCATCCAAAATCGATCTACGAACATGCAAAATTTCTCAACAGAGATATCAAAAATACTTTTGACGATGTTCAGTTTCTCGCCCAAATAGGGTTAATTGAGCTTAAGAAATTGAGGAGGCCTCATGATTCCAAGAATTCTAAAGAAACCTTTCATTCACATTTTCTTCTTCCTAATCTGGCTGGCTCTTTCTGAAAGCCTCCTCTATGCCATGCCTCCGGTTCAGAGGACGGTCCTTCCCAATCGACTTGTTCTCCTCGTCTGCAAGGAGCTTTCTCTCCCCTTTGTCACATTTCAACTGCTCATTGATTCGGGGTCTCGAAAAGATTCTCCTGGAGAAGAGGGATTGGCATACCTGACGGCCAGAGGGCTTCTTTTGGGGACTTCCAAGCGTACTGTCACTGCAATAAATGAAGAGATTGATTTCATGGGTGCCTCGCTCAACTCTTATTCCAGCAGAGATTACGTTACTCTTAACCTCCGTGTTTTAAAGAAGGATCTGGACAAAGGATTCGACCTTTTCATGGAAGTGCTCACCCAACCCGCCTTCCCTGGAGAAGAGATCCGGAGGGAGGTGGAGAAGATACTGGCTGCCATTCAATCCTCAGAAGATGAACCAGGGGATGTGGCTCAAAAAGAGTTCCAGAAAACCCTCTTCCCCACAAGCCCTTATGGCTATCCGGTTGAAGGGACGAAAGAATCACTTCCCCGGCTCACACGGGAGGCGCTCGTTCGATTTTACCGGACTTATTACCATCCCAATAACGCCATCCTAACGCTTGTTGGGGATATCACTACTGATGAAGTAGAGAGGAAACTTCTCCCCCGCCTTGCAAAATGGCCGATGGGCGAAATCCCCAAAGTACCTTTCCTCACCACATTTTCAAAAGAGCAAAAGACCGTAAAGATCGACCGGACGATCACCCAGGCCAACATCATCCTTGGCCACACTGGGGTAAACAGGGGGAATCCGGACTTTTATCCCCTCACTGTCATGAACTACATTCTGGGAGGGGGAGGCTTTGCCTCCAGATTGGTGGAGGAGATTAGGAACAAGAGAGGACTTGCCTATTCTGTAGCAAGCTTCTTCGATCCGGGCAAGTACCCCGGTTCTTTCCAGATCGTTCTCCAGACGAAAAATGCATCTGCTCGTGAGGCGATCTCTCTCGCCCTTCAACAGATGGAGCGTATTCGAAAAGAACCTGTTTCAGAGAAAGAACTGGAGGGAGCGAAGAAATATCTCATTGGAAGTTTCCCATTGCGGCTCGATACCCAGGGAAAGCTGGCCAATTTTCTTACACAGATCGAATATTTTGGTCTCGGCTTGGACTATCCTGAGAAATATCCATCTTTCATTTGGTCTGTAACCAGGGAAGAAGTGCTCCGGGTAGCAAGAGCCTATCTCCATCCCGAGAACTATATCCTTGTTGTCGTCGCCAATCTGAAGGAAGCAGGCATGGAAAAAAGATGATCAGATAGAGTTTAATTATTGACATATTCATTGTCATTCAGTTATTTAAATTAAAAAGGATGAATGACCCAGAAGGGAGGACCAATGATAAAAGAAAAAGAACGTCTAAACGCTTTGGAGGTGGCTCTCAATAATGAGATGAGAGAGCGGGAATTCTATCTTAAAAATGCAAATCGAACGAAAAATCCCCTCGGGAAGAAAATGTTCCAGCAGATCGGAGATGAGGAATTGGAACACTATGAAAGGCTGAAACAATTACATCAAAAGTGGTCAAAGCAGGAAAAATGGCCTGAAACAGTCCCCCTTAAAGTGAAAGATACGATCGTGAAGGACATCTTATTGGACTTCGTTAAGAAGGTGGATAAATCAGCCAAAGGAGAATCTGACGACCTGGAGGCTGTTCGAATCGCTCTCGATTTTGAAGCCAAAGGCGCAAAGTATTATGCTGAAATAAGGGATAGTATTTCTGATCCCAAAGAGAGGCAGTTTTTTGATCTTCTCTCAAGGATTGAGAATGAGCATTACCTATCTCTCAAAGATACTGAAGAATATCTGACCGATCCCGCCTCTTGGTATCGAAAGGCTGAGCATCATACCCTCGACGGAGCGTAGCGTATAAAAATCTTTTATCATATCTGGACAAAATCCTTCTCGCTTACAACATGAACTCCGAACAGACCCTCTTCAAAGAAGGTGCCTCAATCATTCACAAAGAATGGCAGAGCTTTATCTGGGTATTATAAATCTAATTTCTATCTCTGGGTCTTTCTTTTCGATATGCTCCAATGATTCTTATTGACCGATTGCCTGTTTTTTGAGGATTGCATCCCTAAATAATCGGAACCCTCTTTCTCGCTTTCCCTCTATCTCTTTTTTAAATGAAGCAAGGGGGAAAAAGATAGGGAAGAGGAGAGGTATTATATTGACAAAGTGAAGAAGAATTGATAGTAGACAAGCAAAAGAAAGTTCTGAGTGATAATCACCCCGGGTTTCGGGGAAATGTCCGCTCGTTTTGATGTTACCAAAACTGTATGATTCTATCCTTCCTGGAAGGCCTTGCCAAGTATGGTCTAATAATAGCGAAAAATTTGCCTAATAATATTGGCTTGGACGATCGCATGTGTTTTCAAGTACGGTGTGCTATTATTCTCCATTGAGAAAAGGAGGTGATGGAAACAGAAGAAGGTTAAGGGAATGGGAACGCTCCTGAAAAATCTTAAGTAAATCATAATATTAGGAATGTCGAACGTCTCATTAAAAAATAACCAAAGGAGGTTAGAAAGATGTATATTCAAAAAAAGATAGCTCTGACGATGATGTGCCTTTTACTTATTATAGCTATAGTTTCAATCCCCTATATTACCTGTGCTGGACCTGGAGTGGAGCAAGGAAAACCAACAGCCATCAAGTGGATAGATGAAAATGCAGCGCGCATAACTGACGTATCGCGCAAGATATGGGAGTATGCCGAGATAGGTCTGAAAGAATTCAAATCCTCTGATCTGCTCATAAGTGAATTGGAGGCGAACGGTTTTAAAGTCGAGCGAGGACAAGCAGGAATGCCAACAAGCTTCTTTGGCACCTATACGCGTGGAACGGGTAAGCCGGTAATCGGCATTCTCGCTGAGTTTGATGCATTGCCCAATGGTCACTCTTGTGGTCATAACCTCTTTGGCGCAGGGAGTGTGGCTGCCGCTATTGCTACGAAGATAGCTATGGAGAAGCACGACATAAATGGCACCATCAAGCTATTTGGCACGCCAAGTGAGGATACACATGGTGGCAAGGTCTGGATGGCCCGTGAGGGTGTATTCAATGGCTGTGACGCAATATTAGATTGGCACCCTCACTACAAAAACGAAGCCAGTTATGGTTCAAACCTGGCAGTGCAGATATTAGAGGTTAACTACAGCGGCAAAAGTGCCCATGCAGGCATTGCCCCGGAAAAAGGTCGCTCAGCCCTGGACGGCCTTATGATTGCTGCCATGTCGATGGAGTTCTTAAGGGAACACATGATCGAGCCGATGAGAATACAGTACATCATCACCAATGGCGGGCAGGCACCAAATATTGTACCTGACTACGCCCAGATGAAACTTGTTATTCGCGGCCCGATGATGAAGGATATAACGTATCTACGCACACGCGAAGGTGGAGTTGATGATTGTGCTCGTGCCGGGGCGCTCGGTACTGGAACAGATGTGACCATGCAGGTGATTGGCGCTTTCTACAATCGTTTGCCAAACAAAGCAGGTGCCTATTTGGTATATGAGAACATGAAATCAATTAATGCACCGACATTTACTGCTGAGGAAGAGAAATTCGTCGAATCCATAGCTAAAAAATATAATATCCCTCTCGGTAAGTTAGATAGCAAGGTATATGAGCCTGAATCCGACCTCACTAAGGGATCAGCTGATACCGGGGATGTGAGTTATATAGCACCACTAATCACCTTTAAGACGGCCTGTGCTGCTGTTGGTACACCAGGCCACCATCCCGCAAATGCTGAGCAGTACGGCATGTCAATCGGGTGGAAGGGAACAGTCTATGCCACTAAGGTAGTGTCTTCTACCGCGCTTGACTTACTGACCGACGAAGCAAAGTTAGCCCAAGTTATAAGTGAGTGTAAGGAAAGGATTAAAGGCGCTGAATATCGTCCGGTAATACCCGCAGATTTGTGGCCACCAATTCCGGAGAAGAACCCGCCGGATTTTAAGGGGCCATCCCCTCAACTGTATCCCAAACCAAAGCCACCGGAATCCCTGTTATTTTGGAAGAAGAAATGAACTGAGATGGGTAAGGGGGGCTGAATGAATCCCCCCTTGCTCAGTGGGTTAAAAATCTGGACAACATCCAACTCACAATGCTGATCAAAATCGAGCCAAATACCGCTCCCCAAAAGCCATCCACGTGAAACCCCCTCACCAGGGCTGCCACCAACCAGAGCATTAACCCATTGATGACGAGCAGGAAGAGTCCAAAGGTCAATAAGGTGAGAGGAAATGTGAAAAAGACTAGAATGGGGCGGACGATGGCATTAACGATCCCCAAGAGAAAGGCAGTGAGCAAGGCCGCCCAAAAGCCATCAACCCAGATCATCTTCGGAAAAAGATAAGAGATGATCAGGATGGCTATCATGTTGATCAATAAACGAGCGATGAAGATCATGATTCTACCAATTATTCGGAAGATTTTTCATACGATAAAAAATGTCCTATAAGTGTCTAAACATCACTGACATTTACCCCGCAGGTCCATTGGCCAAACTCCTGTCACAATCTCACCTAACCTGATTCTCTTACCTCCGTTATCTCAATAAATCGTTGAAGGACATCGAAGTACTTCTGAAATCCGACGAGCATGATGTCATTATGGTTAGCGGAGGGGATAATGAGCAGTTCTTTTTTATCTGTTCCAAGATGTTTAAGGATATCTTTCGCCTCTTTAACTGGAACGAGGCTGTCCATTTCACCATGAATGACGAGGGTTGGTAGGAAGATCTTTTGGATCATCTCCAGGCACTCTTGGTCGATTCTTTCTAAATTCATATCGCGAATCGGTATCCCCAGATGCATCATGATTCTGACGACACTGGGAAAACCACTTTCTATGATGAGGCCTCTGATGGCGTCTTGATATCGGTATGCCAATTCAAAAGCAGATATACTTCCAAGAGACCTCCCCATGATCCACAAATCTCTTCTTAATTCTCTTTTAGATAACTCCTTCATGATTTCTCTAAGTATGGCATGAGCATCTTGAACGAGGTCTGTTAAGGTCGGGACTCCATTACTCTCTCCGTAACCCCTGTAATCAGCAACGATCAAATTAAGCCTTCTCTGATGATAAAGTGGGGCGATTTCATCGTAATCACTTACCACCTCACCGTTACCATGGAAAAATAAGATCCATGGCCATTTCTGGTCTCCTATGTAAAATCGACAATGAATCGAAACATGATCGTCCACTGGTGCCAATAGATCGAAGGCATTCTCCGGACATAAAGTGGAATCCTTTCGAGGGTAAAAAATATACATTAATGTGGAAGGTTGATCGATGGAAGAATAATCAGGCATAGGTTCCTTTATTTTTCAAAACAGGCTTTTGGAAGGCTGGAGAGGTCCAGAGCTTCATAACACCTCTCTATCTTTACAGAAAGCTCCTTGATCTTACCAAAAAGATCTTCAGGTAGGTTAAGAGCTGTTTTGGCCACCTCATCTTCATATAGATTATGTCTCAGGTATTGGGGTTCATTCTCACCAAACCATATCTCTGCCTCCCAGGATCTCTGATCGAAAGATTCGGTCTTAAAATTTTTTTCGCTTAGTCCAAATGGGTGATCTGGTGAGATAAAGGCTAAGGTTCCATGGTTAGAAAAAGATCGGGTGGAGAGATTTGCATACATGCACATGAACTCTCCACCAAAAGCAATAGAACGAATAGAGAAGTTATATCCATCGATCTTGCTCTCGATATACTCTTGGAGAAGGTAAGAGTTTAAACCAAGATCAAGTTTTGAGAGTGTCTTCGGTTCAATGATCACTTGTAAACCTCTTCCGCCTCTTCCTACCCGGCGTTTCAAGACTATCTTGCCTTTCCTCTCAAGGAATCGCTCAGCTTTATCTAAATTGAGAGGATCGAAGATCATCGTCTCAGGCATCGGCGCAACAGGGTTGACGAGGAGATATTGATTCCATTTATCTTCGAGTCTCAACCCGGGGTGGAAGGTACTTGGTAAGGAACCTTTTCCATCCATCCATATTTTGAATGGCTTAAGAATTTCAATAAAAGGAAGGGAATGAAGATAATCCTTAAATGTTTTTCCGTAGACTCTTTGTGACGTTTCCTCAATCTGTCTGAAGATATCTGAAGGTTTTCCAAAATGGGCCAGATGGGTGAGATGATACTCCTGTGCTCCCCCTGGAAGGCCTACATTAACTTCCACGACGTAGAGTTTAAGCTGAGAAGTAATGAGGAAATCAATACCGAGATACATCACTATACAAAATGAAAAAACCCCCTCATCCTCCTTGCAAGGGGAATGAGGGGGGTGGCATCGATGAAAGGTCTTCTAACCTAACTTTTTCCGAAGTGATCTCTATTTCAGTTGGATAGAGGTTCTCTCCCTTCTTGGGAAGGAGCCTGATAAAGACCTCAACATGATGCTTTGCATTTGCAAATTCCAGAGAACTTCTTAACTACCTTCTTGATCGTCATGTTCTTCACCTCCTTTCAGCACCCCCCGGGCATAGCATTGAAATGGGTCGGGTTGAAATAAGTCCCCATGAATCTTTGCTCGATAACGGCAACCCCCTCTACACGCTTCTATCTCAATGCAGTTACAACTTAAATCTTTCAATAGGATTCGAGGAATTCGCTGCCAACAAACCCGAAGGCCTTCCTCAATCGATCCCACTGTTTCCTGACCGAAGAGTCCGCACTTTGCAACCCTTTCATTGGGAAGTATAGCACAGAGATGGGCACCACAGGTAGCATTATTTTTTGAATGATGCACTCCTCCTCCGTAACCATAATTAAGAAAATGACCTACCACGGAGGGTGATACCCATAACTCTTTATTTTCCTTCATTCTCCCTTCGATACAAGGGACATCCACATTCCATTCCCTGATATGTTTTGATTCAAGGAGAGAGGCCATCTGGTCAAACTCCTCTAAATTTCTTCGATGAATCATCGTCGCAATAGAGACCGTAATTCCAGTCTCTTGGAGAGAGTCGATTGCCGCAAGGGTCTTTTCGAAATTTCCTTTGCCGCGAAGAGATTCATGGCCCTCTTTCATCCCATCGAGGCTAATCTGGACTTCATGGACACGAAGTCTTCTTGAAACATCTCTGGTAATCGGTGTACCATTGGAAAGAAGGACAGATCGAAATGAGTGATCCCTCAGGATGTCATTGATCTCCCAAAAATAGGGATGAAGCAGAGGTTCCCCGCCTGAGAGAAGGAGTCGAAGACCCTGCATTTCTTCAAATTCTTTTAATATTTTTTGAATTTGTTCGATGGAAAGATCTTGATGCACACCATCACCAATATAGCAGTGGCGGCATCGGAGATTGCATCTATCCGTAATCTGTAGTTCAAGATATCGAAGAGAAGGGCTGGGCGATGGATTGGGAAAAGTCTTTCTTTGCATGGGCATCTTGGAATAGGCGATCAAATGTTGCGATAGACAGTATTGGATGAACTCCTCATCCTCCTTTCGAATGGGAGGACTTTCTCCCTGGGAGCATTTCAGGAGAAACTGATAAGCATCGGAGCTCAGTTCATAGAGGTCATCGTTTTCGATGTCATAGAGGTAGGGTTCTTCAAGATTTTTCAGAACACAATGAGAGGCCAAGTGAATGAACTTATGACCGGAGAACATCATTGATCTCCTTGGGGGTGATCACTCCCTTTTCAAGGAGTCCTTTGAGGATTTTGAAAGCACCGCATTCCAACTCTTTTTCGGACTCTTTATAAAATTCGCAGTGTTTACAAATCAGCTCAATCAGGAATTCTTTATCATAGGTCATTGAATTACCTTCAATGATTGAATCCCTTCCCTTATGGTTAGCCCCTTCTTAATATCTCCACCACACGGTCCCGATACCCCTGGCTCTTTTCATCGGCAGGTAACACCTCGATCTCAGAAGGAGAAGACGCCCCCAGACCAAGTTCCACGGCCCTTGCGATCTGCTCCTGTTCAAATATCTTGGGTTTCATGATGCTTTCATTGCTCCCGAGGGACTTTAAGATGGCCACTCCGGTAGCGTCGATGGCTACTCGATCGGTAGAGGCGAGGAAGACTTCTCCTTTGGCATGGTTTCCAGTCATAGGACCGCCATCCACAAAAGCATCGATTCCGTCAAGGATGATGAGAGCGGGTTTAAAAGGTTCATTAATCTCTGCGATCATCTTCCTTTGATGGGGAGAACTGTGAAGCTCCCGCATATAATCATATCCATGTCGAGATGTGGGAACCACGCCGACATGTAGCTTTAGCGACATGGTGAAGATTCCTCCAAACTGATGGGTTTTCAGACAGCATGTGGAGATGAGGCACTCTGCATCGAGGATGGGTCGTGCGATCCGAAAACCATTTCTCCAATGGCTCTTCTTAGGTTTGAATAACACCCAATCTTTCTCGTTCAGATCATCGAAGTCGATAATCTTTACATTCAATTTATCCATGAGGGGCAGAAGGCCCTTTTCCTCCATAACCTCGCGTGTAAGCGGATAGCTTCTCTCTCCAAGGCTGATCGATTTCGCACCCATCTCCCAAATCGCTCCCACCAAGGCGACTAATGTGTCGTTGTGTGTGGAGCCCGGAGTGATGTCAGCGGTGTTGAAATTGGGTTTGATAAGGACATTTTTCCCTTTTACGGGATTGATTTTCAGAGTCTTCAAGGATGCTCTTACCCCATGCTTTCGATTATCTGTTTTTACCAAAGCCACATGGCTCATCGTGCTCGACATAGCTAATCCTCCATCCATTCCCATAAGGAATGCACCACCAGCCACTCCAGAATACTTCAAAAAATCTCTTCGATGAATCTTCATTGGTTCAATCTCGGTGTTTTATGCATTTTTAAATATCATGAAATGATTGAAACCCTATGTCAATGCCTCCAATCTATATTAAAACCGTCAGATACGAAAAACGGATTTAGGACAGGCATCTCCGTCCACCAAAATCTTCATAGAGTCCTTTGCTTTCTTAATATTGTACCATCATATTTCTGCAATATATCCAATGTCAAGGACAGCAGCCAAATTGCCCTTTTCTAATATTTTGCTATTGTTCATTATACACAAATGCATTATACAGATTAGTATAATATTGGCTGAAATCCAATTTAAAAACTTAGCTTCCTGAACTGAGGAATCATTGAAGCGGAGAGGTTTTGGAAAAAGACTTAGAAGGAGTGAGCGAAGACAAGAAAAGAGAAAAACTAATAAAATTTGGGAACCATCCCTAATCTCATTAAATGGCTTGGAGATGTTTAGCTAATTTATGAATACTCTCCGTTCCAAAGGGCTTCTAAGAAATCTTTATACGGAAGCACCATCACATCTTCGAATCTTCTTCTCCGTGGCTCAAGACTGACGCATAGATAACGCTTCAGTTTTTTCTCCTCGGAGAGCGCGCGAAGTGGTTTCAAATCAGAGACCGACAAGTTCTCTTTCGCTTTCACCTCCACTGCTGTATGATCCCCGATAATAAAATCAACCTCAAACCCAGAGGTTGACCGCCAATAGCTTAAGTTCTCTCCAGACACATAGTCGCTGTAATTGATAAGCTCATGCACGAGATACGTCTCGAAAGCCTCGCCGAATTCAGGCGTGCCAGGACGAAACTTCCGGCCCTGAAGCACAGAAACAACTCCAACATCGAAAAAGTAGTATTTAGAAGAGGCCAAAGGTTTTCTCTTCTTCGACTTCCTCCACGCAGGAAGCTCATAAAGAATCAGCGTGTCTTTAAGAATTTCAAAATACTCATACACAGTTGTCCGTGCTACCTGGGCATCATTGGAAATATTGGTAAAGTTCACGATTTGGCTGTTGCACAACGCGGCTACTTTGAGAAAACGGCTAAAGGCCGGTAGGTTGCGAGTTGCTCCTTCAGCCAAAATCTCTTCCTGAAGATACGATCCGGCATAGGCCTGTAAATCAGCCCGAGGATCATCTGAAAAATAGATCGATGGGAGCAATCCTCGTTCAATGGCACGGGCCAAGTCAAACTTGTCGCCCAGTTCTTTGTATGTGAGGGGGTGCAGATATTTTGTCCGTGCCCGTCCTCCTAAAAGATTAACACCCCCCCGGCGGAGCTTTCGTGCACTGGACCCAGTGAGCAGGAATCGGATGCCGCGCGTCTCGATGAGGCGATGCACTTCATTCAGGAGATCCGGAAGGCGTTGGATTTCATCGATGACCACAAGACGGTCTTTCGTAGTAAGTTCCTGTCCAATCCGCCCGGGATTTTGGCTTAGGGCCAGATAAATCGAAGTATCGAGGAGGTCGTAAACCCTCACTCCTTTCAAGGTATGACGGATCAAAGAGGTTTTGCCGGTCTGGCGTGGCCCGAATAGGAAATGTGATTTTTTCTCAATCAAAGCAGGGAGATCTAATATCCTTTCGATGTAGGGCAAACCATCGTCTTTAAATTTATTTGACATATTCATCGTCATATATCATGTCAAATGACGACACAGATGTCAATACTTTTTTCCGTAAGATTTTTAAATAGGATGCTTTTAATTTTGCAGCTGCCGAATGGCCGCATAATTCGATGAAATAAGACTTAACACAGACTTAACATAGATAATGTAAGTGGAATATGTTTTGTGTTAATCTCTATTACACCGTTGCTGAAAACTTAGACCCGTCCCTAATCCAATTATTCAATTATTCAATTTTGTCATATTTTTGTATATTGTGTTTTCCGCAAAGCAGTTGGATATTCTCCGGTGTATTTGATGAACCACCTTTTGAATAAGGAATAATGTGGTCAAAATGAAGATCTTTTGTTGCTCCGCATTGGACACATTTGCCGCCATCTCGTTTCCATACCTCGAGTTTCACCCAAGTAGGAATCACTCTTCGGGCCTTGGGCTTTAATGGGATGGGTTTTGATAAGTCTTCTTCCCCTTCCACTGCTGCAAGTTTGAATTTGTAAACTTTCCGACCGTTGCTGATTTCTGTCCATGAGTCAATTAGATGGAAAATGCCGTTGTATGACCAGATTCCTTGCTTGATTTTTTCATAAACTCGGACCCTTTCGGGTGGCCTTGTGCCCTGTTTGAATTCATGAGCGGCTTTATAGAATTTCCCATTTTCAGTCAATTGCCCGGTGGATGTTGTTGCGGGCTGGTCAATCATTTTCGGATTGGGAGACTGCGGAGAACGTGGAACATCGTGCCCTTCATAAATGATCGTTGAAGCATCTTCTTCATATCTATCCGCATATGGGGCATTTGGTCTCACAGACATCAGAATGACGGAATGATTGTTTCCTAATTCAAAATTCATTCCACGCTGAAGACTTACGCCTTCACGGCGACACATTTCGATATACGGTATTACTTCATTCGCCATATTCATCTTTGACCAACGTTTGAGTTAGTGTTTGGCGCCGTAGTGCCATTCCGCTGGAGCTTTCAGCTAGACATTTCTTTCTGATTAACTGAATAAATCGTCCTCAATGATTTTCATGCAACGATTTACATAAAACATATCAGGATCATGCTTGGTAGCCCTGACCCTGATAGTAAACTGTGGGTCTTTTGGATTTGAGGAATCGAAAAGGATTAGACCAATACCAAAAATACGAGAGAGGGTATCTAACCTAGCGATATCATCTTCAAGGGAACTTGAAGGCACAACAATGTATGATTTATGACTGAAAAGTCGATAAGCACATGCTTGACCAAAAGCGGTAATAAGGTTCGTTGAATCAAGCTTTATTTCCGCTGTGACGATCTCTGTAGGAAATTTGATAATATCGCTTTTTCTGGGTTCTCGTATGCCAATAACATCTGGGGTCCCCCATTTATCTTTGAAAACATTACCACCCACAGGAATGGCTTTGGTGCATTCTTCAAGTTCATTAATAAGCCAGTCTGCGAAAGGCTCATAGAAGGCACTTTCTTGAGTTTTCTCTTTTGCGGGATATACAGATTTAGGTTCTACTGCTTCTGTTGTGTCACGATACTTGGTATGGAGGTACATTCCCCTGGCTGGCTTAAAAACATGTTGTGCCTCTTTTACCTCAAGGTTCCAGATGACACCATGAATAGTGTTTTTAGGAATTTGAGGTAATGCCCCATGGACTTGCCGAACGAAGTCTGAGTAACGGATACCTTGAGGAATGTCTTTAAGGATTGCAATCGCCTGGCTGACAATCTTTTCCCTATTAGTCATGTGGCCATTACCTCCATTTCAAGTGTCAAACGGCACGCTTCGCCTTCATCAAACCCGCCATGGGCTTTGCATAAGGTGGAAGCCATTGTTAGGCAATTGTCTTTAGCCTAATTACCCTATTTAATCTTCTATCGAGATAATAACTGTACAGGTATTTCATCCCAAGTCTTGCCAGCGGCCCGCTCTCTCCACCTACTATGACCCATTGAATAGTGTCAAGAAGGGATTCATCTAAGGAGATAGGGCTTAATTTAAAAATGGGGACACATCCCATTTATTTATTAATTGCTTTTCTGGGTCTCCCCTTAGGTCTGAAGACTAAACTACGACCAAATCTCTTAGAAAGGCCCTCCAAAAATCCTTCACCCCCAAATGGCTTACCTAATCTCGTCTGTCCCCTTATCTCCTCCACAAACCCTTTTTCCTCGGCCATCTTCATAAACTTCTTATATTCCTTCAACTCCCTCCTATCAAAAAGTGACTCCTTTAACAATGCATCCCTCGCCCCTAAGAGGTGGGCCTTGGCGCTGGAATATCGATAGTCTTCAGCCTTTTTAACTACCCCTACCCTCACTGGATTATTTTCTATATACCTACTGACAGTCCATAAATATTTATCTTCGTCAATTATCGTAGAATGGTATCGACACTCCCAAAGACGCCCTGTCCTTCTGTATTTCCTATTGAAGTATTGAGTATAACAAAGGGTAATCCCTTGCATCATCTTAGAAAGTGTCTTCTCCCCAAAGGGCCTTACCAGCAAGTGGACATGATTCGCCATAAGACAGTAAACAAGGATCATTGCTTCCTTTTCCGTCGAATACCTCTCAAGTAGAGAAAGGTATTTTAAAAAATCTTCCCTATCCAAGAAGACTTTTTCTTTATTATTACCTCTTTGGACTATGTGATGCGGGTACTCTACTCCTACTATCCTTGCGATTCGTGGCATAGGCAATCATTTATATCATTTTTAATCCCCTGTCAAGAAAAATGGGATGTGTCCCCATTTATTTTTATTGACTGGTTAAAAATAATTTGTTAACCTTATCGAATAAAAAGGTTGACAATAGATCTAAACGAATCGAAAGGAGTATATGATGCCGATTGAGAAACTGAGATGGATGGTGCTTGCGTCCCTCATGGCTGCCCTTACAGCTGTAGGGGCCTATATCCATGTTCCTATTGGACCTGTGCCCATTGTCCTCTCAACCCTCTTTGTCCTTCTTTCTGGACTTCTTCTGGGAAGTCGCTGGGGGTTGGCCAGCATGTGTCTTTATCTCCTGGTGGGAGCCATTGGCATGCCTGTTTTTGCCGGAGGCAAAGGAGGAATCGCTCATTTCTTAGGCCCAACGGGTGGCTACCTTTTTGGCTATGTTCTTGCCTCCTGGCTTACGGGTTTTATTGCAGAGCGGTCTCGCGGTATTCTTATCTTGGAGATTCTCAGCGTCCTTATTGGATCGCTTGCTATTTACAGCCTCGGTGTTCCCTGGCTCAAGATGGTTACCCAAATGTCCTGGTTTAAGACGTTTATGGTGGGCATGATTCCTTTTCTCATCGGAGATGCGGTTAAAGCATCCGTTGCTCTTATTTTGGCTCGTGCAGTGCGACCTATTTTAAACCGTCAGCTGCAATCCACCACCACCCTCACCCCTACCCTCTCCCATCGTAGGGAGAGGGGGAAGGAACTATGATCGAAATCCAAAACCTTCACCATTATTATCCAGACGGAACCCATGCTTTGAAGGACATTAACCTCACCATTGCCGATGGCGAATTTCTCCTTATTTGTGGTCCCAATGGGAGCGGCAAAACGACTCTCATTCGTCTTATTTGCGGTCTACTTAAGCCCACTGCCGGATCTATTCGCTTAAACGGCTTGGATGATCCTTATGCTTCCCGGGAAAACCGACGTCTTGTAGGCATGGTCTTTCAGGATGCAGATAGCCAGATTGTTGGTGAAACGGTAAGAGAAGACGTGGCCTTTGGTCCTGAGAACTTAAGACTTTCTCCAGAGGAAATTACTGAGAGAGTAGATTGGGCCCTCTGTGTAATGGGACTTAAAGATCTTTCGGAAAAACCCTGCTACCTGCTTTCAGGAGGAGAGAAACGTCGTCTTTCCATCGCTGGAGTACTTGCAATGAAACCTCAGATTATTCTCTTCGACGAGCCTTTTTCTCATCTCGATTATCCAGGCATTCGGGAAGTCTTAAAACACATGGTTCACTTGCATCGCCAAGGGCACACCCTGCTGGTGACGACACATGATGTGGAAAAAGTGATTGCCCATGTCGATCGAATCGCCATCATCCACGACGGGGAACTCAAGGCTTCGGGATTACCAGAAGAACTCCTCAGGGAACTTCCTCGCTTTGGGATCCGGCCTCCCTGCTACGCTCTTCTTGGAAGGGAGAAGATTTCATGGCTCAACGAATAATCCTTCACTACTTTCCCGGGAACTCTCCTCTTCACCGGTGGGACGCCCGATGCAAGTTTCTCGGGCTCCTGATAATGACTGCAACCCTTCTCCAATCAAAAATCTCATGGTTCACCCTCAATTCAGGTATCCTGTTAGGCCTTCTTATCCTTTCGAGATTGCCCCTGATGCAATTTCTCCGTGATTTTCGAACCTGGGCCATCTTCCTTTTCATCCTCTTTCTCTTTCAGATATTTTTCGCTTCAGGCCCTCCACTACCCCTCTTTCCATGGCTTCCCATAAGCGAGGACGGACTCTATCTCGGGATCTTCACTTGCTGGCGTCTTGGCCTCATGCTCAGTTACGCAGTCCTCTTTACGGCTGTCACACGTCCTCGGGAACTTCGGGATAGCCTCATCTGGTTTCTTAAACCTATTCCTTTTCTTCCTGAACGACGGATCGGGCTCATGGTTTCGCTTACTCTCCGCTTTTTCTCACTTATCCTGGATCAGGCCGAAGAGGTCCATCTGGCAAATAAGGCACGCTTGGGCGACTGGAACAAGAATCCTTTTCGTAGAGCGAAATTCCTTGGACTCCCTCTTCTTCGCCGTTCATTCTCGCAAGCGGAAGATATTACCCTTGCCCTCGCAGCAAGAGGCTTTCGTGACGATATACCTCTACGACTTCCAAAATTGGAACTTTCCCATATAATCCCTCTTCTAATTTTTCTGGTGTTTTTAATGGCCCTGTGGTGGTTTCAATTTTAGAAATAGAAATATACGTTGATATTATCTAATTGGCAGGGTGTTGTCGGGGCCTCAGCCCCGACAATAAATCCTAAAAAAATGTCTTCAACGAAGTAGGAAAACTTTATGTCGTAACCATCTTTGGTATGAGGAAAGAGAAGAACCCTTCTTTCAGATTCTCTCTTTCGATCTTCTCAAAGGCACATTCCACTGCTGACCTAATCTCCTCCAAATCGACTGGTTTCATCGCCTGGTAGAAGATCCCTGCGCCTCTTAGACGCTTTACCAGTCCGATCGACTCTTCTGAAGAGATTACAATCACCTGAATTCTTGGATCAATCTTCTTAAAGATTGGCACTAAATCACAAGCCTTCACACCTTCAATCTCATCATCCAGTAGGACGACATGGATCTTCCCATTTCGAATCCTTCGAATTATATCGCTCACCAATCGGGCTATCTCCACTCGATAGCCCAGACTGTGAAAGTAGGTTGAAAGGGATCTGGCCCAGAGATCATCCTGATAGGCAATAAAGATCGTCTTCGATTTCATGGTAACCCCTCCTCCTTAATCTATCGCCCGGATGGGCACCTCAGCCTTCCGGAAAGAAGAGAATGACACCCCTATGAAAGATGAGAGAAGGATCCCTGCCGGAACCAATTGCGCCAACACAACGATGATCCCAAAGGTAAGGAAAAATAAGACTCCTAAAAGTCCCATCCCCTTCACTCCTCCTGCATAGGCAATTCCCAAAGAGAACAGAGCGATTGACATGACCAAAACCAGGCTTAGAATGATAAAAATCTTTTTCGGGTCCATTCATCTACTCCTTTTCCCTCTGTAAATGTTTAATCATGATCACCATCATCAAAGGGATAAGAATCCCGACGAGGGCGACAGCTCCTCCAACAATGTAAATCTTTGGGCCTATATCCTCTACTGTCCTGACCACTTGCATGACTGCAATGGAGACCATTGTCGCAAGGATACAGGTTAGGATGAACAGGCCGAGGTATGTTGATGTACTTAGGTTCTTCATTTCGATACCCTCCTCTCAATATTTCCTCATTTCTTTACTACCACTGGCTCAGCACCTGGAAGAATGACTTCCTCTTCAACTTTCTCTCCTTTCTTGAAAGCCATGGTGGTAGCAGTACCAATGAAGCTGAAGAAGAGAATCGTTGCTGGGATCAACTGAAGAAGAACGATAATGGCTCCAATGATGATGAAGATCCAGAGAGCCGTCCCAGCTTCCTTGAGGTTGATCGATCTTGCAAATGCCGGAGAAGCCATTAGAGTGATCAATCCAACCATCAACCCAACCTTTAATCCTTTCATTTTCTTTTCCATTTTTAGTTCCTCCTTTCTTTTGTTTTCAACCTAAGAGAGTGCATTTGGTATGCCAAAAAATTAATTATGTTTTAACTATTTGAAATAATAAGTTTTTTAAAAATTGAGGGGTTAATATGGAAGGATTTTGGGGGCTAAATGAATATTTTAAATATACAAATTTTAAGTGCAAAAATTACTTCGATTAGCTAATTATTTGAAATAAAAAGAAATAATTAATAATAAAAAAATTATGCAGTAAGTTTATAAAGAATAAAGAATTTATACAGAAAGTGAATCTATACCTTTTTAATAGAGGACTCTTCTACTCTTACTTCATTTTGCGGATACGAACTTCAATCTCTTTGGTGCTCTTTAGTAAATCTAAAAGTTTGGAGGTATCGGTTTCACCAAAGTGATATGGGTAGAGAATTTTCGGTTTGAAGGCCTTTGCAGCGTCGGCTATCATCTCCGGGGTCATCGTATAGGGCAGATTCATTGGTAGGAATGCGATGTCAATCCCCTTCAGTTCTTTCATTTCCAGAATGTTCTCCGTATCACCTGCTACATAAACTCTTTTGTCCCCAAAGGTGATTATATATCCATTGCCAATGCCTTGAAAAGGTTGCCCTGTATCCCGTTTATGGATGATATTGTATGCAGGTACGGCCTCTATCTTTAAACCTTCAATGAATTTAACATCCCCATGATTCATAACAATACCACCTTCAACCTGTTTTGCACAGGTTTGTGTCAATACCACCAGAGTCTTTTCAGTGCGCACAGGATTCAGGGCTTTCAGGTCAAGGTGGTCCCTGTGCTCATGAGTTAACAGAATGATGTCGGCTTTTGGCAGCTTGGTATAATCCGCCATTTCACTGAATGGGTCCACGTGTATTATCTTTCCTCCAAAGGTAAAGATCAATGTGCCATGGCCTATAAAAGTAATCTTCAGGTCGCCTGCAGAAGTTTTAATGGAATCCGTTTCAAATTTTTCTTGAGCTGCAACACCGACCGCAAAAACCATGATTAAGACATTGACCGCCACAAATAATGATTTCATAAGACACCTCGCGTATAAATTATTTAATTTCGAGGAATTTTAAATGGCCACTCCAGAAATGTCAATGGCCACAGAATCTTTAAACAAAAATGAAAACTGTCTCTAATTTTATATTAAAACCGTAATGCATTTCCATTCTTTTTTAACCAGAGTCTATTTTTTCTGTAGTCAGGGAGAATAGACTCTAAGTAGCTCCAGAATCTCTTGGAGTGATTTTTTTCTTTGATATGGACAAGTTCATGAATCAGGATGTAATCGATAATACTTAAGGGAGCAATTATAATTCTCCAGCTAAAGGATAATCGGTTATCTCGTGAACAGGAGCCCCAGCGGTATTTGGCGCTTGTTATCTTTGTCCCCTTGGGAAACAATTGAAGCCGATTACTGTGATAATTGACTCTTCCCACTATTTTCTCCTTGGCCTCCCCCTTATACCACTGGATAAAGAGATCCTTTGCCTCTTCTATATAATCCTTATCGAGGATGAATTTACCAAAAGACAATTTTAGTGGATTTTTTTTGTGGTTGTTATCCCCTATCTCTAACGGATACAATTCTCCTAAATATAAGAATTTCTCCCCTGGAAGAAATGCCTTTTCTGCTTCCCTTATCGATCTCTCTTTTTCTGATATTTTTTCAACTATCCATGACCTTTTCTCCTTAATAAATTTCTCTATCTCACATTTCAGCGTGCTATAAGGAGCGTAAACGACTATTTTCCCATCTTCTTTGATATGGAGGGATATCGTCTTTCTCCTCTTTCGGCTTCTTATCAACTGATAGCTAAGAAGGTGACCCATCTGTTTTCACGCCTTCACGTGACTTTAAAAGAATCCTTTCCAGACATACTTCGAATCGCTGATCATCTTCAAACGTACGCTTCCTCGGTCCTTTCGTCCTTCCTCCACTTCGGCGGAGTTTGCTCTTGATCTCTCGCTCCTCCAATAAGAACGGAATCCTGTCGGAACGAAATTCCCGACCAACAGTGCTCAAGCATTTTGCTCCTTTCCCCAGCACCATAGCTGCCAATCCCCAATCCTGGGTTACAACGACATCCTCTTGCTCCGTCATATTTATGATTTTTATGTCAGCTTCCTGGGAATCGTTCCCCACGGCAAAATGGTGATCCGAATCGATGCTGTGATTAAAACTGGCCACCGTCCATACCTGGATGCCATATTGATGCCCGATTTTCATGCAGATACGAAAAACGGACTTAGGGCAAGCATCTGCATCCACCATAATCTTCATAGAGTGCTTCACTTTTTTAATATTGGTACATAATATTTCTGCAATATATTCAATGTCAAGAAAAGTCCAAAGCCCCCCATATACATCGGTCCCTCTATGATGCGGGTTGTTTAGCTTTGGCTGAGGTAGAGAGGGTGTATAGATGATTGCAGCTTATGAAGGATTATACAATGCAATTAAGAACGATTTGAAATAGGTAAAATGGTTTGGAGATGTTTAGAAATAAGAAATGTGAATCTGTCCCAGACTACATGTTTACTCATTTCAATGGCCACGTCTTAACAGCAAGTTCTGCAAGCTCAGCCTGTCTTTTTGTTAAATCACTCACATTCCAAGAAGGATATTTTGTCAAAGCGGATGTAAGTTTAAATTGTTACTTTTGGTAAAACGGCTTTTTGTATGCGAAGTTATCATTTCCGGCATCAGTATTTATTCGTGTTTTCAATAAAAAAAAGTACTAAATGCAAGTAGATTTTCATTTGGTACTACTAAATTCAAACAGGTTTCGTAATTTAATCTTTTCACCCTACTCCATACTGGCGCCGGTAAGAAAGAATATAATCTCTCACTTCTTTTTTTGTTTTGTATATTCCAAAATGGCCTTCGCAGAGAATATCAGCGTCGAGATCGAGTAACTTTTTAGTCGAACGATCCCAATCCCCGAGATTCGAACCGAACTCTTCAAGAAGAGGTCCATGAAGGTCTTGAGCAAAAAGAATTCGTTTTCCATCTTTATCCAAATAAATAGATATTGATCCCGGAGTATGACCTGGTGTGTGAAGGCAGACGATTTTCTCTTCTCCAATCCTCAATATCTCCTCTGAGAAATTGAATTTCACATCCACAGGGGTCGGCGGAAATGCAGTTTGATACCAACTGGCCGCCGTTAAAATTGGATCCCCATTTTCCAAAGAAGGAGCATCCAATTTGTGAATGTAGATTTTAGACCCAAACCTCTTCTTGATTTCTGGTACGCCTCCGATATGGTCAATATGGCAGTGAGTGAGAAGGATTTTGCTTAGGTTTTTACAATCAAATCCAAATTTCTCTATATTTTTAATAATTTTTTCAACACTCCACCCTGCCCCAGTATCAATTAATATTAGTTCCCCCAAATTCAAAAGATAGATGCAACCATCCCGACCATCAGTAATGTCCGGGCCTCCAACAATAAAAATATCTTTTGTAATTTCTGATGGCTTCATTTCTTTTCCCTCCTCTTCCTCAACTCCTCCTTCAACCTTTTATAATCTCCCATTGTAAAGCCATCCCACTGGCAAGGCAGTATTGAATTGTTATGAAATAAAGGTTCATTTTCGAGGTCAAATGGCGAAAATCTCTTCGCCTTTTCAAACAAAGGAGTATGAGGAATAGGCGAATATTCCACCAGCATTGGTTTTGCACCTGCTTCTTTCACAAAGGCAATACTCTCCTCAACCTCCCCTACCCTTTGACCTGGCAACCCCACCATGATATAAACTCCAATCTCTTCACCTAAATACCCTGCTTTTTTTAAATTTCTGACAGCCCTTTGAAATTCACGATTATCAACCTTTCCACCAGTCTCAATTTGAGCTGTCTCGTTCGATGTTTCAAAACCGAGACGAATCGTTTTAAACTGACTTCGAAATATAAGTTCTGCTACCTCCTCATCTATCTCCTTAATATGGAGCCCATTAGGTGCGTGGAAATTACATCGAATACCTCTTTTAATCACCTCTTTCAAAATCGGAATAATATGAGCTGAGGGTTCGATGAGAAGAGCATCATCATAAAAAGTAATATTATGGATTGGATATTGAGTCGTCCAGTATTCAATCTCTTCAATAACTTTGAAAGGATCTCTCCTTATAAATCCTTTTGTTAAAACCGGGGTGGCGCAATAGGTACAATGTAACGGGCATCCCCTTGAGGTAGCGATACAAACATATTCGAATTGAGGATAAAGATCGAAGGCAGGATATGGCAACAGATCAATGCGGATTGCGGATTGCGGAATGGGGAATTGAGTTAATTCGGAAATCAATTTGACTGCTTCCCATTCATTTCCACCTTTGAACACAATATCTGCCCCTGAATACCTTTTTGCATGTTCATAACAGAGAGTCGCATAAATTCCACCCAGAATTATAGGGACATCTTGAAAGAATTTCTTTGTTATTTCAATTATTTTGAATACCCCTGGATACCAGAAGGTCATCCCTAAAGTGATGCCTATAAGGTCAGGTTTTTCTTCAATGAATGAGAGTCTTTTCAACAGCATTTCTTCAGGTATTCCATATTGACTATAATTTTTTGGGATGGATTTGAGGGGAAGAGACTTTTCAATCTTTGTCTTAAAAAACTTTCCATCTCAATATTCCTTTCTTTTGACAGGAAAGTCAAGGCAGTCGATCAGGGTAACACGAAACCCATTTGCCCTTAAAAGACTAGCTATATAGAGGAGACCAAAGGGTTTTATCCAGAAATTATAGGCTGCAAAATCGGTAATCCATGGATTTATAAGGAGAATATGGGGAGAATGTTTCACGTTAAACATAGTTAAATCTTTACTTCGTTTTCCCGGCCAAAAGCAAGAGCGTTAATCTCATAAATAGCAGAATAATCCTCCTTCCTCTCCAATTGAACTGTAATCATTCTGAGAATTCTTCAGAGTCAACCATTTCTCAAGACAAAAGACTGGGCTGTTTCACGTGAAACATAATCCCTCATAGCCTCCCTTTGACAAAGGGAGGGGTAAGAAGGGATTATTTACCGATGCAGAACTGTTCGAAGATGCGGTTGAGTACCTCTTCGGTGGTCGTCTCTCCTACCATTTCTCCGAGGGCCTCCAATGTGTAACGAATTTCGAAGGCGATGAACTCGAGAGAGGTCCCCTCTTCCAAGGCCTTCAAGGCATTCGAAAGATTATCCTTGGCCTGAGCAAGGGCGTTCTTATGGCGGGTATTGGCCACAATCACATATTCTGGCGATGCCCTCACATGTCTGTGGATTAAGGAGGTATAGATGGCCTTCTTCAGATCATCGATCCCCTCGTTTTTTAAGGCGGAAATGGATACAATGGGGTCTTCTTGAAACCGACTTTTCAAATCTTCTATGGAAACCCTGAGGGGAAGATCGATCTTATTAAGGGCGACCACCTTCTTCTTCCCTTCTATTTCTTTAAAAATTTCCCTATCATCTTCATCGAGTCTTCGACTTCCATCGAGGACCAATAGGAGAAAGTCAGCATCTGTCACACGCTCCTTTGTCCTTTTCACCCCTTCCAGTTCAACGGAATCCATGGGCTTTCTCAATCCTGCGGTATCCATCAATCTTACTGGAATCCCTTCGATATTCAGAACTTCTTCAATGACATCCCTGGTCGTCCCGGGAATCGGGGTCACAATGGCCCTCTCCTCTTTTAACAATATATTGAGTAGGCTCGATTTGCCGACATTGGTCTTCCCAATGATGGCACATGAGATCCCCTCGCGAAAGATCTTTCCCTCTTCATAAGAGGCAATCCATTCTTCCAATTGATGGATCATCCCCTCCAGGTCTCTCTTCATTTCTGCATAAGAAATCAGTTCAATCTCCTCCTCTGGAAAATCGATATGGGCTTCGATCAGGGCCAAATGTTCGACCAACCTTGACTTCAGTTCAGTCATTTCCCGAGATAGCCATCCCCTTAATTGTTGGTTTGCGATCTCGAGGCTGGTCATGGTTTTTGCCCTGATCAGATCGATCACGGCCTCAGCCTGAGTAAGATCGATTCGGCCATTGAGAAAGGCCCTCTTTGTAAATTCCCCTGGCTGGGCCATCCTTGCCCCTTGCTTTAATACCAATTCCAATACCTTCTGCAGGATGAGGTATCCTCCATGACAATGGATCTCCACGATATCCTCTCGGGTGTAAGTCTTTGGAGACTTCATCAGGACAATGAGGACTTCGTCAATGGGAGTCCCCTCTTGAGGATCGACGATCTCCCCATAATTGAAATGATGGGAAATCAGATAGGCATGGTTTTTCTTCGGCTTAAATAATTTTTGAGCAATGGGTTCGGCTAATGGGCCGCTGATGCGGACAATTCCGATACCACTCTCCCCAAATGGAGTGGAAATGGCTGCAATCGTGTCTTCTTCTTGAGTCAAAACGCTTCTTGAGCAGGATAAGGAGGTTCTATTCAAGGGGTTTTCCCCCCTCTTTCTTCGTTGGGATGATCTTGATCCTCTTCATCTCCCCTTCCCCAAGACTCTCCGTTCTGAGTAAGGGGTCTTCCTTGAGAGCGATATGTATGATCCTACGGTCATGGGCATTGAAAGGGCCAATTGTCAGACCATAGCCCCTCGTCTTGGCTTTCTCTCCTAATTGAAGAGCCATCTTCTTTAGATTATCTGCCCTTCTCTTTCGATAGTCATTGATATCCAAAATCACCCTCACCGGTTCCTTCAACCGCTTATTGACCATTCGGTTGATGAGAAACTGAAGGGACTCCAAGGTACGACCATGCTTTCCGATGAGAATCCCTTCCTTATCACCCCTGACTTCGAGATAGATGTCCCCTTCTCTTAAAAACCCCTCTAAGACGGTGTTTATCTCCATTCTTTCCAGCAATCCCATCATGAGTTGTTTGGCAATCTCAATCCTTTCTTCCAAGATTCGAACCTCACACTTTTTTGTTTAGGTAGTATTGATGGGCAATCGATAAGACATTATTGATTAACCAATATATGACCAATCCAGATGGGAAATTAAGAAAGAGAAAGGTGAACATAATCGGCATCAGCATAAACAGCTTGGCTTGGGCTGGATCGGCTGCAGTAGGGGTCATCTTTTGCTGAATCACCATGGTCGCTCCCATGATGAGTGGGGTGATATAGATCGGGTCTTTAGCAGCAAGGTCCTTAATCCAAAGGAAGAACGGAGCATGCCTCATCTCAATCGTATATTGAAGTGCATTATAAAGGGCGATGAAGACAGGGATCTGGATCAGCATGGGAAGGCACCCACTCATGGGGTTGATCTTCCTCCTTTTGTAGAGCAACATGATCTCCTGCTGAAGCCTTGCCTTGTCGTTCTTGTAGGTTTCTTTGAGTCGGGCCATTTCCGGCTGTACCTTCTGCATCTCCTTCATCGATTTGAAACTAATCTGCGTGAGTGGCAGAAAGATGATCTTGATCAGAATACTGAGAATGATGATATCGATCCCAAAATTTTTCGTAACAGTGTTGGTGAGCCTCAAGACCCAGAGGAGGGGTTTAGCGACGACTGTAAAGAAGCCAAAATCGACCAGCTTTTCTGCACTAACACCTAACTCTTTTAATCGCCCCTCTTCCTTAGGTCCTAAGTAGATTCGGTATGGAATCTTTACTGCCTGCTTGGGTGGAATGGTTATTGAGGAGGAGATAACATTGGTCTTCAGGATATTCTTTTCATCCCCTTTCACGGATAACGTAAGGTTGTTTTCTGAAGGAGAGGGGATCAACAAAGTTGTAAAATATTCTCCCTCGAAGGCGTACCATCCAATTTCACCCTTATCTGAGAATTCAAATGGTTCGATATGCTTCTTTGGGGTTCCACAACCGGGTGTGCAACCTGAAGAGCCTGTTCCTCCAAGATCTTTCTTCTCCACTTTCTGGTTCTTATAGAAGGCATACTTCAAACCATAATCTTTGTTTCCTTCATCGGCCAATTTTCCAAGTTCAATCCTTCCAATCCACTGGAGCCCCAATTGGATAGGGATCTCCTGAGAGGTATTGTTTTGGACCTCCACCTCTAAGTCAATGGTGTTATTCTCCGACGTGAATCCATACCGCTTGGACACCTTCAACCCATTCTCTAAGATCTTTATAAAAGTGATCTCACCCTTTTCTCCGGTGTTGACTAAACGGAGTTGCTCTTTCTCTACCTCCCAATTCCCATCAGAGGAAGTCGGTACGACTCGATTCCGAGAGGGTAGGGGGGTAATGAAGCTAATGCCTAAGGGAAGCCCTTCTTCTTCACTCGTATTCACCAAATCGAGTGGAACGGGTTTTTTCGGCTCTTCTTTTTTTGAAAATATTTCCTGGAAGAACTGGATCAATTTTACAGTCAGGGCAGATTCTTCCACCCGATCCTCATATTTTTTAAGTTTGAAATGTTTTAATCTTGCATCCTCAGATGTGAAGACAGCCCAGTAGTTTTGGGTCTCTATAGAGACCTCCTTTTTTGGAACAACCTTCGTCTTTGAAAGGAGTTCTGCCTCTTTCTGGAGCTGGGGTTTTGTTTCTTTTATATCTATTTTTTTCTCGACTACCTTCTCTGCGGGGGCGACCTCTTCTTTCTTCACCTCTTTAGTTGGAGCCGAGGGAAAAAACTTTGATTGAATGGTTCCCCAAAGCATAATAACTAAAAATGTCAATATTATCGCAATGATAGCTCTCTTTTCCATATTTCCTTTGCCTATGTCTCCTTCCTAAGAATTTAAATCCATTCCTGTCTGCCGACAGGCCCCGAACCGTGCTGGTTCAGGGCAGGCAGGGGAAGAATGAATCGAGGGATTTTCAGGAACTGGATCGTATCCTCCAGGATGGAGAGGATGGCATTTGACGAGTCTCTTTAATGCAAGCCAGGTTCCTTCCATGATTCCGAAACGCTCTATCGAAAGAGAGGCATACGAGGAGCAAGAGGGAGTAAAACGACAGCATGGACCAAGAAGGATTGAAAAGGTATGTTGATAGAGTTGAATCAGAAAGAATAACCCTCCCTTTAATGCCCGCGTGATCCTGCCTTTTCTCATATGATCAAGATCCCTTTCAGTTCCTCTTCAGCCTCTCTATATCGACTTAAAGCACATCCCTTCTTTGCCAGAATAACCATATCCAAAGACCCACGGACCTGATGTTTGTGGAGGCGAAAGAATTCTCGAAAATATCGTCTCATTCGATTTCGATAAGTTGCCGGCCCAATCTCCTTTTTTACTACCATCCCTAATCGATGGAACCCTGCTTCATTCTCCTGAATAAAAAGGATGAAATTCTTAGACTGGAGCCTCTTCCCTAACTTCATCACCCTTCTGAAATCCTGAGGATGGTTGATCCTCTCCTTGTTTGTAAACCTGAACGGCCCCACAGTTCGCCTCAATCCTCTCGTAGTCGAGTCTTATCGACAGGAATAAGGTTTTAAACCGTTAACCTCTTTCGCCCCTTCATTCTCCTCCGTTTTAAAACCTTTCGACCGCTTTTGGTACTCATCCTCTCTAAAAATCCATGAGTCCTCTTTCGCCTGAGATTGCTGGGTTGATATGTTCTCTTCATGGAATCCCTTTCTTTTCGATGAGCTTCCTTTTTGAAATGAGATTTCTGAAAAAGCCCATAAATCTCTGATTACACGGATAAAATATCGATTACACGGATAAAATTAAGCCGAAAAAATCTGTGTAATCAAATCTAAATCGGTGCAATCAGAGAGCTCTAATGATTTTTTTCAGAGCTCTCAAAATAATTAAACTTTTTATTTAAATCATATTTCTTATATATTTGTCAAGGTTGGTGCCGAAATTTTATTGACAGATGAGAGGCTTTTATATTAAATTTCTTAATAAAATTAATAGAATATTTCAGGAGTCCACATGGAGATTGCCCGCGAAAATATACCTGTCAATATCGAAGATGAAATGAAAAAGTCCTATATGGACTATGCCATGAGCGTGATCATCGGCCGGGCCCTACCGGACGTGAGGGATGGTCTTAAACCGGTTCACCGTCGGATTCTCTATGCCATGAATGAGTTGAATAACGATTGGGATAAACCCTATAAAAAGTCTGCAAGAATTGTCGGCGATGTCATTGGTAAATACCACCCCCATGGCGATATGGCTGTTTACGATGCGATCACAAGAATGGCACAGGATTTCTCCCTTCGTTATCCTCTGATCGACGGCCAAGGAAACTTTGGCTCCATCGATGGCGATCCTCCTGCGGCCATGCGATATACAGAGATCCGCATGTCCAAGCTCTCGAGCGAGTTATTAGAAAACATCGATAAAGAGACGGTCGACTTTGTTCCAAACTATGACGAATCGCTTGTCGAACCTTCTGTGCTTCCATCCAAATTCCCAAACCTCATCATCAACGGGTCATCCGGAATCGCAGTGGGGATGGCTACGAACATCCCTCCCCATAATCTTGTGGAAACGATTAATGGGCTCATCGCCCTGATCGAAAATCCTGATATCTCTATCGCGGAATTGATGGACCATCTTCCTGGACCTGATTTTCCCACAGGGGCTTTCATATACGGCAGGGAGGGAATTCGGGCCGCTTATGAAACCGGAAAAGGTGTGATCCAACTGCGAGGCAGGGCGATCATTGAAAGGGATCGAAAAGGGGAGCGTGAAAGTATTGTCATCACAGAGCTTCCTTACCAAACGAATAAGGCAAAATTCGTCGAACGGATCGCTGAATTGATCGAAGAGAAAGTGATCGAAGGAATCTCCAATGTCCGGGATGAATCGGATCGTGATGGGATGAGGGTGGTGATCGAGCTGAAGCGCAATGAGGTGGCCGAAGTCATCCTCAACCAGCTTTATAAACATACTCAAATACAAACCTCCTTTGGGATCATCCTCCTGGCCATCCATCAGAATCAGCCGAAGCTCCTCTCCCTTAAAGAGATGCTCTATCTCTTCGTTCAACATCGAAAAGAGGTGGTCATCCGAAGATCCCTGTTCGATTTAAAAAAGGCAGAGGCAAGGGCCCATATCTTGGAGGGTCTGAAAAAGGCCATCGACCAGATCGATGCTGTCATCGCTACGATTAGAGCGTCAAAGACTCCTAAGGAGGCAAAAGACCGCTTGATCGAACGATTCGCACTGTCTGAAGAACAGGCTCAGGCCATCTTGGAGATGAGGCTCCAACGACTCACCAACCTCGAACAACGTAAGATTGTGGAGGAATATGAAGAGACGATCAAGTTGATCAACCGGTTGAAAGCCCTCCTTGCAAGCGAACGATTGATGTTCAATCTGATCAAAGAGGAGCTCATTTCTCTCCGAGATGCCTATGGAGATGAGAGACGCACCGAGATTGTGGATATCGCCCCAGAGATCCGGGTCGAAGATCTCATCGCTGAAGAGGACATGGTCGTGACGATCACCCATACGGGGTATATTAAGAGAAATCCCATCAGCCTTTACCGGAGTCAGCATCGTGGGGGAAAGGGAAAGGTGGGGATCCATGTCAAGGAGGAGGATTTTGTCGAGGATCTCTTCATCGCCTCCACCCATGACTACATCTTGTTCTTCACCGATGCAGGAAAGGTCCATTGGATGAAGGTCCATGAACTCCCGCAAGCCGGTCGCCTCACTCGGGGCAAAGCCATCGTTAATCTTCTCAACCTCAGCCCCCAAGAGAAGGTGAACACCATTCTCCCTCTTAAAGAGTTTGCGAAGGGAAAGTTCATCACCTTTATGACCAAACGAGGGATCATCAAGAAAACGGCTCTGGAAGTTTATAGCAATCCCCGGGTGGGTGGGATCATCGCCATTCATCTCGATGAAGGGGATGAGCTCATCTCGACCAAACTGACCGATGGCGAAAAGCATCTCTTTATTGGAACAAAAATGGGAAAGGCCATTCATTTCCCTGAAACTCAAATCAGAGAGATAGGCCGAACCGCTCGGGGGATAAGGGGAATAAAAATCTCAAAAGAGGATGAGGTCGTTGGGATGGAAGTGGTCTCCCCTCACACTCAGATCTTGACGGTAACAGCAAATGGTTATGGAAAACGGACTCAGGCATCTGAATATCGGGTTCAAAATAGAGGGGGATCGGGTATCTTTACAGTGAAGAGGACTCAAAAGACGGGAGATGTCGTGAGCATCAAGACCGTAGCGGATGAAGATGAGTTGATGCTCATTGCGGATCAGGGGAAGATCATCCGTTTACGGGCGGTCGATATCCCCATTCAAGGAAGGACGACTCAGGGAGTAAGATTGATCACGCTTGAAGAAGGGGAACGAGTCGTCGCTGTAGCAAAATTAGCAGAGAAGGAGTGAGTTTTAAACCGTGAAAAAAATACTTGAATTTTTTAAAAAATAGATTTATTATTTACATGGTAGCCTTAGAAAGGGTTTTTCCTCAAATATTTGCCCCTCTTGAGTAATTTATTTCATTTATCCACATTTGTGGAAACATTGTGGAAAAAGATTTATAACTAATTGAAAATGAAGAATTTTTATTTTTGGGGTCTTTCCTGCGCATCCCATAAATTACCTCTATTTAACACCCCGATCCATCAAGGTCCAATTCATGGAAGAGATATGGTCTAAGGTGGTCGATTCTTTAAAGGAAAGAGTCGGTCAACAGAATTTCGACATTTGGATCAAACCAATTCACTTCATCTCCATGGATGGAGAAATAGTGGAGTTAGAGGTTCCAAACCGATTCTTCAAAGAGTGGATCAATGAACACTATTCACCTCATATAAAAGAGGCTTTCTCCTTCTTAACTCAAAAGCCTTGTCATCTCCAATTCCAAATCAGAAGTGAAAAAATGAATGAAAAAGAACCAATTTCCTCACTTTTACCCAGTTATGAAACGCAGGCCCTTCCTTCTTTTCAGCCGATCTCCAATCCAAAGTATACGTTTGATCATTTTGTGGTGGGGGCGAGTAATCAATTTGCTAATGCTGCTTGTTTGGCAGTCGCCAATTTACCAGCCAAGAATTACAATCCACTCTTTATCTATGGAGGGGTAGGGTTGGGAAAGACCCATCTCCTTCACGCTATTGCCAACCATATCCTACAACATCGCGTTCTGCCAGATGCGAAGAAGATCTGCTATATCTCTTCTGAAGAGTTCACTAATGAATTGATTAATTCAATCCGCTATGAGAAGATGGATGAGTTCCGAAATAAATTTAGAAGAATGGACATCTTGCTGATCGACGACATTCAATTTATCGCCGGTAAAGAGAGGACCCAAGCCGAATTCTTCCACACCTTCAACTC
>Ga0315274_10001584_pt1 | contig 34866 bp, 27 predicted proteins | sample YL17G02_20_MG_FD_203700 | JGI IMG/M metagenome (GOLD analysis project Ga0315274, IMG submission 203700) | Sediment microbial communities from Yellowstone Lake, YNP, Wyoming, USA - YL17G02_20 | ecosystem: Environmental > Aquatic > Freshwater > Lake > Sediment | place: USA: Wyoming | collected...
AGACCTGACCCCAGGTGTTGAATGTAAGGGGTAAGGTCCTGGTGTGTTGGACCTGACCACCATGGGTGTCAGGCCTAAGTGTTAACTGGCGGGGGTTGTTAAACCTTTTCGTGACCCCAGGTGTTGGACTTGAAGGGGTAAGGTCCTGGTGTGTTGGACCTGACCACCATGGGTGTCAGGCCTAAGTGTTAACTGGCGGGGGTTGTTAAACCTTTTCGTGACCCCAGGTGTTGAGTGAAGGGGTAAGGTCCTGGTGTGTTGGACCTGACCCCAGGTGTTCGCATAAATTCACGATTCAAGACCTGACCCCAGGTGGGTTTTACCGCTGGATCATTGCGAGGGCTCTTCCGCACGCAACAGCAGGTGCCGCGTCAGGGCCACCAGCGCGCCGGCCATCTTCTCGGCCCTGTTGTACGCGACAACCCCTTCCGCCTGTGCGTCCGCCATCTCAGCCGCGAAGAGCCCCGGGGCGGTGAGGCAGAGGAAGACCGGCTTCCCGTGCTTTCGCCCTACCGCGGCGAACTCGCGCGCGGGAAACGTCAGGCCTGAGCCCATGCCTGACTGGAAGACCGCCACCGCGCAGTGGATGTCCTCCTGCTCAAGCGCAAGGTCGGTTGCCCTGACGTAAAGCGAGGGGTCGGTCCAGGCGAACGCGAACATGTCCAGGGGGTTCGCGGGGACCGAGTGGGGGGGCAGGAACCCGCGCATGGCCCCGGCTATATCCGGCCGCAGCTCAGGGAAGCGCACCCCGTTCCTCTCGCACACATCAGAGATGACGATGGCGGGGCCCGCGGTGTGGGTGCAGAGAAAAACACCGTTGCCCTTGAGTTCGGCACCCATGGAAAGCGCCTTCGTCGCCACCGCCAGTTGCAGCAGGTCGTCCGCCTGCAGCAGCCCGGCCTGGGTGAAAGCGCCGCGGTACACGGCCTCCGAGCTGGCAACCGAACCGGTGTGCGAAAGCGCAGTGCGCGCAGCATTCTCCGTGTACCCCCTGTTGCAGACCAGGATCGGCTTGCGGGACGAGCATGCCCGGGCGCGCTCGAGGAAATCGCGCGCGTCGTCGAGCCCTTCGATGAAAAGGCAGATGACCGAGGTGTCGGGGTCCACAGCGAGGTATTCCACCAGGTCCGCGAACTCGACGTTCGCCCGGTTGCCGATGCTCACGAATTTGCCGATGTTGACGAGCTCGTCGCTGAGCTGGCTGATGATGCACGATCCCACGCCGCCGCTCTGGCTCACCACCGAGATGTTCCCCGCCTGAAGGTAGCCCATCGGCGAGGCGAAGGTCGCATTGAGCCGTGCGTGGGTGTTGAGGACGCCGATGCAGTTGGGGCCGATCAGCTTCATGCCCCCGCTGCCGGCCGCTTCCACAAGCTCGTTTTGGAGGTGTTTACCCTCCGGGCCTGTCTCGCGGAACCCGCCGGCGAAGATCACCCCGGCGCGCCCGCCCCTTGCGACCGAGTCGCGCACGGCAGGGACGACTTTCTCGTCGGGTATGGCAAACACAAACAGGTCGATGCCTGAAGGGAGGTCGCCGATGCTCCGGTACGCCGGGATGCCCTGGATCTCCGTGTCCGCCTTCGGGTTCACGGGATAGACCTCGCCCGCGAAGCCCGCGGTAGTGACCGCCATTAGGGAGTGAAAGCCGAGCTTGAAGGGATTGTCGCTCGCGCCCACCACCGCGATGGAGCGGGGGTAAAACAGAGGCCGGTACTCTTCCAGGACGTCACGTTTGCCCATGCTGTCATCCTTCTGCAGGACGGGGCATAGCGGCCCGCTTCCATGCCGGGCATCCCCCTTGTTCGTTCTCACCTTCTGGCAAGGTATCAGAGAGAAACGCCCCGCCGCAAGGCTGAACCGCCTGAGACGTTACGCTCAGCCGGACAGTCATCTTTTCGGTTGCGCATAAGAAAGAGCGGAAAAACGGTGCCCGTTGACCTCGAATAAAATAGAATGTCAGTGGGCCGCCGGAAGCCCGGCTATGCCCGGGGCTGAGGGCGCCCTCCGAAGAAAGAAGCCGTTGAGTGAAAGGGGGGTGCGGTGTCCGGAGAAGCGGAATACAAGGTCTACGGTTATAGGTGGGTGGCCCTGGCGGTCTTCGGCCTCGTCCTGGCGGTCCAGAATTTCCTCTGGTTGAGCTTCTCTCCGATTGAGAAATCCGTACAGAAAGCGCTGGGCTTCGCCTCGAACCCTACACCGATAAGAATCCTGGCGCTGGTCGGGCCGTTGATGTTCGTGATCCTGGGTTCTACCGCCGGGTCTATCTCGGACAGGAAAGGATGGAAGTTCGGCACCGCCGTCGGCGTGGTCATGATCACTATCGCGGGCGTGGTCAAGGCGATCACGCCTCACGTGGCCTCGAGCGGGAGCGTCCAGTACTGGATATACCTTTTCATGCAGACACTCGGCGGGGCCGGCTCCGTGTTCGCGATGGTGAACCTGTCGAAGATGCCCGTCAAGTGGTTCCCGGAGGACAGGCGCGCGATGGCCAACGGCCTGACCACGATGTTCCTGTACCTCGGCATGGCGATAGGGTTCCCGCTGGTCAACGGGATAGCGGGAATCCCCGACAACGCCACGATACCGGTGATCAGGGCCGGCATGAACCAGGTCCTGCTGGCCGTGGCGATAATAATGGGTGTATCCGCGGTCCTGTATTTCGTCCTGGCCAGGGAAGAGCCCCCCACTCCCGCGGGCCCCGTCCCGGAGGTGGAGCAGACCAGCCTGAGAGAGTCCTTCCCGCGCTTCATGCGCTCGGCGACGTTCAGGGCACTGTGCGTCGTCTCGCTCGTCGGCTACGGGGTCTTCATCGCGATGTTCGTCACCATGGAGAAGATAATCACCTATCACGGCATCGCCAGCGGCTTCACATCAAGCTTCGCCTCAACAGTCGCCTCCTGCATGATCATCGGGGGCATAGCAGGGGCGGCCGTTATCCCCGGCCTGTCGGAGAAGGTCGGCCTGCGGAAGCCGTTCCTGATACTGGCTGCCGCGGTCGGGATCCCGGGCACGCTGCTGATGGGGTTTGTTCCCAGCAAGCCGCTGGGAATCATCGCGGCGCTGCTCACCGGGTTCTGCCTGCTGCCTGCACTTCCCATCACCTTCACCATCGTCGGCGAGATGGAGGAGATAGGCCCCCGCCTGGCCGCCACCGCGGTCGGCACCGTGCTGGCCCTGGGCAGCCTGGGCTCGGTAGCGGTCCCGCTGCTGATGGAGCTGTTCGGGCAGAAGAAGACCGCGGACATAGTGGACTACCGGTGGGCGATCGTGTTTCTCGCGGCCCTGGTCGTCATCGCGCTGGTGGTGATCCTCAAGTACGTCAGGGAGACCGGCCCGAAGGTACGGGCGTGAGAACGGGATGTTTTGCTTTCCCCGTTGATTTATTGCCACGGGGTTGACAGGGGCGATCTCAAGAGCCGGTGTCGTCCGGCCCTGTCACGTCGCGGTCGAGCTCCAGTATAACCTGCGGGTCTCCGTTCTCGTCGCGCTTGCGCTCGGCGATCTCTTCCTTTAAGAACTCGATAGCCTCTTCCAGTTCCCTGGTCCACTCCCTGACCCTGTCTTCCAGTTCGTCGCGTGCTCGTTTGAGCTCTTCCTGCGCGTGCTTCCGGGAGATCTCCAACAGTGCGCTGCCGAAGGCCTCGGGCAGCATGGTGGGCAACCGGTGGTCTTTCACGACGTACCCGGAAGCGCGGAGCCGGACAGCTTCCGCGGCGATCTCCTCGTCGCCCTGCCCGGTGACCATGATTACGGAAGGCGAGCCTGTCGATGACTTTATCTCATGAAGAAGCGCCAGGCCGTTCCCGTCCGGCAGCTGGTAGTCGAGCAGGACGATGTCGAAGTGCCCTCCCGCAAGCTCGGCCCGCGCCGCGCAGCAGTCATGCGCAATCACAATATCCGTTGAGAACTTCCTGGCAAGCAGGGTCCTGGCGACCTATGCCGCATCGGGATCGTCCTCGACGATCAACACGCTGATTCTTCCGTGTTCTTCCAAAGTCAGCCGCCTTCAAAACCGAGGTAAGTACCCCGTCCCATAAATACGCTTGCATTCGATCGCCGCTGCATCCGCTCCTGCCGCGTTCCGCTTCCTCGGAGTACTCCCCGAGATATTCTCCACCGGAGCGCGCGACCCTGCATGGCGGCGGGGTAAAAATACAGTTCACCCTGAGGCCGGGCCTTGATGTAGGCTTAACCGGATCACGCTGCCCGAATCCCTGAGAAAAATGGCAAATAAACAGCACCAGGCCTCGTGTTAGAATGACTTGAGATATCCCGATAACCGTCCACGGGAAGGGAGAAAAGATGGCCGAGGATAAGATCCTGAAGGCTCTCGAGGGCATTCTCGGGCCGGATAACGTCACCAACGACCCGGTGAAGATGGCGGTCTATAGCGTAGACCAGAATCCTTTCGGCGGCTCCCGGACACCCGCCTATCTGGCCATGCCGGAGACCGTCGAGGAGATCCAGGAGATACTCCGGTTCTGCAACCGCGATAAGGTCCCTGTCTATACCAGGGGGTCGGGGATCAGCACCATGGGGGTCTCCAACTGGCCCGGCGTGATAATGCTTGACCTGTACCCGCGCATGAATAAAGTCCATGAGATTGACACCGAGCACCGCTACGCCGTGATCGAGCCCGGGGTCTCGGCAGGGGAGCTCTACAGGGAGACCGAGAAGGTCGGCCTGCGCCCGTTGACCGGCCAGTTCCCTTACACCACGAGCCTTATATCTAACTACATTGAGACCTCCGCGGCGTCCGAGGGCGCCAGGGTGGCCGAGCAGACCCTTTTGCTCGGCCTCGAGGTAGTCCTCCCCACCGGTGAGACGTTTAGGACCGGCAGCTGGGGGGTGGCGGGTTGCCGCCCGCTGAGTCCGTCCAACTTCGGCCCCAACCTCACCGGCCTTTACTTCGGCTCCCGCGGCACGCTGGGGGTTATCACGAAGGCCTCGATCAAGCTGTTCCCGGTCCCGGAGTACATAGACTGGGTGATGATCGACTTCGGGGACCGCATGGAAGACATGATGGCCTGCGAGCACGAGATATTCCGCCGCGTGAAACCCGCCATCCATTTCTGCCTCGACAGGGGTTTCACCTACTTCGGTGTTGCGATGACCATGCGCATGCTGATGGGGACCGAAGCGTACATGGACTCGATACTCCCGGAGATAAGGGACGTGTTCCTGGACATGGCACCCCCGTGGCTGGGCCTGTACGTTTTCGAGGGAACGGAGAGGGCTGTCAAAGCGCAACTGGACGACCTGGACACGGTGGTTGCGAAACACAAGTTCGAGGCCATGCCCACCTCGGCATTCGGGGAGAACTTCCAGGCAATGCTCGAACTCTTCGGCACGGAGCAGATCTCCAAGCCGGGCTGGATGGAGATCCTCGCCTACGGCGCCGCCCGCTGCATTGGGCTGAACTGGGCTTACGGCCCCGCCAGCGCGCTGCCAGAGATGTACGAGCGACTTGTAGAGCTTGCCGAAGAGTACAGTTTGCCGAGTCACGGTTTCCTGTTCACGCCGGGGCCGGAGGACCGCATCTGGGGTTACCAGTACCTGGTGGGTTACGACTCGTCCAAGCCGGATGAGGTCAGGCGCATCCACGACTGGTACTACGAGCTGGTAAAGATGCTGCACAGGGTAGGCTGCTGCCCGCCGCGCCTTTTCTTCCCGCCGGCGGATTCGGTGACGAATTACTGGTTGTCGCAGGCGCCGGAATACATGGAAGTGGTGCACCGGATAAAACGGGCGCTCGACCCCAACGACATATTGAACCCCGGTGAGCTTCAGATCGTTGACCCGGAGACTTTCGAGAGAAGGGGGATTTAGGCGATGGCGCTGGAGGACTACTACGGTCAAACCTGCTGGTGCGTGAAGTGCAAGCAGTGCATGCTGGCGTACTACCCGGTGATGCGGCGTACCTGCCCTGCCGGCGAGCGATTCAAGTTCCTCAGCTATTATGCGCTTGGGAAGATGGCGGTGGCCCGAGGCCTGATAGACGGCTCACTGGATTACAACGACTCGGTGGCGGAGCTCGCCTACACCTGTACGCTTTGCGGTTGCTGTGAGGAGATCTGCCAGCGCACCGGCCCCCGCTTCGAACCACGCAAGATAATCGAGGAGCTGAGGGCGGAGTGCTACTCGAGAGGGCTTGTATATGACGAGCACAGGGCGATAGTGGACAGCGTAAAGAACTACGGTAACGTCTGGCAGCAGCCGCGGGCGAAGAGGGACGCCTGGGCGAAAGGCCTCAATATCAAGAAGGCGGCGAAGGGAGGCCCGAAGGTGCTCTACTTCGTTGGCTGCACCTACGCCTACGATCCCTCGTTACAACCGGTGGCCCGCGCCACAGCCGAGATTATGGAGGCGGCCGGCGTTGACTTCTCGATAATGGGGCCCGAGGAAGTCTGCTGCGGGAGCCCCGTCCAGAAGGTCGGGGACCGGGAGCTGTTCTCGAAAATAGCGAAAGAGAATATCGAGAAGATAAACGAGCTGGGCGTGGACAGGGTAGTTGTATCCTGCGCGGGGTGCTACAGCACCCTGGCGGTTGATTACGAAAAAGAGGGAGACATGCGTTTCGAGGTGGTCTCCGCGGTCGAGTTCATCTCGGAACTGGTTGATAAGGGGCGGCTGAGGCTCAAGGATAGCGGCGAGACTAGGGCGGTCACTTACCACGACCCCTGCCACCTGGGACGCAGGAGCGCGCCTGTAGATAATACCCCGTGCTTCATGCCGAGCCAGGGCGTCTACGATGCCCCACGGATGCTGCTAGAAGCCCTGCCGGGGGTGGTGCTGCGGGAGATGAAACGCATCCGGGAGTATACCTGGTGCTGCGGTGCCGGTGGAGGGCTGAAATCCGCGTTCCCCGAAGTCGCCCTGTGGGCGGCGGGTGAAAGGATCGGGGAGGCCAGGGAATCCGGGGCAGCAACTCTGGTCACGGCGTGCCCCTGGTGCGAGGCGAACCTGTCGGATGCCGCCTCGCGGGAGGGAGATGACCTGACCGTAAAGAACGTGATCATGATGATAAGGGAAGAGATGGAGTAAGGCCCGGCATTTCACTGCCCCGGGATACAGGCCGGTTGCAGGAACGGTGTTATGCCCCGGGCAGGACCTCAGAGATCACCCTCTCCGAAATGCCGGCCCCCTGGGCGATCTCTTTTGTGGTCGCCCAGTGGAAGTTCTTTTCACCGAAGACCTTTATCGCCGCTTCGATTATCTGCTGTTTCCTCACTTTCGCGCCCGGCCGTTTCCCCTGTTCCGGCATCACGTGACCTCCCCGCGGTCAAGAGCCCGCAGCTCACTCATCATATATACATCATTATCCGGGTGCGCCGCGGGCCTGTTTAAGATTAACCCTTAATCCGTGTCCAAGACAACTGGGTCCGCTATAGTATTAAGTAATTAATGTTATTCATTTCCTTAACACTCACCCTCGTTGTGCGCCGGTTTGAGTCTGCCTGGACATAATTATAACTCCAGATATCCCTTATTTAAAAGGAATATTTGTCGTTTTCTGTTTGCCGTGGTCCGGGCTCAGTAAATGCTCAGGTCATTGACACTCGAGGATCAACAGTATTATATTTGTGTTGATCTATTAATTAAGTATTAACATATTTATTCGAACAATTTATTTAGTGATTGAGAACAGCAGAGTAGTTACGAGAATTGCGCGTAGTAAGCAGCCAAACGGGAAAGTGTTAATATTCCTGTTCCTGGGGTCTGATGTGAAGACGGTTAGCGCGAGAGGAAATTGCGGTCAGGAAAGCAAGTGGTGGCGGAGTAGCCGAATCTAAGGTATTAAGAAACAGGTACTTTTTCCAGATAGTATGGTGGGGCTAACTAAAACAGATTGGTGGAGCCTTATTGAGAGCCGGTAAGATTTGACGTGTTCGCCAGAGGGGCGAGATATCGAGTGCGCGGACGAAAAGATTTGCGCGAACCCTGAAGGGGTGTTTATCCGTTATATAAGGAGAAGTATATTTAAAGGCGGGCCAGAAAAGGGCCGTGGACGGAGGGGCTTCCGCACTAATAATGCAAGGTCTTATCTGCAGGTGGCACACCTCCCCCGTTGGTAACGCGCGGCGGCAGGAAGGACGGTGCCCCTCCGGCAGCGGTTCATCTGCAACCCGCGGGAGCAAGATAGAGAGGACGATTCGGGGACGATAAACAGGCTGACGAGGTTAAACGAGTGCATCAGGTCTTGTTCCATATAGGAAGCAAAACCGTCTATTCTTACGCGGTCATGGCAACGCTGGCTGCGCTGGCCTGCATCACCGTGGGCTACATTCGCCTCAGGCCAAGGGGTTTTTCGCTGGTATCGGTGCTCACCCTGGCGCTGACCGGCACCGTTGGGGGGGTCGTGGGAGCGAGGCTCTTCTACGTACTGGGGCACTTGAAGAGTTTCTCGAAGGGGCCGACCATTGGTGGAAGCGGAGGGATCATCAGCCTTCAAATGGCAGGGCTTGTGCTCTACGGGGCGATAATCCTGGGCGGGGCATCCATAATCGTTACCGCCCTTATCTTGAAGATGAAGATCTGGCAGGTCGGTGACGCCCTTGGCCTTGGCTTCTTCGCTGGCCTTACCGTCGGCAGGGTGGGATGTTTCCTGAACGGATGCTGCGGCGGTAAGCCCACGGGCCTCCCGTGGGGAGTCACGTTCCCTGGTAGTGCCGTGAAGGTGCACCCGACACAGATCTATGAGATCATCCTGGGCCTGATGGCCTTCGGGCTGTTGCTTTACCTGGACAGGTACCTGGAAAGAGACGGGGAGATATTCTTCCTGTCGCTTGCCTTCTACGGCGTCATCCGGTTCTCCATGGAGTTCCTGCGCTTTCACTCCGACGGAAGGGCCGGACTGGTCTTCCAGCTCTTGAGCGTCGGGATACTGCTCGCCTCGGTCGCCTTCCTCGTGTGGGGCAGGAGGTGGCTGCCGCTCAAGGAGCCTGCCGGCCTGGTCGGGGATGCAGGGCAGAACCAGGAAAGCCCGAAGGATGAAGGCACAGCGAGCTTTCATGCGCAGGATGGCGAGGTAATGCCCGGCGCGCCACGGGGACTGAACGAGGTGTGACGTTGATGGGTTTGAGAAAACGGAAGAACCTGGCCCTTGCGGTGTCGGCGGGTATCGGCATTCTGTTGATGCTCATGATCGTTGGCGGCGCCGGTTTCCTGCTTCTGAAGAGGAAAGATGGTACATCCACGAGTGGGAGAAGGGCCTCGATAGACTCGAAGCATGACGCTCCCGACGAACAGGACACGACCGGTGCCGATCCATCGACCGCGTCCGCGGACGGCACGCGAGAAGGCTCTACACCAGGCAAGACTACCGCGAACAGCTCAAGCCCCGGGAAAGATACCCCTTCGGCGGACGCCCCGGGCGACGTTAACCCTCCCTCGAATGACGCTCCCGGCAAAGAGCCGAAAAGCCCCCCGAGCAAGCCGCCCGAAAAACCTCCGGAGCACAGCGAACAGAGCATAGCGGGAAAATGGATGCTGGACATGCAGGGTGAGAAATACTCAGGGGTAAGCCAGCTGCCAGTGGTTTTGAACAAGGACGGCAGCATAGGCGTTGACCAGTCCTCGGGGCTCTCGATCACGATAAAGAAAGGCAGCTACAGCTGGAAATCCAGTAACAGGAGCATCGAGATCGTCAGCGATTGCGAGATGAAAGTCACCCCCGAGCTGACTGCTCAGCTCGATGTCAAGATGACCGGCACGATGGATTCCGGCTTGAAGGTCGCCCAGGGCACTTTCACCGCCACCGGCCTGGGATTGTTCTCTTCGATCACCGACAACGGGACCTTCAAGCTTTACCGATAGCCTCTCCTGCCTGGACGCGCGTGCCAGGACACTCCTGCAGAGTGACATTCCCGGTTACTATACGGTAACATGCTGGTTAATCGTAAATATTGTCAAACAGATTTAACTGGAGAGGGGCTATCATGCCGAAAGATTATCGAGAAGAAGCCCTTGAGCAGGCCAGGGGGGATGAGGATTCCACAAAGGCGAGAATACTGAAGGCTTCCGCGGACCTATTTGCCGAAAAGGGCTATCATGGGACGACCACCAGGGAGATATCGGATACCGCCGGGGTCAACATCGCGCTCATCCATTACCACTGGGGATCTAAAGAAGAGCTCTGGAACGCGGTTAACAAGAGCCTTGTTGACATCGGGTCTGAGATAATAGTGGAACTCTTCCGCAAGTATCCTAGGCTGGAAACCCACGAGGATGTCGAAGGTATGATCGGGATGATCATTGACTTCATGTCGGATTATCCCAACGTTATCAAGGTAGGGAACGTGCTCGGGACCGCGGCCGGCCCGGACACCTGGGTCAAGGACGTCGGGCAGATTACATTCGAGGCCTTCAGAGAGTATATGAAGAACAACACGCCGCTGGATTTTGACCCGGTAGAGCTCGAGCTTGCCGTTTTCTGTTGCCTGGGGGCGTTTGTGATATTCTTCGACAGGCCGGGCATGGTCAAGCTTTACTTCGGCGAGGACTCCCTGGATTTCTCGACGGATTTCCGTAAAAAGATATCCCATAGCCTCGCAACGATGATAGAGCGTTACGGAAACATGGGTTGAACGACAGGGTTCTGGCAACAAGGGGGAGGGCTACGTGAAACAAGAGTTCCGCAAGAGGGCTCTTATACAGGCGAAAGAAGACGAGGGTTCTACTAAGGGCAAGATACTGAAGGCCGCTCAGGAACTGTTCGCTAAAAGGGGTTTGAAAGGTGCCACCACCCGCGAGATCGCTGATTCCGCCGGTGTCAACATAGCCCTCATCCACTACCACTGGGGCTCCAAGGCGGAGCTCTGGAACGCGGTCCACTCAGATATCCTTGAGAAGAGTAAAGAGTTCGCGCTCGATGTCGCCACGAAATATCCCAGGATAGATAACGCTGAGGACCTGGAAAGGCTCTTCGAAATGGTCTTTGACTTTATGGCCGACAACCCTAACCTTCCCAGGCTCTGGAACCTGCCGGGGCAGGAAGGGGCGGAGAAGATCTGGCCGGAAGAGAGGCGGCGGATCTTCAAGGATGATTTCATGACTTACGTGCTGAAGAACACCAACCTGGACTTTGGTCCGGCAGACCCGGATATCGTCGCGTACTGCATCTCCGGAATGGCCAGGGTGTTCTTCTACTGGCCCGACCAGGTTGAGATCTACTTCGGTGAAGATTCACAGAACCTCTCAAAGGAATTCCGAAAGAAGGTAGTCAAGGCTATGACTACGATATGCTCGCGCGCCGGACAGATGAAATGACCATGCCAGGGGTAGCGCGGTAACATCCTGAAAGAGTAGAAAATTAGCGGTTGCGTAAAGGCCTGGTTTTTCTTAACCGGTATTTGACCTCCTCGCCGTCGAAGGCGAAGCCCCCGAGAACAACGGCGAAGATGGCCTTTTTCTTATTGAGACTGCCTATCAACTTGTTAATTCGGACATTATTGCAGCAAAGCACATATATAGGGGCATTTCTTATACTCTTCTAACAGCTTCCGTTCCTCACTATATTTAGCCCGGTTGTTCCAGTACATGGCGCGTTCAGCTAACCAGTATGGGCGTCAGTCCGGCATTGTATGCGGGTGCGTATCGTTCTCGTTGTTTACCGCGTCAACGCACCATGTTATCGCTGTAGCCGCCTATCGTGTCAGTACCGGCACCACGGCTGTTCCAGTACATGGCGCGTTCAACCATTACCTTCCTGCCAGTCGTTTTCGACGTGACCAGGACGGCGGCTCTACCGTTTATTCCCTTGTCCGTCATGTTGAAAGTCTTCCTCGACTCCGCCTTTATCGTCTCTTTCCAGGTCACGTTGTTCTCGCCGGTTGGGGTCAGGTACGATATCTCGACCTCGACGTCTACAGTGTTGGGGTTCTGGATCAGGGTCCAGGTCTCCCGCCCGCCCGAGGTCTGGCCGTCGGGAAGGTAGAACGTACTGTGCGGCTCGGCCATGCCTATCGAGTCGTGGCAAGCTTCCCCCGAGCCGCTGTCCCAGTACATCGCCCGTTCAGCGATTATCGGTTGAGAGCCGCTCACCTGCGTCGACAGGTCGGTGCTCGAGACCCCCGGGACATCGTTCACCCGGATCGTCTTTCTGGAGTTCGCGGGCATCTCGAACGCGGGCTGGACCTTCGGACCATCGGGGGTCATGTAAGTAACCGTCACGTCCGTCGGCGTATCCTGCGGGTTCTGCACCAGGATGTAGGTGGTAAATCCCCAGGCCGTAGTGCCCTCGGCGAGGTAGTAGTCGTTCGCGGGAGAGGTCGTGCCTATCGAGTCGTGGCCCTCCCGCCTGTCATTGCGGTACATTGCTCGCTCCGGTATCACCGGCTGGTCGGATTCCACCTTTATCGAGGCGTCCTTTTTCCCTATGTCGGTCTCCATGTTGAACGTGGCGCGCGAGTTGGCCGGCACCTTGTGCTCGACCTCTCTGGGGCCCTCGTTCTCTATCATGTACGTGACGGTGCATGTAGCTTCGCTGTCGTTCGGGTTCTGAATCAGGAGCCAGCACTCGAATCCCCATTCGGAAGAGCCCTCCGGCAGGTACCACGTGGTGGAGGGTGAAGTAACGCCGACAGAAGAGTGAGCCTCGGGGCTCGCGGCTCCCGGGCCCGTCCACGACATGGTCCTGTCCACGGCGATGTATTTGCCTTCCTTGCAGTTTATCTCCGTCGAAAAGTCGACCGGCCCGCCCAGGACGTCCATCAGGTGGTCATTCGTGATGGTTGTCTGGGAGTTCGCGGGCAGGGCTATATCCTCGCTCTTGTTCGCCGCCCCCGTAGGCATGTACGTGACCTCCGCCGTGCACTGCTGGTCGTTGGGGTTCTCGATGGAGATGTAGGCGGAGAAGCCCCAGGCCGTAGTCCCCTCGGCGAGGTACCAGGTTGTGGGCGGGCTCACGACGGGGACCGCCGCCCCACCGTTTCCCACGGCCATCACGTCGTTCGGGTCCAGGGCGTCGATGCAGTACAGGTTCTCGGTGGTGCCGCTGTCCCCCTCCGACCAGCCGCTCCCGTTGTAACGGAGCAGCGTTCCGCCGTTCCCGACGACCCACGCGTCACCGGCACCCGCGAAGGATACGCTGTTCAGGTCGTCCGCAGCCTGGCTGGACTGCCTTCCCTGGATGAAATGGTGGTGCGTCGGGTCATATACTTCCTTCGTCCATTTGTAATGCGAGTAATGCAGGATGTTGCCTCCGCCGCCGACCACCAGGATCTCCTCGTGGCCGTCGTTGTCGACGGTACCCGAGACGCTCAACAGAGGCTCGTTGGTGGGAACGGCGACCTTGTTCCAGCTCGACCCGTTGTAGTGCTGCACGTCGCCCTTGTCGCCCACGGCCCATACACTTTCGGTGCTCTTGTACCAGACGCCGAAGAGGTTGTTGGTCGTGGGCTGCATCTTGTTCCAATGGGAACCGTCGTGGTGGTATATGCTGCCGCCGGTCCCCACGATATAGAGGTCAATCTTGTTGTTCGCGTATCCGCCATCCACGTCTATCAGGCCTTCGCCCGCCCCGATGTTCACATTGTTCCAGCCCTGCGCGGTCTTGCGAAGGACGGTCCCCTGCTCCCCGACAGCCCAGGCGTTGTCCTTGCTGAACGCTTTTATCCCGTCCAGCGACTTGTTGCACCCGCTGGACTCCTCTTTCCACTCCTTGCTGTCCCATTGGAATATATTCCCGCTTTCGCCCACGGCATATGCATGGCCGAGCATCTGCCCGAGTTCCGTGTGCCAGAACATGGAGAGCCCGTACAGGTGGAGCTTGCCGAACGGCTCCACCGCCTTCGCCTGGGACGCGGGACAGATAAGGATGAGCGGCGACAAAGTGAACGCCAGCACTGTAACCGCAACGAAAGAGCTACGCTTGATGCGCTTATGGAGAGACATGACATACCCCCTTGCCTGGATCATAGGTGCCGCTCACCATTATAACTCGCGGGAACCGACATTTCCCCATATCCGCCTCCTAATATCGTGATTTTATCATTTTCAGGCCCGATATCACGCTTCGAAACCAGGTTGCCGCAAACGCGAGGTCGCCAGCTCGCGCCACGTTCGCAGAACAACGCGCCTCCCCGGTTTCTGAAGATGGTTGACCGCCAGCTTATCAATCTAATCCACCCACTCGTTGTCAGGTCAGAACGGCAGCAAGGGAACGTATACGCTCCAGAAGGCCGGCGTCCGTCGTCACCTTAGCGCCCCTGAATTCCAGCATCAGATGTCCGTCGAAATGGAGCTTCAAGCATGCGTTTTCGCTTTCACCCAACAGGTTTCATCTCCTTTAGACCAAAGATTCCCGTTTTTCTACTTCCCCTTGCATACTTAAGCAATTCAAGGTCTCGTCCCTTCCAGTTTGATACGGGAAATCCGGGCTTAATGCGTCCACCCTCCTGAACGGGACTGGAGGTCCCCAGCCGGACGCTGGCGAATACCAGGGCTAAATGGCTGGCTGTTGCACGCAAACGTCACTTGATCGATTTGCCCCATTTTACTCAAGATAATTCGAGGTTTTTCCGATTATCTACCTGTAATGAGGCTGCGCGGGTACCGGTGTTCCGCGAGATATAGAAGGAGTATGAAGCGACCTTGGAGAGAAAGAGCGCTGTTGCCGTAGGTGAATCAAGCGCAAGGCGACAGAAGTCATTGCAGTGGTTGATCGCAGTGGTGGCAGCCTTTTATGCCCTGCTACTCGGTGTTCTCAACATCTCCCTGGCGCTGGGCATCCGGTTTGACGGCATATTCTCCAACATCGAGCGCCATGTCCACGTGGCCACCGAATCGACGGCGGTGGCGCCGCCCCTCCTGCTTGGCCTGTTTATGCTTTTCATAGCGTACCAGCTGTGGTTGAAAAAAAAGGCGGCGATTGTCATCCTGTCGCTGTTCCTCGTTGTGGAATCAGTCGCGGATGTTTTCAGAGGCATGAGCCCGGTCACCGCCGGCGTGAGCATTATCGTGGCTGGGGTCCTGCTTTCCTCGATTAAGGAGTTTCCCGCCAGGCCAGACCCCGCGTCCTTCAAGAGGTTCAAGGTCGTGCTTCCCGTGCTGGGGCCGCTGTTCTTTGTTTACGGGGTTGTTGGCCTTTACCTCATGAGGGACAGCCTGGACCTTGCCTCGAGCCCCTACTCGCTCGCCTACCGGGCGGCGATGATCGCGGTTGGTGACAGCGGCTCGCTGAGCTTCACGGGGTGGTCGGCTCTTTACAGGGGTTCCCTGATCATCCTGGCGAGCATCGGCTTCATCTACCTTACGGTGTTACTGTTCAGGCCTTACCGCGAAAAAGTCGGACAAATGGTTGAGGACCACGGGCGAGCCCGCGAGCTGGTGGGTAGATACGGTTCGGACTCGCTCGCCTACTTCAACCTTCGCATGGACAAAAACCTGTTCTTCTATTCGGATAAGATATTCATAGCTTACCGCTGTGTCGGAGGGATAGCCGTGATATCCGGGGACCCGGTCGGCCCGGCCGAGCTTGTACCCGAGATCCTGGCCGAGTTCAAGAAGTACTGCGCGGAACGCGGCTGGCGGTTCATGAGCCTGGGCGCGAGGGGAAGGTACATGCCCCTGTACGAGGAGGCGGGGCTCAAGGGCTTCATGCTGGGCGAGGAAGCTATCATTAACCTGGACGGATTCTCTCTGGACGGCAGAAAAGTGCGGAAGTTACGGCAGTCGGTCAACAAGCTGGAGAAAACGGGCGTGACCATGGAGTTTATGTTCAACGCGGGTATACCGGCCCACATGAAGCACGAGCTGCAGCAGATATCGGCGGACTGGCGCGGAGGCAAGCCTGAGACCGGTTTTTCCATGGGCCTGGGCCGCTTCATGGTGGACGAGGACCCTGACTGCCTGCTTTCGATCGCTTACGACGGAGAGATGAAGCCCATGGGGTTTCTCTACATGGTGCCCATGTACCCGCACCTCGGTTACTCGATCGATATCAACCGCACCATGCCGGGCGCGCCGCGGAGTCTCATAGAGTTCATGATAGCCCGCACCGCCCTGTTCCTGAAGGAAAACGGATACCAGTCCCTGTCTCTGCATTTCTCGGCGCTGTCCCAGCACTACCGCGCTGACCGCGAGGAGCCGGGAAGTGCTCCTTGGCGCGCGGTTGCTCGGGCGATCGATCACGTGCTGCCGGTGATCTCTCTTTACAACTTCGACAGGAAGTTCACGCCGGGCTGGACAAGCCGTTACATCATCTACCAGAGCTTGCTGGACTTCCCCCTGGCCGGGCTTGCGGCGGTTTCGATAGAGTCCGCCCTCAAGCTCCGTAACAACGGGTACCAGGCTCTGAAGCCATAATCCCCCCGGTCACCCCTGTCGGTCGAATAGCGCCATGTGGTGGCCACTGGTGTAAAATGTGTCAGGCCATACACAGGCCATTCCGGTTGCTGGTATACGTTCAAAGGTGATTAACAATGCTTGTCGACATGCACGTTCACACTAATATCTCGTCGAGGTGCTCCTCGCTGAAGCCGCAGGAACTGGTTGACCGCGCGCTCGAACTGGGCCTGGATGCTGTCTGCGTCACCGAGCATGCGACCTTCAAGGGGGCGCAGGTCATGCACGAGATCGCCCTGGAAAGGGGATTCAAGGTGTTCCGCGGTATGGAAGTCTTCACCGAGCTCGGGGACATGCTCGTCTTTGGATGGGAGGAGAACGTCCGCTTTTACCTGTTCCCTTTCCAGGACCTGAAAACGGAGGTGGAAAAGCGTGGGGGCATCATAATCCCAGCGCACCCGTGCAGGGGGTTGGACCCCAGGCACAAGCACCAGGATGGCCTTCCGGAGGAGCTGCTCTCATCCGTCATCACGATAGAGACCCACAACGGGCTGATCAGCCGCAAGAGCAATGAGCAGGCCGAGAAGGTAAGGGAGCAGCACGGCCTGTTCGGCATCGGCGGGAGCGACGCGCACCACGTAACGAATCTCGGGGAATGCGTTACGATCTTCGAGGAGTGCCCGACGGATGAAAAGGAACTGATGGAGGCCCTGCGCGGCGGCAGATATCACGGCGCTTACCTTGAGGATGTCAGGCCAGAAGAGCTGACGAGCTGAAAGGCATTGGCTGCCCCTGCGGTCGGATTTCCGAATCCGATTGACTATAAATCGAAAACTTATAGAATAAGTTCGCTTTGTTATTAATGTACCCGACGCGGTGGTGAACGCTTGCGCGAGAAGAGGGCCAGAACATCGCTATCATACCCGCCTGGATTCCACGTCATGCAGTTATTCTTCATAAAGACATCCATTAGTAAATTACTTGAGACTCCCATAAGTAATCGATCTTGATTGAAAAGAGGTGAGGCAATTGGCAGACTGGAAGACCGAGGTAGAGGAGATCGTCTTCCCGGGCAAGATAAGCGTGCCCTACTGGTGGACGGTCGGAAGCACCCTCAGCAAGTGGTACGTGCAGCTCAGGGACGACGGAGAGATCTGGGCCAATCGTTGCCCGACCTGCGAGATGGTGTTCGTGCCCCCGAAGATCAAGTGCATCAACTGCTACAAGGACTGCAGCGAGTGGGTGAAGCTTCCCGGCACCGGCACCGTGGAGACGTTCACCGTGGTGAACTACAAGGAGCCCGGCATCCATCCTAAAAAGGCCCCGTTCGTCTACGGGGTCGTAAAGATGGATGGGGCGGACACCAGCCTGGTTCACTTCATCGAAGGGGTGAAACCGGCAAAGGTGAAGGTAGGAATGCGTGTGGAAGCGGTGCTGGCGAAAGAGCGCCAGGGTAACATCCTGGACATCAAGCACTTTCGCCCCATCTCATGAGTTGCCACATGATGACAGGAATGGTGGTGAGATAATTGGAAAGAGTGGCTGTCATTGGAGTCGGGCAGACTAAGTATGAAAAGGGCAAACGGGAGACATTTGCCGAGCTGGTCTTTGAAGTCGCGTCGAAGGCACTTAAAGATGCGGGGATCACCGTCAAGGAGGTCGACAACGTCGTATCTGTTTCCAGTGATTTCTGGGACGGTCGGACGATCTCGAGCATGGCGATCTCTGACGCTTCCGGCGCCTTCGGAAAGGACATCAGCACTGTGGAGGGCGACGGCACTTTCGGGGCCCTCTACGGCATGATGCGGATCCTCTCGGGGAGCTTCGGGGTCACCATGGTGGTGGCCCACCACAAGGGAACCGAGAGCAATATGAACGGAATAACCAATACCTGCTTTGACCCCCTGGTGGAGAGAAAACTTGGGCTGGACGCGGTCTCGTCAGCCGCGCTGCAGGCACGCAGGTACATGACCGCGTATGGTCTCTCGGAAGAACAGTTCGCGATGGTGTCGGTCAAGAACCACGGCAACGCGAAGCGAAACCCGCTGGCGATGCTTCCGATGGACATCACCGTGGAGGACGTGATGAACTCGCCGATGCTCGCGAGCCCGTTGAAGAAGCTGGACTGTTCCCCCGTCACGGACGGCGCATGCGCGCTGGTCCTGGCGGCCGAGAGGAACGCCAAGAAGCTGACGACGAACAAGAAGCGGGTGTGGCTAAAAGGTGTCGGTCACTGCACCGACGCTTACCGCCTTGGAGACCGCGACCTGGCGGATACACGCGCGCTGAAGGAGGCCGCCAGCAAGGCTTACGAGATGGCGGGTGTCGGGCCCGGGGACGTGGATATCGCCGAGGTCTACGACGCTTTCTCTTACATGGAACTGATGTGGCTGGAAGGCCTCGGGTTCTGCGATGACGGTATGGCCGCGGAGTACCTGGAGCGGGGAGTGTTCGACTTTGGCGGAGAACTTCCCGTCAACCCGTCAGGCGGCAGGCTCTCGGCTAACCCGGTGCAGGTAGCCGGGCTGGCCAGCATGGCCGAGTGCGTACTGCAGCTTCGGGGTGCGGCCGGGAAACGGCAGGTGAAGGGCGCCGAGACGGCGCTGGCGCACGGCATAAACGGCATGTGCGGGCAGTCCCATTGCGTGTGGATACTGGGCAAGTAGGGGGAATGCGATATGGGTAAACGAGTTGGAATAATCGGGGTCGGCCAGACTCATCATGCGTCCCACAGGCTTGACGCTTCCGGCGTCGAGCTGATCGCGGAGGCGGTCACCAGGTCGCTTGACGACGCCGAGCTGACCCTGGACCAGGTTGACGCGATAGTGATAGGTAACATGGACCACTTCGAGAACATAAACTACGTCGATATGTGGGCGACGGACGGCCTCGGCTCCTTTATGAAGCCGGTCCTCAAGGTCACAACCGGAGGGACGACCGGCACAACGGTCGCCTCATCGGCCTACTATCACGCGGCGTCCGGGCTTTTCGACGTCGTGATGGGTGTAGGCTGGGAAAAGAACTCGGAGTCGGACACGCAGGCGGCCATCGCGACCTGCGCGAACCCGGTCCTGGAGAGGGACCCGTTCGCGGGCGCTATCGGTCCGCTGGCGACCGAGTACTCCATGTATATGAAGGCTTACGGCGCAACGGAAGGTGATGCCGCCATAGTGGCTGCCAGGGACAGGAACAATGCGCTGAACAACCCGTACGCGCACAACCGCATGAAGGTGACGGTCAAAGATGTAATGGACTCGCCGATGCTGTCGTACCCGGTGAAGTTCCTAGACATGTGCCCCCGTTCGGACGGGGCCTGTGCGGTGATCTTCGCGAACGAGGAAAAGGCCAGGAAGCTCTGTCCCAGGCCCGCGTGGGTGCACGCCTCCGTGGTCCGTCACGACTACACGCATTTCGGTGACCTGGAGTGGCAGTGGATGCCGACGCTCGAGAGAGCGACAGCGGCGGCGTACAAGTTAGCGGGCATCGCGAACCCACTTAGGGACTTCGACGTCGCGGAACTGTATCTCCCGTGCTCGACGACGGGTGTCAAGTGGATGGACTCATTCTGGTTCTGTGACAAGGGAGGGGCGCCGAAGCTCATTCGGAGCGGCGCCACCCACATGGACGGCCAGCTTCCCATCAACCCGTCGGGAGGCGTGATCGCAACCAACCCGATAGGCGCCACCGGCCTGATCCGGGTCGGAGAAGCTGCCTGGCAGATAATGGGCAAAGCCGGCGCGCGCCAGGTGCCGAAGGTCAAGAAGGCGCTCGCTACCGGGTTCGGTGGCTGCAGCTGGTCTGACGTGCTCATACTCGGCGCGGATTTGCCGTAGTTCTCTAAGGGGGTAATATCGATGAGCATTTATGCTGATAAACGAAAGACGAAAACCACTCCGGACGGATACGAACTGTTGATGCAAGATTCCGGGCATCTGGAATACGATTTCAACTGGCATCTCGGCCCGTACTGGAGCAAGTACATCGCCGAGATGAGGGACAACAAGCGGTTTATGGCAACCAAGTGCGCTGAGTGCGGCATGGTTTACGTGCCTCCGCGGGCGCTCTGCGGGCGCTGTTACAAGGAGATGAACGAGTGGGTTGAAGTCGGGCCGGAGGGGACCCTGCAGGGGTTTACAATCGTGCGCTTTCCGTATATCGATGCGAACAACGGAGAGCTTATGAAAGTCCCGTTCACTGCGGTCTGGATTCAGCTGGATGCTGCCGATACGCGGATGATGCATTTCTGCAACGAGCCGGACGAGAGCACACTTACTGTCGGGATGCGGATGAAGGCAGTGTGGGCGGATGAGCCCAGGCCGACCTCCATCCACGCGGTCGACCACTTCAATATCGTAAAAGAACCGCGGAAGGCGGCAAAGAAACCGGCCAGGAAGAAAGCGGCGAATAAGCCGGTGAAGAAGAAGGCAGCCGTGAAGAAGAAGGTGGCCGGGAAAGCGGCATCCAGGAAGAGGGTATAGCCGGGGGTTGTGGCCAGGAGGATTGAATGATTGTGAGGCCGGGCCTGCGGGCCCGGCCTCTCGATTGTGTGCCGGTAGACGTCCTCCCGGGGTTGTGATCGGCAACCCCCGCACCTGGTTAGATGTTTTAAAGTCTTTGGATTATTATGAATACTGGCAGTACTCATTAGCGAAGGGGATTTCGGTTATGAAGGTCTCCAGGGTCTTACTTTCGGTCCTGATGCTGCTGGCTCTCCTCTCGCCCCTCGGGTGCTCGTGCCAGGGGCCTCCGCCTGCCGCTCTTATCAACGGGACAAGCCTTGTCGCCCGCGCCGCGGGACGGTACTTCGAGGCGTACGAAGGAGGCCGGTGGAAGAGGATTGTCGTAGAAGGCGCGAACATCGGCGCTTCGACGCCCGGCCACTGGTTCGGCGAGCTGTCGGGGACTAAAAAACTCTTCCGGCAGTGGTTCGAGCAGATATCAGAGATGAACGCCGACACGGTACGCGTCTACACCCTGCTGAACCCCGAGTTCTACGAGGCCCTCAACGAGTTCAACCGCGCGAATGAAGAGCACAGGCTCTGGCTGCTGCAGGAGATATGGCCGCCGGACACAATCCCCGGTGACAACCTCTTCGACAGCAAGTACGAGGCGGATTACCATCGCGAGATCAAGCTGGACATCGACGCCCTGATGGGACAGGCGGACATCACTGAGCGAAAGGGAAGGGCCTGGGGCAAGTTCAAGGTAAATATCTTCCCGTACCTGCTGGGCATACTGGTGGGCCGGGAGATCACTTACGAGGAGGCGAAGGCGACAAACGATGCCAACAGGGACAGGGCCGGGTACGACGGGCGCTACGTGAGGACAACCGGGGACGCCAACCCCGTGGAATCGTGGCTGGCGCAGGCCACTGATTACACGGAGAGCTACGCGGAGGAGAAGTACTCCTGGCAGGTGCCTGTGGGCTTCGTCAGCTGGCCCACGCTTGACCCGATGGTGCACCCGACCGAACTCACCCCCGGCGGCGCGAAGGAGGACGAGGTTGACGATTCCCAGGCCCTGAACCCGGCTCACCTGGTGGCCGGCCCGGACGCAAAAGCCGGCTTATTTGGCGCTTACCACATCTATCCTTACTACCCGGATTTCATGTACCGCGAGCCGGGGTATGCGCAGTACAGCGATGAGCAGGGCGTCCTGCGCTACGGAGGTTACCTGCGGCAGTTCATGTCGATCCACCCCGATTATCCGGCCGTTGTCGCCGAGTTCGGCATACCGACGTCTCTGGTCGCGGCCCACATTCATCCGGAAGGGTTTGGCCACGGCGGCGTGGACGAGAAGCAGCAGGGAGTGATGATCGCGAGGATGATGCGAGCCATCTTGAAGGAAGGCTACGCCGGTGGGGTCATATTCGAGTGGGCGGACGAGTGGGCGAAGAGAACCTGGTCGACGATGCCGTACATGATACCGTTCGAACGGCACATCCTCTGGCACAACATGATGGACCCCGAGCAGAACTTCGGCATTCTGGCGGACGACTCTAACCACAAGCCGTTTGGCGGCAAAGAGCGGCTCCTGTGGCGGGCGGCGAAGGCCGGAGGCAAGGCAACCGGGAGCGGTGGGGTTTCCGCGCTCTACGCGGATGCCGACGAGGCCTACTTGTACCTGGCTGTCGAGTTTGCCGGCGGCGAGGGAGCGGCGCTCAGGCCGGATACACCGGGGGACCTTGCCCTGGCAATCGGCATCAGCACCCTGGGGCCTGACCGGGGAACGGTAAAGCTGCCGGTCGGAGGGCTGCCAGACCTCCCCGCTGGAGCGGAGTTCCTTCTCCAATTAAGCGGTAGTGCGGGAGGGAGCATCCTGGCCAGGCCGGATTACAACCGGGGCACCTCCCGCTTCATCGCTGCCCCGGCCACTGACAGCGATTTCGAGCAGATCACCTGGGTGTCAAACCGCCAGCAGGTATCCCAGGCTGACGGCACGGTCTTTCCGCCTATATATACGAACGAGAGCGTACTTCATTACGGGGTTTTTCAACCGGCCGACAAGCGCTACGACTCGCTGGCGCACTGGTACGTGGCGGATTCAGGCAAGAAGGTGTATATCCGGCTGCCGTGGATGCTCTTGAACGTAAGCGACCCTTCCTCTAACACGGTACTTCGCGACGACCGGACTAACCTGCCCCCCGGACCGACCGGCCTGCGTGACAATTACGGCCTTGACGCCCTCGGGACCGTGAAGACGCCCGGCTTTTTGTTCTTTGTCGCTGCCACCCGTGCCGGAGCGCCGGTCGATTATCAGCCGAGGGCCGGTAATGCTTTCAGAGTGGACGCGAAGCCGTACCTCTGGCCGGGATGGGACAAGCCTGGCTACAGTGGAAGGCTGAAGCAGAGCTACCCCGAGATCAAGAACCTCTTCAAATAGTGGGGTCAGATCCCAAAATTTGAATTTCTCTTGTCAGTCACGGATCGGCGCATCTCAAGATTCAAATTTTGGGATCTGACCCCAGGTGTTTTACTGCTTGGGGTCAGGGGCCTGCTTCCCCGTAGCCCATGCGGTCCATCTTGCCCCATTTCCTCTTGCGCGTGAAGTAGGTGAAGTAAGCTTTAGTGCGCCAGTAGGAATTGATCTGGCGATAGCCGAGGTTGTCGAGGAAGCTGTAAAGACCGAGCTTCAGCAGGGAGGTAACTTTCGGGTATCTCCTGAAAGCCAGGCCCTCGAGGTAGACGGCCGTCAGCGAGACCACGACTCCGTAGAGGATGGCCAGGGCGATGAAAAGGAAGAAGAACTGGAAGTTCACGTAACCGAGCGCGAGCGCCAGGACGACCGCTACGTAGCCTAACAGCTCGACCATGGGGCCGATCATCTCGAAGAAGAAAAAGTAGGGCATGCCGAAAAGGCCGATTACGCCGTAGCGGGGGTTGAACAGCATGCGTATGTGCGCCGCCATGGACTGCATCAAGCCGCGCTGCCAGCGGTCGCGTTGTCGCGACAACTGGCTGAACTTCTCCGGCGCCTCTGTCCAGCAGACCGGGTCCGGCACGAAGTACATCCGGTACTTGCGCTTCTGCTCCCTCATGTGCCTGTGCATGCGGACAACGAGTTCCATGTCCTCTCCAACCATGTCTCCGCGGTAACCACCGACGTCGAGCACCACCCGCCGGTCGAACAGGCCGAACGCCCCGGAGATTATCAGGAGGCTGTGAAGCGCACTCCATCCCATTCGGCCTCCCAGGAAAGCCCGAAGGTACTCCACGATCTGCGTGTTGGCCCAGTAGCCGTGGGGAAGCGCCACCTCGGTCACGTTGCCGGAGACCACCTTGCAGCCGTTAACGAGGCGAATGATGCCTCCCGCGGCGATGGTGTCTTCGGGGTTTTCGATGAACGGGCGCGCGACCTTCAGAAGCGCGTCCGGCTCGATGATTGAATCCGCGTCTATCACGCAGATCAGGTCGTTGCGGCTTGCGTTCAGGCCCGCGTTCAACGCGTCGGCCTTCCCCCCGTTCTCCTTGTCTACGACGACCAGGTTATCGTACTCGTAGGAGAAATAAACGCCTCGTACGGGTTCGCTCGGGACCTTCGAATCAACTACCGTGGTTATTCGCTCCAGCTGGTATTTCTCCGTCAGCACATCAAGGGTCCCGTCGGTTGAGCCGTCGTTTATGACCACGACCTCGAACCGGGGGTAGTGGAGCATGAGCACCGACTTGACCGACTCGGCGATGCTGACATCCTCGTTGTAGGCCGGCATCAGTACGGAGATGGAAGGCGTGAGCGGCGAGCGGAATATCTCTTTCATGTCAACGATGTCGCGGCGGCGTATATATCTTCTGGCCTCGAAGAACGCGGCAGTGTACAGCAAGATATAGATCGTGTTCAAAGCGGCAAAGTAGAAGAACACCACCAGGTTGAATGTTATTATGAAGTAGGCGGCAGTGTCTTTAAAGTTCACCCTGTGCAAATCCCTTTCCTCTGGCCTGCCGCAGTCGCTCCATCCCGAGTACCTCCGCCACAACGCCGCGCTCCTGTTCTTCGGCGGCCCTGAGGACCCCCGCGAGGACCGTGTGGCCTTCATCTCCAAGCCTGGAAAGGGCCACGGCGCAACTCATCTTGACGGTAAGGTCCGGGTCGTTGAGCCCAACCCCGAGCCGGCCGGCCGCCTCGCCGTACTGCAGCTTTCCAAGCGCTTCCGCGGCCTCCGCCCTTACTTCCGGCGCGACGTCATCAAGCAGGCGCATGAGCGGCTCGCACACGCCGAAGTCCCCTATGCTCCCCAATGCTCGGACAGCCCTTGCGCGAACCGGGGGATACTCGTGGTCGAGATAACCGAGCAGGACCGGGACCGCGCTCGTGTCTTTCATCACACCGAGGAGATTGATGAGCAACAGCAGTCGCGCGCGATCTTCCTCACCCCTCTCGAGCCAGCCCACAAGGCGAGGCGCGAAAGTCTGCTTTCTCTCCAGGATAACCTCGGCCACCCTTAGAGTCTCGATCTCTGTATCGGCGCTGAGGTGGTCCATCACACCGGCTATCGCCTCGGGAGTACCGATTTTCGAAAGGGCGTTAAGAGCGGCGAACCTAACCTCGGGACTGCGGGCCGAAAGCTCGGCGAGCAGGTACGGGGTGGCCCTAGCAGTCCGCATCACACCAAGGTGAAATGCAGCTTTGGCCTTATCGATCTTGTCGCCGCGCTGGAGGTTTTCTATGTCTTCGCTGGCGAACCCGAAACTCTCGAAGGTGAAGGTAAGTATCTCCTGCTCGTGCCCCTTGAGCACCTTTGCGTTTTCTAGCAACACCTGCTCCAGCGCTTCCCGCTGGCTGACTGGAATAACGGACTTGAGGGTGGCGATAACGTCGTCGGGGTTTTGCTCACCCGTCAGCAGGTCGTAAACCAGTGGCCGCAGGTCCGCCTTCTTCTCTTCAAGGATTCGCTCACGCCTGGCAACCACAAGGCGCAGGACAATAAGCAGTACGAAGAAGAACACCACGAGGAAAAACATTCCGACGACCGTAAAAGTCAGGCTTGTCAGTATGCTCGCTGGCGACATGCTGGTTATCGCCGGCCGATCCTGTCTCGGGTAACATGTATCACCAACGCCGGCGACCTCCTCCCACACCCCATGTATCGGCATCGGGCAGCGATATCCTGATATCTCAACCGGGACTTTCTGGTCGCGTGAAATGACGCCGGGGCCGCCACGGTGATCGCGTTTTGCGCAAAGAAGTTATTGTTTTAAAGGAAGTGGTCATGTTTCTGCGCCGGAAAGGCCGGGGACAGCGGAGCCTGTCTTCCGCCCGGTGCCGCTAGCCTTTGAGGTCGATAGTGGCCCTGACCCTGGCGGCCAGCTCAGTAACGCTGAATGGTTTTACCATGTAATCGACCACCCCGGCGTCAAAGCCCTTGAGGATGTCCTCCTCCATTCCCCTGGCCGTCAGCATGATAACAGGGATTTCTTCTGTCGAGGGTTCTGCCTTCATCGCGTTGAGCACCTCGAAGCCGTCCATGATCGGCATCATTACATCGAGGATTACCAGGTCGGGCTTCTGAGCCTGGATGAGCTCCCAAGCCAGCTGGCCGTTCTCTCCCCAGATCACCTCGAAGCCGGACTTCTCGAGCTTGTACTTGACCAGGTTCGCGATCTGGGGTTCGTCCTCCGCGATTACTATTCTGCGCTTTTCATCCATCTTTGCCCTCCCCCGGGCTTGAGATTCTCGTCCTCTCAATGGCTTTCGGCAGCAACACGGAGAACCGTGAGCCCTTGCCCAGGCTGCTCACTATCCTCAGCTCACCTTCATGTCTCTTGATGATCTCCCCTGCTATGGCAAGCCCGAGGCCGCTGCCACGCGCCCCTGTGGAGCTCGCGGTCGAAGCGCGGAAAAACCTTTCGCCAACCCTGCCGAGCTCGTCCTCGGGGATGCCGACGCCGGTGTCCCTGACCTCCAGCAAGACTTTGTCGTTTTCAGAGCGCGTGCGTATTCTGACCTCGCCTATTTTCGTGTACTTGATGGCGTTACTCACAAGGTTAGTGATGACCTGCTGGATCCGGCTCCGGTCGCCGAGCACCTGTGGAACGCTCTCGAACTCAGTGATTATCTTCAATGATTTTTTCTCAGCGGCCGGGATAAAGATTCTGATGGCCCCATCGACCAGGACCTCCAGGTCCAGGTTTTCCCAGTGCATCTCGATGCGGCCGGATTCGAACCTTTCCAGGTCAAGGAAGTCGTTCACGAGTTCGGTCAGGCGTTTGGCGCTTTCTTCCACGACCTGGAGGAACCCTCGCTGCTCTTCGTTAAGCTCTCCCGCGTCGCCCCCCAGGACCAGTTCGAGATAGCCTCTCATGGAGGTAAGCGGGGTACGCAGTTCGTGGGCCACCACGGAACACAGAGTGCTTTTCACGCGGTCGATCTCTTTCTCCACGGTTACGTCTGAGAAGATCTCCACGGCCCCCGCGAGGTTGCCGTCATCATCGAACAGCGGGGCGCAGCTGACGTTTACAGGGACAAGCTCACCGCTCTTTTTGTTTGCCCATACGGTACCGGCGAATATGGTTTGGGACCCATCCATGGTCGCCTTCAGCGGGCAGGTGTCATCGCAGATCTGAACCCCGTCATCGTCCTGGTGCCCGAGGAAGTCGCGGCAGTCTTTACCCAGCACGTCTTCTTCTGTCCAGCCGAGGATCGATTCCGCGGCCCTGTTCCACAACCGTATGGTCCGCTCGTTGTCGATTACGTACATCCCGTGGCCCAGGCTGGCGAATATCCGCTCGAGCTCACGCTCCAGCCGTTCCAGGCCTGACCCCTTGCCGCCTGCTTCTTTTCCTGGCATGGTAACCACCCGCGCATCCAACGTGGGTCCAGATCTTGGACCCTGGGTTTGCCGCCTGGCTTTAGCCTTTGATCTCTTTATCGGCTAATAACGCGCGATACTTCAAAGTCATTTTATCATCTGCCCGGGGTTCTTTTTATAGAGTCTGTTCGGCGCACCTGATAAAACGCACATCGGTGTCAGGACTTCCTTCGTGTAACATGTACTCCGGGGTTTGATCCCGGTGCGCATTTTCGGGTACCGCCTTTACCCAGCGCGGGTCAAAGGATAACAGGGGGAAGCCGGCAAACTCTGTTAAAGGACTAAGTACTCAGTCCCGTAAATACGGTGTCGTACCGAGAGCGTCGATGCGCCGTTCCTGCAAGGCGCGCGACCGAGGTGTACTCGGTGAGTACTCCGAGGAAGCGGAACGCGGCAGGAGCGGATGCAGCGGTGATCGAATACAAGCGTATTTATGGGACGGGGTACTAAGGTAAACCGGCCTGTTCGAAGGACAGATAGCGCAAGGAGGTAAAAGATGAGAAAGCTTATCGGAGTGCTGCTGGTCGCACTGCTGGTCGTTGGGATCGTGGGGGTGATCGGCTGTGGAGGGACGAAGACGAAGAACATAACGATTGACAAGGACGGGAACAAGATAGATGTCGAGACCGAGGATGGAGAGACAAAAGTCAAGACTGATGAGGGCGAGATGACCGTCACCTCCAGTGTGACGGAAGAGGAGATCGGGGTGCCGTTCTACCCGGGCGCGAAGATGGATAAGGAGGCGCCCGGCATGGTTACCAAGAACGCCAAAGGCGAAGTCACGGGGGCCGTCGCGTTGTGGACGGACGATTCCCCCTCGAAGGTCATAGCCTGGTACCGTGACAAGCTGGCAGGCAAGCCGAATTTCACAGAGATGACGGCGACGGCGGACCAGGCCCTTTTCGGGTATCAGGAGGGCGATGTCGCGAAGACGGTCGCGATCGGCATCGGGACGGTCGATAATCCTGGGAAGACTCAGATCGCGATCGCTTCTGCGCCCGGGTCGGCGATGCCGGATCTCCCGAAGCCGTAAGGTACTGTCTCCAGGGAAGAAAAAGGCCCCGCCCCGCGGGGCCTTTTTCTTCGTGATTGTCGCAGGAGTCCGGCCCGTTATGTATAACTAACCACCTGATCTACCGGGGTGATCGCATCACGGCAATGGCCATCTCATGAATGGAGGGTAAAGCGATGGAAGACGAAAGGATCTCTTACCACCAGTCCGTCCGAAAAGTGTTTCACGAAAGAATAAGGCCGGACGGTATGAACAACGTCTGGGACCGGTTCGAGGCCCAGGGCATGGGCGGCGATCCAGACAAGCGCTGTCCGTTCTGCATGGCCGGGGCCAGGTGTGACCTCTGCTCCAACGGGCCCTGTCGGGCCGATGCCGCAAAGGACAGGCGGGGCGTATGCGGCATAACCGCTGACGGTATGGCAATGCGGATGATGCTCCTCAGGAACGTGATGGGAGCGTCAACCTATCACTATCACACAGAGCAGACCATCAAGACCCTACGCGCCACCGCCAGGGGCTTAACTCCGTTTTCGATCCTGGAACCCGAAAAGCTCAGGGGCTTCGCCGGGAGGCTCGGTGTCGACACGTCTGGCGCGGACAGTGATGTTGCTCTGCGCCTCTGTGATTTCGCCGAAGCGGATTTCAACAGGACGGCCTACGAGCCCAGCATGATAGTGGAAGCCCTCGCCCCACCGGAGCGAAAGGAGCTCTGGCGAAAGCTGGACCTTTTCCCCGGCGGGATACACGGAGAGATGATGCGGGCAACGAGCTCGTGCCTTACCAACGTTGACGGCTTCTACCAGAGCCTGGCCTTGAAGGCGATGAGGATGTCGACCGCAATGGCGTACCAGAGCCAGATCGTGAACGAGTACTGCCAGGACGTGCTCTTCGGTATCCCAAGGCCGCACAGCATGCGCGTTGACCTCGGCGTGCTGGACCCCGAATACGTCAACGCCCTCCCGAACGGGCACGAGCCGTTCCTCGGCTTCGCCATGGTCCAGCTGGCCCGGAAGCAGGAGTGGCAGGAGAAAGCAAAGAAAGCGGGCGCCAGGGGCCTGCGCGTTATCGCGAATATCGAGACCGGCCAGGAGATGATCCAGAGATGGACCATGGACGAGGCGTTCTACGGATTCACCGGCAACTGGATGATGCAGGAGGCGGTCCTGGCCAGCGGCTGTGTTGACCTGTTCGCTTGCGACATGAACTGCTCGATGCAGGTGGACCCGTTGTACGCGCGGCGTTACAAATTCAAGCTGGTGCCGGTCAGCGACCTGGTAGTGTTCGAAGGGATCGACGACCGTATCGATTACCTGCCGGAGAAGGCGGAAGAGCAGGCCGCGCAGCTGCTGCAGATGGCTATCGACAACTTCAAAGAGCGGAGGTCTTCGACGAACCCGGTCATGGGATTGCCGATGAGTGAGGCCGTGGTCGGGTTTTCCACGGAGAGCATCCTGGAGGCGCTGGGCGGATCGCTCGACCCCCTGCTGGAGGCCCTGAAGGAGGGGGCCATTCGTGGCATCGCCGGGCTCGTATCGTGCACGACGCTGCGTGACAGCGGGCAGGACAGCCACTGCGTGGCGGTAGCGAAAGAACTGATAAAGCGTGACGTCCTGATCCTGTCGATGGGCTGTGGAAACGCGGCGATGCAGCTGTCCGGCCTCTGTGACCCTGCCGCTGCCAGGCTTGCGGGCCCGGGCCTTAAGGGGCTTTGCGAGAAGCTCGGCGTGCCCCCCGTCCTGAGCTACGGGACCTGCACCGATACCGGTCGTCTGGCGGACCTTCTCGCGGCGGTGTCCGGCGCGCTCGGGGACGTCCCGATACCGGAGCTCCCGGTAGTTGCGGCCGCCCCCGAATACATGGAGCAGAAGGCGACCATCGACGCGGTTTTCGCGCTCGCTCTCGGCCTTTATACCTACGTGAACCCGGTCCCGACCATCACCGGGGCGCCCAACTTGGTGAAGCTCCTGACCGAGGACTTGAGAGAGGTGACCGGCGGGATCATGAACGTCGAGACGGACGCCGTTCTCGCGGCCGAGGGGATGCTGGCCCACATCGAATCCAAGCGCCAGGCCCTATAGGATAGGGTCAGGTCTTGAATGAAGGGGTAAGGTCCTGGTGTGTTGGACCTGACCACCATGGGTGTCAGGCCTTCACCCTGACTGGCGGGGGTTGTTAGACCTTTTTCGCAAACCGGCGCAAACCGGGGTCAAACAGCTCTTTGCGCTGCATCAGCTTTGATTACGGTCTACGCAAAGAGCGGTTTGACCCCGGTTTGCGTTTTCGCCGTTCCCGGTCCCTGCAAGCTCCAGTACATGGAGCTTTGAAAGAGAGGGGTCGCATTAATTCACGATTCAAGACCTGACCCCAGGTGTTGCTCATCTCAATCATCTGCCAGCAGGATCTTCTTTATGTACTGGTAGCGTTCAGCGGTCTGCTCGATTATCTCTGGAGGAAGAGTCGGCGGCGGCGGCTTCTTGTCCCAGTCGAGCGTCTCCAGCCAGTCCCTCAAGAACTGCTTGTCCAGGTTCACCTGGTCGTGCCCCGGCTCGTATTCATCGCGGGGCCAGAACCGGGAGGAGTCAGGAGTGAACAGCTCGTCGATCAATAAGAGTCTTCCGTCGTGGATCCCGAACTCGAACTTGGTGTCGGCAAGTATGATACCCCGGGACTCCGCGATCTCGCTTCCCCTCCCGTAGAGATCGAGGCTGATGCGCTCCGTCTCCCCGGCGAGCGTGCCGCCGATCTCTTTCTGCACGTCGGCGAACGAGATGAACTCGTCGTGCTCACCGATCTCCGCCTTGGTCGAAGGGGTGAAGATCGGCTCCGGCAGCCTCGCCGCCTGGGGCAGTCCCTTCGGGAGGTCGATCCCACTGACGCTTCCCTTGTCCAGGTACTCCTGCCAGCCTCCCCCCGCGAGGTAGCCTCGGACCACGCATTCCACCGGCAACGGGTCGGCTTTTCGGACCAGCATGGAGCGGCCTTCCAGCTGCGCGTGGAACCGCCCCAGTTCTGACGGCAGTTCGTCCACGTCGGTCGTGACCAGGTGGTTCTCTATGATGTCCCCGGTCCTGCGGAACCAGAACTCCGCCAGCTGGTTGAGCACGACGCCCTTGCCCGGGATGCCCTGGTCCATGATGACATCGAATGCGGATATCCTGTCCGTGCTGATGACCAGCAGGTGCTCGCCAACCTGGTAGATGTCCCGGACCTTCCCACTCTTGAAGAGTGGCAGGCCCAGGAACCCGGTATCAATTATCGCTTCCATAACTCCTCCCGCTGGTTGCCTTCCGTTTCCCTCCCTAATAGAGTTTACCCGGAAGGTGATTTTCCGGGTAAACTGGGCCGTTTTGCGGACGGCCATCCTATGCGATTTATTCTAAGCTTATTCCTGCTTACCTCTGTCTGCAAGCTTGAATCCTGCTTTGAGCCAGACCGGATACGTCGCGAACAAGAAGGCGGCCATGACATGGCCCCCGGTGCCGACGTTCTCGTGGTCGAAGCTGAAGACGCCGCTGTTGATCATCCAGTCGCGGCCCGACTCGGACCCGCACATCTCCCATATCCAGCGTGTCCACTCCATGTTGAAGTAAAGCGAGATGCTGGTCACGTAGAACATCAGGATGGTGATAAAGCTGAACAGCGACCTGACCTTCTTGTTCTTGCCGTCATCCTCCACGTACCTGTTGACCAGCTTGCCGAGGATCCAGCCGATGCATACCAGCCAGGGCCCATCGATCAGAAAACTGTCGTAAGGTATCAAATGCACCACCCCTCAACGCTGACCAATCATCTTAATGTGTCGATTCTAATCATATACAATCTCAAAGGTAAATAGCGACCGTCCCGGTGGTATAATCTAAAGCCCGGGAGGGGTGCCCGAGTGGCCGTAAGGGAGCCGCCTGCTAAGCGGTTTACCGGGGAGACCTGGTACGTGGGTTCGAATCCCACCCCCTCCGCCACCTGTCTTTCCTTCCCCTCGACGGGGAAGGGTCAGGGTGGGGGTGAACGCGCGCCCGTAGCTCAATTGGATAGAGCGTCCGGCTACGGACCGGGAGGTTCGGGGTTCGAGTCCCTGCGGGCGTGCCAACCAACATCGCGGTCACCAGGGACTCGAACCAGGGGGGCCGCTGTATCTCGCGGGGGGAAGGTCCACCCGCGATCTAAGATGGGGGGAACAGCGTGCCCTGAGGGCACGCGACCTTGGGGGGACGGGAGTCCCCCCGGTGAAGCGAGGGACCGAGCGACGGTTTGATGTCCCTGCGGGCGTGCCACTTTCTTTTACTTGCGGACACCAGGGAGTTGAACCCAGGGGGCTTGGGGGAGAATCCCCCAGACATATTTCACTTATAGGGGGAAGCAGCGAGACCCGGGGTCAGCCTTTAGACTGACCCCGTTTGGGCGAAGCGTTGAGGGGGGACGCAAGTCCCCTCTTAAGAAGCGAGGGGCTGGAACCCGAGCGACGGTTTGATGTCCCTGCGGGCGTGCCACTTTCGTTCGGCAGAAGCTCCGTCGCCTACGGATCAGGGACCCTGAGCACAAAAGGGAGGCCAGGAATGAAAAGGACCCTTGCCATCATCCTTACCGTTGTCCTGGGCGCCGCGCTCACATGCGTGCTGTACACCCCCGCGAAGTGCGACTACAGCATGGCATGGAAGCAGACCGATTGGTCGGGTGGACCTGGCCAGTCACAATGGTCGGACAGTAACGGATACTCCGCTTCGGACCGCGTCGACACCAACAACGTGCCGGGCTCCATGCGTCTTTCCTTCCTGAGCGGCGATTTCACGAAGGACAACTCCAATCCGGTAATCCACAAGGGAGCGGCCGGGGCCTGGGATCACAGGTACGTCGTCGGCTATCCGTGGAAGAAGGCGGCCGGGGGTTACGAGGTCCTATACCGGGGTACAGACGATGCCGGCGTCAACGCCATTGGATACGCGGAGTCCGACGACGGGGTGACCTGGAACAAGTATTCGGCGAACCCTGTTTTGAAAAGGAGCGGAGAAGCGTGGGACGGTCAGGGCGTTCAGGTCGGCTCCCTCGCTAAAGACGGAGATACATACTACCTTTTCTTCCTCGGGGCGGACGTCCCGGGAGGTGAAAGCTCTGTCGGGCTCGCCACCTCAGAAGACTTGAAGCATTGGAGCAGGAGAACCGACCCCGTCCTCAAGCCCGGCCCCGCGGGCTCATGGGACGAGCAGACGATCGAGTCCATTACCGCTCTTAAAGTGGGAGCAACCTTCCACATCTGGTACCTTGCGCGGAACTTCGGCGGCGTTATCGCCGCCGTTGGGCATGCCACGTCCGATGGCGGCGCGATATGGGTGAAAGATCCGGCAAACCCTGTTCTGAGTCCCGGCGCGCCGGGGAGTTTCGATGACACGAACATCCTGGGGTTCGAGATACTGCGAAGACCTTGGGCGGGGGATTTTCTTATGGCCTATCTGGGCTCCAGGGTTGGCGCGTTCGGCATAGGGATCGCCACATCGTCCAATGGATCTCACTGGATAAAGGACAGCGGGAACCCGAAGTTCTCGACCGGCGCCCCCAACTGGTTTTCGGACTACGTCGCGCCCCACAACCTTACCTTTGACGGAAGCATCTACAAGCTTCAACTGTATGGGGGTAAAGTCGGGATCGGGCTCTCGAGCGGAGAGGTATGGAGCGAAGATGGAAGCAACTGGCAGGCGAACCCCCACAACCCGCTTCTGACCCCGGGCCCAACGGTCTGGGACAGCGCGGCAACACAGACGAGCCGTATCTACGTGGAGGGTGACGGCCTGCGTGTGTTCTATGTCGGCAACCCGCCAATGCCCTGCTACACTGTCGGGACCGCGACCGCTACCCCTTCGTACAACGCCAGCGGTACGCTGACCTCATCGGTCTACGATGCGCTCGCACAGGTGGGCTGGGGGAGCGTGAGCTGGACAGAGGTAAAACTGGCGGGGACCGGTGTCAAGGTAGAGGTGCGGGGCGGCAACACGGCCGTGCCGGACGCCTCCTGGTCGAGCTGGACCGCGGCGACCAACGGTGGCGCTTTTCCTCTCGGCGCGTCACGTTACCTGCAATACCGTGTGACTCTTTCGACCGGTCATACCAATGTGACACCCGAGGTCCTGGACATTACTTTCAAGCCGGGGAAATCCTGGTACCTGGCCGAGGGTTCAACCGGGACAAACGAGTACGGCTCCTTCGAGACGTGGGTGCTGGTGCAGAACCCCGGTGACGACAAGGCCGAGGTGGACCTGTTCTACCAGACACCTGC
>Ga0315274_10001585_pt1 | contig 34820 bp, 27 predicted proteins | sample YL17G02_20_MG_FD_203700 | JGI IMG/M metagenome (GOLD analysis project Ga0315274, IMG submission 203700) | Sediment microbial communities from Yellowstone Lake, YNP, Wyoming, USA - YL17G02_20 | ecosystem: Environmental > Aquatic > Freshwater > Lake > Sediment | place: USA: Wyoming | collected...
GTCGGTGATTCTCTGCAATAAAGCGGTACTGATCCAGCGTCCACACATGCGTACGGCGTCGAGCATCCGCTCAGATTGGCAGGATTGAACAATTTGTTTAGTGGGACTTTTCGCGGGTAAAGATGAGCCACATGGGACCGCACCTGCGACGAGGAGGGCCGACGATGAAACTGCATCGTTTCAACCGCGATGGCGTGGCGGCGTTCGCGGCTTATCGGGGACGCCTAGCCTTGGAGCCGACACTCCCGCCGCCTCTGCAACTTCTGGAGGATCCCGCGCTCGCGGAGTTGCTGCCGGGGGAGGTGGAGGTGGCCGCGCACAGTTTCGCCAATCGTCTTGAGGCGGGTCGCTTTTTCAACGAGTTGCTCGATGGGGCCAGGGTTCCCTCACCTGAGCGTGACGAAGGACTCTGGGCGTGGCTGACGCTTTTCTGCTTTGACGAGGTTTGCCCCACCAACGGACGCGGCGAGCGCGACCCGAAGGATGACCAGGCGAGGTTGGTGCCGCGGCTCGATAACTACCAGCGTTTCTATCGGCACCTGTTACTCGGGCCGTATCTCATTGTGCGCGCTCATCGCGACCGGCCGGAGCGGGCCATCGCGATGCTGTGCAATCCCCTTTGGCAGCCGGGCGAAATTGCGGAGCAACTAGCTTCCCGCAAGGAACTCGTGACGAACCGCGGGGTGGCGGAAGCGGCGACGAAGCTCTATTACGATCCTGCGACTGGCTCATTCAAACGCGGCGCGGGAACGAAAACGCGCGGCGCACCGCGTCGTTTGGCGGACCTGTTGAACCAGCTTGACCTCACGTATTACCTCTACGGGATGACGGCCGAAGAACTGCTGGGGCTCTTGCCAAAGGAGTTTGACCGCTTTCGCAAACCAACCGGGTGATGGCTCAATGCCAGACGACTTCAGCAAAGCCGCATGTGCGGAGGTGGTGTCCCGCATCCGCAGGCCCGGGAGCAACGACACAGAGCTGGCGTTGATCCAGGCCGTCTATTCGCCCGCCTAGGACGACGAGCATGCCAAGGTGCCTCTCCGCGTAGTGGAGGAAGCGTTGTTTGCGGTGCGGGATGAATTCCCGAGGCTCACGACGGGGAGTTTTCCCGGCGGTATTCCCGGCGGCGTGGAGCGCATCGAATACGAAATCAGCCTGAACGCGTTCAATCATCTCCGCGTAGCGCAACGCGCGGAAGGATGCCAGCCATGACACGCCGCTGGAGACTCAGGGGGCAGGAATGACTTCGGCACCCCACCCCAACCCTCTTCTTGATCGATGCGGAGACGGAGAGCATCTTCGCGCCCGTTGAGGTCTTTTGCGGCATACAGAATCCGTGTGTATCCGTGGTTCCCTTCGCGTGATTTGTGTTTCGTGGTTGACCCATGCCTGACGCCTTCACCAAAGTCAAACGGTCGTGGAATCCCGTGTTGGCAGAAGATCAGGGGGACAGGTATGGTCGAGAACAGGTCTGTAACGCGCTCAGGCAGGTGGAACCATGATGACGCAAGACCGCTATCTGATGTTTGTCCAGTGGAGCGAGGAAGATCGAGCTTATGTGGGCTACTGCCCGGACTCGTATCCCGCCGGGGGGGTGTGCCACGGCGCGACGCCGGTGGAGGCCTACGCGCGCCTTTATGAGTCCGTAGAGGACACCGTAGCCACGGCCCAGGCCCAAGGCCTGCCTCTGCCACCGCCGCGGACGCGCCCGATGCGCGAGGTGGAACTGGCGGCGGAGTTCAGTACATGAGGCCGCGAGGCAGCACGACGCGGCCCAGCCGTAATCGAAGTGGAGCGCGGCTGTGTCCGCAGGACCAGCCGCAGCGTGGAGGATTGCGGGCGGACTTGCGAAGGTGGGACCACCCCTCGCCTCCACCGCAGCTCAGTCGAGCAATTGCGCCAATCGCTGAGCGAGCCGTTCGAGTTTTTTGGGTTTCCGGGTCTGGCATTCCCAAACCACGATCGGGCGCCAGCCCAGCTTGCGCAACGCCCGTTGATGGACTTTGTCCCGGGCCGCGTTGCCTTTGAGTTTGTTCACCCAGAACGCGCGGCGGTGGGTGGGTGTGGTGCAGTTCCGGCAGCCGCGGTGCCGGTGCCAGAAGCAGCCGTGCACGAAGATCGCGACGCGTTGGCGCACCAGGACGATGTCCGGTCTGCCCGGCAGGTCGCGGCGGTGGACGCGGAAGCGAAAGCCGAGCCGCCGGAGCAATGAGCGAACAACCTTCTCCGGCGTGGTGTCCTTTCCCCGGATGCGGCTCATGTTCCAACTCCGGCGCGCTTTGGTGAGTTTGTCTCGTGAGCGCGTCGGCATCGGTGAAGCCATGCTTTATGAGAGCTTCTTCCTGGCTTCCTCGGGCACCGCGGCCTTCGTGGTGCCGACATCCTTGATGTCCACCGTGGTGGTCCGGTTGATGTCCATCTCGTTTTGGTCCTGGCCGAAGGCGACCTTGCCCTGAGTGTTGAACTCGTATTTCGTCAGCGCGCCGTCTTTGATCCAGAACTTCACCGAGCCCTTGACGTTCTTGGCCTCCGGACCCTGTCCGCGGGGGCGCCACCGGGCGAACATCTCCTGGAGCCCTTTCTCCGTGAGGTCGCCCGAGTAAAGCCCGTCCGGGCCGGCTTTCAAATCCTTGGCCTTGTCCACCAGGTCTTCGGCTTCGGCGGCGGGCGCTTTGAAGTCCTTGTAGAAGCTGGCCAGCCAGGCCCCGGGTCCTTCCAACTCGTCCCCGGCTTTCCAGCCCTGGTCGGATTTAGCCGCCACCTTGCCGGCTTTGAGCGCGACATCGACGTCGCGATCGCCGAACGTCAGGGCCAAGAGCGTGTAGCCGCCTTTCTCAGTCTTGCCTTGGGTCGTCATCCGGAAGCCTTCCTCGGTGCCTTCCGGCTTGGAGAGCGTGCTCCAACTGTAGTTGTCTTTGTCGGCGAGTTCCTTGGCGGCGCTCTTGACGGCGCTCTTGGCGTCGGGTTCCGCGGCCGAGAGTGATACGGCCATCATCCCTGCCAGACTGATCCAAACGATGTTTTTCATGTAGCGACTAGTGTTTGACTGCGTGTTGATGGTTTCGCGTGGCTCTCCGGATACGACGTGTCGAGAGCCCGGCCTGGCCTGCCGCACTGGCCTCCCGATGGGCGCCCCTCGGTGATACAACATCGCCGCCCGCTCTCAAACCTGAGCGGCGTCGGGCGCGGCGGGCTGGTCACACAGCTCCTATACCCGAAAACGGTGTCCGTAACAAAGGAAAAACCGCCCCCGCGCGCGCTAGGGCTGGTTCCTGATTTTCCTCAAGGTGACGGTGGGGCTGACGGTTTTCCACCAGAGATTCTCCACGAGGCGCTGGAACTGCTGTTCCGGCGCCAGGGCATGATCCAGGGGGATCTGTGCCACGGCTGTGTTGGGCAGTCCGCCGGTTCGGAACGGCGCCGGCAGACCCACCTCCATCAGTTCCACCCCGCGCGGACTTCGGATTCTGATCCCCAGCCACTCGCGCCCGAGCGGATCGCGGATGACCTGCCCGACGATGATAGGTTTTTCCGCGAAGTCCGCGCGCCGGGTCAGGTGCTCGGAAATCCAGTGATAGAGCTCCAAGCCTCCGGATCCCGGGACCGCCGACGAGCGGGGCGACGCGGTCTCGGCGGTGTTGAAGAAGTGCAACACGCAAGGCCGGGCGACGTTTTCCATGACGATTTTTTCCACGAGCAATTCGACGCGTTCGGCGAGCAGCGCGTACTTGCTCAGGAACTCTTCCCACGGCTTGTGGGTCTCCAGTTGGTCCGGCCGTTCGACGCCTTCGATGGCGCGCATGGCCTCCTGGAAACCACCGGCTCTGGCCATCATCCGAATCGCCTGCGCCGCGGCCAGCATTTGGTCCGGGTTGAACTGCGCGTAAAACAGCAGCCATTCCTGGCTCGTCTCCGGCGAGACATCCAGACAGCTTCCGATCGCGGCCTGCCAGTCCATTCGGCTTAACACCCGCGGATCGGTGAGGAGTTGGTGGGCGATTTCCTTCAACACCAGGGCGGTGGTAAAGTGGCGGGCGGAGAGGGTGGCCTTGAGCGTCTGGGGGGTGATCATCAGGATTCCCAGTTCCGCGGGCGACTTGAGGTTGCCGAGGCGGGCTTTGGTTGACCCGGGCGGAGCCACGCGCACGAGCGCGTCCGGGAGATCGTGGTTGTTGATCATCGTGATGTGGCATCGCCGGGCGATTTCCGCAGCCACTTCCTGGCCCGCGACCGTCAACGGAAAGGCGCGGTCCAGGACGAAGACCCGGCGCACGTGGACACCCTGTCCGGCCATCGCCTCGACCACCTCGAGGACCGCCCGGGAACGCAGCGATTCATTGACGCAGGCGATCTGGTCCTGTCGGCCGGGATTGAGCTGGGCGATGAGGCCACGCAGAATGGCCGCTGAGGCCACGCCGTCATCGTCGTCGTCGGAGACGATCAACACGGTCTCGCGGTCGTGAATGGCTCGGATCTGTTCCTGGAGTTGTTGGGCGGCGGTCTGCAGGTTTTCCCGGTAGAGCGCCAGGTCGTGCATCCGCTTCAGCGCCAGAATGTCCGAGGCGGTGGCCACGGCCACCCCATACTTCCTGGTGAGTTTAAGGATCGCCTCGCGACTTTGCTCGATCTGATGTCGCAAGGTCGTTTCCTCAAGCTTGCGGTCCCAGTGCTGGCCGAAACTGTTCTGGAGCATCTCGGAGAGCGATACCAGCAATCCGCCCGAGCTGCCCAGGTTGTCCGGAATCACCGAGATGGAGCGTTCGCGCAGCAGTTCCTTCGCCTCGCCGGTCACGGCTGCGCCGGTCAGTTCACAGACCAGTCGGCACTGGAGGCTGCCGGCGTTCTGCGCATCGATGGACGCCGATTTAGCGGTCAATACCAGCACGTCAGCTTTGACGGTCAGCATGGCGTCGGGGTCCTGGTGCAGGATCAGGCGCGCGCCCACCGGCGCGGCGCTGGCTCGGTCCGATCGCGGCAACGGGAAGGTGTCCAGCCGCTTCCCGGCGTTTTTGTGGTCCAGGAGGGCGTTGAGGTCGGTGTCCCCCAGGCCGGCTGGGGCGATGATAGCGCCCCGGCTGTCGCTGGCCGCCACAATCCGGGCGCCCCGGTCCCGCATCATCCGGGCGACGCCTTTGCCGGCGTTGCCCAAGCCTTGGATGGCGACGGTTAATCCCTCTAACGGCTTGCTCTTGGATGCGCCGCGCATTCGCAAGAGCACTTCCAGGGCATAAACGGCCCCGGCCGACATGGCTTCCGGTCTCAGTTCCGAACCACAGACGTCCAGTGGCTTGCGGGTGACGACGCCCAGCTTGGGCGTCACGGACTCGAAAGTAAACGGGGTGATGAAAAACCGGATCCGCTCCACCGAGGGGATGATGCCGCCGCCGGAAGTGATCGCCCGTGCCGCCTGCCTGATGACCTCCTTGCGCGCGGCCGGGTAACAGGCTTCCGGATTGGCCGCGATGGTGTTGTCCAGCTCCGTCAGGATCGCCAGCACCCGCGCAAACCTCCGCTTGATATCCGGTTTGCCGGTGTCCGCTGCCGGCAGCAACGCGGCCAGTTCCGCTTCCTGCCCGGTAGTCAGCAGGGGCGACTTCTGGCTCCAATCGACCGGCAGGGCCCCGTCCGGGGGCATGCATTTCAACAAGGCGGCCTTCATCATCTTCACCTGGTTGTCCAGCAGCACGTGCAGATACAGGGAGAGCACCCGCGAATCCTCGCATTGATCCAGCGGGCCGGCGGACAGCGCGGCCGACAGGCTCCTCAGGATGGGTTCACGGTGGTGGAAGATTTGGTCTTCGGTTTGTTGGGTCTCGCCGGAACCGAAGAAAATGCCTACAATCTCCCGGAATTGTTCCGGCTGGGGCAAGCCTTCCGGCGGCAGCCCGGCCAGCAGACTCCTCAAGCGGTCGCGGGTGCTCAGCATCAGGATCGAATGCTCCGACTGCATTCGGGCGGCCTCCTTGGCCAGGGCGCAAGCCGTCGGTTTGTAGTCGCCACGGGCCAGAAGCTTGCGCAACCGGGCCGTCATGTCTTCGTCGCCGATGAGAATGTGGGGATCGTCGCGCAGCAGCGTTCGCAGATGGCCTTCCACCACGTTGACGGGAAGCTGGAGGTGGAGCCGGGAGGTCAGGGTGCTGTTGGTCTCGGCGGCATGGACGATCCGGTCGTGGGCAATCCTGGCGCCTCGGGTCAGGACCTCCGCTGTGGAATTCATGAGGGCTTCCAGCAGCTCCTTGTCGCGTGGTTCATCGGTCTCGGTGCCCTTCAGCACCGGTTTCAGGAAGAACCGGCCCGACGCACTGTCGTACTGGCCGGCGGCGCACAAGATCACCCCTTCACTCCCGGCAAAGGGCGCTCCCGTAGCCTGTGATTTCAGGCTCATGCTGAGGGTTTCGCCGGTGATCAGCTCGCGCAGGAACCTCCTCAATGCCTCCCATACTTGCTCGGGTCCGTCCCACCTCGCTTGGGGAGCCGGCGGGATGAACTCGGCGACGCGCGGGACGATCTCTACAAAGTGCCGGCTTTCCCGCGCGAGGTCTCTCGGCAGGACAATCTTCAAGGCGCCCTTCCCGACCTTGCCCTGGATCAAATGGTGTGCCTCGATGATCAGGAACTGCTCCTCTTGTCCGTCCACCGCCGCGGTCGCCTCCCCTTCGAACAGGTTGCAGGTCCCGAAAACTTTGAGCAAGTCCGCGCGCGACAGGCCCAGGTGCCTGGCCGCAGCCCGGATCCTCTCGCAGATAATGCTCAAGAGCTCATCTTCGGGCGTGGTGTCGCCGATGATCGACTTGAAAGCCAGCTCATGTTCCAGGGCGGCGTCAGAGGCATTGCTCCGGGTGGTTTCCCTCATCGCCAGGTCCTGGCCGCCGGCTCTGTCTGCCCTCGGAAACAATACAGTGCTCGCTCGGTGCGGAAGTAGATCCGGTCGCGGTCGATCACCGGTGTGGCACAGATTCTCTCCTTGAAATCGTGCGACGATAATACGCGCCACTCCGGCTGATTGGCGAGCACGCTGACCACGCCCGGCTCGCTGGCGAAATACACCTTGCTGTCACCGGTCACCGGTGAGGCGTAATAGTTGCCCAGGCCGGGGAGGCGCTCGTTCTGGAGCAGGCGACCGCTCTCCGCGTCGAGCTTCGTCACAATCCCGCCGTCTTTAACCATCCACAGAATCCCCTGGGCCACCAGCGGCGTCGCCACATACGGAGTGCCGCGGGCATACTTCCAGATCACGGCACCTTCGCCCAGTTCGCCGTGCCCGGAGGCGGGTCTGAGCGCGAGCACGGCGTTCTGGGCACGCCGGAACACTTCGCCGTACCGTTCCCATTCCTTCTGGTCCAGATCGCCGCTCTGGTCGGTATCCATCCGGTAAAAGCGGTCCAGCACCTCGGCGTCATCGATCTCGGCCTTGGCCAGTTTGCCGTCGTGGTTCTGATCCCATTTGCCCAGGGCCGTCGGCCACGGATCGAGCACAATGCGGTGGCCCGCGTCTCCGCCTGGCGTCCAGGAAGCCATGTAAACGGTGTCAGCGGAGGGTACTGGGATCGGGATCACGATGCGGGCCAACCCATGCGCCCACCAGAGCTTCCGTCCGTCGGCAGGGTCGTAACCCGCCAGTTCGAGCGCGCCTGCCACCAGCAGTTCCTTGCGCCCGTTACGCGTCCACACCGCGGGGGTCGAGTAGCTCCGCACAGCATCGGCTCGAGCTGTTTTCCAGACCATGCGGCCGGTGGCACCATCGAACGCCATCAGGACACTGTCGATGTCGTGGTCCTGGTTGAGAATGACCTTGTCATCGACCAACACCGGCGAACTGCCGGCGCCGAATTCATCCTGAAACGGCCCCAGTGGATGCTCCCAAAGCTGCTTGCCGTCCAGGTCGTAACACACCAGGCCGTAACTGCCAAAAAACACGAACACCCTCCGCCCGTCGCAGGCCGGCGTGGCCACCGCCGGGCCGCCTGTGGGATGCACCTGTTCGATGCGGGTGGCGGGAGCGGCGGCTTTCCAGAGCAATCGTCCGCTCTGCGGATCCAGGGCCAGCGTGGCAAGTTCTCGAGCCTCCTTGCGATAGGTGGTGAAGAACATCTTGCCGCCACCGATGATCGGCGTCGAGTGGCCGGAGTCGATGGCCACCCGCCAGCGCAACGCTCCCGGCGTGTCGAGGTTATCGGGCAAGGGGCCGGCCGAAGCCGCCACGCCCAGATCGGAGCGGAAGTAGCGCGCCGTATCCACCGCCTGTTCGGCGGCCAACAGCGTGAACGCGCCCAGTCCGCCGGCGGCTAGGCACAACAAAGTCGGGCGAATGGTTGGCATAGTGCTAACGCTTTCGGCCGTTCTGGATAGCAGGAGCGTCGGTCAGGAACAACGGCAAAAGGGTGAGCGATGCCATTCTGGAAGCGTCCGGCTGGTCTCGCCTGGATGGCATCCTTGAGACTGAGAGGACGACCTACGGGGCTGGGCCCCCTTGGGCTGAAGGCCGACGGCATGCTTGGCTGGCCGGGTTTGGAGGCCTGCCGCACTCCGGTGCGCTCCAGGGCAGCGAGATCTTCGTCGGTGTTTTGTGCGAGACCTACACGTTGTTATTCACCGTAGCACCCGCGGTGTCATGTCCAGGGGCATGCGACGGGCCGCGGGCTCCGCCTGAAGCGCGAGCGCAAACAGTACCTCCGCCCTATTTGAGTCAACCGCCTCCACCAGGCCCGCGAGTGGCTTGCTTCCGTTCTGTAGTGCCGAAGGCCCCCTACCTGAGCAATTCTCAAAATGGTTTTACCAAAGGCTTGATCGAACCGGCGAGGCCCGGATAGCTGAGCTGAAGATCGTTGCAGATAACCTCGGCCTCCGGATTCCAGATGATGATCTCGCAAGTCTGCGGCATTTGTCGGAGCAGCTCCATCACGGACTTTCTATCGTTTGCGTCGAATGAGTATCCGATGACCTCAGTCCGGAGTCTGTCCATGAGAGCTACCGTGTCGGCAACGTTGCTCCTAAGCCGCTCACACTTCGCCCTGTTCTGCAAGCCATCCCCGTACCTCCTCAATTCTCCAAGGAAATCCTTCGCCAGAGGATACCTGTAACTTGCCGAGCAACCAGCCCCCAGGAGGTAAACCCGCTGCGCTTTCATGGGGCACAGGTAACGCCGAGGCGCTGGCGGCGCAATCGGAAACCAAAGCGACGTCGAGCGGCCACTTGTGTTCCTAGCTCAACGCGACCGCGACTACGTCGACTCTTTCCGTTTTGGGGTGAATGGCAGGCGGACATTCGCGGCGAAGCCGTGCGCGCGCAGGTTCCGGTCAGTGACCGGTAGGCCGCAGCCTCTTCCTTCGGGTGCCGACGAGGGAACATGAGCCCCTCTCTCGGCGGGTACACGCAATTGACCTTGCCGCGGCTCGGAGTGCCTTCGAGCGGAACAGGGTCGCTCGCCCACCCACCTGTCACGACGAGCGAGCAGTGTTTCGCCCACGATCTGAACCGAAGGGATCCCGTGCCGGTTGAATTCAGGCGGACCGTTTGGAGTTCTTGCGCGTCCGCGATTTCTCGAGCCGCGACACCCGTTCAATTAACAGTGCGTTGAGATGATGGGGACGGTCCTTCTGGTCAATGATCACCACGAAGGTGCCTCGAGGAGAGATGGAGATGAAATCCGGGTGGGGCACCACGTAGGTTTCGCCGCCGTTCATGTGTACCTCATAGGGGACGAAAGGCGCCTCACGGTTAAACTCGCGGATGGATTCAATGACCATGTCGAATCCATAGGCACGCTCACCCGCGTTGTCAAGGCCGCCCAAGCCCGTGCGCCTGGAGACCGGAGGGGCGAGCTACGCGAGCCCGTGGAAGGTCTCGCTTCCTGTCTGGGCCGGCGCTATGCTCCTTTCATGAACCTTGGTGCACCCACGCCGCCCGCTGGTGAAACTCGCCGCTCGTTTCTGCAAAAGACCAGTCTGGCATCCGCTGCTCTCGCCGGCATCGACTTCGTCGCGTCCGCAGCCGCCAGCGAGACCCAGTCGTCGGCCCCGCGCGCCGTGAAAGGTGGCGTGACCGGCGAGCTCTGGTATCGGCGCACCCTGCGCTGGGGCCAGACCAATATCACCGAGAAAGACCCGACACGCTACGACATCGCCTGGTGGCGGCACTATTGGAAGCGGACGCAAGTCCAGGGCGTCATTATCAACGCCGGCGGCATTGTCGCCTATTATCCCAGCCAGTTCCCGCTGCACCGGCGCGCGGAGTTCCTCGGCGACCGCGATCTCTACGGCGAGCTGGCGGAGGCCGCCCACAACGACGGACTGGCTGTGCTCGCGAGGATGGATTCCAACCGGGCGCACGAGGAGTTCTACCGCGCGCATCCGGACTGGTTCGCCGTGGATGCGGCCGGCAAGCCGTACCGCGCCGGGGACCTGTTTGTCACCTGCGTCAACAGCCCATACTACGAGGGCTACATCCCAGCGATCCTGCGGGAGATCATTGAACGGACGCACCCCGAAGGCCTGACCGACAACAGTTGGAGCGGGCTCGGCCGCAGCAGCATTTGCCATTGCGACAACTGTGCGCGCAAGTTCCGCGAGAAGTTTGACCACGCCCTGCCCCGCGAGAAGAACTGGGACGACCCGGTCTATCGCCAGTGGATCCAATGGAACTACGCCCGTCGGCTGGAAATCTGGGACCTGAACAATCGCACGACGAAGGCCGTCGGCGGCCCGGACTGTCTTTGGATCGGGATGAACAGCGGCTCGATCAGCGGCCAATGCCAGAGCTTCCGCGACTACAAAGAGATTTGCGCACGCGCTGAAATCATCATGCTCGATCACCAGGCGCGGGGCGACGCCAGCGGTTTCCAGCACAACGGCGAGACGGGCAAGCTGATCCACGGCCTGCTCGGCTGGGACAAACTCATCCCCGAAAGCATGGCGCTCTACCAGGCGGGCAAGCCGACCTTCCGGCTGAGCGCCAAGCCCGAACCGGAGGCGCGAATGTGGATGCTGGAGGGTTTCGCCGGCGGCATTCAACCGTGGTGGCATCACGTCGGCGCGTATCACGAAGACCGCCGCGCTTACTGCACCGTCGAGCCCGTCAACCGCTGGCATCGGGCGAACCAGGAATTCCTGGTGAACCGCCGACCGCTGGCGACGGTCGGCGTGGTCTGGTCACAACAGAACACCGACTACTACGGGCGCGACAATGAGGAGGACCTGGTCGAGGCGCCGTGGCGCGGCATCACGCAGGCGCTCATCCGCGCGCGAATCCCGTATCTGCCCGTGCATGCCGACCACCTTGATCGCGACGCGGCGAGTTTCGCGCTGTTGGTTTTGCCGAACTTGGCGGCGATGACCGACGCGCAGGTCGCCAGCGTAAGACGGTTTGTCGAACGGGGCGGCGGCTTGATGGCGACCGGCGAGACCAGCCTCTGCAACGAATGGGGCGACGCGCGCCCGGATTTCGCCCTGGCCGAACTTTTCGGCACGCATCTGGTGGACAACCGGGTGGCGACCGTCGCGGCGAACCGGCGACGGTGGGCGAGAGAAACCCAGCATACGTACCTGCGCCTGACACCCGAACTCCGGACGCGCGTCGATGGCCCGAAGACCGGCAGCGAGCCGCCTGTCACGGCGGAGCGTCACCCAGTGCTGCGCGGCTTTGATGAGACGGACATCGTGCCGTTCGGCGGCATGCTGGAGCCGTTGCGCGTGGACACCGGCGCGCAGGTGCCGCTCACCTTCATCCCGCCCTTCCCGATTTATCCTCCGGAAACGGCATGGATGCGCGAGCCGCGCACGAATATTCCCGGCCTGGTTCTCAACCCGACGGCCCACGGCACCCGCATCGCTTACCTGTCTGCCGATCTCGATCGGCGCTTCGCGCGCGACAATCTGCCCGACCACGGCAATCTCCTGGCGAACCTCGTTCGTTGGGTCGCGAGTGACAAGATCCCGTTCTCGGTGGAAGGCCCTGGCCTCATTGACTGTCATCTCTATCGCCAGACGGGTCGTCTCATCCTGCACCTGGTCAACCTGACCAGCGCCGGCGCGTGGCGACAGCCTGTGCATGAACTGATTCCCGTCGGGCCGCTGCGAGTCCGCGTGCAGCTCCCGGAAGACGTGCGCGGTCGGAAGCTGCGGTTGCTGGTTTCCGGACAGAAACCGGCGGTCGCGGTGAAGCAAGGCTGGGCTGCCTTCGAGCTCAGATCCCTTCTGGACCACGAGGTGGCACTGATTGAGTAACCCGCAGCGGTGGATCTGTGATGGTCATTCGGGCATCGGCCCGCACGGAGCTGCTGATGAGTTGGCTTGTCAGGTTGCGCCGCCGCGCTTAACTTCAGCGGGTGCCGACAGTTCTGCGTGCCAGGGGCTACCGGATTGGCTTTTACAGCTCCGAACCGGACGAACCGCCTCACGTGCATGTGCACAAAGCCGGGAGTGAGGCCAAGTTCTGGCTGGCGCCAGTGCAGCTCAGTTGGAACAATGGCTTCCGAGAAGCTGAACTGCATGAGATCGCGCGGATTCTCGAGCAACACGAAACGACACTGCTGGCAGCCTGGAATGAATCGGAATAACACCCCGCCGCCCGACGTCGCGGCGGTACACATCACCGAAGAGCACCTGACGTTCGACTTGCAGGACGGTCGGTCGATTAGCGTGCCCCTGGCCTGCTACCCGACACTGATGGTGGCAAAGCCGGAGGAGCGGGCCGAGTACGAGGTCTGTCACTCGTCCGTTTATTGGCCTAAGCTGGATTGCGATATCAGCTCGGCCTGCCTGCTGCGGGGCGCGAAGGAGGCCCGCAAGTATGCCGAGCGCGCGCGACGGCGAAAGGCGCATACCGCAGCCACCTGACGCGGCGAATAGCACCACACCAATCCGGCAACATGAAAAAAGCCAGGACCAGTATCGCCCTGCTTGCCTGTTTGTTCGCGGTCCTTGCCGTCCCTGGGGCAGACAACCAGGCAGCGACGCAGGCCGCAACTAACCCCGCCGACCACCTGCCGCCACACATCCGGCGCGTCACCTGGTTCGGCGAGCGCGCCGACTGGTCGCACGACGGCAAACGCATTCTGTTCGTCGAAAAGACCTTTGGCGACGTTTACGAGGTCGAGCTCGCTACGGGCGTCATTCGGCCGATGACCCACCGTTACCCGCACTATGGCTACACGCGGGCTCTCTACCTCACGAACGGCGACCTTCTGCTTTCCGGCCCGGACCATTTGGATCCGAAGAAGCCCGGGGACGCGCGCACCCAATGCTGGCTTTACGTGTTGGATAAGAGCCTGGCCAATCCGCCGGTGCCGCTGGGCTCGAAATGCTCCGAAGGCCCCGCAGTGTCGCGTCACCGGCTCCACCTCGCCTGGACCCAGGTGAGCGCGCAATATCCGGACGAGTTGCCCGCCGGCGCGTCGCGGATGCAGGAGGCGGACCTCGTGTATGTGGATGGCAAGCCGAAACTCGCCAACCAGCGGTTGATCCTCAACAGCCGCGACTTGCCATTTAAGTGCACGCTGGAGACGCAGAACTTCGTGCCGCCGCACGAGAAGCAATTGACCTTCTCCGCGTACGGATACCAGGGCACCGAGGTCTGCCTGGTGGACCTCGAAACGAAGAAGGTGACCAACCTCACCAATTCGCCGGACGAGTATGACGAGCCGGAAGGCATCTTCCCCGACGGCAGGTTCACCCTGGTCGAGTGCGACAAGCAGAACAAACTGGGCTGGCAGCATATCGACCTCTGGAAGTTGCGCCTGGACGGTGGCGGCTACGTCCAGCGGCTCACTTACTTCTCCGACTACCCCGGCTACAAAGCGTCGAACCCGGTCGTGAGCGACGACGGCAAGTTCATGGCGTTCCAGATGGCGAAGACCACAGACCAGGCCGGCGTGGGCTATGGCATCTTCGTGTATGATTTTGAGAAGGCCGGGAAGAAATGACGAATGTCGAAGGAACACCGAATAGCCGCAGTTCGAGCAGTCGTCGCGGCCGGTGTTGTCGCGGCGCTTGCGCTTGGCCGCGATTGGCCAGTTGGGTGAGCTTGGCCCCGCGGCGGCGCCCGCGGTTGACGTTGTGCTCGAGGCACTGAGGACTGAAGAGCGAACGGGCCGGGCTGGCGTACCTCAGTGGATCTCGGTCGCTTACGCTTTGCGCCGAATCTCGCCGACCAATCGTGCGGCGATTGCCATCCTCCTCCAGAGACTCGAAAACGCCCAGGGACTGGACCGGCTGAACATCGGCACCGAGTTAGTCCGGTTTGACCCATCCGAATCTCATGGTTTGGAGGTGCTGGCGGAGACTCTCCGTTCCGACCCGGAAGCGAATAATCGTGATTACGCCGCCTACGTGCTGCGTCAGGCCGGGCCGGGTGCACGCGCAGTGATCCCGGCTCTGAAGGCCGCCTTGACTGACACGGACGAGCGCGTTCGGAAGGCCGCAGCCAGTGCGCTGCGCAAGGTCGAGCCCGCGGGCCCCAGATGAGTTAGGGCCACATCGGAGACCAGCGGAAAACCAGCCGTTGCCGGCCCTCACTGTCGTTGGGATCCGTTTGATTCACAACCCTTCGTGGCCTGGACCACCGGTTGAACCCTGGGAGGCTGCGCCGCGCTTGGCCGCCTCGGTCGGTTCTCAAGATCGCTCGTCCGGTCGGCAGGATAGTACAGACTTTTGTCGCATATGCGACAAAAGGTTGTAGTGCGCGACGACCGGTACAATGGGCTGGGCTGCAAAACCGCCGTCTCCACGCGGCAGGGCATTACAGTCTTTTGGTCCATATGGGACAAAGATCGGTAGTGGCTGCCGGTCACGATGAACCTGATTTCAGGATCGGAGGGGCGCTGCACCGGGTGCGGGAGGGGCGACCAAGACCATCAGGCGCCCGGGCGCTTGCGCAGCGCGTCCGGTGGAGAGATTCGAGATTGAACAGCCCGGTTGGGTTCAGGGCGGACTGGCCCTTGCGGATTCACCACTGCCGGACGCGATAGAAGGACTGCGCCGCCCCCGCGATCGCGCCCGGATCTTCACACGTCACCTGCGGCGCGATGGGGCCCGCAGGCAGAAAGGGCCCAGCCGCATCGGCCGCCCGCTCGATTTGGAACACGCGACCCTTGCCCGCCCACTGGATGAACACGGCGCCGGTTTGTGGATCAGCAGTGATGGTGCCGATGCGAGGCGCATCGGCGGGCGGGCTGGCGTCGGTCACGACGTAAAGCGCGTCCAAGCCGAAGTCGGATACGTCTTCGAGCGGGGCAAACGCCGAGAGGAGTTCGAGGTTCCGGAAGACGATATAGCCCTGGTCACTGAGCAGATCGCCCGGTGTGATCTGGTTCAATTGCTGGTCCGCGAAGCCCTCGGTGGTTGAAAACCAGACCTCGCCCGAAGGCAAAGGCCAGATGTAGAGCGCGTCCAGGCCGTAATCGTGCTTCGGATCGGGGGGATGGAACCGGGCCAGCAAATCCTGGTTCCGTTTCCAGATGGCGCCTTGCGAGGTCGCGATGTCGCCATGCTGGATCGGTCCGCTGACTTCACCAAAGAGGTTCGTCTGCGTGGAAAAGTAGATCAAGCCGTTGTCGTCAATCTGCACCGCGTCCAAGCCTATGTCGGGCACCGGGGGCATCGGTCCGAAGGTTTTGGTCAGATCCTGGTTCCGCTTCAGGATCCCGCCGCGATCCCAGAGCAGGTCGCCGTGCTGGATTTGGCCGAGTGTTTGGCTGGAGGCATCCTGGGCCAGTGAAAAGGCGATCTCGCCCCCCGGAAGGATGTCCACGGCGTCGAGCCCAAGGTCCGGCACGGGCGGCCTGATGCCGAGGCGCTGCGTCAGGTCGGCGTTGCGCCTGACGATGCGGCCCGTGCTGGAGAGCAGATCGCCATCGGTGACCACATTGGGCAAGGGGAGGCGCCCGGAAGTGAACCCACGCGCGGTGGAGAACCAGATTTCGCGGACCGGGGCGGCGGCGATCCGCAAACGATAGAACTGGATGATTGGGCCATTGCTTTGGGTTAGTGAGGCCCCAATCATGGGCCACAACCGCTCGGCCGTCCGTGTATCGTTGGTGAACGAGCACGTCTTATCGGTGAAGCCGTTGTCCACTTTGAGTTCCAGGAACAGGTCCTGAAGCAGAGCGACTTCGCCGCCGAGCTGGTATTGGCCGCTGCCGGTCACCTGATAGGTCACGTTATCGAACGGCCCCGCCGTGAAAGAGACGTCCCACAGCTCATAGCGCGCGAACAGCGGGTTCTCCTCCAGCAGGCGCAACCGGAACGTCCCGCGCATGGGTATGAAGATGGTGGGGCGCCCGCAATAGCAATCGTCAATCAGCTCGCTCCCTTCCAGCAGAAGGTAGTTGCACTCTCGCGCGGGCTGGGCCGGCTGTTGCGATGAGGTCCGAATTGGTGTCAGGACACTGGTCCCGGACGCGGCGAGGCTGGAAACGATCAGGATACCCAGCGCTGCCGGGAACACGCGTCCCTTGGGTGCGATCGTATGGCCTGTTCTCATGACACTGCTCTTTTCCATCCCTGCAATCGAGCGGGTGAAAACCAAACGCCGACGCGATATCGAAGTGAGTTCACGTTTTCATAATATCCGCCATTTTCTGCGCTGCACAAGCCTTCCTTGCCGCGTCGGACTGAGGCGTCGATGACAACGACCGTGCCCGGGCGGGGCAAGCTGTACACGACGTCAGAAGTCCCGCCGCGTGAAGGCACGCGGCCTACATGACCCTGTAGGCCGGGTCCCCTGACCCGGCGTAACCACTTATGTCGTTGTGTGTAGTCCGGGACGGTACGACGGCCCGTGCAGTTCGCGATTGCAGACTTGGCGAATAACGGTTAAGCCCGTTCCGTCAGTTGTGCCACAATGAGCAGCCAGTCATTATGAAGAACCAGCACCGTTTCTCGCGGCGTAGTTTCGTCAAGGGCTCGCTCGCCGCGCTTGCCACCATTCAACTCGTGCCCCGCTACGTCCTGGGGGGAGCGGGCCAGACGCCGCCGAGCGAACGACTCACGAAAGCGGTCATCGGCGTTGGCGGCATGGGCAAAGGCCACCTCAAGGACATCAACCCGACGTCAAAACTGCTGGCGGTTTGCGACGTGGACGCCAAGCATCTCGAGGAGGCGCTCAAGCTTGGCGGTCCGGACGTGAAGGGTTACCGGGATTTCCGCGAGGTGCTCGCGCGCAGAGACATTGACATCGTGCATATCCCCACGCCACCGCACTGGCACGCCCTGATCTCGATCGCCGCGGCCAAGGCGGGCAAGGACATCTGGAGCGAGAAACCGATGACGCGCACGATCTGGGAGGGCGAGCAGGTCGTCAAAGCGATTGCGAAGTATAAGCGGATTTATCGGTTGAACACCTGGTTCCGCTTCGAGGGCGGGTTCTACGGCATGGGCCGCCCCGTCAAGCCCATCAAAAAAGTCGTCATGCACGGGCTGCTCGGCTGGCCGCTGAAGGTGACCCTGGGCGCGGCCACCGGCTTCGATTGGAAGCATTACTGGGTGGGCCGGACCGATCTGGTGCCACAGCCGATTCCACCCGAGTTGGACTACAACTTCTGGCTCGGCCCAGCGCCGTTCAAACCCTACCATCCCCATCGCGTGCACGGCACCTTCCGCGGCTACTGGGATTACGATGGCGGCGGGTTGGGGGACATGGGGCAGCACTACCTCGACCCGGTCCAGTACATCCTGGGCAAGGACCAGGAGAGCCCGATCGAAGTCGAAGCCGATACGGCCCCGCAGCACCCGGACGCGGTCGGCCCGTGGCGCCAGGTCCGGATGAAATACGCCGATGGCTGCGAGTTGATCCTGGATGGCGACAACCGTTACAAGGACGCGGCGTTCATCGAAGGCCCAAAAGGCAAGATCTACCCCGAGCTGCGCTCCAGCATTCCCAACCTGGAGGAGAAACTGGACGGGCTTCCCGATCCCGAACCGCAGCTCACCGATTTCATCAAAGCGGTCAAGACCCGACAGAAGTTCGCGCTGAACGAGATCAACGGCCATCGTTCCTGCACGTTAGTGAATCTGGCCAAGATCGCCGTCCAGACCGGCCGGCGGCTGCGGTTTGATCCCATAAAACAGCGCTTCGTCAACGACGATCTCGCCAACAGCTACATCCACCAGCCGATGCGCAAGCCGTGGCGAATCTGAACGAAGGACACGCGGCTGCCAGCCTCAGCCGGGCCATAAGCCGGTCCCGTTCGCTCAACACTCGACACCTTCCGGGCCGGCCTCTAAGCTGTGCGGTGGTTCCCCGTGGGGACGACCATGTCTGCCACCAGAAAACTGCTGCGCGAGTTGATCGCTTTGCCGAGCGTCAATCCGGCCTATCTTCCGAGCCGGGAAGAATGGACGGGGGAACGGCGCGTCGCGGGCTTCCTCGCTGTCGAAGCGGCGAGAGTCGGTTTGGCCACCGAATCTCAGGAGGTCCTTCCGGGACGCGCCAACCTGCTGGTTCGGTATCAGCCCCAGGGTCCGGTCAGGCAACGCATCTTGCTGGCGCCGCACCTGGACACGGTGGGCGGGGCTCCTTGCTCCCAGGCACTTTTCCGTCCCAGAGAGGCCAACGGACGCCTCTTCGGCCGGGGTGCGTGCGATGCCAAAGGCTCCGCCGCCGCTCTGTTCACGGCGTTGGCTCGCATCACCAGGACCAGGCAGCGACCGCGACACACAGAGATCATCTTTGCCGGCCTGGTCGATGAAGAGCACGCGCAGTCGGGTTCCCGCGCCTTGGCGGCCAGCGGCTTCAAGGCCGACCTGGCCATCGTCGGCGAGCCGACCCGGCTGGAAGTGGTCACGGCGCACAAGGGCGATTTGTGGTTGCAGCTCGAGACCCGCGGCCGGTCCGCGCACGGTGCCCGCCCGGACCTGGGTCGCAACGCGGTGCACGCAATGTGTCGCATCGTGCACTTGCTGGAAACCGAGTATGCCGCGGCCTTGCGTGGACGGCGTCATCCGTTGTTGGGGCATGCGACCGTCAGCGTCGGCTCCATCCACGGGGGCACGCAGCCGAACGTTGTGCCCGCCCAGTGCGTGTGCGAGATTGACCGGCGGACCTTGCCGGGCGAGACGGAGGCCAGCGCCATTCGGGAGATCAAAGCGTTGCTGCGTCGGCACCGGTTGGCAGCCAGCCTGGCGAACAGCAAGGGGGCGCCGTGTTTGCCGCTGGAGACGGACCCCCGACTGCCACTCGTCCGGCAGTTCCTGCGCAGCGTGGGCCGGCGACGACCGGCCGGGGTGCACTTCTTCTGTGACGCGTCGGTGTTGGCTCACGGCGGGATTCCGAGCGTGGTGTTCGGCCCTGGGGACATTGCGCAGGCCCACACGCAGGAGGAGTGGATTTCACTGGCGGCCCTGGACCGCGCGACCGAGCTGCTCACGCGTTTTGTGAGCTCCCTGCCCTGATGGATAGTATGTCCGAGACCCTGACGCCGGTGGTTCCAAGCCAAGCCGATCACGGCGCCTTGGCCTTTTTCCGCCAGAGTGGCTGGATGATGATCGCCACGGTTCTGGGCGGCGCGTTCATGTACGCCGTGCACGCGGTGGCCGGCAAGCCGCTCCAGGCAAAGGGCGAGTACGGCGTGTTTTTCACCCTGCTGCAAGTATTCAATCTGATGCAGATCCCGGCCATCGGTCTGCAAACCATCTTCGCCCAGCAAACGGTGATGGCCTGCACGGAGGGAAGTCGTCGGCAATTGACCGCGGCCATCCGGGCGGTGGCGCTGGCGACATTGCTGATTTGGCTGGTAATGGGGGGTGTGATTTTCGGTCTGCGGGGGCAGTTGATCGTTTTGTGGAAGATCTCCAACCCGGCGGCGTTGGGGGTCACGGCAGTGATCGGGCTGTGTTCCATGTGGCTGCCGATCAATCTGGGGGTTCTCCAAGGCCGGCAGAACTTCCTTTGGCTGGGCTGGGTGGCGATCCTCAACGGGGTGGGACGTTTCGTGTCGATCACGGTCATCGTGTTGCTGCTGGGCGGCTGCGCCGCCGGGGCGATGACCGGCGCTTTGCTGGGGATGCTGACCGCAATGGGTATCGCCTTCTGGCAGGCGCGCGACGTGTGGCTCGGCCCGCAGGCGCCCTTTGACTGGCGCGTCTGGCTGGCGCGCGTGCTCCCGCTCACACTGGGATTGGGCGCCAGCGTGTTCATGATGAGCGCCGACACGATCGTGGTGCAGAGCTTGTTTGACCGGACCGACACCGGTTTCTACAACGCAGCGGGGATGATCGGACGCGCCCTGGTCTTTCTTACGGCGCCGTTGATGACGGTGATGTTCCCCAAGGTAGCGCGCAGTGCCATGCACGCGGAGAAGAGCAATGTGCTGGTCCAGGCCCTGGCGGCCACGGCCCTGCTCGGCGGTCTGGCGGCGCTGGGCTGTACGCTCCTGCCAACCTTGCCGTTGCGGCTGGTCTATCGGGACCCGTCGTTCCTCCAGATTGCACCCTTGGTGCCGTGGTTCGCCTGGTGCATGCTGCCACTGACTTTGGCCAATGTCCTCATCAACAGCCTGCTGGCCCGAATGCACTATCGCGCGGTGCCGTGGCTGGTCCTGGTGGCGGCAGCGTACGGACTCACGTTGTTCCTCCTGGCCCCGCACTTCGTGGAGATTGGCCAGCCGGCGGCCTTCAGAATGGTGGTGCAGGTGTTGGGCGGCTTTGGGTTGTTACTCGTGGGTGTTGCTGCCTGGTTCACGTGGGGCGTCAAAGTCCGACCGGCGGAGACGAGAGCTTAAAGCGTGCGGGGACTGGAACCGGTCGCCGGGTTTTCAGCGCCGCCGGTTGCTGCGCGGCGCTTCCGGGGACAAGGGGTTGGGTCACCCGGCGAGCGGCAAACCGGCAGCGCGCATTGTCCCTGCGCATTCTGCCTTGCTTGCTGTCCGGGGAAGGCGTAACAAGGGAACCTCCATGAAAAGGACAACGCATCGCGCCCGACCGGGTAACTCGAGACGGGGTTTCACGCTGATCGAACTGCTGGTGGTCATCGCGATCATCGCGATCCTGGCATCGATGCTGTTGCCGGCGCTGGCCCGGGCCAAAACCAAGGCGCATGGCATCAAGTGCCTGAGCAACATGAAACAGCTCATGCTCGCCTTCAGATTGTATGCGGATGACCACGAGAGTAAGTTTATGCCCAACGCGTACGGGGGCGATGGGTGGGTGCGCGGCTGGCTGGATCTCAACGGGAGCAATCGCGATAACTGGGATCCGCAGAGCTTGCTCGATCCCAAGACGGCGGTGCTCGGGCCCTACACCAAAGATGTCGGGATCTACCAGTGCCCCGCCGATTGGATCACGGTGAACCGACCAGGGTTTGGGCGAGTCCGTCGGATCCGCAGCGTGTCCGCCAGCCAGGCGGTCGGCATGTGGACGGACGGCAAGTCGGCCACGATGGGTTACTGGCTCGACTCCGCCCTCGAGGGCGGGTCGCTGACCAATCCGGGCGGCAAGTGGAAAGTGTATGCCAGGGAATCCGACGTGACCCGGCCGTCGCCCTCGCGTCTGTGGGTGTTCACGGACGAGCACCCCGCGAGCATCAACGACGGCGGTTTCGGGTTCCGGATGCCCAACAGCTTCGCGGACACGAGGAGCCGGGGTTGGGTGGATTATCCGGCCGGATTCCATGGCAATGCCGGCGCCTTGTCGTTCGTGGACGGCCATGCGGAGATTCACGGATGGATCGAGGGCACTTCGCGAGGACCGGGCGGACTGGGCGCAAAGGTGACCGACGTGGGGAAGCTGAATCCGGGCCAGATCCCGAACAACCGGGACATCTGGTGGCTGGCCCAACGAACCTCCTCCCTGGATGAGGGGGTTGACCCCTGGGAGTAGTCAATTGCTCAGGACACAAGCGGGTGGTCGGCGCTACCTCGGTTGCGACTGCGCCCCGCTGCGCAGGACGTGGTTTGCAGGGGCCGCGTGGCATGGGTCGTCTTTTGACTTCGAGGGTGGCTACGCTCGTGGTTAGATGGACTCAGATGCAACTGAAGCACGGCCTGCACCTGGCGTATTGCACCAACATCCATCAGGGCGAGAGCTGGACTGAGACGCTCGCCAACCTGGAGCGTTACACGCTCGCGGTTCGCCAGCGCGTCTGCCCGGACCAGCCATACGCCATTGGCCTCCGATTGGGCGACCAGGCGTCGCGCGAACTGAGCGAGCCGCCGACGTTATTGGCCTTTCAGCGCTGGTTGGATCGACACGGCTGTTACGTTTTCACGATCAACGGGTTCCCCTACGGCCGGTTCCACGGCACGCGCGTGAAGGAGCAGGTCTATGCGCCGGACTGGACTTCGGCGGAGCGGCTCGAGTTCACCCGGCGGCTCTTTGACTTGCTGGTCCAACTGGCGCCCAACGGCGTGGAGGGCAGCGTCAGCACGGTGCCAGGGTCGTTCAAGGAGTTCATCCGCAGCGAAGGGCAGGTGCAAGCCATGCGACTGAACCTCTGGCGCTGCGTGGAACACCTGGCGGCGCTCAGCGAGCGCACCGGCAAGACGCTGCATCTTGGACTCGAACCTGAGCCGCTCTGCTTCCTGGAGACCAGCGAGGAGGTCGTGCGGTTCTTCGAGCAACTGCGCGCGGACCGGCCCAACGATCCGCGGCTGGCCAGGCACCTCGGCGTCAACTACGACGCGTGCCACTTGGCGATCCAGTTCGAGGAGCCGCAAGTCGTGGTCCGATGTTTCCAGCAGCACGGCGTTGGCATCAGCAAGATCCATCTCAGCTCCGCGCTCGCACTGTTGCCCACGCCAGAGGCGCGCCAGGCTCTGCGTGCGTTCGCCGACGATGTCTATCTGCATCAGGTCGTGGTCCGGTCTGAGGATGGTGTGATTGCGCGCTACCGGGATCTGGATGAGGCGCTCAATCGCCAGGCGCCGATCGCCACTTGCCAGGCGCCGATCGCCACGCGCCGATCCGAGGAGTGGCGTATCCATTTTCATGTCCCGCTGCATAGCTGCCTCACCAGTGTTTTGGGCACCACGTCCGATCACCTCCTCGGTCTGCTGGATCTGCTGCAAGAGGATCCGCGGTTGTGCCGCCACCTCGAAATGGAGACTTACACCTGGGGAGTCCTTCCGCCGGAGTTGAGGAACCGGAACGTCGTGGACCAGCTCCTCGCCGAGTATGAGTGGACGCTGGGGGAATTGGGCAAGCGCGAGCTGCGCTGAAGGCAATCCCCGTTGACGATCGGTGAACACATCGCTGGCAACGGCGGCGTGATCTGACCTTGTCTGGCAGGGGGAAACGCTTAGACTGGCCGGATGAATGAAGTGCTGAACCTTCCGCGGCGCCTGCGCCGGCTGCGCCGCTCACCTGCCGTCCGCGCGCTGGTGCAGGAAACCCGGATTACCGTTGATGACCTGATTGCGGCCCTCTTTGTCCACGACAAAGAAGGGCCGCCTGAAGCCGTGGCCTCCATGCCCGGCGTGTTCCGGCTTTCGGTCGAGGGCTTGGTGACTGAATGCCAGGCGCTGCAAAAGCTCGGCGTCAAGGCCGTGGCCGTGTTCCCCTGCATCCGGCCGGACCGAAAAGACCCGCAAGGCTCATACGGCTTCGACCCGCAGGGGCTGATCCCGCGCGCCATCGGCGCGATCAAGCGAGCCGCGCCGGGCCAGATTGTGATCACCGACGTGGCGTTGGATCCCTACACCAGCCATGGTCATGACGGTCTGCTCAACGACGAGACCGGGGACGTGGACAACGACCGGACGGTCGCGGCGCTGGCCCGCCTGGCCGTGCTCGAAGCCAAGGCCGGGGCCGATTGGGTCGCCCCTTCGGATATGATGGACGGGCGGGTGCGCGCGATACGCCAAGCGCTGGACGCCGCCGATTTCACGCAGACCTGCATCCTCTCTTATGCCGCCAAGTTCGCGTCGGCTTACTACGGCCCGTTCCGTGATGCCGTAGGCAGCAAGCAAGCGGCGGGGAGCACCTATCTGGACAAACGGACTTACCAACTGAATCCGGCCAATGCGCGCGAAGCGATGCAAGAGGCGTTGCTCGATGAAGCGGAGGACGCCGATTTCCTGATGGTGAAACCCGCCGGTCCGTACCTCGACATCCTCTACAACCTGCGCCAACGCACGCTCCTGCCGCTGGTGGCTTACCAGGTCTCCGGCGAGTACGCGCAGATCCACGCTGCCGCGCGCCTGGGTTGGCTGGAACTGGACCGGGTTCGCGACGAAGCCCTGTTGGCCATCAAACGCGCCGGCGCGGACATGATCATCACCTACTTCGCCAAAGAAGTAGCTGAGTCGCTCCAGCGCTGATGAGAATCCCGGTCTATCACGTGGACGCGTTCACCCGCCAGCCGTTCGCGGGCAACCCGGCAGCCGTCTGTTTGAACCGAACCATTGACCGCGTTGGGGGCTTTCACCCGCTGAAACGAGAGCGCTGGGGATAGCTTCCCACTGGTCGGTGCCGATTGGTGGCCCCTCTATCACGTGGGGTGTTTGAAGATGCGCGTCAAGTGTGGTTTCTCAGCACTTGATCAGGGGCTTGTGATTGCACTGGCGCTTGGCACGACTTTAGCGGTAGCCTGCCTCTTGCCAACACAAACTCAGGATTAGCTATGAAGTGCAGACGATTCGTTTCGTTGGGAGCGCTGGCTGGTGTGTTCTCGGCGGTCCTATCCCTTGGCGTCACGGCGGACGCCCAGCCGAACCTGGTGATCGCCGAGCCCAAGGACGGCCAGGTTTATGCCGCACCCGCGGATATCCTGATCCGGACCACGGCGTTCGATCCGGCCGGCGCCATTCTGTATGTGGAGTATTTCGACGGCGAGCAGGTGATTGGCCACTCGCAGATCGCTACTTTTGCCGTGCCCCAGCCCGGCCAGCTTTGGCATCACAGCTTTCTTTGGCAGGGCGCACCCATCGGGTTTCACTCCCTAACCGCCAGGGCGCATGACAGCCGCGGCAATCCGGTGATTTCCAAGCCGGTGCAGATCCAGGTGGTGGATAAACCGCTGCTGCCAGTGGTCACGGTGACCGCCACTGATCCGGAGGCCGCGGAGCAAGACCCGGTGCTCGATGTGATGCCCAACACCGCCACATTCAGGGTCGCCCGTCTGGGCGCCATAAACCAGCCGCTCTCAGTCTATTACCGGCTTGGCGGCACAGCCGAGAACGGAGTCGATTACGACAAACTGCCAGGGTTCGTCACCATTCCCGCCGGCGAAGCCTCAGCGGCGGTGGTCGTGCGCGCGATCGACGACAAACTCGTTGAAGGACCGGAAAAGGTAATCCTCATGTTGGAGCCGCCGCCGATGATGATCATGGTGTTCCCGCCGCCGGAACCGCCTTATCTGTTGGGCACGCCGGCCCGAGCGGAAGCCGTGATTCTCGACAACGACGCCAGTCCGGTGTCGCAGGCGAAACTTGTGATCACGAAACCGCAGGACGGCCGGATTTTCATCGCGCCGGCCGACGTGGAGATCAAGGCGACAGCGGTTGATCCGAATGGTTACATCAACCGCGTTGAGTTCTACGACGGTGAGCAGATGATCGGGGAGTCTGCCATCATCTTCGACACCGTCAAAGATCCCGACCCGGGCACGCCGATCTACCACAGTTTCCTGTGGGAGAATGCGCCCGTCGGCTTTCATTCGCTGACCGCCAGGGCAGTGGACAGCCAACACGCTGAGGTGAAGTCCGACCCGGTTTTGATCGAGATGACCGAGACCATCGTTCCGACGGTCGTCACGGTCACAGCGCCGGATCCGGAAGCCTGGGAACGGAATCCGCTGACCAAAATCATGGACAACCCCGGCGTGTTCCAGTTGACACGCAAGGGTTACACGGAGCGGGCGCTCAACGTGTTCTACCGGCTGAGCGGCACGGCGCAGAATGGCGTCGATTATGAGAAGCTGCCGGGGTGGGTCTCCATCCCAGCCGGCGCGATTTCCGCCGAGATCGTCGTGCGGGCGCTGGACGATTTGCTGGTCGAAGGGCCAGAGACGGTGGTGTTGACCCTGACCGGGCCGCCGCTTACCGGCATTGAGCCGACGTTGGATTACTACGAGGCGGGCGATCCCCACGAGGCTGTGGTCTCGATCCTGGACAACGACGCCAGCCCCGATCCGCCTCCCACAATCGTGATTACCCAGCCGAACAACGGCCAGATGTTCGTCGCTCCGGCGGACATCGAGATCAAGGTGACAGCGATAGACCCGAAGGGCTTTTTCTACAGCATTGATTTCTACGCTGGCGACGACAAGCTGGGCGTATCGGCGATCTGGACGTTCGTCGCACCCGCGCCTGGCACTCCTGCCTATCGCAGCTTTGTCTGGAAGAATGCTCCCGTTGGCACCTACTCGCTCACGGCCAGGTCCATAGACAGCCAGGGGGCATCCGTGAAGTCCGAGCCGGTCAACATCACCGTCCTCAAGGCCGAAGGGCCACCGGAGACTGCCAAGATCGTAATCACCCAGCCAAAGGACGGACAGGTGTTTGTCGCTCCGACGGACATTATGATCAAAGTGAGTACCGTTGATCCAGGATGGGACTACATCAGCAGTGTCGAGCTCTTCGTGGGGGAGCACAAGATAGGCGAAACTGGTGTGTTCTTCTACACCGCCCCTCCGCCGGGAATACCTATTGACCTCGCGTTCTTGTGGAAGAACGTACCGGTCGGTTCCCATGCGCTCACCGCCAAGTCGGTGGACGGCGCAGTGAAGTCATCGCCAGTCAATATTACGGTCCTGAAATCCCAAGAACCACCGCTCGCCACGATCGTGACCGTTACCGCGCCCGACCCGGAAGCCGCCGAGGCCAACCCGGTCCTCTCATCGGTGCAGCCTGACACGGCCACCTTCCGAGTGACGCGCACGGGGTCCACCGACCTGCCGCTGACAGTCCATTACAAGCTCAGCGGTGAGGCGATCAACGAAGTGGACTACCTGCCGCTGCCGGAGGAAGTCACGATTGCCCAAGGCGAATCGTCCGCGGACATCGGCTTGCTTGCGGTCGAAGACAACCTGGTGGAAGGGACGGAAACCGTGGTCCTCACCCTGGAAGATCCGGCTTGTGCCGCAGTGGTCCCGCCACCGCCCGGTTGCTATGCCGTGGGCGAGCCGAGCCAAGCCGTCGTCGTGATTCGCGACAAAGACACTGGCGCCGACCTCCCGCCCAAGGTCCTGATCACACACCCGCATGGCGACCAGATCTTCGCCGCCCCGGCGGACATCAAGATCGCTGCCGAGGCGCGCGATCCGGATGGCTGGGTCGGCAAGACCGAGTTCTTCGCCAATGGCACAAAGATCGGCGAAGTCATCGTCAATTTCGTCCAAGCCCCGCCGCCCGGCGAAACCCAGGCGTTTATCTTCAGTTGGAGCAATGTGCCCGCCGGCGAATATGTCCTGACGGCGGTGGGGACGGACGATCACGGGGTCACGGGCAAATCCAATCCCATCACCATCAAGGTGACCGACGCGCAGCATCTGCCGATTGTGACGGTCTATGCGACGGATCCGTTCGCCGCCGAGCCGGGTTTGAACACCGCCACTTTCAAGGTCCACCGCACGGGTCCCCCCAGTGAGCCGCTGACGGTGCGCTATTCGCTGGGCGGGACCGCGGAGAATGGCGTGGACTACGAGACGCTGGATGGGCTGGTCACCATCCCGGCCGGTCGCCAATCGGCGAGGATTATCGTCAAACCCATCAACGACGGGCAGCCAGAGCTGGCGGAGACGGTCGCGATCAAGCTGGAGCCGGAAGGCCTATCGCCGCTGGCCGTGTTGCCGCGCTACGAAGTGGGTCGGCCCGCAAAAGCCGTCGCCGTGATTGTGGACGATGACCTGCCATGGCCCAAGGTGACGGCCTTCTCAGAGGCTGTGCACTTGAGGTTGCCGGGCGCCAATGGCTCGACCTATCGCGTCGAGGCATCCGATGATCTGAAGACGTGGGTGCCGGTCTTTTCCGGCGTCGTGACGGACGGGGCGGTTCACTTCACCGATCCCGATTCGGCGGACTTTAACCACCGCTTCTACCGCGTGGCGCCCGAGATCGCGCCCGTGCCCGAGGACGATTAGGCGTCCGCGCGCAGGCGGCGATCGGCCGGAGTGCGCCGACAAGGCGTCGCATCGGCGAGGCCGGCCGGCACACAAAGTTGACAGGTCCCACCGCGCCCACCATGCTCAACCGTGATGATGGTTGAGCAAACGGCGCGGATTGTCTCCAACGAGCGCGACACCGACCTTTACTTCCGGCTGGTCGTGCGTGCGCCGCAGATCGCCCCGCTGGTGCAGCCGGGCCAGTTCGTTCACTTGCGCGTGCCGTCGATGAAGGCGGCGTTGCTGCGGCGCCCTTTTAGCGTCTTCCAGGTTGCAGGCGACACCCTTGCCCTCCTGTACAAGGCGGTCGGCAAAGCCACCGAGGCGCTCGCACGGATGGGCTCCGGCGAGGAGCTCAGCCTGATCGGCCCGCTCGGCCACGGGTTCACCGTTCCGCAGCCCGGCGCTGAAATTCCCCTGTTGGTGGCGGGCGGCTATGGGATGGCCGCGATGTATCTGCTGGCACAGCGCTCGCCGCAGAAAGGCATCGCGTTCGTCGGGGGCCGGCGGCACACAGATATCCTGTGCGAAGAAGAGTTCCGCGCGCTTCGCTGGGAGGTCCGTGTGACGACCGAGGACGGCAGCCATGGTGAAAATGGGCTCGTAACCAAGCCGTTGTTAGCCGAACTGCGGCGCCGCACCGCTGGCCGAAAACTCTTTGCGTGCGGACCGACGCCGATGCTTAAGGCGGTCGGCGAGATCGCCGAGGAATTCCAGGTGCCGGCCGAGCTGTCCATGGACGAACACATGTGTTGCGGCGTCGGCGTTTGCCTGACGTGCGTGATTCCGGTCAAGACCGGCGACGGTTGGGAGTACCAACGCACCTGCACGGAAGGGCCAGTCTTCGATGCGCGCCAGGTTGCGTGGGATGTGGTGAAGTGAGGTCTGTATCTTGGCCTGTGTTTGACTCCCGCAGCATCTCCTCCGCGAGCGAAAGGTTGTGATTGCCCACGGGGTACAACGGCACGAAGACAACGTGTTCCATGCTTTCAAGGATCAGTTCGAAAACCTCTCCGAAGACGATTTTGTGAGTTTCTGGTGTATCTATCTTACTTCCCTGGCACAAGAGCAGTTCATCAAAGGAGATTTGTATCAGCCCCATCTTCGAGATGCTGCCACGGAGATCGGTCGATTTCGCCAAGCACGCGCGAACGCGAGGATTCCGGAAATAGGAGCCAGGAAATCCCTCAAGGAAATCCTTGCCTGGGCACTCCAAGTGCTTCGTGCCTGGGCACCGAGATTACGCTACAAGCTGCCGCGCTGGACGGAGTCTTTCCCAGAAGGAGCCCGCTTGAGAGACGGGCGCTCCGGGGTTTGCTTCGCTCCGCTCGTCTGTTCACTACCGAGGCGATCCGAATAAAGACCTTTCTCCGGGACGACATGCTGGAAAAGGCAGTTTCCACGGAAGACGAGTTCACCGCGCTGACCCACCTTACGGCCGGCAGGCGGATACCTTACGGTCGTCCGAGGACCCAATCACCCGTTACCAGGAGCTTCGCGCGGGGAGCGGCGTAACAGAGGCCACGAGGCACACGTCCACGTCGCGGTCGGGCCGGGCTTTGCCACCGGCGTGGGAGCCGAATAGGATGAGCCGCGGCAACGGCAGGGCGCGGTTTATCGCTTCCAGACACCGTGCCAGCGTCTCGCGCAGCGGCGCCGACGAGGGGGGGGGCGAGTTCTCCAGCCGCGGTCTCACCGGGCAGAGTTTACTCTGCCCCGCGGACCGTGACAGGGCTCGCAAAATCGAGCTCGAGTTTTCCCGTTCAAAGCCCTTGCCGTCCGTGTGGCGGCTGTTATGGTGGGAATCATGCGGGCAAACGATGAACGGATGGCCGCGGTGGCCTTGGCGCCAAGTCGGGCGTCGGTGCCGCAGTTCGGTCAGGTTTCCTGGGAAAGGATGATTCGCGCCGTGGAAAGAGTACGCGAGCGATTGCGCCGGGCCGTCGCGGCCTTGGAAAGGGCGGGCGTGCCTTATGCCGTCGCCGGGGGCAACGCCGTGGCCGCGTGGGTTTCACGCGTGGACGAAGCCGCCGCGCGCAACACCCAAGACGTGGACGTTCTCCTGCGCCGTTCCGACCTTCCGGCGGCGAGTGCGGCGATGACGCAGGCGGGGTTTGTCCACCGGCACGCCGCAGGCGTCGAGATGTTCCTGGATGGCCCCGAGGCCGGAGTCCGCGACGCCGTTCATCTGGTCTTTGCCGCGGAGAAGGTGAGACCGGCCTACCCGGTTCCGGCACCAGATGTCACCGAATCCGACGCGACCGGGCCGTTTCGCCTGTTGACCCTCGAGGCGCTGGTGCGGATGAAACTAACTTCATTCCGCGACAAAGACCGGACACACTTGCGCGACTTGATTGATGTCGGTTTGGTGGATGCCTCGTGGGTGTCGCAGTTGCCCGCAGAATTAGCGGGGCGGTTGCAGAGCTTGTTGGACAACCCGGAAGGTTGAGGGGCAGACTGATGAGTCTTCCGTCCCGATCGGCAACCGATGATTCAGGTTGAATCGGGACGGCTTTTCGGCCATCCTGGCCATCGCAGAGACAAGCTGACCTATGCTCGCTCAATACATTGACATGGCTCTGGAACTGGCCCGCTACGAGATCATCGAAGACGACCACTCCTACTGGGGAGAGATTCCAGGATTTCAAGGGGTGTGGGCCAAGCATCAGACGCTGGCAGGATGCCAACGTGAGTTGAGGGAGGCTTTGAGCGACTGGCTGGCGCTGCGGCTACGGCTGGGTCTGGAGATTCCCGAACTGGGCGCTTTGAACCTCAACCGGATCGGCGTGGTCACCCATGCCTAAGCTGCCACCGGTCTCCCGCCGCAAGTTCATCCAGCGGCTTCGCGAATTGGGCTTCGAGGGGCCATACGCCGGCGGCAAGCATCCGCAGATGAAGCGTGGTGACCTCGTGGCCACGCGACTTCGATGAGCCTCTCCGTCCAAATCGGCAAGCTGACGCTGCAGAACCCGGTGATGGTGGCCTCCGGCACGTTCGGTTATGGCGTCGAATACGCGCAACTCCTGGACCTGAATCAGCTCGGCGCGGTGGTGGTGAAGGGCATCCGACTGGGACCCGTCCGCGGCAATCCTACGCCGCGCACGGTCGAGGTCGCCAGCGGCTTGATCAACGCCATCGGCCTCCAGGGGCCGGGCGTGGACGGGTTCGTCAAGAAATACTGGCCGTTCCTCAAAGAGCTGAAGGTGCCGACGATCATCAATGTCTGGGGCACGACGGTCGAGGAATACGCCGAGGTGGCGCGGCGTTTCGACGCGCTGGGCGGCGTCGGCGCGCTGGAACTCAACGTCTCCTGTCCCAACATCAAGGAAGGCGGCGCGCAGTTCGGCACGGATGCGAAGTTGCTCAGCCGGGTGGTGGCCACGTGCCGGCAGGCGACGACGTTGCCGCTGATCACGAAGATGAGCCCAAATGTGGTGAGCATCGCGCCCTATGCCAAAGCCGCCGAGGAATCGGGCAGCGACGCCTTGTCGGTCACAAACAGTTACCCGGCGATGGCGATCGACATCGAGACGCGGCGGCCCAGGCTGGCGAACGTCACCGGCGGCCTGACGGGCCCGTGCATCAAACCGATCGCGATCAAGCTGGTCTGGGAAGCGGCGAAGGCGGTGAGGATCCCCATCATCGGCATGGGTGGCATCCAGGACGCGGCGGATGCGATCGAGTTCCTGATGGCGGGCGCCACGGCCGTGGCGGTGGGCACGGCGAATTTCTACGAGCCGCAGACGGCGTTGCAGGTGATCGCCGGCATCCGCGAGTTCATGCAGCGGCGCGGCATCCAGGACGTGCGCGAGATCATTGGCAGTGTGCAGGTGGGCAAGTGAGGCGAGATCGGTTTGTGGGATACGCCTGGAGCGGTTGCCGGCGGTTTGGACCTCGACCGTGATTAGCGAGCTGCCATACTTCCAGGGTATTACTCCGGCTGACGACGTCACGCCGCTCACGGCTGTACTGCGGCGCGGAAAGCCTTAAGATATTTGCCCTGATCGCCCTGGGTCGGCGCGAAGTAGCTGCCTTCGTGACTTCGCTTTCCCTGCCCCGACATTCGGACGGCGACTTGCGCGACGCGCTTGCCCAGGCCCCTCGCCGTGGCGCAACCGAACATTGAGGCTGCGGGTCACTTGTTGTGTCGGACGGGCGGGTGCGGTAGGCTGCTTCGTCGGGCAGCAGACGCCCGGCGGTCCGAGTTGGGCGTTTCGCAACAGCGGCATCATGTTTCACTGCCAAGCTCCGGAGACCATGGAGAAGAACCAGGAGTTCCCCGTGTCGATTGAGGTCCAACTCCTGGGCGGCGACAGCAAGCAGAAGCGTTCGACCGGCAACCTCTGCACGCCCGGCACAAACGTCGTCATGGATGGCAAGCTTATCACGCAACACTGCACCGATTCCACGTCCAAGACCTACCACGGCGATCAATGGGTCACGGTGGAGGTCGAAGTCCATGGCAATTCGGTCATCAAGCACATCGTGGAAGGCGAAACCGTGCTGACCTACACCGAACCGCAACTGGACGAAAACGACAACGACGCCCGGCGGTTGCTGTCGCAGGGGGCGAATAAGATGATCAGCGAGGGTTGTGTCAGCCTGCAGGCGGTAAGCCACCCCGCCGAGTTTCGAAAAGTTGAGCTGCAGAAACTGAGAGCCTGACGCGCCGACCGGGCAGTTCAGTCGCGTGCGACCCAGGCGCGCCGGTTTTAGGATCCGGAGCAGCGACCCTGAGGTCGCCCTGATACTCCCGCGCGACGACCAGTGTCTAAGGCTTGTCGGTCGATGGCCCGAGGTTTCTCGATCGTGACGACCATGACGCACTTTCCCAACCGAGCGCTTGACCTCAGTCAGGCTCTGGATAGCCTGTGCGCCATGAACGCAGTCGGGAACCAAGTCTCGCCACCCCGCGCCGCGGCACAAAAGCAATCCCCTATGGGTTCAGGCCGATAGCCAAACCGAACCGACGACCATGAAACGACGCCAATTCCTCAAATCAATCGCTTTCACCGGAGCCGCAGGGCTCATCCTCCCGCGGACCACGCTCTTCGGCGCCGACGCGCCGAGCAACAAGCTCAACGTCGCCCTGATCGGCACGTGGGGCAGAGGTGAGGCCCACTTCAACGCCCTCTCCAGCGAAAACGTCGTGGCCCTGTGCGACGTGAACGAAGAGCACCTGGCCTTCGGAGCCAAGAAGTTTCCAGGGGCCAAGCAGTACGTCGATTGGCGCCAATGCCTCGAGCAAAAGGATGTGAATGCGGTGGTCTGCTGCACCGCGGATCACACCCATGCCTTCATTGCGAACTGGGCCATGAACCGCGGCCAGCATGTCTATTGCGAGAAACCCCTCGCCAACAGCGTCGAGGAAGCCCGCGTCGTCCGCGCAACTTACCTCAAGAACAAGACCAAGCTGGCCACCCAGTGCGGCACCCAACGTCATGAGTTTGAGAACTTCAATCGCGTGCGCGAATTGATCAAGGACGGTGCCATTGGCCAGATCGAAGCGGTTTCCGCGTGGGGTAACCGCCAGATCCCCCGGCCCGGTTACCTGCCCGCGCAGGGGGAACCGCCCAAGCATCTGCACTATGATTTATGGATTGGCCCCGCGCCGTTTCATCCGTACAATCCCGGCTACTTCGCCGGCGGTCCGGGGATGAATTGCCTGTCGTGGAACATGTACTGGGACTTCGGCAGCGGGCAGGTCGGCGACATGGGCAGCCACACCATGGACATCGCGTGGAATGCCATTGACGCCGGTCTCCCAACCTCCGCCGAGGCCAAGGGCGATCCGGTCCATCCCGAAGTCACCCCCGTCAAACTCGAGGCCAATTTCGAGCACCCCGCCAATGACCAACGACCCGGCTTCCGTGTCTCCTGGTATCAAGGCGGCGCCATGCCCCAGTCGGCGGTGAAATACATCGACCTTAAGCGGATCGACCACGGCGCCATGTTCGAGGGCACCAAAGGCGTCCTGGTTTCCGACTTCACCTCCAGGGTCCTCTTTCCCGACGGTGACAAGGCCGACATGACCTACTACAAGCCGCGCCCCAAGGAAGCGCTGATTCCGAAAATGGGCAATTTCCAAAAGGAATGGATCAACGCCTGCAAGGGTAGCCTGAAAACCTCCTGCGACTTCGATTACAGTGGCACCATGATCGAGCAGATGTTGCTGGGCCTGGTGGCTTACCGCGTCGGCAAGAAGATCAGCTACGACGGCGCGGCCGGGCGCGTCACCAACAGCGACGAGGCCGACGGCCTTCTCCGTCGCACCTGCCGGCCCGGCTGGACGCTCAACGGGTAGCGGGACCATTCCGGCGTCCTCGATCCTCTTCCTCAACTCCTCCAGGATGAACACCAGGTTATTCGCCACCACTTTCTCTTTACCGATCCATTTGGCGAGCAACTTGCCAAACACCCGCTCGACGAACTCGTAGCCAATCCACGGATTCGGCACCACGTCCAGCAGGTGGGCCACCGCATTCTTGAATCTCGACCGTGGTCCCACTTCGCGGAGTTCCACCGCCTCAAGGTCCGCCGTGTCCTTCACGATGCGCCCCTGCATCTCCTCCAGGCCCTCGCGCTTGAAGCCGTCGCGGCGGAGCTGCTAGCCCAGCCAGAGGCCGTAAAGCCGGATCAACTGCGCGCCCATCTGCCGCTGACATTCCGCACAGACGCGGCCGCGCCGCAGGTGGAGGTCCTTGGCCTCGACCACGTGGATCAGGGACAGCTTGCACAGCGTGGGCCGCTCCAGCCCGTCGGCCTCATCCAGATTGATTTCGTGACGGGGA
>Ga0315274_10001588_pt1 | contig 34763 bp, 32 predicted proteins | sample YL17G02_20_MG_FD_203700 | JGI IMG/M metagenome (GOLD analysis project Ga0315274, IMG submission 203700) | Sediment microbial communities from Yellowstone Lake, YNP, Wyoming, USA - YL17G02_20 | ecosystem: Environmental > Aquatic > Freshwater > Lake > Sediment | place: USA: Wyoming | collected...
TAATAACAGAACCGTCCGCCCATTCATAGTCCAGAGTTTGATTTCCACGCTGTACGGAAAGAAACTGCAGGTCATAATCACTGCAATTCTCAGTATTACTCCAAGAAGTCCCATTAATTGCTGTGATAATAAGATCTGATCGCCCAACTGTTGAAAAACGCACAATCCATTTCCCGCCAACCAGAGGAAAACTTTGAACATTAATAATCGTGATATCACCCGAGTCCTCAGTTTTACCTTTCAATACGACCATAGGTAACATAGAAGCTGACAAAAAAATAAACACTACCATTATCATAAAAAATCTCTTAAAAACATCTGATTTCAGTGAATAAAAATCTTTACCTCCGCCCCACCTTCCATTAATTAACCAAGATTTTGTATTATCGATTTTTATTTCCTTAAGTTTGCTTCGGGGATAGAGAGAAATTGTTGATCGTATTGGCTCCTGGTTATTAATTGGATTGTTATTGGAAAAATAAAAATCTACGTTTTGATTAAACGGATTTTCTTCTTTTGATATTGTCGCCTGCTTATTCAGAACACTGTCTATAATTTTATCAATGTTCTCCTCAGATGTTTCAATTTTACGTTCCCTTTCACATGTACGTGATTTTCTTTGTGAAGTAAAATAATTTATGGTTTCCATTGGGGTTTTTCTTCTATAACTTCCATTTTGATCATTATATCAATCGCCATATCTGGGAGAATTCTTGGTGTGCTAAGTTTGGTATCGTAAAACAACAGGAACGTTTTCTGGCGGATATTGAGCGTATCACTTCTGAGTATTTGAAGAAAAAGTGACAGATCATGTAACTCCTTGTCTGTCGAATGAGTGAAATTCACGAGTTGGGAGAGTGAATCTAACACGATGATGTCAGGGTTGCATTTTTCAATGCCGAATTTGATGATTTCTTTCATCTGAGATAAACTTTGAGGTGGTTTGTGGTAGAGGCAATTGTCAATATGGTCTTCAGTTGGGAACGCGAATCCTGAGACGCAGTCGATAATAAAGATTCGTTTTTGGTCTAAGGGTTTCTGTTCCAGTGTGCGTCGTATATAATCGTAACTTCGTGTTAGTGATATATAGAGAAGGTTGGTGAAATGATTTGATTTGATCTTATTGAAAAAATCTATACACTGGGTGAATTCCATGGAGTTGTGGAGCACAAGAACGATTCCTTCGAGGTCTTTGAGCATTTCATTTACTTCGTGGTTCATCGAACGCCAGTAGTTGATCTCTATGCCTGGTTCTATCATATGATTCTCTTTAATCTTTCCACTCAGGTTTTTCTTTAATGACTTCTAATTTCAGGATGGCGTCGGTGAACATGGTGGGGAGTTTTTTCATAGATCCTAGTCGATCATCGTATACGAGGATGATAGCATCACAAGTGATACCGAGGGTATCTTTAATCGATAGGAGGAATTCATACAGATTGTGGAGTTCTTCATCTGTTGGTACAGTGAAATTGATGAATTGTGAGATCGAGTCGACGACAATGATATTGGGGTTTGACCATTGAATGTTTTTCATGATTAGGTTTTTCATTTCCTCCAGATTATTTGGAGGTTTTCTATAGACGCAGTAGATAGAATCTTGAATCTCAATGAGGAAGCCTGAGACGCAGTCGACGATGAAGAATTTCTTTAACGGAAGGGGATGTGTTTGTAGGGTGTTTTTGATGTGACTATAACTATTGATCAGGGAGATGTAGAGAACTGTTGTCTGCTGGTTACCCCGCATGTTTTTTAAGAATTCGATGAGATCTGTGAACTCTACGGAGTTATGGGTGAGTAAGATGACCCCGTGAAGAGATTTAAAGGTTTTATCTAGTTCTTTTCGTATTTCTTTCCAATAGTTTACCTGGGCTACCTGAAATTCTTCCATTGGTATCTCTCGTTACCAACCTAATTTATTCGTTTTAGGGATAGCAAGTTTGCGGGGAATGTGGTTGTGGATCTTGTCGATGAGGTCATCTAACTCAAATGGTTTGGTAACATAATCGACGATTCCCATTTGGTAGAGTTTTTGTTTTTCTTCCTCTGAGTATCGTACGATCGTCAGAAGGATTATTTTTGGTTTGGTTTTTTTCTCTTCGAGTTTTTCCATAATTTCTCTGGTGGTAAGTCCCGGCATCATGACGTCAAGGGTGACCAGATCTGGTCGGAAAATATCGATTTTGGCAAGGAAATCCTCGCCGTTAGCTGCTGTGAGGGTCTCAAATCCTTCTTTGTGGAGCATGAGATTGAGCATTTCCCTCAGGTCGTTTTCATCATCTACTATCATTATTTTTATCATTTTTCCTCACTTCGTACTCCTTTGTTTTTGCTTATGTCATTATTATTTGTTTTTTCATGGTGATATTTTCATCCCATTCGTTACCATAAATCGATTTTATTGGGAGAGTAAATCGAAACGTACTGCCTTTTCCCATTGTACTCTCTAACCACATTTTTCCACTATGTAACATCACGATGCCCTTGGAAAGGGCAAGACTCAGACCTGTTCCGCCATACTGTCTAACATCGCTAGAATCAACTTGATAAAATGTATCAAAAATCATTTCCTGTTTATCCTTTGGTATTCCTATTCCGAAATCCTGCACTTCAAACAAAACATCTTCCCTTTCTTTTTTTACATTGATATTTATAATTGAACTATCAGCTGAAAACTTGATTGCATTGCTTAAGATGTTTATCAACACTTGTTTTATCCGTTCGATATCAACAATCAAATCTGGAAGATGTTCTTCTATAGTACTATTAATTGTGATATGTTTTTCATAGGCAAACGATTGTATCGTTTGGGTTGTTTCTTTGACAAGTGTTGATGGATTCACTTTATTTGGAATTAATTTCATGATTCCTGATTGTAAATTTGTGGTGTCAAGTATATTTTGTATTACTTGATCAAGACGGTTTGTATTACGTAACATTACTTCAAGGCTTTTCTTTTGTTCTTCATTGATTTCACCGAGGTTTTTTTTCATCAGCATCTGTATATAGCCTTTTATTGATGTTATTGGGGTGCGTAGTTCATGGGACGTTGTTTTGAGAAATGTTGTCTTGATTTCGTTGAGTTTTTGTAATTTAATATTTTGTACTTCACGGTCTTTTTTTACATTATTTAGTTCTTTAATCGCATTATTACGCTGAAGGGTAACAGCAGCTTGATTGATAAAAGTCTCAATTACGTTAGGGTTCTCTGGTCTGCCACCCTTTGGTGCTATGAAAAAAACATTTCCTAACAGTTTTTTTTCGTTCACAAGACCAATAGTGTACACCTCATTCATGTTTATGAGTTGATCAACAGATGGAGATACTGCTTTTGGTAATTGAGGCATTACCAATCTATTAAAATCATCAATGGAGAGATGAACAAGCTTTCCTTGGAGTAGCTTTTGCCGTATATCATCTTCACCTAAGCTAAATTCTAAATCCCGGGGATTTTTACCATTGTTTTGAAAAATTTTTGTCAAGTTTTTTTCGTATCCGATGTTTTCGTAAATACGGAATCTATCGGTTTTTTCATCATGGTAGGTGAGGGTTACATTGGCACCGTTTGTAATTTGTTGTATTTTTTCCCAGATGTACTTGAAAATATCATCATCGGCTGGGAATTGAGCAAATTCGATTGCGGTTTTGGATAAAAATTGCGAGTATTCACCATGTCTTTTCTGAGGTTCATCTCCAAATGTATGGCGGATCTCCCCATTCAAATCTGTTTTTTCACCTAAATCCCTTATTGTAATGGCCGGCTTTAGTTGATCTGTTTCCCCCAATACTCTTGTAACAGGCGGGTCTTCGTCCTCGTTTATTTGTGTTTCCAACCCGAATATATCAACTCCTTTGAATCGTTTTTCTATATCAGAAACGGATTCGATTGGTAAGACAAATTTAAATGTGCTACCCTCGCCAGGTTTCCCTGTGCTTTCGACCCAAATACGTCCGCCGTGGGCGATAATAATACCATAGCAGATTGCTAATCCAAGACCTGCTCCGCCAAATTTCGTATCAGTATTGGAATCTACTTGGTAAAATGTTTGGAAAATTTTTTGATGATATTCCTTGGGGACACCCCGTCCATAATCCTGCACTTCAAACAGGACGTTGTCATCTTGTTTTTTCACTTGAACATTAATTATTGAACTTTCTGGTGAGAATTTGATAGCATTGTTTAATATATTGACGACAACTTGGGTAATTCGGTCTTTATCAATTTTCAACTCAGGGATACTTTCTCCTACTTCCGTATTAATTCGTATTCCTTTTAGACTCGCAGAGGCTTGCATTGTGTCAACTATTTCTTTGATCATTTGTTTTACAGCTGTTTTTCCAATAACAAATTTCATTGTTCCTGATTCCAGTCGTGAAATATCAAGTATATCTTGGATGAGGCGATCTAGTCGATTGGTATTTCGTAAGATAACATCCAAGGCTTTTTTTTGTTCATTGGTAATCGTTCCAAGATTCTGTTTTAAAATCATTTGGATGTATCCTTTGATCGCAGACATCGGTGTACGCAGTTCATGTGATGTGATGTTGAGGAAATCTGTTTTTATTTTGTCCAGTTTTTGCAGTTGAACATTCTGTGCTTCAATTTTTCTCGTTGATTCTCGCAATGTCTCATCTGCTACGGCTTGTGTAACGACACGAGCGACAGCATTACTGAGTCCATCCAGCATTGCGTCTTCAGCGGGTAGTATAGGGTGTTTGGCAAAGAGAGCTAGAACGCCTATTATTTTTCCTCTGGGAACACGGAGCTGATATCCTGCAAACGACACGAGTCCCAGCTCGCGCGCCCAATCGTTGTTGTGAACATGGGGATCATTCTGTACATCGTTTGTGAGGAATTTGTGATCTTCTCCTGATGCAATGCGTCCGATCTTATAACATCCGAACGGGACACGACGGTGAATTTTACCATCAGTATGGGTGTAACGGCCGGAGCTTGCCAGCAAACGCAGACACTGGTCACGGTAACGGCAGACGTGCGGTCCTTCACGCGCTTGGGCATGAATGCATCCCTGTTCGCACAGATCTCCGGGCTGATTAAGCCAGATTCGACAGAAATCAGCGTCGAAGAGACGGACAACGCCGTTGGTTATCATTTTGAGTTTGTCTTCAAGTGGGGCCGGTGCAAGAAGCGACTGTTGAAGTGTGTTGATACTTTGTTGCCAATGGAGTATTTTTTCTCGTTCCGTCTCAAACTGTTTTTGTTCTGAAATATCTCTGACGGTAGCCTGTAAGACTTGCTGCGCTTTCTTCTGCTCAGTAATGTCTCTTACAATTGTTTGGATAGTTTTGTTCCCGTCAGGATGTAAAATAGGAACATAAATATTGTGAAAATACCTTCCTGCTCTTTCATCATAGGTTTCTTGATTTTTGCCGTCTTTAAGCGCCTTTCTGGCAATTGTTGCGCGTTCTTCAGCTATTTCTTTTGGAAAATTATCACAAATATTTTTACCAATTAATTTTTCAGCTGGGGCTCCTAGGCTTTTTGCCATCATTTGGTTCAGAGCCAAAATATTTCCTTTTTCATCAGTTTCAATGATTAAATCAGGAGATGAATTGAATAAACCTCTGTATTTGGTCTCAGATTCTTTTATCGTTTTCTCAGTTTTCTTCTGTTCAGTAATATCGTGTGCGATACCTTGAATAACATAGGGTTTTCCATTTCGATACACTATTTCTGCAGTTGTTTCTATGTCTATGTATGTTCCATTCTTTGTCTTCAATCTGTATTCGGTCGGTTCCTTTTGACGATCATATTTTTTGATCTCTTTGAGCGTTTTGATGGCTTTCCATAGTTGGCCTTTATCAAGAAACGAAGAAAAATTGAGAGTGCCTAATTCCTCCTTGTTGTAACCTAATAATTTTAATGCCGCAGGATTCGCATCAAGGAATTTTCCTCTAAAATCATGAAGATAAATTAATTGGAATGGGCTATGAAATAATGCTTTATATCGTTCTTCGCTCTCTTGAAGAGCTTCTAAGATTTTCTCCGGTTCAGTCACGGATTCATCTGTGTCGATTGTCTTTATCTTTTCAGAATCCTCAATATAATCAAAGACATCCTCTAGTGTCTCCTCAGATGCTGTCCCCTGCATTCCAAATTCTTCATTCTGTACGCTGCTTTGTTGTTTACGTAGTTTTTCTTCGTCTTTTAACAGTTTCACAATGTCGGGTTCATCATCCATTGAACCTTCTCCTTGTTATTAGGTATCTATAGAAAATTCTCACGCCTGCTGTATTAATGAAGTATCTATATACGACGAAATGTCTTAGTGCCGAATCCATCCCTAGGCCCCTCGTGAAGCATTAGATGTAATTAACATTACATAAACATTACATTAAAATTACGTATGTTTTTAAGGTATTTAAACCTGTTCAATACCAACAAAAAAAAAAGAATCACTGGAAAAATGATTACACAAAGGAGAAAATGTTAAGATCCTTTATGACTCTATCATCTTATTGATCCTTCTGATTAAATCATCGATATCGTATGGTTTAAGAATATAATCTAAAACATTGAGCTCTTTAAGCATTTGTTTTCCATACCCACTAAAAGCCGCAACCGTGAGAAAAGCAAGTTTAAGATCTTTTAACTTTTCGTCCTTCCGGATATTTTCGCATACTTGTCTCCCACTCATCTCAGGCATAAACATATCGATTATGACAAGATCCGGCTTCTGTTCTAATTGTTTAAGGATCTTTAACGCATCTTTTCCATTGGATGCACTCACTGTTTTAAAACCATTGGATTCAAGAAGCAAAGAAAGCATCTCCTTCAGATCTTGTTCATCATCGATGATCATCACTGTTTTTACCATTTTACGTCACCTGTCACTTTATCGACGAACATAGCGATGTCATTCAATGTCTGCACCTCAAGGTTTTCTGTTTTACCGATAAAAAATCCCTGAGCCCTATTGGCTTTGATCAGTAACGTCATATCCTGAACAAATCTGGGTAACTCAAATTTCTTTATCGCTTTAACTGATTCGACATTGTCTATTACCACGACTTTGATATTCTTCTCCTTAAGCACCTTATCGACGGTAATTTTGATGTCGTGAGGAGTATTTTTTATTGCAATAACATTCTCAGCATCTCCCTTTTCACCTGTTGCGTCGATAAATTGCATAGATGAAGAATTAATACCATACAAATTGAAAAGATCAACTATTTTTTTATACGGTTTTTCTATCGTTACATAGCAAACGCCACGGGCATTCTTAACAATAGACACAAGATTATCTTCGTATTTCTCTTTCGAAGTAAGCACAAAAGCTTGACCAAAGTCAGACAAACCCATAATCAAACTTCGTAGCTCCCACACGCCAAATACCAGGAGCAAAATAAAAATAATTTCTAAGATATCTGTCATAAATGTTTGGCCTACAATCTGGAATATATTTACTATCTCAAAAAATTTTAGCAAAATAAAAGAAACAATACCCAGTAAAACAAATAATACGCCGACTCTCATTTTCTCTTTTGTTCTTTTTACAATACCATAGAGTATCACCAAGCCAATAAGACTTATAACAAAAGTAATTATGGAGAGTATTCCACTCAGTTCTATGGGATTTATATTCATTTTTGGCCTGTTTCTCGAATAAACCTTTGGAGATCCTTTACCGATACATTTAAAACCTTGCTGGGGGAGCTTTTATTTTCTATCAGTCTTCTCACCCCATCTCTCACAGCTTCAGATCTATTGGGATATTTACCGTTTCGTACTAATTCGTCTAATTGTTCCAGCATAGTTTTCGTCAATCTAATTTGAAGTGTTTCCAATCTCATCACCTTTTAGTTTCATATGAACACATTACAATTTAATTACCAGATAAATGATTTCCTTTAATAAAATTTTCCTTTTCAATAAGTCCGAAAACGTATTCATAGCAACCTATTTTTTCTTCTGTTCCTCTATAAATTTATTCAAATCCTTATCAGACACTTTTAATTTCGATATCCTACGATGTTCATAAAACCATAGAACCCCCGCGAAAATAAAAGCTCCAACCATCACATATTCAATGACGCTCTGCTCATCGGCAGACACAACTACCACAGTAAAAGATCTACTCACCTCGCTCCATTTACTACCATTAAGGGTGCTTACATTTGCCATAAGAAGATATTTTCCTTCCTTAATTCCTGTCGGTAGAGTAAAATCCTGAATAAAGGAACTCACGGTCTCAACAGCAACAGTTTCCCTCGAAGAGAGAATAATATTTCCAGCTGGATCTACAATCTGGCACATAACGATAACATCAACCCTGCCTTGGGCCTCCCGATTTCTAATTTCCACTATCGAATGAAATGAATTCCCCGGTCCAAACGTATCACCTTCCACAAGCGAAATAGAAATCGACAAAGGCGCTTCTGAGGCGGCTTTCACATCTATCGTGGCAGTGCATAATATCAACATAGTTACAAATAATATTACTACAAAAAATCGGAAACACACATGCTTCCTATTGATCATATAGCCATTCCTAAGAACTGATTTAGTAATTGTCTCCTATGAAGGTATCCGCTGATATGCTTTCAAATCGTGGGTAGGCTGTAGGTTTTGCTTACAAATAACCTGTCTATTTATTCTCTCTAGGAGATAATCGAGATCAAATGGCTTCGTTATGTAATCAACGATATTTCCCCTATTAAATAACTCTTTCTGTTCCTCCTCTGCATATCGGCAAACGGTGAGTAAAATGATTTTTGGGCTAATACTTTTTTGCTTAAGTTTTTCAAGTATCTCCCCTGTAGTAAGCCCAGGCATCATCACATCCAATGTGACAAGATCCGGTTGGAAAGTATCGATTTTTTGAAGAAAATCTGCACCATTTTCTGCAGTAAATGTCTCAAATCCTTCTTTCTGAAGATAAAGGTCTATCATCTCTCTAATGTCTTGTTCATCCTCAACAATCATTATCTTCGTCATATTCTCTCTCTTTCATCTTTTTTTAGTATTAGGAGAAACGTATCTCTCTTTCATTTATTATCCCATCCTAGATTTATAAATTTTCAAATAATTACATGTGTAATTTATTTCAATTACACTAAATCCTTTGGTTCTATAAAGCTTTTACGGAATAAATGACGAATTATTATTTTTCATGAAAATAGTTATTTATTTGAATTTTTCACTACTTTCTCTTTGAAATCATCGATGTCGATGGGTCTCGTGATATAATCAACGACGTTGACATTCTCGCGTATTATCTGTTTTTCTATCTCTGTATATCGAACAGCAATTAAAAGGATAATTTTCGATTTGCTTTTCTTCAACATATCGAGACATTTCTTAGATGTCATCCCCGATGTCATTAAATCCAGGGTAATGATGTCCAGTTGGAAACTGTCGATTTTTCTCAGGAAATCCTGTCCGTCTTCTACGGCGACGGTTTCAAATCCGTCTTTTTGAAGGTACAGATTAAGCATCTCCCTTGTGTCTTCTTCACCATAGATGACCATTAACCTGGTCATGTTTTACACCACCTTTGCTTTTTCTAATCCAAGCGGATCTGGCTCCAGGTAGTTTTATTGTTTTCAATAAATGGATTATATAAAAACATAATTCGAAATTGATTCTAATATAATTTCAAAATAATTTAATATAACCTGGAATCTTGTAATATTTGATTCTCCATCTCTAAATATTTATTAAGCGTGAAGAGGATAATCTTCTATTTACTTTTTTAGCACAACATGACATTTTTAGATGTAATTCCCGACATCATTAAATCTTGGGCGATGAGATCAGGCTGGAAACTGTCAATTTTTAAAAAAAATCTAGCTCATCCTCTGCCATAGCGGTTTTAGATTCATTTTTCCGAAAATAAATATCGAGCATCTCCCTAATATCTTGTTCACCATATACGATCATTACCTTGATTACACTTTACACCGTCTCCATTTTTTCCAATCCGAATATATCCAACTCCTTAAATCTTGTCTCGATGTCCTGAACTGGTTTTATTGGCAGAGTAAATGAGAAGGTGCTTCCTTCGTTCATTTTGCTTTTTACCCATATCTTTCCACCGTGCGCAAGAATAATTCCTCGAGATATCGCAAGCCCAAGACCTACCCCACCATATTTTCTGTCTTCACCTGAATCAACTTGATAAAATATATCAAAAACCTTTTTTAGTCCGTTCCTTGGTATTCCCCGCCCGAAATCCTGGATCTCAAACACTATGTCCTCGTCCTTTCTTTTCGTAAGTATATGTATAGCGGACCCATTAGCTGAAAATTTGATTGCATTGTTTATGATGTTTATCAACACTTGTTTTATCCGTTCCTTATCAACATTTAATTCCGGTAAATTCTCCTCAAATTCCGTGGTAATGTTCATTTCTTTGCGTATTGCATAGGGTCGCATTATTTCAATTGTTTCTAAAATCATATTTTTTACGTCTGTCCGCTCAACAACAAATTTCATTGTTCCTGATTCTAGTCGTGAAATATCAAGAACATCTTGGATAAGGACATCTAACCGGTTTGTATTCCGTAAGATAACATCCAAGGCTTTTTTTTGTTCATCGTTGATTTGCCCAAGTGTTTGCTTCGATATCATTTGTGTGTATCCTTTTATGGAAGACATCGGTGTTCGTAATTCGTGAGAAGTGACATTGAGGAAATCCGTTTTTATGCGATCAGCTTTTTTCAATTGAATATTCTGTTGTTCAATTTTCATTTGTGATCTTCTAAGTTCTTCTTCTGCTCTTTTCCGCTCTTTGATCTCAATTTGTAGCTCTTTGTTAGTATTTACCAACTCTATTGTTCTCTCTTTTACTTTTTCCTCTAATTCATCACGGTTTAACGCAACTAGTTTTTCCTCCTCAAGAACACCAACTGGCATTGTTTTGAGAATATTAAAAATGATAGATGCATCACCATACTGCCTTTTTACAGCCCGATAGCTTTCTGTAAGCCGCTCTTTGGCATATTCTGATGAAGTAAAACCAGCGTAGAGATCAACAAGACGAAGAATGAGCAAAGAGAACTCCTTCAACACTGAAGACAACCTATTCTTCTCATATAACCTATCAAGATTATTAATGACAACACCGGCATCAATCTTATTATTTCTTACTGCAGAATTTTCAAAAAGCACAGGATGTTCTTCAGACCATTTATTTAAAGTATCATTAACAATCATGGCACTCGTCGCAGGTTTATCAAAAGATACGAATGTGTTTATAATATCAGCATATACCCTAACAGCAGCTATATCATCCCTTAGCAAAGCTATTTTTTCTCTTTCCTCAGATGTTGTCGTCTCTGAAAATACATTAGTCATAACATAGAGTTTTCTTTCCCCTGTTATAAGTAATGTAAAACCTAAGAAAATAAAGAACGATGCAACTATATCGTAGATTGATGCAGGGTCAATAATAATATCTAAAGTCCGGAGCGGAATAGTAAACAGAAATAATACTAATATTCCACTAAAGCGGTAACTCTTATAGGAAAACATATGCACTATTGTTAGCCAAGATTTTTTACCAACGATCTTCCGAATGATCATACTTGAATAGATTTCACCTGTTAAGATAAGAATAAACCCTATTATAAACACTATATATCTCACAATGAAAATGGTATCAAAAATAAGAACCCCTATAGCATTGATGATACCTGTTATAACAAAAAAGAAGGCACCCGTTGCCATTAGATACTGCGGAACGGCACCCTTCAATCTTAACGCGTTTCTAAACGCGTAATAAATAAATACAACTATCAAGACCAAATTCACAATACCGAGAAAAACAAAGAAGATATCGTTTAATTCCACTTAATTAACCTCCAAAAATTTTTTTCAAAAAACGATAACTGCTCCTTATTAAATATCTTAGGATTAACCGATAATAATAAAAATGAATTATTTTCTCGGCATATATTTCTGATATCATTGATGAATGTCAACGTGTTCTCAAAACCTTTGACAAGTGTAATCTGATCAAAACAATCCATATACACCATCGTATTTTTTCCTTTCTTGATAAAATCCTCAACTTGTGGAATCAAATCTACATCCAACTTTTTTGGGTTAATAGTAGTTTCTTTGTCTGATTGATTAAATGTAAACCAAAACAACGGTGTTTTTTCAAAACCATATTTTTCTCTAATACTTTGTGGGGGATATTTAGTTATGCATAAACCATTAGCGCCATGTGTAATTTGATCTTTGAAAATTTCAAAACCCTGCTCTCCATGTTCCTCTTGAACGATATAACCCATGTTTGATTTTAATCTATAATTTCTTGGACCAGCTTTTTTCTTCTCATTAGAAGGTTCAATCATTGGTTTAAACCGGAATAAATTGTACTTCAATATAGCAGCTCCAACGAAGACCGCGAAAATTGAAAGGGAAATAGATCCCATTGGAAAAATCTCAATACCAAATATAGGTGGGAATATATTAGTTCCAAAAGTTAATATTATTACTATAAGCGCCCCACAAAATATATGTGCAACTTGTTTTCTTTCAATTGTAGTTTTTGGGTGTATATAGCTATATAAAAAATTTAAAGTTCCGAGGATAGTAGTAATTAAAAGCCACATAAAGATGAAGTAAAATTTTGGACTAAGAGAAACCCGATAACCCCATCCGCTCACTTGAACATCTCGAGATGATATAATTAAATTAAATATACATAATAATACAACTCCAATTAAATACAGTCCAAATAATGAATATTTATTTCTTGCAAATATGATTCTTTCTCGTGGGAAAACAAAAGATAAATGCAGAAGAGACAAAGGTGCAAAAATTACGCCTAAATAGCCGATTCTACCCCATGATAAACCCTCTTCAGTATTGCTTGAAAATCTAAGCATAACTTCTGCTATAGAAAAAGTAATAATGAATAATATAAACAAGATAAAAACCTTGTTTTGGATATTTTTTGGATTTTTGTAAAACACATAAATACCAATCAATATGCTCAGAATGCAGACAATTATAGCGGGTGCTGCATACAAGTTTAAATACATTAATTAGCTCCTTACCAATATAACGTAATGGTTTTTATATTTTATAATTTTGTTTATTTGTTATTTGATTATTCAGAGTAAGAAGAAAGTTGAATATTTAGCTATTTGTTAATTTGTAAAATTACTTAAAATTATTTCAATGCCATTTCTTTTAGTAATTCTAATTTAATTATTTAGTAATTATTATGAACATGTTTTAATATACTAAATTGGGGAGAGACAGTATTACTTCCAAATATGACTTCCAAAAATTGTTTGCGTCATCATCGACGATTTGTGATCATTTTCGAGATATATGGAAAAGTATAATTGAAGAAGTAGATGATGTTAAAATTACTATTGAAGACGCGCAAGAATCTGTAAAGGAACTCGTTCTCTACGATGCTTTAGACGGTGGGCGTACCACCTTAACCTCAAAACCATTTATAGAACAAAAACATGACATACCTTTGTTTTCTATGGGGCTTATACATACATTGAAAGTTTTAGGTGCAAATTCGTGTGTAATCATGATACATACATCATATAATCGTGAACGAGGCGATAAAGAATTTAAACGTATTCTTGATATAATAAAATCTGGCGCAGACCTAATTAAACAATATTCTATAGAAAATAATATCCGATGTAATTGTCTATGCTTGAACAAAGATTATGAACTCATTGAATTATTAAAGGATGCACAGCAACAAACACAGGATGGTACATTCAATGCTTATTTTCTATTTGACTATAATGAGGAATGGTTTGGGACGAGAGAGGGATATGATATATTAAATAAATTACCGAATATAGACGTTCATGTTAGACATACAAAATTTAATTTTTCAGGTGGTTGGATACCTAGTAAAATGCATAGATCAGCGTTTCTTTATTCACAGAATGGCTCCTCATTCAGTAATTGGGAAAATGACGAACTTGTTGCACAAGTAGCAATTGCATTGTTAGCTAAAAAATTCAATGAAGGTGAAGGACTAAACAAAGTATATTCAGACTATAATGAAATCCAACAGCGGTATATAAAACGTGAAGTCGACCTTTTCAAAAAGATCGTATGCCTTAGAGAACATCCAAAAAAATTGTTTATATTTGGATCATCAATAGGTCCATATCAAATATACTATTAACATAAAGGAGCAAAGAATAAAAAAACAAAATTGGGAGGTTTAAAACGGTAATAAAAAATATTTTTTTTGATCTCGGAAATACCCTTATAGATATGTCTGTCACGCATAGAGCCACATATTTTGGATTAAAAAGTGGACTCCCAGAAGAATTAGTCACAGATGAATTAATATCAAAATGGGAGAGAGAATCTTGTAAAATTTTTGATTATTATTATAAAAAAGGAGAATTTTATAAAATTAAAAGCTTACAGGTAATGAGTTTAAAGAACGTTCTATTGGAATGTGATATCAATTTAACAGATCGAAAATTAGTCGATATTGTTAGTAAATGTTGGCGATATTTAATTAATAACTGTCCAGTATATGAGGATGTAATTCCTACATTGTCTCGGTTAGTTCGAGATGGATATGAATTAGGATTGATAACTGATGGCGATGAGGAAAATGTTGTTGGAATTTTAAAAAAACATAATTTGAGTAACATGTTTAAAATAAAAATTATCTCCAGCGTAGTTAAAAGATATAAACCTGATATTTTATTGTTTGAACGTGCACTTGAAACAGTTCAATGCGTTCCTGAAGAAGCAATCTATGTGGGCGATTCAGTTAAAGATATATATGGCGCGAAAAAACTTGGGCTATTCACTGTAGTAGTTAATAGGAATAAAACACAAGACACCATGACGGAAATGAAACCAGATTTTATTATTGACAGTCTATTTCAACTGTATCCCGCTATCAAAAATATATCCGGAGAAAGTTAGTGAAGACAATTTTTCCTAAACATCATCATTAAATGCAATATTGAAAATCTTAGGATACTCATATGGCTCCTTTCTACTTGAAGCCTCAATATATCGCGTTACTTCTTCTCGTGTATCTGATGGTATATTTCGAAGTAATAATTCAGTCTCCTTTTTTGTATGATTTAAAAAAGGATATGAAAAGCTAGTAACATCATATTTGTCCCATAATTTTAGAGAGAGACGTATACTTTCGTATGGGAGCAAAATGTTTTTACCGTAATATTTTCGTATGTTTATATCTAAAGGGTATTCCTCAAAATTCTCTATTCCAAATTCACCAGGATTGGAGTATATGTAGGAACCCTTGTAAAATGAGAATGGAACAAAAACAAGTTCTAGGCAATAAGGCTGGATTCTTTCTGCAAATCTTTCAGTATATTTTATATCATCGTATGTTTCACCGGGGAATCCTATAATAAACCATACAGATACTCCGATACCTTTTTTGGCGGCGTTTATTATAGTTTTCTCTGCAATGTCCAGGTCAATTCCCTTTTTCATCTTGTTAACAGTATTAGGACTGCCTGTTTCTGGACATAAGTATAAGAACCTACATCCAGATTTATACATCTTACCTAAATCTTCATTAGAAATATTAGGAAAAGCCTCAGCCAACCATTTGATTTCTAAATCATTATCAATAATTGCTTCACACACTTTTCTCATGCTTTGTGGATTTGTGTTTATTAGTGCGTCTGTAATACCAAATCTGTTTTTTCCATATTCTTCAATGTCATGTTTAATTTCATTAATGATTCTAGAGGGTTTTCTTTCTCGATATGGTCCGTGGACCTGATTAGTTCTGATGCCACAAAAAGTACAATTCATTTTGCACCCTCTGTTTGTGGATAACGGTAACAGTCCTAATGAATATTTACCAAGGTCGAAGTCGTCAAAATCAGGAAATGGAAGTTGATCTAGATCCTCAACGTATGGTGATTCTAAAACAGTTTTTGAATCTTTTAATTTCGACCGTATTTCAGATGAATTCAATAAATTTAGGAATCCTAGTTCACCCTCGCCTTTTACTGCAAAATCAATAAAATCAAACTTTAGTATCTCTTCTTTAACATAGGCAACATGTGGACCACCAGCGACTATTAGGGTACGAGGTGATTGTTCTTTGATTTTTTCAGCAATATATAACGTGTCTTTGACGTGCCTTAGTTTTGGTTGCAATGTTGTGAATCCTACAACATCTGGTTCTAAAGATAGTATTTTCTTGGCGCAAGAATCGAGTTCAGTTTTAGAGCTATCGAAATATCTCCCGCCTAGTTCAACTCCAAAATCAAAACATTTTACGTCGTAACCATTGTTCATTAAAAAAGACTTAAGATATGAAATACCTGGTGGTGGCATTATTGACTCCCAACCAGGAGGAGAAAACATTACGACTTTGTTGATTACATTGTTTCGCTTATTCATTTTCTATCTCTCACCCGTGCACGTTTACCCGAACAAGTTGATATTTATATATAGATTTCGAAACAAATCATGTTTAAATATCATAATAAATATTCGTCAACTAATGTGGTTGCTAGTTGGCGGGAGTGGTTTTATAGGTACCAATTTTGCGAGGTTCTTACTGGAGAATAATTACAGTTTTAGGATTTATGATAAACAAAAGTCGAAATATCTTCCAAAGAATGTTGAGACTATTATTGGGGATGTTCGTGACAAAAATAAATTATCCGAAGCTATGAAAGGATGCGGAACTGTGTTTCATTTGGTTACAGTTCCGCCGTCCATTAAAATAACTAAAGAAGAAATCTATGATATCGATGTAAATGGAACTCAGAACGTCCTTTTATCTGCTATAGAAAACGATGTTGAAAAGGTAATTTTTACATCAAGCGCATCTCATGTTTATGGTCTGGTTAAGAATAATTCATGTCCACTTCAGGAGAATAGTACGCTGAATCCTATCAACGAGTATGGGAGAAATAAAGTAGTTGCAGAGGACTTATGTAAAAAAGCAACTGAAAAAAGTATTTTACAAACTATTGTCTTGAGACTCTCTATGGTTTTAGGTCCTTATAATTTTGATCCTATCTTGATTGAAAACATGAAATCAATTTTAAGAAATAAACGTGTCATAATTCCTGGAGATGGAAGAAGCAGGGGACAGAGCGTACACGTACAAGATGTAAACTCTGCGTTGTTGAAATCCGCAGAAAAAACAAATACATCATTATCTAAACATGAGATAATTAATATATCAGGGGAAGAAATACTGACTTTAGATGAATACATAGAATTATTGAGGAATGTTACTGGTGCTACATCAAAAATAATTCATCTGCCCTTACCTCTAGCTAAAAGCATGGCTTATATCGGCTGGAGAATGAATAAAACTAATGTCCATCCATCGTATCTTAGTTTGATGGCGCAGGATCAATATTTTGATATAAGGAAGGCAAAGAATATTTTGGATTGGCAGCCAAAATATACAATAAAAAAGGCTATGGAAGATACCATAGCATTCTTCAAGAAAGACGGTTGTTTTTAAAAGAGGGATTTTTTTATATCGTTATTATACCTTTAATGTAATTTTCTATTATTCTTAACAAGTATTTGATAAGCACGTAAGGTTGAAAGAAAATCATTTGTGACAATTGTTGGATCATGTTCTATTAACTTTTTAAAATCACACCATACTAACCGCATAAATCGATCCATTGTTTTGGGTGTAATTTTCGAAAGCATCAGCAGTTTTTTTTTATAATTTAAAACCGCGGTATGTTTTAACTTCGAAGACGGGTTTTTAACCATTGTCGGTCTGAATAAATCACCTTCTTCATAAGATAAACCTTTCTTTTTATAATCATCAAGCTGATAAGAAAGCCTGGATTGTGGGCTTATAAAAACGATATGAGGACAAATCATTAGACCAGGCCCTGCGTCTTCATCAGGGTAATATCGACTATATAGCGCAATCGATTTATTAACGAAATCAACAGTTGATTGTAAATCTATCAAAGTATCGCCAGGGTACCCAAGCATTAGACTCAACATAGGTGTTACATCATGCTGGAAACACATATCAATTAGCTTTGTAGCATTTTGGATATATTTATGGTAACAGGACTCATCTACGAATTTATTCATCCGAAGAAGAGTGTCTTTACTTGTAGATTCCAAACCGAGAAGCATTACTTCTCCACCGGTTTTTTGTATTTCTGGTAGTATTGAAGGTGGAAGTACATCAGCACGAGTCTCATAGGCAAAAGAATAATTTGCATCTTTTAGTATCTGACAGATTTGTTTTGTACGTTTAGAATTGATTCCAAATAAAGGATCATTAATACCCATGTTTCTTATTGAGTTTAATTCTTGCATAGATTTTACTTGATTAGTGATTTTCTTCATTGGTTCAACTCTATATCTATCACGCATTATCTGTTCTGTACAATAAGCACAATTAAATGGGCATCCTCGACCGGAAAGAAGAGACATAATCGGGTATTTATCCATGTTTTCAAGAAACTCGAATTTTAACGGTGGTATTTTCGCTAAGTCAATTAATGGTCCCCGAGCTGAAAACATGATACTGTCGTTGTTACGAAACGCGAGGTTTTCGATTTTAGATGTAAAAATTGATTGACCATTAACAATCCGCTGATGAATGTTAAAACTCGTACGTTCACCCTCACTAACTACGACCGCATCTATACAATTATATTTTTTTAGTAAGTCTTCAGCAGTTATAGTTGCTTGATAGCCACCAAAAATTATTGGAATCTCCGGGTTAATTTCTTTGGCTGCTAAGGCGAGATTAACGGATGCCTGACAATGATCATGAGTTGTAGTACTAAATCCAATCCAATCAACTTCTTCAACAAAAATATCATCAATAAAATGGTTGATGAGTTTCTTTTCACCATTTTCATTTAATGGCAATCCATAGTCTAGCTCCATATCGATGATCCGAACATCAACACCTTTTGCATCGAGATATGTTGCCAATGTCAAAATCGACAGAGGAGGGCTTGTAATAAAAAAATGATCGATTCTTTCAGTAAATTCTTTAGGTATATGATAAGGTCTTACAAGTATTGCAGTGATATATCATCACCTACTGAATTAGGTTACATATTATTTTTAGTCCTATTTATAAGTTTATACAGTAAATGTTGATTCTCAAACTGAGTGTCCTTAACTCCACGCCCCACCAAGCTAGGAATACGTAATTTCTTTGTAATGTTAAAAGAAAAAAAATCTAGAAATCCCCCACTGCTTCGATAACCCGCTCTGATTCGCATCTCCTATAAATGATATGGTCATTGACCTCATGATATGTATCATTTGTAAAGAAAAAATATTTTCCAAATACCGCTACTGCAATAGCCACTTACGTAAGATAGAAAAAGAAAGGAGTTTCACGAGGGGGATTTAACTATTGGATGAATTTTATGGTAAAAAAAACATGTGCAGCAGTAGCATTTAGTTAGAATTGAAAAACATTGAAGTAACAATTATTATCAATCGTTTTTAGAGAGAGACATACGCTATTTTTTCAACCAAATAGACATTACTTATGTAGTTTTATTGTAATTTTTTCGTTATGTCATTTTGGTGCGAAATGTTTATATACTATCATTGACAGATATTGACGTGGTAACAAATATCATTGAGGTGGAAGGCTAGATGAAAAAAATAGAGATATTGCTGGTAGAAGATAATGCCGATGATGCTGAGTTGACGCTCTTAGCCTTTGAGACGGGCGATATTATCAAAAAAAGTCAGATACATGTTGCAAGGGATGGCGTTGAGGCTTTGGAATATCTTTTTGAATCGGGATCCGAAGCTAATCTTCATTTAAACCACCATCCGCAGTTAATCCTTCTAGATCTGAAGTTACCGAAGTTAGACGGATTAGATTTACTAAAAAAGATAAAGTCGCATCCAGAAGCGAAAAAGATACCTGTCGTAATCTTGACCGGTTCGAAAGATATGGATGATTGGACAGATTCATATTCTTTAGGAGTTGAATGTTTCTTACACAAGTCAGGTGATTTCGATAAGTTCGTCGAGGCGACAAATCTGGTTGCATTAGGCGCTATTGAAGAAGAAGAATCCTCAGTGGGTGAAGTGGAAGAGAAAACGCAAAATGAAGGAGAAATATTGTTGGTAGAGGATAATCCTGATGATGCTGAGTTGACATCGTTAGCATTTGAAAAGAATTGCAATATTGCAAAAAATAAGATACATGTTACAAGGGATGGGGTTGAAGCCTTGGAATACATCTTTGGTTTTGCAGATGAAAATATAGATGAAGACACTCCTCTGAAACGTCGTCCAAAGTTGATCCTTCTTGACCTTGCCTTACCAAAGATAAATGGATTAGAGGTACTGAAAAGAATCAAATCACATCCAGAAGCAAAGAATATTCCTGTTGTTGTCCTAACAGGCTCGAAAAATTGGATGGATTGGACAAATGCTCTTTCTTTAGGTGTTGCGCAGTATATAGATAAGCCTCTGAAATCCGATCAAATTGTTGATGCAGTAAATCTGGTAAATGTAGGAGGCTCTGTGCAAGGAACCAAGACTGAGAGAGTGTTGTTATGTGCTCCCTTTTCTCTTGTAGACTCCTCAACGAAAGGAGATGATAACAAAGGAGATGATAAAAAATGAAAGATACTAGAGTAGAAATATTGTTGGTAGAGGATAATCCTGATGATGCTGAATTGGTAATGATGGCGCTTGAACAGAATAAAAATATTGCAGATTGTAAAATTCATTATGCAAAAGATGGCGTTGAAGCTTTGGAATATTTATTTGGTCTCGAAGATGAGGATTTGATTCTGATTAACAGACCGCATCTGATTATTCTTGATCTTTATATGCCTCGGCTGGATGGTCTTGAATTCCTAAAAAAGATACGGGGACACCCTGAGGCAAAAAATATACCTATTGTTGTCTTAACAGCTTCCGAAAAGAAAACGGATTGGGTAGACTCTCATTCCTTAGGTATTGATTGTTATATACATAAGTCTGTAGATTTTAATCAGTTTGTTAAGGCAACAGGTTGGGCTCTATCAGGTGCTGTTGAGGAAAAAACTTTTTATGGTCATCAGTACTAAATATTTTCTTTTTTTGGTTTATAGAAAAATTATACAGAGCATACTCTATCTAGATTGCTCTTATTAAGATTAGAAATCGTTTGTTTTTTAGAATGGCTATACTGAATTTCTTGCGCAGATATTATATACTTAAAAAATTATTCACGTATGGCAATTACGATAGTAATTGTTAAAAATTACGTATTTGTCCTACGTGGATGGGATACTATATGAGCAATAAATTAGCGTCTCTATTTGGTGGAGAATTTGTTGCTAAGATGTTTTGGATGGATGAAAATGACTAAAAAGCAGAAACCCGAGAAAATAGTCAATCGCCGATCACCCAAAAAGGGGTGGCCGATAACCCCACCGAAAAAAGCGGCGGCCGCGTCGGCGAGCCCGGTTGACCTCCAGGAGGCACAATCGGGAAAGGGCTTTCCCATCATCGGTATCGGCGCTTCGGCTGGAGGGCTGGAGGCGCTGGAATTGTTCCTCGCTAACGTGCCTGAAGGCAGCGGCATGGCGTTTGTGATCGTCCAACACCTGGACCCGACGCACAAGGGCATCATGGTGGAGCTGCTCCAGCATGGCACTGCCATGCACGTTTCACAAGTGAAGGATCGGACGCGCGTCAAACCGGACTGCGTCTACATCATCGCGCCCAACAAGGACATGTCCATCCTGCATGGAGTGCTGCACCTGCTTGATCCAATCGCTCCGCGCGGTCTGCGCCTGCCGATTGATTTCTTCTTTCGCGCACTGGCAGATGACCAGCAGGAGCACAGCATCGGCGTAATCCTTTCGGGCATGGGTTCGGACGGCACGCTGGGCTTGCGCGCCATCAAGGAAAAAGCGGGTGTGGTCTTTGTACAGGAACCGGCCTCCGCCAAATTCGACGCCATGCCGCGCAGCGTCATTGACGCCGGACTCGCCGATGTGATCGCCCCGGTGGAGGCACTGCCGAGCAAGATCAGCGCCTATCTCAAGCATGTGCCGCTCATCACCAAATCCGGACACACCGACCAATACGTAGCCCAGAGCGCCCTGGAAAAAGTAGTGATCTTATTGCGCAGTAAAACGGGCCACGACTTTTCGTTGTACAAAAAGACCACGGTCTATCGCCGCATCGAGCGGCGCATGGGACTGCACCAAATTGACAAGATCGCCAACTACGTGCGCTTCCTGCAGGAGAATCCGCAGGAGGTAGAATTGCTGTTCCGCGAGTTGTTGATCGGGGTGACGAGTTTTTTCCGCGACCCGGAAGCGTGGGGGCAATTGAAGGCCGAAGTCTTGTCGGCGTTGTTGAAGGGAGGCGCTTCGAATAAGGCGCTGCGGGCGTGGATACCCGCCTGTTCCACCGGCGAGGAAGCCTATTCCCTGGCGATCCTCTTCAAAGAGGCACTGGAAGAACTCAAACCTGCCAAAAACATCACCCTGCAGATCTTCGCCACCGATCTGGATGAGCAAGCCATCGAAAAGGCGCGCGAAGGCATGTTCCCAGCCAACATCGTCGCCGACGTTTCGACGAAGCGGCTGGACCGCTTCTTCGTCAAGGTGGAGGGCGGCTATCAGGTGGCAAAATCCATCCGAGAGATGGTCATCTTTGCACCGCAGAACATCATCATGGATCCGCCCTTTACCAAACTTGACTTTTTGAGTTGCCGCAACCTGCTCATCTATCTGATGCCGGAATTGCAGAAGAAACTTCTCCCGCTCTTTCATTACAGCCTGAACCCGGGCGGCTTTTTATTTTTGGGGAACGCGGAGACTGTCGGTGACTTTACCAACCTGTTCGCGCCGCTGGGTGGAAAAACACGACTGTACCGGTGGCTGGATTCTGCCCTGACTACGCCGATTGAGTTCCCGGTAACCTTTCTCGCCGCCCAGCCCAGCGCGCCAACCAAACTGCAGGAACCAACAGCCAACCTGCAGACGCTGGCAGATCAACTGCTCTTGCAAACGTATTCCCCGGCCGCGGCGCTGACCAACAACAAAGGTGACATTCTCTACATCAGCGGACGCACGGGAAAATATTTGGAGCCGGCGGCTGGCAAAGCCAACTGGAACATCTTTGCCATGGCACGCGGAGGTCTGTGCTCCGAACTGACGACCGCGTTCCAAAAAGCGCTGCGCCAAAAAGCGGCCGTCATGCTCAAGAATATGGTGGTGGGCACCAACGGCGGAAAGCAGGTCGTGAATGTCACCATCCAGCCCCAAAGTGGACCAAACGCCTTGCACGGGATGGTGATGATCGTCTTTACCGACGTGGCTGCGATGCCCAAAACAAAAACGACCGGCAAGCCACGCGGGGACAGCGCGCGTATGGCGGAACTGGAGCAGGAACTTGAACACGCCCATCAGGAAGTGCAGAGCATGCGCGAAGAGATGCAGACCTCGCAAGAGGAACTCAAATCTGCCAATGAGGAATTGCAGTCCACCAACGAGGAACTGCAGTCCACCAACGAAGAGTTGACCACTTCGAAGGAAGAGATGCAGTCCATGAACGAAGAATTGCACATTGTCAACCAGGAATTGCAAACCAAGCTGGATGAACTCTCGCGCACGAACAACGACATGAAGAATCTGCTGGACAGCACCGACATCGCCACGCTATTTCTGGATAACAGCCTGTCCGTGCGGCGCTTTACCAGCGAGACGAGCAAAATCACCAAGTTGATCCCCAGCGACGTGGGCAGGCCGATCACCGATATCGCCTCGGCTTTGCTCTACCACGAACTGGCTGATGACGTGCATCAAGTCCTGCGGACGCTGATCAAAGTCGAGAGACAGATTCCCACCCCCCATGGAGATTGGTTCGCGGCCAGCATTCTGCCGTACCGCACATTGGAGAATATGATTGACGGTGTGGTAATCACGTTCACAGATATTACCGCTTCCAAGAAGTTGGAGGCGGAGCTACGCGCCACCGAAGCGCGCTTGCGCAAGGGGCTGGATAAGAAATAGTGAAAGGATCAGGCCATGAAAAAAAAAACCGCCACCCCACCCGATGCCACCGAACTGCGCAGCAAGGTGGAAGCAAAGTTGAGCGAGCGCAAGAAGAAAACCGCGGCTCCTCCTGCGACGGAGTCCGACTCCCAGCGCCTCGTCCACGAACTGGAAGTGCACCAGATCGAATTGGAGATGCAGAATGAAGAACTGGTGCAATCAAACGCACAAGTGAAGGCGGGGCTGCGCCAGTACACCGACCTGTACGACTCTGCCCCCATCGGTTATTTTACGCTGGCGCATGACGGCACGATCCATCAGGTCAATCTGGCCGGGGCGAACCTACTGGGCGTAGAGCGCGACGCACTGATCAAACGACGCTTTGGTGTATTTGTTTCCGCCCGGTCACGTACAACTTTCAGTGCCTTTCTTGATGATGTATTTACGAGCGGGAGCAACGAGACCTGCGAAGTCATGCTCCAGAAAGATGGGTCTGCTCCGCGTTTTGTGCAAATCGAAGCCATCACAAAGGATGGGCAGTGCGAAGTGTGCCACGCCGTGGTGATGGACATCACCGAGCGCAAGAAGGCTGAGGAGGCTCTGCAGGTCTCCGAAACGCGCTATCGGCGGCTTTTTGAGTCGGCGAAAGACGGAATTATGATCCTCGATGCCGAGACCGGGATCATTGTGGACGTGAATCCATTCTTGACCGAGATGATGAGTTATTCGCATGAACCGGTCAAAGGGAAGGTGATATGGGAACTGGGGTTCTTCAAGGATGTCGCCGCCAATAAGGAAAAATTCGTAGAGTTGCAGCAACGCGAGTATGTCCTCTACGAAAACTTGTCACTGGAAACCGCCGACGGGCGGCAGATTGCTGTGGAGTTCGTCAGCAATGTCTATCTCGTGGACCGTAAGAAAGTAATCCAGTGCAACATCCGTGACACTACCGAACGCAAGCAGATGGAACATAAACTTAATGAAGCTTATCAAAAAATCAAAACACGTACAAAGGAACTTGAGATGATCAACGAACATCTGGACAGTTTTGCATATTCTGTCTCTCATGACCTTCGTGCACCACTTCGGGCTATAAGTGGTTTCGCCCAAGTGTTAATAGATACACAAGGAGATAAAGTTAACGAGGAGATGCGACATTACTTAGATCGAATTAGTGAAGGAGCTCAAAAAATGGGCCAATTAATCGATGATCTCCTAGGTTTCTCAAGGGCCACCAGGAGCGAGATAAAATACGAGAAGATAAATGTTGAAAATATCGTTAATGATCTTGTAAAGGCATATCGTGAAGTTGAACTGGATAGAGACATTGAATTTATTGTTAATCCATTAGGGGAAGTTGAAGCAGATAAAGAAATGCTAAAGGTTGTTTTTTCTAATCTTCTTCAAAATGCAATTAAATTCACTATCGATCGTGAAAAGCCTCGTATTGAGATTGGAAGTGAGCAGAAAGAAGATCATATTCAATTTTATGTTAAAGATAACGGTATAGGTTTTGATATGAAATATAAGGATAAATTGTTCAAGGCTTTCCAGCGACTCCAAACGGATGAAAGGTTCACGGGTACTGGAATAGGTCTTACAACCGTGAAAAGGATAGTATCCAAACATGGTGGAAATATATGGGCTAAAGGAGAGGTTGATAAAGGAGCAGAATTCTATTTCACTCTGCCTTCCAAAACGCATGTTGAAGATTGATAAATGATGTAAAATAGGTTGTAATAGGTGTGGTAATAATGAACAAAAAAGAGGTAGAAATATTGTTGGTAGAAGATACTGCTAGTGATGAAGAATTGACAATAATCGCATTAAAAAATAATAACATAAAAAATAAAATACAAATAGCGAGAGATGGCGCAGAGGCCTTGGAATATCTTTTTGGCTCTGTTGATAGTGAAACGCTTAAATGTGTTGGTCCATTGGTGGTTCTTCTTGATCTCAAGTTACCCAGGATAGATGGACTTGAGGTGTTAAGAAGAATAAAGTCGCATCCAGAAGCGAAAAAAATACCTGTTGTAGTATTGACATCATCCAGCGAAGAGAAAGACATAGTAGAATCTTATCGTCTCGGTGTAAACAGCTATATTCGTAAACCTGTGGATTTTAACCAATTTACAGAAGCGGTGAATCAGATTGGTTTGTATTGGTTGCTGCTGAACAAGCAATCTCCTTAGGTGCAAATCTATGAAAAATCGATTCTAAGAGTTGGATGTTTTTGAATTGAAAAAGAATGAACAAAAAATGTCATTCTAATATTTTTGAGGCGAAAATTCATAACACTAGAAAAGGAAATTTCCAACCACCTGAAGATGCATCCTATATTCCGAACCCTAGCTTGATGTCTTTTACTATTTTTTTCAACAGAAGAAACCCCACAAAAATGAAACAGTGAGATACATAAACAAGTATGAATTGTGGGAACGACGTGTTCGAAACGCGTTAGCTAAACAGGGTACCGCACCGATTCAAGGACTGGATAAAAAGAAGACAAACAAACCCACAACGTATGCATTACTAATCATTCTGACTCCAATCCTGATCCTTTCCGCAGATCATTGGAGATGAATGACATATCTGGCTTCCGAAACCACTTACCTCAAATTAAAAACGAGTTCTCGAACTATCAGGTTACGATGAAAAAATCTACATCTGGAGAGGAAAAAATACATTTGTTTGATGTGGAGGGGTGCGGAATGTCGGTTAAAAACGCTACAAATGCTGACATTGCAGCTACCGCTCAAATGATAAGAAAAAGAGAAAGGAGTTGGATGAGGGGGATTCGTCTATTGGATGGGTTTGATGGTAAAAGACGTACGTGAGGGCGAAGGTGTACTACCATCATAGAAAAACATCACTTCACAGATATAATCCCCCACACGAACTCCTTGTGTTGATATTATTTTATTGATTTCTTTTCGTCTAAAAACCGAAATATTTTCTTTTTCAGACCAAACCTTCACTTCTCCTTTATACATAGAATAAGTTATTGTACCGCTTATCGCCCTCCGTTTTGGGCTGTTAATCAGTATCAATACATTGATGTTTTGTCGTTGATACACAGTCGTAGATTCTAGCGATAGGGTAATTGTCACTTCTTTACGCTTTTTACGCGTAAAAAACAAGAATACACACACTATCAATATTAAGATTACAATCACCAGTGAAATTATTAAGACAAATGGAGATAATTTTGTAGAGGAAGTCGACGGTGGAATGGGTTTAATGGTAAAAGACGCATGCGTGGATGCGGTCGTATTACCATAGCTATACACGACTTCGTAGATGTATTCCCCCACATCAAGTCCTTTCGTCGGTATTAATTTATATATTGCTTTTTGTCCAAGAATCGAAACATTTTCTATGTCAGACCAAACCAACACGCCGTCTTTATATATGGAATAGATTATTGTGCCATTCACCATACCTGGTTGTCCAACGTTAATCAATGTTACAAGCTCAGTGATGTTTTGCCCTAGAAAAACCGCATTGGGCTCCAACTCCAGATGTACATCGAAGAGGAAATCTGGTTTTTCTTCAGCGATTATAATGGTAGTGGAATTAGAACTCGTTGATCCGTTGTTGTCTGTGACGATCAATGTTATCGTATAATTACCGTTGCTGGCGTAACTATGGGTGACCACTAATCCACTCCCTGTGGTCCCGTCACCGAAATCCCATCTGTACGATATAATAAAACCATCGGGATCAAAACTACCTGTTCCGTTATAGGTGATTAATTGGTTTTGATGTGCATATGTCGGTACATTTATTTTTACTGAGGGGGGTCGGTTTTTTGGATGAGGCGTCGGCGGAGGATTCCAGGGGCCTGAGTTACTTATTACAGCAATGTATTTTGAAACTGTATCGGAGATGGACCCATTTTTTTCCACGGTCACGGTGTGAGCGACGAGAAAGAAACCAGCAGAGGAGTAAGAATGCGTTGCATTTTTTTCGTACAATACTACAGAGCCATCACCAAAATCCCATGTCCAGTTTGTAATTGAACTATTAGAAATGCTATTATTGCTTGTATCAGTAAAAGTAATGACATCTCCTGGTGTTGGGTTATGGGGCTGATGGGTAAAATTAGCGGCAAGACCAATATTGATGACGACATTAAATGTATCATTTTCAGGGGAGATACCATTTATATATGGAAATGAAAAAAGATAGCTACCGATTAAAACAAGAGAGAAAAGACATGAAAAAATAAGGAAGATTTTTTTAAGCATTCTTGTTTCGTCTTTTCTCATTTCTGTCACATGTCACTACTTGGAGTAGTCGCTCTGTTATTTTCTTCGGGATTTCAATAAATGATCAATTTCTGTTTCGATACCAGAGATGTCGTTTTCATGAGAGTGTTGGCGAACATTGGATGGTTCTGGGTCTCCAAAACCCCGAGTAAATGTCCGATTCTTTTGGTCGAATTTTATGGATTTTGTCACTCCGATATCCTTGATGTCTTTTACAAGATCATGACGAATGGAGAACGGCTCTTTTTGATATTTTGTTTTTGCACTCACAGGTTTATGTTTTGGTTTGTGTTGGTAGTTTTTGGTAGATTTTTTTGTATGTCTCCTTTTCAGTACGTACACAATGCCGAGGAAACCAATAACACCGCCTCCGATGACACCAAACATCAAGGTAGAATCTTTTCCTAACGAGATAGATGAAGTTTTGACGGGAGGAACATCGAGAAGGAGCCTCATTGAAACTCCTGCCACAACCCCCACGCCACCAGCGTTTGGATTGGAAGTTGTTGTAATTGTAACTCGTGCTTCCCAGTGATTATTTGCATATTGTTCTGAAGGTGGTAAATCAAGCAATATTTCGACGTTACATTGTCCTTTGTAAGGGAATTTTTCAACGGTTGTGTAAATGTTTCCGTTTCTGGTGAGCGTATAATCTTTCCCACGCAAGGTGATATGATCTAAAATTTCAGTAGGTATATTGTCATAAAAAGTAAGGTTCGTTGAATTGCATTTAGTACACGTGCCATTAGCAACGATGTATCTTTGAAGGGAGGCATGACAGTCTTCGCAAATCACCCGTAAATGTTGGAGTTCGGATGATACATTCGAGGGTGCTTCTACCTTTAATATGATGTATTTTGATTCATTATCGGTATTGACACAGACGATGTCTCCGACGACGCCCGTTCCAGCTGCGTTGATTACTCTCATCTCCGCTGGATACATACCAACCCCGGATACGAGTGGTACGAAGATGGTCATCATCAATGTTGTTATCATTCCTGTAGCTATTGAAACCTGTTTATTCCACATTTTTTTTTTGTTCTCCTTTCGTTCTTTTCTATCAATTTGATACTATCTTAGATGGTCAATATTTTGATACTCTACAGTTTTAGTGTGCGATAACGCTGACGGTTAGGGTAGTTGTTTGCTCGGATCCCGTGGTGAACGACGTTGGAGTATTCATTTTCAAATCAAATGTTTGTGTACCCGGCACCATGGTTAACATTCCAACTATTCCTATCAACGGTGAGCCCGATGTAATATCCCTTCACGGAAAGATTAAAGCTATCGTGGTCGCTGGCAAGAGTCGAGGGACGTGCAGCCAAAACCGTTGCTCCTACGGTGGCTGTCACCAGCATCAATACTTTTATTTTTCTTTTAATTCCCATCTATTTCCCCTCGTTTTACTTGCTTGTCACATCAAATAAAATATTAAAAGGGTGGACATTTTGAAAAGGATGTCTAACCCCTTTTTTTGTCTAAAGTTCTAGGATGCGACAGCACTTGCTGTTACGGTGATTGTTTGGAGAGCTCCTGTGGTGGTTGAGGTTGGGGACATAAATTTCAAATCAAATGCTTGTTCCCCAGCTACTAGGTTTGTTTTTATGGTTGTTGGCGATCCAGCAAGTATCTGAATCTGGGTGCTCCATGTATTTATACTTGCATTAAGTTTATATATGTCAGCACCAGGATTATTACCAGTTGTTGCTGCGGTCCAGTCACTTCCATCAGTTGTTATCTGAAGTTTTAAATCAACATTTACTGAGCTTCCCGTTGAATCCGCAGTGAATGTATCGCTTGCATTCGTATAGTAATTATGACTCATTGCCACCGCAGTACCACCGTTAACGCTCCAAGTTGCATTATTGACGCTAAACACGATGTATTGTCCCTTGACCGTGATTGTGAAGGTGTCCGTGGAGTCCGCAAGGGTCGAGGGAAGCCCTGCTAATATCGTTGTTCCTATGGTGATTGCCACCAGCATCAATACTTTTATTTTTCTGCTTTCCATTTTTTTTCACTCCTTTTTTTCATCTTTTTTCCTTTTTCTTTCTCTATTTTTTCCTATTTTTTCTAGTAACGTAGATACATTTGCTCTCAATTTTTCTTCATTGCTTTCCTACGTCACTTGTTAGGATTCCGCCTAACCCGTCATACCAGAGAGTGCATCCATCACTACATACGCCGCAGTCCACCCCTATGCTCCTTACTACCGAGGAGATTCATGCTAGATAGGGGTGGCGCTGATACGTATGGTGCATCCCATCACATACCCATATTGACTGATCAATGAGGGCATCGTTAATCTCAACTTTAAATCGATACTTTCTCCAGCACCGAGATTTGAAGAAAACAGGGTTTCTGAAAGCGTGATGTGAGTCCACGTTTGTACATCGCTCGAACAATCAAGCACAAACTGATCAGGGCCACTGGAGTTTGAAAGTGTCCAACTATCACTAGAAGAATTTGTCATATTTGTGGCGCTAATCTGTAGGTTAACAGCAACTGTTCCGTCGTTTGTGATAGTCGCATTGGTGTAACATATTGCATTTACTGATTTTGACCCAAAATCATAGCCTAACTGATCTATACTAATACTTACTATTGATTCTATCCGTGTCGTAAAATGAAGCGTTTGATTGACCCAATTCGTTCCATCCGAACAATTCACACTCCAGAAATAGGTATGATTGCTCAGTGGAAAGCTATAGTGTTGGGTGCAGGTACCGTTCAAGGAATAATTCGTTCCAATGTCACTCCAACTTCCAGATTCATTTGTTCGGAAGGTGATATTCATGGAATCGTTATCTGAGTCGCTGACCGTTACACTCAAAGAGATGTCGCCAGGTAATATATCAAATGCATCATCTGAGGGTAAGGGATTTGATATAACTGGTTCTGAAGCCTTTGTTAAAAATATTATCTGAAAGAGCACACATGACACTACTATGATAAATGTCTCAAAGAGTAGCTTAATCCGTAGGCCATTCATCTGCTTTTCCACATCCCTTCACACGATAATATGTAATTGTTTTGTAATGCTCTAGTAATGTAATCTTATTTATAAAGGTTTTGTTTTTGATAACGGTGTGACATGATTTAAGATGGAAAATATGCAGACGAGCGATGCGGACACAAATAGATAACACGAAGTGTAGAGATGCTAAAAGTTTGCTCGAAATGTAAAAACTCTTACCGAAGTAAGCTTACAGTTTGTACAAAAACCCTATGTCGTTTTTCCACGCTGTTCTGGAAATCACGGATAGCGCCATCAATGAGATCATCTATGACTCTATTCAATCGTTTGATTATTATGATATCATGCTTTAAACCAAGTTTCTCCGATGTTAGAATCGCAGTGTACTCCCCAGATGGTCTTGTTGTTTTCCGGTCTTTTTATAAATCTCCAGACGTTTTGTCAAAAGAAACCATACTTTTTTCCTCTCGTATCGATGCCCTCGTTCGAATTTTTCTGGAGTTGCTCGATGACTTTCTTTTTGTCCAAGTCAATCTGTTTTTTACTCCTTTTAGATACACATACTCTCCTAAATTAATTCATTGATTGCATTTATAAAATCGTCTAAATCAAATGGCTTTTTAATATACGCAACGATATTACCTTTTTTCAAAATCTCTGCTAATGCTTCCTCAGAATACCTTACAACCGTCAAGAGTATTATTTTCGGTTTACTTTTTTTACTACTGAGTTTTTCAAGTATTTCTTCAGTTGTAAGCCCCGGCATCATCACATCGAGAATGACGAGGTCCGGATCAAATTTGTCGATCTTTTCTAGAAATTGTGAACCATTTTCAGCCAGCATCGTTTCATAACCCTCCTTCTCTAGCATCATCTGAATCATCACTCTCTGATCTGAGTCGTCATCCACAATCATTATACGCCTATGTTTTACATCCCCCGTTGGTTTTTTTTCGATTTTAGGGTTATTCATCAGAAGTCACCTTCAAGGACAAATATTATCATGTTATACTCTATAACTTATATTATAAATATTTATCCTGTCAAAAAGTCATAATGTGGAAATTACAAAAAAACTACATACGTAATGTCTATTGGGTTGAATAACTAGCGCCTCTCTCCACAAAAACGATTGATAATAACCATTGCTACTTCAATGTTTTTCCATTCCGACTAAACGCTACTGCTGCACATGTTTTTTTTAACAGCATCCGAGAGATCATCCAAGCAAAATGGTTTCTTCATATACTCAACGATGGTGTTCAATTTCAACATCTTCACTTGCTCCTCTTCAGAATATCGTATCACTGTCAGCAAAAAAATCTTAGGGTTACTCTTCTTTTCCTTTTTTTTACTTTTTCGTTCTTGACACATAGACAACAGTGATCACTGATATCACTATCACGAACAGCGATAGTATCAGCTAAAAATATCGCTGCCCGAACTCTATTAAGATGGGAGGGAAGCATGGTTAATTTTGATTTGAAGTATGCAATGAGCCTTCTTTGGAGTGAAGTGAATAGTTTTACCGGTAAAAATAGTACTCAAATCTCCTTTCTAACATATCCTGAAAAATCAACAAATGTGTTAACAAATACGAATCCAAATCTATCTTCCCGCGCTTTTTACTGGTAAATTCATGTTCATCTCACGATTGGAGATTCAAACCGCCATTCAACAACATCGTTATCATGGAGATGGTACAGACTGCATCCAACTTGGGCATATTCGCCATTTACATAATACTGCCAATAGTTATCGTCTTCTCCATTCTCGATATTATTTATTGCTTTGACAAACAATGAATCATACCCTTGCCAATAATTTGCGTTAATAGAAAAGTTATAATGTTCGGCACACTCGAACAGAAAGTTTGCAACAGTCATGTTCTTCGTCGTTACATTCCTGTAGACAATATTCCATTCTGGAGTAACTATTTTCATGCTTACATTTTCAACATTTCTTGCAGATTCATCATGTTTCACAGATGCAGAAAAACAACCTGCGAAAGAGATGATAACTAAGATCAAGGCAATGACACTGAAGACACACTTCGCTTCCATATCCCACCAATGAATTTTTTTAATATAAGATTTGGTTGTCGTCTATAGGAATATAAAATCACAGGAACTCCAATACAAATAAACGTCGTTATCCCTGAAATAAGATGATACACCGTAAACGGAATTCCCAGAGTATACACAGTTAGTAATGATTCTCCAGTGTGGGGATACATCAGATACCACCAGCCGAAATTCGTCCATATATCATACAAAAGTACCAGTAAAGCTCCAGCCCCAGCCATACAGAAAACAGACCGTGATTTTACCGACGAAACATAAGGTTTTATTCTCTCTCCCACAAAAATACCTGCCAATGCAACAAAAGCAAAACCCGAGTAGGTAAACATCACTATCTGGTTCATTTTCTCCCCTACAAATATCGGATTACCGATTAGGATATCGCTAATTATCATTCCAACGAGAGGAATCAGCATCGCTATCCTAACATCCAGAACCATTATTCCGATAAAAGCAATAACTGTCGTCACCTCGAAATTAGGAAACGGCTGTATCCCCTTAGACACCAACAAATATCGCCCCACGGTCGCACACAACACCAACAATCCAAAACCGAGTATCTGTCTTAGTTTATTCTTCATGTACACCACCTTCTCACAAGACATGAATGTGAGGGAATAAATTGATAATCACAACCTCTTTTTCATCGATATCGCCTTGATGCATAACGGATGTCTCAAGGTTTTGCAAATAGATTCTGAGCATGTCAGATGCTTGTTTTCCATAGTAATTTTTTGACAGCGAGTCGATATATCTGATGATCCGCTGGATTTTAAGAAGACTATCGTTGTTGTCGCTGTATGCCTTCACCTTTATCGTTGCCTTTTTGAAAAATGTTCTATCATTCAATCGCCACGTAAACGGAGGCGCAGTGTCAACATATTCCAAATTATCGTTAATGTAAAACTCTACTTTTTTGACAGCATCTGTAGCATTCACTTCGATGTCAATGTGTCCGATTATCAAGATATCGGGATACTGTATCCTTGTTTTCTTATTGAACAGATAGATTGCATGATCCATCGGCTTCACTATTTTCACCGATTTTTTCACATAGACCGTTGCTTTGTCAGACCGCACATATCCTGCTTTCTCGGAGTAGATTTGATAGTCTCCTGCAGCATCAATATGGACAGTTACATTTCCATTTTCATCGGTCACATACTCTGTCGAACCCACGTAGACAATAGCATCTGCAACAGGAGACATCGTCTCATTGCCTACGCTTACTGTGAACTCTTCAGATACATTGACGGTACTCTCACTTACTGTTATTCGTAATGCATGTGCAGTCCAATCCTCTAAATACCCCCAGAGAACCGCTCTATTGTTCTCTGTCAGCTCAAATGCACCTGCATCAACCATCGGCAGCGTATAGTCAACCCAGTAATGCCACCAGTCAGAATCATTCGCTATTGTCTTCACATAAAAAGCATGCCAACTTGGATAGTATATCACATAATAAGAAAAACC
>Ga0315274_10001589_pt1 | contig 34762 bp, 31 predicted proteins | sample YL17G02_20_MG_FD_203700 | JGI IMG/M metagenome (GOLD analysis project Ga0315274, IMG submission 203700) | Sediment microbial communities from Yellowstone Lake, YNP, Wyoming, USA - YL17G02_20 | ecosystem: Environmental > Aquatic > Freshwater > Lake > Sediment | place: USA: Wyoming | collected...
TGAATCGGCCGCAAATACATGCCCCCATTATGCACATCCGTATCACTTTGACAAGAGGGTAGGTCTTCACTACATCGACCTTTTCGCTTGCCCAACTCTTCGCCCTATGGACCCTGTTGGACTTACAACAGATTCCCCCCTCAAAAAAACTCAGATCACCTAAACGGACAACCAAACTGCGGAAGTTGGGCTAAGCCTCGAAAGAAATGGGAAAACCGCGTTACTCGTCTTGCTCGCGCTTGTGCCGGCGAGTCTCACTGTTTCGTTCCTTGCCGCGGCGACGCCGCTCGACGACTATGTGGCCGCGCCCGATCCCAATTACGCCTATTCGCCAAACTCAACGCTCCCAGGGGCCGACTACACCGCGTATGTCTACTACATGGCCTCGCAGAACTGGCGCATTGCGCTTTCCGAGGTTGATAGGAGCCTGTGGGAGCACTGGCTCACGATTATCGTCCCCAACGCGCTCAGCCATTCGACGGCCTTGTTGTTCATCACGGGAGGAGGCAACGGCGGATCGCCTCCTGGCGGCGTGAACGGCACTCTGGCGCAGATTGCCGTAGGCAGTCAGTCGATCGTCGCCGAACTGCGGATGGTCCCAAACCAACCCATACGGTTTCTCGATGAGGCGGACCCTCGGTACATCTCATCAGGCCGCTCGGAAGACGAACTCATGGCCTATGCATGGGACAAGTTCAAGACAACGGGCGATCCCACGTGGCTGCCTCGCTTGCCGATGACCAAAGCGGTCGTTCGCGCCATGGACACAGTTCAGGTGTTCTATCCCACCATTTCGGGATTCGTCGTGGCCGGCGCGTCGAAACGCGGTTGGACGACCTGGACGACCGCCGCCGCCGACGCGCGCGTGGTGGCGATCATCCCGATGGTCATCGACGTTCTCAACATCGAGGTGTCGATGCAGCATCACTGGGACGCTTACGGGTTCTGGGCGCCCGCGATTCAGGACTACGCCGACATGGGCGTCATGGACTGGCTGCACACGCCGACGTTTCGCGCTTTGCTGGCCATCGAAGACCCATACAGTTACGTGGAACGCCTCACCATGCCCAAGTACATCATGAACTCGACGGGCGATCAGTTCTTCCTGCCGGACTCGTCTCAGTTCTACTTCGATGCCCTCTGGGGGGAGAAGCATTTGAGGTACATGCCCAACTCGGACCACGGCGGCAATAGCGACACTTGGTTCGATTTTTACGCCTTCTACAATGCTTTCCTCAACGGTGTCGCGCGTCCTGAATTCACTTGGACAAAAGAAGCCGACGGCTCCCTCCACGTACGGGCGACGACCACACCCACCCATGTGCTGTTGTGGCAAGCCACGAACCCTTACGCCCGCGATTTCCGGCTCCAGACCATTGGTTCCGCGTGGACAAGCTCAACGCTCTCGGACCAAGGCGGCCAAGTCTACGTCGCGCAGGTGCCGGAACCCGCCCAGGGCTGGACCGCCTTCATGGTCGAATTGGAGTTCCCGAGCGGCGGTCTATATCCGTTCAAAATGACCACCGAGGTGAGCGTGATACCCCAGACCTTGCCGTATCAATCAGCCGCGGACACCGATGGGGACGGCATACCGGATGCGGTTGAGGGATTTGACGATCCCGACCACGACGGCAAACCCAACAACGAAGACCTCGACTCCGACGGCGACGGCGTCAGCGATCACGACGAATGGTTCGTGTGGCACACCGACCCTTACGACGCCGCCCATCCCACCACTCTTCCTCTCGCCTCCTGGCCACTGTTCTTCATCATCCTCTCTGCGGCCATCTTCAGACTGCGAGTACGAAAACAGACCACGGGATAGAGGCTATTTCACAGTCTTCGCCCGTGACCGTGGATGAAGTAATGGGTGGTCTCGTTAATGGACAGATCCCACCCAAGGCCGGCGAGTTCACGCATGAGTGCTTCCGGCTCATAAAACACCTTCACAACGTGGAACTCGCGCCCGTCATTTAGCCGTCGTTTGGCCGTAGTAGCCTGCGCGCCTCCGAGATGATGGTCCTTCGCACTCGAGGTCGGGTCATATCGCGAGTCCACAAAGAACACTCTGCCTTTAGGCCTGAGCGCTGAATCAACGAGCGCCCAAAATGCGTTGAAGCGCTCCGGCGGAACGTGCGACAACCAGAACCCGAAGAAAACCACGTCATATCGCTCGGTCGGCCGCCACGTGAACAAGTCGGCCTGCACATACTGGACTTTAGCAGACTGCACGCGCGCCTGATTGATGGACAACATCTCAATTGCCGCGTCTACGGCCGTGATGTGGGCTGCATGACTCAGGAGCTGCTCCGTCCAGAGGCCCGTGCCGCACGCAAGCTCGAGCACCTGCCCGGAGGGCTTGAAAGCGCTCAGGGCCAGCCGAACCTCCTCAGCTTCTCTGAACCACTGCTGATTGATCTCCGGCCCGCGGTCATACCTTCCCCGCCGGAAGAACCATTCATCGTACTCATTCGCACGGGCCCGATAGTAGGCCGCCTGCTCATCCAACAGGCCACTATGCTCACTGAAATCCGCAGAGGTTGTCATGCGGCCTTATTACGCCTCGAACAATGCACATTTCATCAGAAGGCGCTCTCGAAGGCTCTCGCTGCCGTTGTGAGACCCGCATGATTGGACCAAGCTACGAGCCGTGCAATCGTCAACAGGTTTTCTATGCGGGAGACAGATCGCACCCCTTCTGCCTGACCCAAGATGCACTGGCTCGCGCTCAGACGCATGCCGCGCACGTCCAAGCGCCGAGTATGATGAACTTCCTTCGTTCGGTCAGTAGCCGCCTCGCCGACCGCCGCCACCGCCGCCAGGGCCGCGCCGCTCGCCGCCGCCGCCGCCTCGCCGACCGCCGCCTCCGCCACGATCCTCGCGCGGACGGGCTTCATTAACCTTCAACGGGCGCCCGCCCAGATCCTTGCCGTTCACGCCCGTTAGAGCCGCCGTGGCCTCGGCTTGCACGGGCATTTCCACGAACGCGAATCCCCGGGACTCTCCCGAGAGCTTGTCCGTGATGATGGAGACCGAGTCGACTCTGCCGAACTCTTCGAAGACCTGCCGCAGTTCCCCATCGGTCGTGTTACGGGATAGATTACCCACGTAGATGTTCATTCCGCTGTCCTTTCAGTTGTCTGCATCCAATGTTCTACGATCCTCTGGGGTCCCAAATCAAGCCTGACCTTGCGCCCGGTTCCCCGGCCGGCTGGACGACGGCTGGCGTCCAGTGACGACCGTTTGTAAGGATACCAAAAGAGCCATCGCGTTTCACCTTTTTTCAAAGCAAGCAATAACTCCTGTCCCGAAAACGAGGATTCGGACAGTAGAGGAAATACTGGGGATTCCTCCGCTGACATCCCAGTCCTCGCAAACAACACGCAACTCGTGGTCAATCGTCCGCGTTCGCTCGATCATCGTTCCTGCCAAAAGAAATCGCTCGTATGGTGACAATTCCGTAACAAGCGAGGATTACAGTTAATTCAGATGACACCTCGGATTAGGGTAGGATCTCAACTTAGGAGGGATAGAGATGAAGCATATCGGCGCGGTGTTATGGATCGCCTTCGCGGTCGCGGCGATCACTTTCGCGGGATGGACCGACGGCGCAACTCCTTCCCTGGAGGAAGGAATCTATGCCGAGCAAACCGTCGGAGACCTGCAGGCCGCAATCAAGGCATTCCAGCGAGTCATTGATTCAGGGACGGCTGACCGTTCGACCCTGGCGCAAGCCTATCTGCACCTTGCCGAGTGCGACCTCAAGCTCGGCCAAAATCGACAGGCGCAGGCCGCGCTCGAGACCGTGATCGCCCAGTTCTCGGACGTCGTCGACGCTGTCGCTCGTGCGCGGGAGGGTTTGGACAAATGCAAGGCGGGCGAGAACAAGGCTGACGCACAACAACTAACGGAACAGGGTTGGCAGCTCTGGCAACAGCGAAATCTCACCGAGGCAGAGAAAACGTTCGACGCAGCCGTGGGCATGGACCCTGCGAACGCGAATGCATGGAACGGTCTTGGCTGGTCGCGACATAACCAAGGCAAAACCGCAGCCGCAAAGGAAGCTTTTGAGAAGTGCGTCGCGCTGGAACCGACACATGCCGCTGCACTCAACGGCCTTGGATGGATTGCGAAAGGCGAGGGCAAGACGGAGGAAGCCATAGGACGCTGGAAACAAGCGGTCGAAGCGGCGCCGGGAGCAACTGCGGCGCTGAACGGGCTGGCGACAACGTACATGGAAATGGGACAGAATGACTCGGCCGCAAAGTACTATAAGATGTGGCTCGAAGCCGAGCCGAACAGCGCAGACGCAAAGGCGGGACTCGAGAAGGCGACAGGAAAGCCCGTGAGTCTGGAACCGGGGACTTCGGCGAAGACGCGGATACCAGGGAGCATTGAGAATGAGGGGATTGCCTGGTTCCTGGCAGGCAACGATCGGCCTCACTATGAGATTAAGGTCGATGCCGAGGCAAAGTGCAATGGAAAACCCTCCTGCTGTCTGCGATCATCCGGAACGGAGACAAAGGGGTTCGGAACTATGATGCGGGAGCTCGACGCGGGCCCCTATAAGGAAAAACGCCTGCGCATGAGGGCGCTGGTCAAAGCGAATCAAGTCGAGGACTGGGCAGGACTGTGGATGCGCATCGACGGGCCTTCCGGCGAATGCCTGGGCTTCGACAACATGCAATCGCGACCAATCAAAGGCGTCACAGGGTGGCAGTCCTATGAAGTCGTGCTCGATGTGCCCAAACAGAGCGCGCGTATTGCATGCGGGATTCTCCTAACAGGCAAGGGCGAAGTTTGGATGGCTGATTTCCAGCTAGAGCCAACCGGAACGGACGTGCCGACGACGAACATGAAATGAGGCCCTTTCGTAACAGGTCCGCGAGATATGGAAACGAGTTGTGGCCGGTGCTGCTGCTCTTCTTCGCGGCGGTGCTGGTCCCTACGGTCTGCGTCCTGTGGTTCATGGTCAAGACCGTCGCGAACGAGCGATTCGCAGTGCGGCAGAAGCTGGCTGAGGCGTGGACGCCAACCCTCGTGGACGCTTCGAAACGCCTCGATGCGCATTGGCAAGACGTTCGTGCCGCGCTAGGCCGTGAGACGCCCGGCGAAACTCCCGCCCAACGATTTGCTCGCCTGGTGAGAGCAGACGTCTGCGACGGCCCCGTTGTCTTCAGTCTCGGGGGGACGAGGCTCGGATACCCGGAGCAGGCCGCAATCAAAGGGGCGCATGAACCGGAAGGGGATGCCTGGGACGAAGCCGAGCGCCGCGAGTTTATCGCAAACGACCCGCCCAGAGCCGCGGGCCTTTATGCGGCGATAGCCGGCCAGTCAAACGACCCGCGAGTCAAAGCCTTTGCTTGGCTGGCGCAAGCGCGATGTCTTGCAAGGGGCGCGCAGACCGAGGCCGCCATCGCACTGCTGACTGGGCCATTGGCCTCGGACGAGCTTGCGGGGGTCGAGGACGGCGATGGAAATCTGCTTGCCCTTAACGCGCAGCTTCGTGCGCTCGAACTGATGCGAGCCCCGTCGTACAATGGTTTCAACGATACGGTCGATCTTCTTGCGCGAAGGCTGTCTCAATATGATGCCCCAACGCCGACTGCGCGGCAGCGAGTCTATCTGATGCAGCGCCTGCTGCAATTGCGGCCCGGGCCGAACGTCTTCGACACCCTCGATGCCGAACTCTTGGCAGCGGAATACCTCGCGAGATCATTCACCCTGTCGGCCGACGTCTCCTTCAGCCCCACGTCCGTGTCCGGCATCTGGCAACTGACATCTCCTGAGAGGGACGCAGTGGGCTTGTTCCGCCAATCGAACATCTTCGCGAAAAGCATGGAGGTAGCGGGGCCGCCACGGCTGGCCGACGAAGTCGCCGTCAGGCTCTCAGCCGTTCCAGTTCATTATTGGCCTGATCGGCCGATTCCGGGCCCGGCTGAACAGGATGGCGCCGAGACATGGCCCGAGGACCTCGTGTTGGCGCGCGCACACGCAGGGAACGTCCTATCCGGGTGGAACTGGGTGGTGGTGTCAACGGGAGATGATCCGTTTGCCACGGCCGCACACCGCCAGGTGCTTGCGTACCTGTGGGCCGCCGGCCTGACAGTCGCCGCGCTGGCGATCCTTCTGCTGCTTGCCTCACACTTCGTCATGCGCCAACTTAGACTCGCGCATCTGAAAAACGACCTGATTGCAACCGTATCCCACGAGCTCAAGACGCCGCTCGCCTCGATGCGCGTCCTGGTGGACACCCTGATCGATGGGCATTCCGTCACTCAGGAACAGGTTCGTGATTACCTCGAACTTATCGCCGCGGAAAACACTCGGCTGAGCCGCCTTATCGATAATTTCCTTGCGTTCTCGCGGATGGAGCGAAATAAGCAGGCCTTCCAGTTCGACCCAGTTCGTGTGGATGACGTCATCCGTGCAGCAGTCGAAGCTGCCGGCGAACGGTTCCGCGCGAAAGAATGCCAGCTCGACGTAGAAGTAGCGCCTGATCTCCCGGTTATCATCGGAGATCGCGACGGATTGATCACCGTAGTGCTCAACCTGCTCGACAATGCTTACAAGTATTCGAACCATGACAAACGGATCAGGCTGCAAGCGTACGCGGACGAAGATAACGTCTGCATCGAAGTCGCGGACAACGGAATTGGGCTCTCGCGTCGAGCGGCGAAGAAGGTCTTCGACCGGTTCTATCAAGTTGACCAAAGCCTATCGCGCAGGACCGGTGGGTGCGGGCTCGGCCTGAGCATCGCCAAGTTCATCGTGACCGCGCACCGAGGGAGTATCGCCGCGCAAAGCGAATCGGGGAAAGGGAGCGCCTTCACGGTAAGGTTGCCCGCGAAAACCGCTTCTTCCGCAACAAGTCGAGAGGGCGCGCCCAATGTCCCGTGAACGCGTGCTCATCATCGAGGACGATGCCGCAATGTTGCGCGGCCTGAAGGACAACTTCGTAAGCGAAGGCTACGAAGTGACCACCGCCGCTGACGGCGAAACGGGTCTCGAAGCAGCACTCGACGGCAAGCCCGACCTTATCATCCTTGATATCATGTTGCCGAAGATCAACGGCTACGAGATCTGCCGGCTGCTTCGCGAAGAGCGCCTCGATATGCCAATCATCATGCTGACCGCGAAGGGCCAGGAATCCGACATCGTCATGGGACTCAATCTCGGCGCCGATGACTACGTAACCAAGCCGTTCGGCATAAGGGAACTGCTTGCCCGTGCTAATGCCTTCCTCCGCCGCGGCCGTGAGTCCGAAACGCAGGTGCGGCGCTTCGGCGATTGCGAGCTTGACCTTGCGGCGCACATCCTCCGGCGCAATGATGAGAAAGTGCCCCTCACCCCCAAAGAATTCGGAACGCTGGCCCTATTGCTGCGCCGGCCTGGCCGCGCGTACACGCGCGACGAGATCCTCCGTCAAGTGTGGGGATATTCCGTGTTTGTCAGCGGAAGGAGCGTGGACCGCTGCATCAACACCCTCAGAAACAAGATTGAACCCGACCCAACCTCGCCCCGCTTCATCAAGACTGTCCGCGAAATCGGTTATCGTTTCGAAACAGATTCCTGATCTTCCGTGTCCTCAGAAGACAAATCTTTCAAACCCCCGAGTGCCCACTCCCAGAGAGCGATCCGGTAAAGGTCTGATTGTGCCGGATGTAAGCCTCCGCGAGGCGGACGCCGGCCTCATGGCCGCGGAATCTGTGCATCTCATCGTGGAGCGTGTAGAAACCTTTCTCCGGATTCTGACTCTTGTGCGCGTAACAGGCTTCGCGTTTTTCCCCTCAACCTGGGTAATCTCCACGTAGTGCGTCGGCCAAAAATGCTGCGTCTGCTCTCCCGACTCCGTTTCGAAGTAATAGAGTTCGAAGCTCTTGCCTGAGTGCAGCCACGCGTCGTACACCAACAGCGAAATCGCCCGGTGGTCGCGGTGCGTGTCTATCGGCCAGTGTGTGACGACGAGGTCGGGTTTCTCTTCGTCCAACACGCGTTTCAACTCGTCATATCGCGCGCGGTTGACCTCCGTGGAGCCGTCGACTTGTCCTGCAAACACGGGACGCGAACCCAGGATCCGGCACGCTGCCTCAGCTTCCTCCGTTCGGATACGCGCCGCCTCTTCATGACTCTTGCCCGGAACCCCAGCTTCCCCGCGCGTGAGATACAGGCTCACCACCTCGTGCCCGGCTTTCGCATAAAGGACCATCAGGCCCCCGGATGCGCTTTCCGGGTCATCGGGATGAGCGCCGGCAACGACCACCTTGAGTTTCTTCGTCGCCCCCTGCGCATCAAATGCCAATGCACTTGCCACGGGCAATCCAACTGCAAGCGACGCCGCCCCCTTGAGTGCTTCTCTTCGCGTCATATCAGTCATCTCCGCGTCTCCTTGCCGCCACCCTGGCTTCCTGGTCAGGTATGCCGTGGGCCGACGAGTTGCTCCAGCTTGCTGAGCGCCTCCTGGACGTCTCCCCGAACAACGCCATCTTTTTCCCTGAGGTAACCAGGGATGTCCGTGTCAATCGCGATGATCCTGCCGTCCGGATGCGCTTTCCGGTACGCCGTGGCAAAACGCCCGAAACCGAACATCGATACACCTATGGCCACCACTGCATCGAACCTGCGCAAATCCTCGGGGTCAAGTTCCTCGTCCGTGCTTGCCATGAACCGCACCTTCGTTCCCGTGGCTTCGTGCAAGCCGTCGAAGTTGCCTGTCCACACCTCAAACCCAAGTCTATCCTGAAGACGCTTAAGGACCCAATGCGCTCTTGTCGGCGCGACCTGATGCATCCTCTCAACGCGTTCGGCCAACGACGCGGGATTGGTCAGCACGTCTCGAACGAAACCATCCACGGGCCGCGTATCATCGAAGCCGAGAGAGGAGGAAAGCCCATCTGCGTCTGGGAACCCGGATGCCGTCGAGATGCCCGCGCCTGTAAACACCAATACGCGCTTCGTCAGGAAGATCTCGCTCAAGTCCTCCGCACTCAGAATATGACAGACGATCACCTGCGGAGGTGGTTCCAGAGGCTGCGGCGCTGTCCTCCGTCGGGAATCCGCAATGGCTTGAAGAAACCGCAGCGGGTCGGGACCCTCCTCGTGTCGGCAACACCAGAACAGCGTCTTACCGCGCAAGTCAAAGAAGTCGCCGTGGACCTGCCCAATGGAAACCACCTCCGCAGTCGCCACGTCCAGCACGTCGTCCGAAGCGAACGCGTGTGCGGTGAACGCCTCCTTGTGCGGAATCAGGTCGTCTGGAAATTCCGACGAAATATACGCGACCCCTACGTACCACGGGCGATCCTCGTCCCGGCCGTAGAACTCCATCCGATACCAATAGGGCGGACCAGGGTTCTCGTGAAGAAAACCCGAGAACCGGGCATGCATTCAGTTCCTCCCGGCCTCGTATCGGCCATGCGACTCGTTCCCAAGTTGAACTTGCGAACGAGCCCGAACGTCACATCCTCATTCGCTTGAAGATGAACTCAGGAATGTGCTGAAAGATCAGCATCACAAAACGCCAGAACCACGGCACGTAGGCCACGTTCTTCCGCTTGCGTATGGCGTTGAAGATGTCTTGACCCGCCTTCTCCGGAGAGGCTACGAGGAAAAGCCCCGGTCGTCCAAACGTCATCTTGGTGTCCACGAATCCGGGCTTGATCGTCGTCACATGAACGCCCGAGTGATAAAGTCGATTGCGCAGGCCCTGGAGGTACACGGACAGACCTCCCTTCGTGGAACCGTAAATGTAGTTGCTCTGCCGCCCGCAGTCGCCCGCCACCGAAGAGACCGCCGCGATGAAACCACTTCGCCGCTGCTCGAAGTGTCCCGCGAACAGCTCAAGGATCGAGATTGCCGCCGTGTAGTTCACATCGGCCATCCGGCGCGCCACGGCAAAGTCGCTCTGAGCTTTGGCCTGGCTGTCCATGAACGCAAAGCAGAGAACGACACCCTCAAGCGAGTCTTCCGCAAGTTCGAAACACTTCCCAAGAAAACCGGGGTGGCTGTCGAAGTCCTCCGCCTCGAACTGCACAGCATGCGCTTCAACCCCGCATCTCACTCGAATATCCGCGGCCAGCATCTCGTTCTCTTCCACGTCTCGGGCGCCGAGGATGACGCCGTACCCTTGGCGCGCGAATACAACGGCCACGGCCCGCGCAATCGCGGAGGTCGATCCAAGTATTGCCACGGTCCGCGAACTAGCCATGATCAGCGCCTCCGTTAGGGCCGCCCACAATGCCGAGACGGCGCCCCATCGATGATGAGAAGACGTTATCGGGATCCAGCCGCGCCTTGATCGCACGGAACTCATCGAGCCGCGGATACATTGCCGCGAACGTCTCCGGCAAGGTCGTCGCGTCCTTGGCGCAGTAAAGCCGGCCCCCTTGCTCGAGCGCCTGCTTGTCCAGATCGCGCAACAGGGACACCAAGTCACGCCGCATCGGGATGTCGAACGTGATCGTGTATCCCGCGCTCGGATACGACAAAAGCCCGGGCCCGGCAGGACCAAGCTGCTTCAACACAGCGAGAAATGACGCGCACGATGACCGGCTGATCCGTTCGAGCAATTGCCTCAGTCCGCCGCTGTTCGACTTTGGAAACGTCACTTGGTACTGTCCAAACCCCCGTTTGCCGTACATGCGGTTCCAGTGTTGAATCGAGTCCAGCGGGCAGAAGTACGTATCGTAATCGAACACCTTGCCATGCGCGGTCGGATGCATTCGGTAGTAGCATTCGTTGAACGCGCGGATGCTCAAGGAATTGAGAGCGATGCCGGGAAAATCGAACGGGACAGTCTTCGGAAACGTCCGTTTGACCCTGTATGGCTCATTCCCGCGCACCGCGCTTCGCTCCGCGTGATTCGCGCGCATCAGCACGGAGCGACCCATCGATCGGCCCCGCGCAAGGCAATCCACCCACCCAACCGAATACTGATACCGCTCGTCCGAATCGGCCATCGCGGCAAGGGCATCGTCGATGTCATGCGCCCGAAAGTAGTCCACCGCCATATACGCGCTATCCACGCGCTGCAAACGAATGCGCGCGGTCAGGATGATCCCGGTCAAACCAATTCCGCCGGACGTCGCCCAGAAGACATCCGCGTTCTGCACAGGGGAACAAGCGATCACCTCTCCGCCGGCCGTCAGCAACTCAAAGCCGTCAACGAATCGGCTGAAGCTGCCATCGCGGTGATGGTTCTTTCCGTGGACGTCGTTCGCAATCGCGCCCCCCACGGTAACGAACTTTGTGCCGGGCAGCACCGACAAGAAGAAGCCGCGCGGCACGAACGCGTCAAGGATTTCCGCCAAACTTACGCCGGCCTCGCACTCAAGGATCCCCGCTTCAGCATCGAACGAGATCATCCGGTTCAGACGTGAGTTGTCGATGACGCCGGCCCCGCCGTTTACCGCCGCATCGCCGTAACTGCGGCCCAACCCGCGCGCAATGTAGTTCTGTTCGGTCCGCTCCGCAAGAATCGGCCCAATGAGCCGCCTCTTCTCGGGCCGGAACACATGACACCCTTCGACCGGGAAACGTCCCCAACCCGACAAGTGCTGCACGGCGAAAGGTCCCATCGTTCTCGGGTTTCCTCCTCAGCCAAACGACAACCCCAGGAACGCGCATCATCCTAGTTGCGGCCCAGGTCTTTGTCAAGGAAAGCGGCAGTTGAATTGGCTGGACGGAAGCGGCTAGCATTCGATTCAGAAGGGGAAATGCGATGGCAAAGACGAGGACCCTCTACGTTTGCCAGCAGTGTGGCGCCCAATCGCCTCGATGGGCCGGACGCTGCACCGAGTGCGGCGAATGGAACAGCATCGTCGAGGAGCAAGTCCCCGAAGAAGGCGCGCACGTTCGGCCCACCTTCGTTGAAGGCGCCTATCCCGTTCCGCTGGTTGCCTCGTCGGAAGGGTTGCCGGAGCGATTGTCCACGGGAGATGTTGAATGCGACCGCGTCTTGGGCGGAGGCATTGTGCCCGGCTCGCTCACGCTCGTGGGCGGAGACCCGGGCATCGGCAAGTCGACTCTTATGCTCCAGATTTCCAGACGGATTGGCCAATCTACGGGCAAAGTCTTGTACGTCTCCGGAGAGGAGTCCTTCGATCAGATGCGACTGCGCGCGCGTCGCCTGGGCGCGCTCGACGAGAACGTGCTCTTGCTCACGGAAACCGCAATCGATGTCATTCGAAAGTACATCACGAGCGACGACTACGCCCTCGTCGTCATCGACTCGATCCAATCCGTCTACTCCTCGGCCACGCCCTCGGCCCCGGGAAGCGCGGTGCAGGTCCGTGAATGCGCGAACGAATTCCTCCGGATCGCTAAGGGCCACGGCGTGCCGGTCTTCCTCGTCGGGCACGTCACAAAGGACGGCTCTATCGCAGGCCCAAGACTCCTCGAGCACTTGGTAGACACTACTCTCTACTTCGAGGGTGAAGGACGCCAGGCATTGCGCATCCTGCGCGCCGTTAAGAACCGGTTTGGCTCGACGAACGAAGTGGCCGTGTTCGAGATGACACAGGCGGGGCTCGTGGATGTGCCGAACCCGAGTGCCCTGTTTCTCGGCGAACGGCCCAAGGGTGTGAGCGGTTCCGTCGTCATACCAAGCATGGAAGGGACACGGCCCCTGCTCGTCGAGGTGCAGGCGCTTGTCTGCGCAACGCCCCTCGCCTCGCCGCGCCGCACTGTCACGGGGCTTAACCCGAACCGCGTTTCCCTGCTGCTGGCGGTCTTGGAGAAGCGAGCCGGCCTCCTTTTCTCTGATAAGGATGTTTTTGCGAACGTGGTGGGTGGCGTGCGCCTCGAGGAGCCTGCCGCGGACCTCGCGACGGCGTTGGCGCTTGCTTCGAGTTTGCGTGAAGTTCCTGTCGCCTCGAATCTTGTGGCGTTTGGCGAGATGGGCCTCGCCGGGGAGGTGCGCGCCGTGGACATGCCGCGGCAACGCGTTGCTGAGGCGTCGAAGTTCGGGTTCGCGAGGTGTATCATACCTAAGAGTTGTATTGCGGATGTGGACGACCATGACGTAGACATCCTACCCGTCAGCGGGATCACACAGGCAATCGAATTCGCATTGGAGGGATGACATGGCAACACGGAAGACCACCGAAGAAATCTACCGGCAAGCGCTGACCATGATCTCCCCCGGAACGCCCATTCGGGAATCGATCGCGGCTATCATTCAGGGGCGGACCGGGGCGCTCATTTGCATCGGAGACCCGAAACGCCTTTCGGAACTCTCCGAGGGCGGCGTCAGAGTCGACGCCCCTTGCACGCCGCAGCTTCTCTACGAACTGGCGAAAATGGACGGCGCAATCATCCTGACGAAGGACGGACGCCGCATCATGTTCGCTAACCGCTTCTTAAAACCGGACACGTCCATCCCATCCGACGAGACCGGCACCCGGCACCGCGTCGCCGAACGCATTGCGCGCCAAGCCAAATGCGTCGTTGTGGCCGTGTCCGAACGAAGGTCGGTAGTCACCCTTTACGTCCACAACACCAAGCACGTCATGGACAGCATCCCCACCTTGCTCAACAAGGCCGGCCAAGCTATCCAGACGCTCGAGAAATATATCTACGTGCTCAAGGAAACCATGCAGGAACTCAGCGTGAGAGAGTTTCAGGACATGGTTACCATCTTCGACGTATGCGGCGCCATCCAACGATACGAGATGGTCGTGCGGATCGCCGCCGAGCTCGAACCATACATCCTCGAACTTGGAACCGAAGGCCGCCTGATCTCCCTGCAGGTGAAGGAGCTCATGCTCCCCGCAGATGAAGCTTCCCTCATCATCAAGGACTACTTTCGCGACAGGCCCGGCGTCACCTTTGAACAACTCCGCGAGAAAATAAGCGAGATCTCTCAGCAGGACCTGCTCAATCTCGGCAGCATCAGCCAGGCCCTCGGATACGGACCCAATCTCCGTTCGGTCGATGCTTACCTCACGCCCCGCGGGTACCGATTGCTCACCACCACCCATCGGCTGCCGCCGCAGATCATCGAGAATCTCGTCGAGCGATTCGGCTCGCTGAAGCAGATCATACGCGCCCCGCGCGACGACCTCGATAGAGTTGAGGGCGTCGGTGAAGTGCTCGCCGAGCGCGTCCGCGTCAGCCTCGACTTGTTACGTAACCAATTGGCGCTTGACAGGAGATAGGATGCCCTCCATTCTCGATTGCCCCATCCTCATGCGGCAAGAGATCGCGCCCGGCCACTACCGCATTGCCCTCAAAGCGCCCGATATTGCGCGCACCGCACAGCCCGGCCAATTCGCCATGATCCAGGTCGCCGACGGCATCTATCCTTTTCTCCGCCGTCCAATGAGCTTCGAACGCATCCTCGGCGATAGCGTCGCGTTCCTTTTCAAAGTCGAAGGCGAAGGAACCGAACTCCTCGCGAGACATGCCGTGGGCCAGACGCTCTCTTTGCAGGGCCCGCTCGGAAGAGGATTCGCGCTTGACGACAGTTTCTCCAGGCACATCCTCGTTGCAGGCGGCATCGGTATCGCGCCGTTCCCCGCTTTGGCGGAAGGAATCATCCGCAAGTGCGGCAAGGCGCCGGAGGTCATCATCGGCGCAAGGAGCCGCGATCTGGTCATGTGCGAACAGGATTTTCGCCAAATGGGGTGCGCGGTGCATCTGACCACCGACGACGGATCGATGGGACACAAGGGATTCGCGCACGAAGCGCTCGAACGCCTCTCACCCGCGCCCGGCGCCCGCGTCTATGCTTGCGGTCCCATGCCCATGATGAAAGCCGTATCGAGGCTGGCGATGTCCCTCGGCGTCGATTGCCAGGTCTCTCTCGAGGCGCAGATGGCCTGCGGCGACGGAGTGTGCCTCGGCTGCGTCATCGAGTCCGTGCGAGAAAAAGAAGGCGAAAGGATGATGCGCGTCTGCACCGACGGACCCGTATTCGATGCCTCGGTCGTTGACTGGGGTGCGCATAATCTGGCATATGATCTGTGATACGATCTCCGTCTACGGCTCCTGGTATTGAATGCGCAGAACAATGAGGCTGAGACATCAGAAGCTACCGAGGCACGACTCCCCGCGCAACCAGCGAACAGGGAAGCGCGTGCCGAATTCCGCAATCAGAAGAATGACTCAGTGTATCGTCCGCTGGTTTCAACCAGAGCAGATCATCTTGTTCGGTTCCTATGCGCGCGGGGATGCGGACGTAGACAGTGACGTCGATTTCCTGGTTGTTATGCCCGTTCAGGACTCCAAAGCGGAGCAAGAGGTGCGGATAGGCGTGGCGCTGCACGATTTCCCCGTGGCAAAGGATATCGTGGTCAGCACACCGGAGGAATTCGCGTGGCGGAAGGACATTGTAGGTACAATCGAGTATCCCGCTGTTCGCGAGGGAAAGGTCTTGTATGTCCGCCGATAAAGCAGTCATCCGAGTGGTGCGGGAATGAGTAGTCAAAGCCGAGAACGAACAGATGGCCTTACCTTGTTTCGCCGGAATGATTGCTGATATAAATACTCACCGGGAGGAAAGACCGGGATGGTCTCGGTCGGCGGTGTCGCGTTGCTGCGATGACGGGAGGATGGACAATGTCTCAGGATCTGCAAGCCCAATTCGTGCAAGCCAAGGATGACGTCGTGAAGCTGTCGAAAGCGCCCGACAATGATGTCAAGCTTCAGCTTTACGCGCTCTTCAAACAGGCGACCGAGGGTGACTACACGAACGGCAAGAAGCCGGGATTGATGGATTTCGTCGGCAAGGTGAAGTACGAAGCCTGGAAGAAGCACGAGGGCACGTCCAAAGAAGCCGCAATGCAGAAGTACATCGACCTGGTGGGCGGCCTCAAAGCAGCCGACGCATAACGGACTCTCCTGTCCTGGCGTAGTTTCATCTTATCTGTCCACTCTGTCCGTTCGCTCCCTTTCGGCAGCGGAAGAGTGCGTGAAGGGGTAGGGTGCGTGCAGCCAAGCGGAACCCACCGCCCCGCGAAGAAATTCCGCACGCTCGAGGAGGTGGGTTCCGCTTCGCTGCACCTACCCTACTGCTGACTCATAAAAGAAACAGGGCCTTGTGGTGCGCGTGCACCACAAGGCCCTTAGTTATCTGGAGAGAATCTCCTAGCGCTTCGAGAACTGGAACCGTTTGCGTGCGCCTGGCCTACCGTATTTCTTGCGTTCGACTTCACGCGCGTCGCGAGTAAGAAGGCCGGCGTGTCTCAGCGGCGCCCGGTAACTCTCATCGATCTTTAGCAGCGCACGCGCAATACCCAGGCGAAGCGCCCCTGCTTGACCTGCCACTCCGCCGCCGTCGCAAGATGCCCGGACATCATACTTGCCGACGTTGCCCGTGGCCTCGAACGGCTGGTTTGCCATCATGACCAGGACTTCCCGGGCCAGGTACTCGTCCATGGGGCGGCCATTGACCACGACCTTGCCCGTGCCGGGCTTGATGCGGACTCTCGCGCGCGCCTCTTTGCGGCGTCCCGTCGCTACGACCTCGATTGACTCTGCCACAGATTCTGTTCTCCTGCCTGTTTACGCCTACACATCGTATGGTTGCGGGTTTTGGGCCTGTTGTTTATGCTCGCTCCCGGCATAGATCCGGACGTGCTTGGCTAGCTTCCGGCCGAGACGGTTGTGCGGCAGCATGCCCTGAATGGCGACCATCATGGCGCGGGTCGGGTGTTTCGCCAGCATCTGGCCGTAAGTCGTCTCCCTCAAGCTGCCGAAGTAACCCGAATGGCTGTAGTACTTCTTGTCGTCCGTCTTCTTGCCCGTGACCTTCGCCTTTGCGGCGTTAATGATGACAACTTGATCGCCACAGTCCATGTGCGGTGTGAATTGCGGCTTATGCTTGCCGCGCAACAGCTTTGCGGCCTCAACGGCAATGCGACCGAGAACCTTGCCTTCGGCGTCGATCAGGTGCCATTTCTTCTCAGTTTCCCCCACTTTGGGGACATACGTCTTCACTTCTCGCTTCCTCCGGATTCGGTTCGGTCGCAACGCGCACCACTATGCGGATACGCTCCATGCGGTTAAGAAGAATAGCACACAACGACACCGAATTCAAACGGGATGCGACATTAGTCAGTCGGCACAGACCACGTCGCTGGTACGCACGGGCCTGTTTGTCTCGCAGGACTTCCGTGCGGCGAGGGCGAGCAGCATGGCGGCGCGAGCATCTTCGCCGGTCACGGGCACGGGCGCGCCTTTCAGAACGGCATCGATGAACAAGCGCATCTCCGTCAGGAAACTCTCGACATAACGGTCCATGAAGAAGTTGAGGGGCAGGTCGCGTGCCACGCATTCCGCGCCGGAGACCACCGCCGAATTGGGATAGTTGTTGTCCACGCGAATCGAACCCTTCTTGCCCAGGACCTCGACGCGCTGATCGTAGCCATAGACCGCCTGGCGGCAGTTGTCAATGGAGGCAAACACGCCGTTGGCGAACTTCAACGTGATGAGGGCCGTGTCCACGTCGCCCGCCGCGCCGATTTCGGGATTCACGGTTACCCCCGCGAGCGCGTAAACCTCTTCCACCTCTGCGCCGACGAGGTAGCGTGCCATATCGAAGTCATGGATGGTCATGTCCATGAACATGCCGCCCGACACTTTGACGTATTCGATTGAGGGCGGCGCAGGATCGCGGCTGATGATATGGAGGATCTGGGGCTTGCCGATTTCGCCATTCTCGATAGCCTGGCGGATGCGACGGAAATTGGCGTCGAACCGGCGGTTGAAACCTATCTGGAGTTTGACGCCCGCCCGCCTTGCCGCCGCGATGGCCGCGTCCACGCGATCCAATCGGAGATCGATCGGCTTCTCGCAAAAGATCTGTTTGCCGGCCGCGGCCGATTCTTCGATAAGCTGAGCGTGTGTGTTCGTTGGTGAGCAAATCACAACCGCGTCCACGTCGTCACGCTTCAACAGTGCACCGTGATCGGCGGTGGCCTCGCGTACTCCGAGCCGGTCGGCGCACGCCTGCGCCGCCGCCTCATCGACATCGGCGATTGCTATCAGCCGGGCGGTTGGAATCCGGTAGGCCAGATGCTCGGCATGCAACCGGCCTATCCGTCCCACGCCTATCAAACCAACGTTCAGTCTCTCCACGACTTCTCGCCTCTCTTCCTCTAGTCTCTTGCCTCACAGGCCGATGGACCGCAGGTACTCCCTGTTCCGGCGGGCGCTTTCCTTCGGGGTGCCCATGCCCGGCAGCACGTCCTGCTCGACCACGATCCAGCCGTCGTACTTGCGTGCGTTGAGCCACTCGACCACCGCCGGAAAATCGACGCAGCCCTTGCCAAGTTCGCAAAAGACCCCTTGGCGCACCGCTTCGAAGTAGTCCCAGTTCTCAATACGCGCACGTTCGGCAACCTCGATCGAGCAGTCCTTGAAATGGACGTGCCAGATCCGGTCCATGAAACGTTCGAGCGCATCGAGGACCGAGTTGCCGCCTCCGGCCCCGTACGCGTAGTGCCCCGTATCCAGGACTAATCCGAGCAATCCCGGATCCGTGTGTTCGAGGAGACGGGCGATCTCTTCCGGCGTCTCGACGTAGCCCGCGCAATGGTGATGAAAGGCGGTGCGCAATCCTGTTTCGGAATACACGGCGCGGGCGATTTCCTCCGCGCCCTGGGCGAAAATGCGGCATTCCCGCGGACCTAGCCCCATGGCCGGTGTGATATGGCCCGCGCTCTTTGTGCGCAACGGGTCAATGCCGTTGTCGTCGGCCAACACGATGAACGGTTTGTTCCCGGAAGGGCTGACATCTCTGAGCAGGCGCGCCGTCTTGAGGGCGATGGCCAGACCTGCCGCGTGCGCCGGCAGACTCTTAAGCTCGACAGGCACAAACGCGCCCACCAGCGTGAGTCCGCGCGATTCGAGTTCGGATCGCAACGCCGCGGCATCCGTGGGCATGAATCCCCAATCGCCCAGCTCCGTGCCCGCGTATCCGGCCTCCGCCATTTCGTCGAGAACAAGGCGGTAACCCGCGCTCTCGCCCTCGAGACCGTCGAACTCCAGCGCGCCCCACGAGCAAGGCGCATTTCCCACACGAATTCCGGCCATTGACCATATCCCCGGGATGCACATCTTAAGTATACGCCACTTGTACTGAAGTGCAAGGTGCGAGGTGTAGTGGAATTTCAGCGGGCCAGTTATTACACTTGGCCGCAATGCACAAACCCACTCGAGAGCGTCGCCCTCCCATGCCCATGACCGGATGGCTCCGCGCACTCTTCGATGCCATCGCAATGGCCATCTACGTCCTGATCGTGTATTCCGCCTCGCTGACGATTGGGCCTCTGGGCCGCGACTATGCGATGCTTGCCAACCCAAATGAGAACGCATCCTTTCTTGTGGCTCGGCTAATCTCAGCGGAGGTCCATTTCTTCGCAAATTCTGCATGGGCCTACCACTGCGTCAATCTCGGTTTGCTTTACGCCTGTATGCTTCTGCTGTACCGGCTCACAAACCGGGTCGTCCGAGGTCCGTGGTGGTTCGGCACGCTGGCGGCGACTCTGTTCATGGCAAATCCCGTTCACAGCGAGGCCGTTTTGAACGTGTGTGGGCCGGTTGACCTTCTCCCGTGTCTTCTCGCCTTGGCCTCCCTGATGGTGTACGCGGAGAGTGCCTTTGCCCCGCGCCTTTGGAGTGTACTCCTCTCGCCGGTGTTGTTCGGTCTAGCGATCTTGGGCGGGGCGCAGATCGCGATCCTGTTGTTCGTTCTTATCCTCTTTGAACTGCTTGTGCGGCCCGGCCAAGGGAACCCCCTCTTGCGGCTGGCGCTCCCGGCGATGTTGAGTGTGACGAAATGGTGTTTCACGCCCGAAATCCTCTCTGCGGCACGCTGGGATCTGACGGGCATGTTCGCGCCGCTGTATTTCATCGTCTACCCGCTAGGTTTCCTGCCCGCCACAGCCCGGACTCTTGTTGCGTATCCCATCTTGGGATGGGTGGCAGCCGCGTCGGTGTTGATCATCCTTTTTCTCATCCACAGAAAAGCCCGGCGGCCCGTCATCCTGTTTGGCCTGTTCGGCGCGGCGGCGACAAGGCTGTGTCAGGGGGACGGGTTTGTCGATCCGGTGCATTTGATCGGAGGCGGCCAGTTGCTGCTCGCAAACGCGCTGTTCAACATCGCCTTCGTCGCCTTGTTTTACCGTATCATGGATCACCCGAAATGGCGGCGGGCCGTTGTTACCCTGACCACGCTCTTGTGCGTGGTCTTTTTCGTCCTCGAGTTGCGCTCAGTTCTGTCGTGGCGTCAGGCGAGCGTATTCACCCACAGATTCCAAAGCAGAGCGGCGGACGAACGCGAGAAAGAGCGCGTCGACGGTTCCATCTGCGTTTTCCCGGACTTCCAGTACTATTCGGGCGCGCCAATGTGCCTATCAGCATCGCTCGCCTATGCCACGCCGTTCAGCAAGGCAATCGGCGCAGTGCCGTTGCTCCGCCTTCACTATTCGCCGGACGTAAAGGTCCACGTAACCGAGTCCTCCGATGCCGAGGTCACCGTTGCTCTCCATGCGGTAGATCCATTGGATTTGCTCTGCTACCCTTACGGACTATCGACGCCTGGGGGACGGGAGAAAGAGGCCGGCATCTTGATCGAAACCGTCTCCATCTCGCCGGAAACTCTCACACTTAAGATTCGAGACCAAGCGAGTCTACCTCCGTGCCCAGTCCTTTCGACGGAAATCCTAGGCGCGCCCTGACGTGGCTCTTGCACGGCGATTGCATTAAGACAGACCTGCGTTTCAGGTCTTGGACATCCGGCTTTCGTCCGCGCATGTGTACAGCGTAAACGCGGATGTTGGGCCAGCCCGCAAAATCCCGGAACGTGTATTCGAGGCCGTTCTTAAGAAAGGAAGTCTCGACGCGTTCGGGACTGGAGTGCATCAACAGCACGACCCAAGCCGTGTCCCCGCGCGCGCAAGCCGCCAGGACCAGCGGACCAATAGCAGGCCACGCGTCGACCACGGTCATGTTCCGCAGCGGGATGCGCGAATTATAGGCCAGCGCCAGCGCGGCATGTCGTTCCCCTATCACGAGAAGGTCATTAGCGCCCAAGCGTCCGGACAGGTAATTCCCTGTGCCCCGCCAGTCCGGCCGCAGGGGACCCACGGCTACGGCCGACAACTGGTATAGCGATAGACATACGACACATGAGCAGATCAACCTTCTGACGCTGGACCGGGGAATATGGGTCAGTGCGGCCGCGGCGAGGATACAAAACGGCACAATGCAGTAAAGCAGGTAACGGCATTGAAAAGTGGTATGAAACCATATCGTCACAGCGGTAAGAACCGCGGGCGGAATGCATACACAAAGCAACAACAGCAGAAGGTACGTGCTGCTCTTTTCCTCCGTAGAGGAGCCTCGGTGTAAGAAGGTCCTCAGGCAATGCCACCCCACGACAACGAAAAGGGTGAGCGCCAGAAGCCAGTCGAACGAGACCCCGAGCGGGAGGTGTCGCGCCGGACTTTCATTCGAGAACCGGCCTCCTCCGAGGACTAGTGCGAGGACGGCGAGATCCTGAAGTCGGAAAGGCGTGAAGTAAGGCACGATTCTCATAGTGCTCGAGATGTCCGCCGTAGATAGCCAGGCGGCAAAGATCAGGCCCATCGCGGCATGCGCCGCAAACCAGGATAGGAGCAGGGCCTTTGCCCGCCGCTGCGCGAACAGGAGGTAGATCCCTTCCGGCAGAACGAACAGCCAGCCGAAGATATGGGTCCATATGAGTAGCGCATTGATGAGACAATGCCCCAGCCCGATGAGCGGCCTCGGCCGTTCGACGAAGTCTATCAAGGTGTATAACGACAACGTTGCCAGAAGCGGCATCGGCGCGTACATCCGGATTTCCTGAGAGAAGAAGATGAGCGGCATCGAGGCGGCGGCAAGGAACGTGGCAAGCAAGCCGGTACGCGCATCCGAGACTCGGAACGTGAGGAGATAGGTTGCCGGCAGGACGGATAATCCGAACACAAGGGAGAGTAGCCTCAAGCCCAACGGGGATGTTCCGAAGAGGCGCGCAACATGGTACTCGAGGAAAAAATAGGCGGGGCTGGGCGGCGTACCATTGTCCAGAAGCATCTGGCGCAGAAACGTCTGAAAGGTGTCCGCATCCAGGAATCGAATGCTGTGCAATTCCTCGATCCACACACTTTCGCTAAGTCCCCACCAAGTCCGTGCCCAAAGGCCCAACCCTAGAACCAATGCAAGAAGGTGCCAGTGCTTACCGGTTGTTCCTTGCGCGCTCACGCCAATCCCTCCCCGCAATAGTACGAATCTGCCCTCGAAGACTCAAGAAGGGATCGCTAAGCAGGGCAACGGCAAACACGCGTTTCACGTGGTCAGCGCGTGAGTATGTGACTTTCAATGCGATTGCCTTCGTTGATCTCGTTGCACCAACCCACGGGATTCTGGCATCGTGTAACGTGGTATGAATCTGTTGGCCCGCGTAGGAAGAGTGAAAGCGTTCGTTGTACACCCTTTAGGGTGGCGATCGCAGGCGGGATTCCAGGCTGAAGCCTGCACAACAAACAGTCGTGTCTTCGCTGGCGCGGCATGGAAATGAGGAAGGGCGCTCTGATGGATAGGAAAGGTATTGCGGCGTACATCGCGATCGTTATTATCGTGTCGTTTGCGATAGAAGCGCTGATTATCGGGATGGGTCTGACCCTTTGGCCGGCGTATCTCCTGCTGTTGGTTCCCGCCGCGGCGGCTCGGGCAGCCTCAAGGCTTTCGCCTTCGGTATCGTATTTCACGGGCGCGGCGTGGCGGGTTCCGATAAGGCCGGCGCTTCGAATGACCGTCGCGATCCCGATGGTCTTTGCCGTGGCTTACGCGATCTCGTCAGTGATCGGGTATGTGCGTTTTGACTGGGACTTCGGGGAACTGATGGGATTGTTGGCGCCTCTCGAGCAACTCAAGATTGACCCGCAATTAGCTTTGCTCATCCCGAAAATCGCTTTCATCATGGCGCTCTTACTATCGGTCATCCTCGGGCCTACGGCATATGCGCTTCTGATGCTGGGCAACGAATACGGATGGCGCGGATACCTGTTGCCGCGGCTGATGCCCCTCGGGCGTTGGCGCGCGTATATCATTACAGGCGTCTTGTGGGGCCTCTCGATCCTTCCGCTCGTGCTGGCGACGCCCGGCGGCCCGCCCGTGGTTGACACTGTGCGCCTGCTCGCGATGATGGTGGCGCTGAGCTTGCTGCTGGGAAAGGTGTGGAATCGCTCACGGAATCTCGGCCTTACCGCGGTCTGCTGCGGGTGCTGCATCTGCCAGGCAACGACCATATGGACATTCTCCGTCGTGAGCCCGACGACGCTGCTGCCGTGGGCTGCCGGGTTCGATAATACGGCCATTGCCGCGGTGCTAATCACGGCATTCGGCGCAACGCGCCTGTTCGGCAAGCTTGACGGCGCGGCGAGGGAAGCCCGAAACACGCCGTTGGACGGGAGGTCGATTGATGGGTGAGCAACGCAGCCTCACGCCGCAGCAAATCGAGACGATCGAGGCCGCATATAAAGAAGGGATCGAAGAAGTCGACCGGCAGGACGAAGAGCACGTCTTGGCGAAGGAGCCAAAGGCGCGGGAGAAGGCTGAGAAGCTGATTCGGCAAAAAGGGAACCTGATGCTGATGGGCCGCCAGGTCCTGCTGCTCTATGGCATGCTGCGCGACGGCTGGAGCAAATCATATCCGGTGTCCTCGAAAACCGCCGCGGCCATTACGGGCGCATTGCTCTATTTCTTGAATCCCTTCGACATCGTGCCCGACTTCATCCCCGTCATCGGGTACCTCGATGATGTCGTCGTCATGGGTGCGTGCCTCAGACTCATCCACGCCGACCTCCGCGCATACGCTCTGTGGAAGGGTCTGTCTCTGTCCGACTACGGCCTGTAAGTCCCGCGGCGACGCGTTCGTGCAATCCGGGAAACTCCCGTGTCGCGTATGCTATCATCGGCTTTCGTTTGACCCAGATCAGAGAGAAAAGGAGAGACACAATGGACAAGAGGGATATTGGGCTGATCGGCTTGGCCGTAATGGGCGAGAACCTTGTGCTCAACATGGAGAGCAAAGGGTTTACCGTTGCCGTCTTCAACCGGACCGTGTCGAAGGTGGACGATTTCGTGAACGGGCGCGGCGCCGGCAAGAACATCACGGGCTGCCACAGCATCGAGGAGCTCTGCGGGATTCTGAAAACGCCGCGCAAAATCATGCTCATGGTCAAGGCAGGACAGGCCGTCGACGATTTCATCGAGAAACTCATTCCTCACCTCGAGCCGGGCGACATTCTGATCGACGGCGGAAACAGCCACTTCCCGGATACGATCCGCCGAACAAAATACCTCGAGAGCAAGGGGTTCCGGTATATCGGCACGGGCGTTTCCGGCGGCGAGGAGGGCGCCCTCTTAGGCCCATCCATCATGCCCGGCGGATCGCCTTCCGCGTGGGAGCACGTGAAGCCAATCTTCCAGGCCATTGCCGCGAAGACCTCCGACGGCATGCCGTGTTGCGATTGGGTCGGCGAGGGCGGCGCGGGCCATTTCGTGAAAATGGTCCATAACGGGATCGAGTACGGCGACATGCAGATGATCTGCGAGACCTACCAGTTGATGAAGCAGGGTCTCGGCATGACGAACGACGAAATGCACCGTGCCTTTGCGGAATGGAACGAGGGCGAGTTGAACTCGTACCTCATCGAGATCACGCGGGACATCCTCGCCTATAAAGACGAAGAGGGCAACTACGTCGTCGACCTCATTCTCGACACGGCGGGACAAAAGGGCACGGGCAAGTGGGCGGTGATCGCGGCGCTGGATCAGGGCCAGCCTTTGACGCTCATCGGCGAGGCGGTATTCGCCCGGTGCCTGTCGGCTATCAAGGATGAACGTGTCGCTGCGTCGAAGGCATTGAAACAGAAGGTCAAGGTCTTCAAGGGCGACAAGGCGAAGCTCATCAATGATCTGCGCCAGGCGCTTTACGCGTCGAAGATCGCCAGCTACGCACAGGGTTATCAGTTGATGCGAGCCGCCGCGAGTGAGTATCAATGGAATCTCAACTACGGCGGAATCGCCCTGATGTGGCGAGGCGGATGCATCATCCGATCCGCCTTTCTCGGCGAGATCAAGAAGGCCTTCGACCGAGATCGAAACCTTGTCAACCTGCTGCTCGATCGTTTCTTCTCGAAGGCCGTGCGCAAGGCGGAACCCGCATGGCGGCGCGTCGTAACCGCTGCGGTCAAACTCGGTATTCCGGCTCCGGCGATTTGCTCTGCGCTGGCGTATTTCGACGCTTACCGCACTGAACGCCTTCCCGCGAATCTCCTTCAAGCCCAGCGCGATTATTTCGGCGCGCATACTTACGAGCGCGTGGACAAGCCGCGCGGAGAGTTCTTCCACACCAATTGGACCGGACACGGCGGAACCACGTCGGCCTCCACATACGTTGTCTGATTGCCTCCGGCACGGTTGAGAAGGATGCCTGACCCATGCCCAGGGTTTTCGTGACCAGACCAATTCCCGAGAGCGGCATCGCGCTTCTTGTTGAGGCTTTAGGCGAACAGGCGGTTGTCGTGTCGCCGCATGACAGGATGATCACGCGCGCCGAACTGTTGGCTGGAGTGCGTGGTGTCGATGCGCTCCTGCCGATCTTGACCGACAGCATCGATGCGGGCGTCATGGATGCCGCCGGCCCGCAGTTGACGATCATCGCCAACTATGCGGTCGGCTACAACAACATCGACGTCGGGGAAGCGACGAAACGCGGGATTGCCGTCACGAATACGCCCGGGGTCCTGACGGAGACCACTGCGGACTTGACGTGGGCCCTGTTGATGGCCGCGGCGAGGCGGATCAGCGAGTCCGAGCGCTATTTGCGGGCACGGCGCTGGGATTCCTGGGGTCCGCAACTGCTACTCGGCGTCGACGTATACGACAAGACGCTCGGCATCTTTGGCATGGGGCGCATCGGCCAAGCCGTGGCGCGCAGGGCCGCAGGCTTCGGCATGCGCATCATTTACACGGACGCGCAACGGCTCGCGCCGGAGACGGAGCGTGTGTTGAGCGCGGTGTTTGTGGACAAGGCGACGCTTCTCGCGGAGTCGGACTTCATCTCCATCCATTGTCCCTTGCTTCCTGAAACCAGGCATGCGTTCGCTGCCGCTGAATTCAGGGCGATGAAGAAAACGGCTGTCCTCATCAACACCTCGCGCGGCCCCGTCGTGGATGAGGCAGCACTGGCTGCCGCGCTCAAGACCAACGAGATCTTCGCCGCCGGGCTGGATGTGTACGAGAACGAGCCCGAGGTCAACGCCGCACTGTTGACCTGCGAAACCGCCGTCCTTATCCCGCATCTCGGCAGCGCCACACGGGCCACGCGCGCGAGAATGGCCGAGATGGCCGCAGCCAATATCCTTGCTTGGTTCCGAGGCGAAAGCCCTCCCAATTGTATAAACCCCGAAGTGCTCAAGGCGCGGACTGAAAAAAGGGTTTAGGGTTTGGGGTTTGGGCGTCCGACAGGTCAGACACGTCAGACAACGTCAATCCCTGCACGTTGGACCCGGTCGTGTGATGTTCCGGCTTCTCGAATGTAAATGTAATCGGGAGATTGGCAGAGCAGGAAAGAGCCATTAGGAGGAGGAACGAATATGTTGAGGTCCAGAATCAATAAAACCTTGACCTGTGGGGCTGTTGTCATGATTGCGGCCGCACTCACTGGATGTCCGGTGTTCGAGTGGCACACTTACAGCGACTCGCCGCACACGCTGACAAACGCCATGGAACGGGGAGAGACCCTTACAGTCCGAGGCAAAGTCGGCGACGTTTCGGTGAACGGGTGGGATGAGGATATCGTGTCGGTAACCTACACGAAGCATGTCAGCATCACGAACCAGTATCCGTGGTATTGGTTCGATCCAACCCCGTTCTTCTCCGACATCGGCGTATCGCTTGAGGTCTCGGGGAATACGCCCGGTCTGACTCTTGCCGTAACGATGCCTACCGCGGACTACGCCGTGTCGCGCTCGGTGGATCTGGATATCAAGGCGCCGTCCAACGTCGTTCTGGATATCTCTAATAACGTGGGAGACGTCGCCGTGGCAGGCGTGTACGGCGTGATCGACGTCCGAAACACTGTTGGCGGCGTCGAGGTCGCATACCCCATTCTTCCGGGAGAGGAAGATGCCATTCAATGCAACACGGGCGTCGGAGATATCGGCGTTCTCCTGCCGGAGGACAGTTCGTTCGTGTGCGACGCAGAGACAAGTATCGGGTTCATCCACGTGTTTGATTTCTGGCCGGATTTGCGGCCTCAGAGGTGGAACATGGTGGGTGCGCGGTGTTCCGGCACAGTAGGCGGGGGCGGTGCGGCCGTTACGCTACAAGCCGGCACGGGCGATATATCGATTCAGGTCGACTACTGATCCAGGCTAGCGCGCGACGGGTTCGTCAAGGGCCGCTGGAGATTGACACTTGAGGCAATCCTGATGACTCTTGGGAGGAATTCTCAAGAAGCATCGGGGTTGTCTCTTCATTTTGGCTTGCCGCCAAACTCGTCTATGTTTCAAATGCCTCCCAAGAACTGGATCACGTCGGTCACACCTGTGCTATCCTAAGACCGCATATGAAAGGCTGTTGCTTCGCAGATCTCGTGGGGCGGACTGTTAGTCTGCCGGGAACCTAGAACGGCAGATTGTTAGTCTGCCGGCAGGCGCCAGGGGAACCTAAAATGGCACGAATCGGGTTTGGGATCATCGGATGCGGCAACATCGGGCCGGTCCATGCCGACGCGATCTCTCAGGTGAGCGACGCGCGGTTGGTCGCGGTCTCAGACGTGGTGGAACAGAACGCACAGAGGCTCGCGCGGAAGTACTCGGCGTCGGCGTATACCGATTACCGGATGCTCCTTGATCGGAAAGATGTCGATGCGGTCTGCCTGTGTGTGCCGAGCGGGATGCGTGCCGAGATCGGGACCGCTTGCGCAAATGCCGGCAAGCACATTCTCGCGGAGAAACCCATCGAGGTTTCGACGAAGCGAATTGACCGCCTGATCGACGCTGCGTCAAAGGCGAAGGTGAAACTGGGTTGTGTTTTCCAGAGCCGCTTCGCCGAAGGCTCGCAGCTGATCCGGAAGGCCATCGAGCAGGGCCGCTTTGGCCGGTTGGTCCTGGGCGATGCCTACATCAAATGGTACCGTTCTCAGGAGTATTACAGCAGCGGCGCCTGGCGCGGCACGCGGAAATTCGACGGCGGCGGCGCCCTTATAAATCAGGGCATTCATCAGATCGATCTGCTCCTTTGGTTCATGGGGCCTGCCAAGTGGGTGCGAGCGGAGACGCGTCTTCGCGCGCATGAGGGTCTCGAGGTCGAGGACCTCGCATGTGCGCGGATCGAGTTCGCGAACGGCGCCCTCGGGGCGATCGAGGCCAGCACGGCGATTTGGCCCGGGCATCCTGCCCGAGTCGAAGTGCACGGCGCTGAAGGCAGTGCGGTGCTCCAGGATGGCGAACTGTGTTTCTGGCAATTCAAGCGGGAAAGGAAACTAGACCAGCGGATCCGGGCGTCATTCAAGACCGAGTCGGACCTGGGGTCGGGCGCCAGCGACCCGTTGAGTCATCTCAAGAGCGAAGGACACCGCCGTCAGATAGCCGATTTCGTCAAGGCCATCCGGGAAGATCGTCCGCCCTTCGTTGACGGGGTCGAGGGCCGCCGCTCCGTGCAGCTCATCGAGGCGATCTACACCTCAGCGCGTTCGGGCAAGACAGTGCGGCTTTGAGATTTGCGGACGTTGCGGGCTTTAGGATATGCTTCGGTTCTTGGATACGCGGTCGCCGACTCAAGGTCGAGTCGGCGGTTTGTCGTGTCATTTGCGGGGAGGCTTCGAAGAAAACCCCCTCGATTCGAGGAGATGAAGAATGAATAAAAGTGCGCTTGGCGTATTGCTTCTAGCGCTGGCGATAGCCGTTACATTGGGTTGTGGGCAAAGCCCGGCGCCGAAGCCCTCAAAGCCCGCGGACAAGACGGCCCAGATTCCCATCACGCCGGTCACGGTTGTGGACGGGAAAACGGGAGCGCAACCGGCGCCTGCAGGAAATGACGCGGCTGCTCCTGGAAACGCGGAGTCGGCGCCGCAGCCAAAGCCGGAACCCCTTCCCGAGGTGGTCGCAACGGTGGGCGATGACAAGATCACGGCCAAGGAATTCGAACGCGCCCTGGGATACACGCAGAAAAGAGCCATGGGCATGGCGCCTGCGCCCACCATCGAGCAGAAACGCATGCTGCTCAAGAACATGATCCAGCAGAAAGCCATGCTGGCTGACGCGAAGAGCCAGGGGATTGTCGTCACGGATGAGGACGTCCAGAAAGAACTCGTAAGCGCCTCCAGCAGGACTTCCCCAGAGGAGTTTCAAAAACGCCTTGACGAGCAGGGCATCAAGCAGGAGGAGTTGCCGGACCTGGTCCGCGATAGCCTAATAATACGAAAATACGTCGAGGGAAAAGCCCTCGTGACGGATGAGGACTTGAAGACCGAGTTTGACAAGATGAAGGGCGTCGGCGGAACCGAAAGGAAGGAGCAGACAACCGACGTGGCCCACATCCTTGTGAGAGTGCCCGAAGGGGCCGACGATGCCGCATGGAACAAGGCCAAAGAGAAGGTCGACGCCGCGCGCGCGCGTGTTGCGGCCGGCGAGAAATTTGCTGATGTCGCGAAAGAGGTTTCAGATGACCCCGGCTCGAAACAACAGGGTGGGCTAATCAAGGAAGTGCCCAGGAATAAGATTCCTGAGTTTGAGGAGAAGATGCTCTCCACCCCAGTCGGCCAAGTGAGCGAAGCGTTCAAGTCGAAGTTCGGCTGGCACATTCTGACGGTTGTCGCGAAGCACGAGCCGGGCGAGATGACGTTCGACGACATCAAGGACAACCTCAAGACTCGCTTGACGGCCCAGAAGCGCTCGCAGGTTGCCCGGCAACTGATGCAGGAAGCGGAGCAGGGCGCGAAAGTCGAGATCCTGTATCCTCCTTTGGCTGAGGCGCCAAAACCAGCAGCGGCTGCCGGTCCCGCAAGCGCCGAACCGGCGCCACCCGCGCCTGAAGCGAAATCAACGCCGGAGAGTGCCGCGCCGCCTGAACCAAAGCCGGCCAACGAGGCCGCAACGCCGTCTGAAACCAAACCAGCGTCCGAGAAGGAAGAGAAGAAGTAGATCGCAATGGGGTCCAGCGTTTAGGGTCCACCGAAAGCGCGTGCGCTCACCCTAAACCCCAAACCCTAAACCCTATACCCTGGACATGAATCTGCCTAAGCCTATCGATGTGACGATTGTGGGCGGGGGGATGATCACGGACGATCTCATCCTTCCATCCATCTATCATCTGCAGCGGACAGGCGTGGTCAACAGCATCGCCGTGTGCGCGCTGAATGCCGCCCCATTGAAGTTCCTCAAGGAGAGCCGCGATCTCCAGGCCGCGTTTCCGGGACAGGACTTCGCCGCATACCCGGATTTGGATTCTCCGCCGAACGCCGATTTCCCTGAGTTGTACAAGGAAGTGCTTGCGGGGATGAAACCCTATCAGGCGGTGGTCGTGGCCATGCCGGACCCGCTTCACTATCCCGTAATCATGGAGGCGTTCAAGAGCAACCAGCACGTCCTGTGCGTCAAACCGCTCGTGTTGAAATACTCACAGGCCGTCGAGGTCGAGAAGCTCGGTAAGGACAAGGGCCTGTTTTGCGGCGTCGAGTACCACAAGCGATTCGACACGCGCGCGCTGATGGCGAAACGGCATTATGAGCTTGGCCATTTCGGCACGTTCATCATGGGCGAGGCGAAAATGATCGAGCCCTATTACTATCGCCACTCGAACTTCCAAAATTGGTTTACGTGCGACAAGACCGATCCGTTCGTTTACGTGGGCTGCCACTATGTCGACCTGGTCTGTTTTATCACGGGCCTGAAGCCGGCGGCCGTTTCCGTGACCGGGGTAAAGGGGCGTTTCCCGAACGGCAACGAAGGTTTCCTATGGGCCAACGGAAGAGTGATCTTCCAGAATGGAGCTATCCTTTCCGTGACAGACGGGCTCGGCTATCCGGATGACGGCGCGGGCAGTAACGAACAATGCCTCAGCATGTTCTTTGAGGGTGAAGGCAAGACGGGCGCGCTTAAGCACGATGACCAGTTCCGGGGCGTCTGCCACTCATACCAGAGCGGCATCGGCTGCGCGGGTTCCGTGTTCAACTTCGTCAGCCCCGATTTCTATCAGTTAGTTCCGTGGGAAGGCCCGGGCTTCAAGCCTGTAGGTTACGGCTTTGCGTCTGTGGCGGCCTCGATTACCACAATTCAACGCATCGGCGCCGAAACGGAACGCATGAGCCAGGCCGAAGCGCTGGCGCGGCGGCGCGCCCTCATCGAAGAAGTGGACAATAGAGGGCTGATCGCGACGCCCGCGAACTCGTCCATCAATGAGCTCGTGACCGAGGCCGCGCGCATGTCGATCCTTCGCGGCGGCGATTTCGTGGATATCGTTTACGGAACAAACCCGCACGTGGCCCCGCGTCATCCCTGAACGGTCCAAACCATCCTTCCTCTTCGTGCTCATGCTACTCCAAGAATGCAAGTGTTTGTTGTACCGGCTTTAGCCGGGGATCTCGCTGCCGATCCCCCTAAAGGGGGTACAACGAACATTCGCATTTTCGGAACAGCACCGGCACGATTGGGGGCATGTGTTAAGCAGCGGGAGCGATGATCACGCTCTGGTTCATCTCAGGCGCCGTGGCGGGCCAACGGACCGCTTGGCCCTTTTCCTGGATAATCTCGATGTAGTACTCGATGTCCTTCGTCGGCTTCTCGATCGTGGCCGTGTAGACGCCGCGAGTGACGTGCTCCAGAGGCACTGCGGCAAACTGTCCCTCACCCATCGTACGCCATAGGAGCTTCCCGCTGGGAGGGGTTTCTTTTGCAAGCACCACCACCTTCACTGTCAGCGATTCCCCGGCATCCAGACAGTCTCGCACGGTCGGTACGAAAACGCGGGCAGAACCGGCATACTCACGCGGCAACACGGCATCGGGCGGAAGCGGTTCGCCAAGCGCGGCGGCCAGCTCCTGTCCGGGCTTTTCGATCATCCCCGGGAGCGTATGTTGCTCGAGGTTCGTCACGCTGCCCATTTCGCCGGAGGTATTCACCGTGTTCAGCAAGTGCTGATACGCCTCCGAGACCGCGGCCACCAATTCCTTCCGGGCAGGAAGCGCGATGTCCCTTGCGGCCTGCTTCTTCTTTTCCGGTGTGTCGGCGGCCTTGACCTGTTCCATGGTCTTGTCGAACTGCCACCAGACGCAGCAGGCGCGCGCCATCGCTTTCATGTATGCGAAGTTCGACAGCCAGTAGTCGAAGCGCTCGAGGCTGCCTTTGCCGGTGACGTTCGGACGCAGGGCGGCCAACTCATCCACGAATCCATACTCCTTCCGCACGGTCTCCCACGGGCGCTTCTCGGGCTGATAACCGCCGGGCCCGCCGATCCAGTTCGAGGTCCGCGGCAGATGGCAGTCGATCTTCTCAAAGATCGCCGCGGACGCTTCGGCTACTTGAGGGCCGAATTGAACTGAAGCCCAGTCGCGATAGAAATCACCGACGGGCTGGAATTCCGACAGAGAAGGCATGTCTTCCGCATAGTCCTTGTACGCGGGTCCGCCGCAGTTGATCTTCCTTGAAACGTCTTGGCCCTCGACATCGATGGCGGCGACGCAGGGAAACTCGACTTCCTTTACGAAGTCGATGTCCAACATCCCGTCCGTCACGTTGATGTCGTTGAAGGTCATGTCGTAAGCATGATTAGCGCCCACACGTGCGAACACGTCCAGATGCTCGACGACGGGCTTGCCCTCGAGCTTCACGCCGAAGACGCGTTTGCTCTTTTCCTTGTAGTACGGCTCGCAAAACTCAAGCGTCACACGGAACGCGCCGTTGGGGACTGGAATTCTGTAAGCGGACATATCATAGCGCACGGTCTGGTATAGGGTGTCGTCTTCCGTTTCGGCGAAATCGGTGTTTGAGAAGTCCGCAACCTGACCTCCGATAACGCCGCCCGCGTTCGTTTTCGGTTTGGCCCACGCGCGCTGGTCCCATGCGGCCTGCGCCAGCGCCGACATGTTCGGTCCCAGAATGCGCGTCCTCCAATGGATTCCCATTAGGCCCGTGCAACCCAAGGAGAGCGCGTCAGCGGCATCGCGGCGCATCCGGCCCGCCCAGAGTTGCGTTGAATTGAGAGCGGGATCATCCTCGAGCCACGGGATCGCCCATTTCGGCCTCCCCGACACGTCCGCGAAGCCACCATCGACGGGGTCCATGCCCACTTGCCGGCTGATGCAGCTCAGGGGCATTTCCTTCGGCAGGACTTTATCGAACAGGGCGCGATCGTTTTGTGGGCCGAGAACCCATCCACAGGTTGCGAGTTGGAAGGGTGCGCCGACGCTCTTCGCCGCCCTCAGCGCCGTCTTGATATCTTCGATGGTTGCGTCGACGGCCTCTTGCTTGACGTTTTCCCAGGTCCAGTTTTCAGGCGTCCAGAACCAGTAGTAGTCGATGGGATAGGCCCGCACGATTCGCGTGAAGATCCCCTCGTATATCTTTTCGATGTCCGGCGCGCTCCCAACACGTTCGCGTACACGCTTTGGGACCACGAGAGGCGTCTCCGTTCCGACGCAGGTCTTGATCCCAAGGCGGTGGGCGAGCGAAAACCCATCGCGCAACATTGTCCCGGCTCGGTCGAATACCTGGTTGCAGTCTTCTGGTGATTGCGGCATCGGGCCGAGGCCGCGCATGATCTCTGAGCCGTAGTCGTCCCGGTCGTACATTGCCCCGGCGCCGAGGCAGTAATCGCCCGTTGCCTTGGCCGCGTAGCCCCACGCTACGTTCAGCAGCGTGTTGTAGTAGATGGCCGGATAGGCGAACCGGACGGTCCCGTCGGCATTGATGTCCTCTGGAAGCCCGATCCACACGGTCGGTTCAGCCGCCGGACGTTCTTCGGGATACGTGTGGAGCCCTATGAAATTCATCCCAAGCTTCGGCAACTGACGAATGATCGCCTTGTAGTCATCGGGGTTCCACCAATCCGGACCTTCCGCGAAATCGTGAAACGGCTGGATTCCTCGCAACGCGAACAGGGGTTTCCGCCGTTCATCGAGCTTGGGCATTCCAAACTCGGTGCGGTCATCAGGCACTACATCGCCATGCAGGTAGAACCGTATGCCCAGGAGTTCAGCGAACCGGTATGCCGCATACAATGTCGCAACGTCGCTCCCGCCCAGCACGAGCGTTACCGACCGGCCTGCCTCCGATAACGTCTTGAGACAGGTTTCCTCCGGGTCCATCGCGCCAACAGCCCACTTAGAAACATCGGGACGGCCGCTTGATGCAACGATAATGGCATCGCCCGATTCCGGTAGGGCCTCTACGATTGGCAGCAAGCCGCCGCTCCTTAGATACACGTACCGCCGGATTTCCTTTGCGGCCAGCCGCTCAAGGTGAGACGCTTCCGCCGGACACACGATCACGGCCGCAGAGTCTTCTCCCGCCGAGGCGCCGGCAATAGGAAGAACCACGCATGCCGCAAGAGCAAGAACGGAAAACAATCTTGAGATCATCTGTGTTCTCCTGCTTTTCCTGTTGTAACTGGAGAACTGCCGATCTCATCGTAGGTCCGATTTCCTAATCGGACATTCGGCCAATTCAGACCTCAGACGTTTCAAATGTCCGATTAGGAAATCGGACCTACGATGAGTCCCACAAGTTAG
>Ga0315274_10001590_pt1 | contig 34759 bp, 35 predicted proteins | sample YL17G02_20_MG_FD_203700 | JGI IMG/M metagenome (GOLD analysis project Ga0315274, IMG submission 203700) | Sediment microbial communities from Yellowstone Lake, YNP, Wyoming, USA - YL17G02_20 | ecosystem: Environmental > Aquatic > Freshwater > Lake > Sediment | place: USA: Wyoming | collected...
CGGCATAAGCAGGCATGGCAGCTGTGCTGGAGAGCATGACTTTGGGGATCCCAAAGGGGAGGGACTTCATAATCGTTGTGGCGATCGCGGTATTGCTTGCTCCTCCAAATGAGATGATTCCGTCGAGCTCTCCTTTTTCAAGAAGGGTTTTTACTTTTTTGATGGCGCCTTCAATCATGATGGAGGAGACCTTGCCTGTATCTTTCATTCTCCTCACTTCTTCAATATTCCATCCTGCGGCTTTGGCTACCTCTTTCGCAGAGATATCAGGAGGAAAGGAGGGTTCACCCCCGGTGTTCGTGTCCAGAAGAATAACACGATAGCCTCTTTCTTGAATCAGCCCTTTTAAAAAAGCTGCCTCCGACCCTTTCGTGTCTAACGTTGAAACAAGAACAATCGTTTTTTGTTTCAATTTCATTCCCTCCATTAGGTTCTTACATTTTAATATAAAAATTTCCTTCTAACATTCAGAAATAATTTCCCCCAAAAATCTCCCCTCCCCTGGCGCCTGCCTGCGCGAAGCCGCTTCGGCGAAGGCAGGGGAGGGGATTCACCCTGTTAAATACGCAGTTTTTTCTCGCAGAGTTACATAAAAAGGCCTATCTAACAGGGTAAAGGGGAGGGGAATGGTTCAACAAGCTCACCATGAACGCATCCTGAGCATGTCGAAGGACCACCCCTCTCCGAGCCAGAGGCTCTCCCTCCGGGGCAGAAGCCCCTCTCTCCGAGCTGGAGGACTCTCCGAGCCGGAAGCTGGGGCGGCGCCTGAGCCGGCGGCCACCCGTACCCTCCCCCATCGAAGGGGGAGGGTGAAGTGGGGGAAATTTGTTTTCAGTTATGGTACGATAATTTATAAATGCGATCAAGATAAAAAACCAGTTTGTGGTCATAAAGGAATGAAGAAGATATTTCTTGATAAGAGGGTTTGGAGGAACTCTCGAGATAACTGGATCAGTTTTGAGAGCGATCCGAAACTGAGAGTCACGAAGGGAAATATTTACGGCCGATGTGTCCCCTGCATCACCAACCTCTACCAACAATTGCAAGCAGGGAAAGAAGAGATTGAATTGAAGGAGGCGTATCAATGCTGGAAAGTGGTGGCTGCCCTTAAGGATGGAGAAGAGTGCCTGGAGGTTTTAAGAGAATACGAAGAAAATTTTCTTGGGGATCACTATGTGAAAGGGAAATTCGGTTCAAGCCAAACCTCAAAATCTTCTAAGGTTCTTATGTTTCACACGGAAGATGAAGGAGAAAGGTGGAGAGGATTCGCCCATTCCGTTTGCATTGAATGAGAAAATGATTAGGCCGGTCCAGAAAGCGTCCCTGAAGAATTTTATGAAATAAGCGTAGACGATCCATCTGAATTTAATCCTTCTCTATGAACCGAACTTCAGCTCGGACCAAATGGTTCGAATCCGATAGCAAAGATCGATGGAGGGGGGACATTTACATCTTCTTTTCTATATAAGATTTTGGATTTTGGTAAATAATATCCTTGACTTTGATAAAACATACCATTAATACTATTCGTTAATTATTTCAATTGGTTTTGCAAACCCTCTTTCAAGAATTCTTTCAGAGGGGAGACGATGTGATGCATAAAAAAAGGATCTGGATCATCCCCCTGCTCTGTTCAATCGGTCTCCTACTGGTCGGAATCACCACTGAATTATATTTGGGGGACGAGATTGTTCATTACCGATTTGCAAAGGACATATTTAGTGCTGGAAAGAGGGTGACTTTCGATTCCCTTTACGGAAAGGAATTCAGCAGACAAATGCATTATATGTTCCCTCCACTTTGGCATCTCCTCTTAGCCTTTCTGTGGAAAATCGTGGGAGGAATTTCTTTCATCGTCGCCCAGATCTATCATATCCTCTACTACTCTCTCTTGCTCATCTCCACATATCTGCTTGGAAAAAAAATTTATGGGGAAGAAGAAGGCCGGTATTCGATGATAATAGTCGGGACGATCCCGATGATTACCAGTTTTGGAATATTGTTTTACGTGGATGTGCCCCTGGCGGCATTGACCACATTGACCTTCCTCCTAATTTTGAAAAAAAGATTTATCCCTGCAGGATTTGGATTTGGGCTCATGTACTTTACCAAATTGAACGGTTTGGTCTTTGGAATCCCCTTCTTCTTGACCATACTCTTTCAGAATTATAGAGACAAATGGTTGATGAAAATCATAGGTTTTTCTCTGGCCGCTTTAACCATTATCCTTCCCGACATATATTGGAGGGGAAAAAATGTTCTTGAAGGAGCCTGGTTAGGAAGTAACCAAAAGATAGTCAACGTGTTCGTCTCAGAAGTCTCTAAGAATATTAAGGGATGGACCAATCCGATCATTCAAGAAAGAATCCTTACTCAAAAAAACCCAAAATATGGCCACAATTCGACCTTTTTAAACTTGAAAGATCATATAAAATATTTCGGAGTCTCTCTCCTCCTGTTTTTAATCATCTATCTCATAAAGAGGAAATTCCTAAAAAGGGATTTCCTGCTCTGGGTGCCTATCCTTTTTTACTTTTTATTTTTCATATTCTTCTTCAACATCGATGGAGACATCCGATACCTGTTACCCATCTCTCCCTTCCTCAGCGTCATCGCCTCCAGACCGATCTCTTCGTGGGACAAAAAAACCTTTAAAATTTTAATATTGATCATCTGCTTCGCTCAATTTCTGAGTACCCTCGTCTATGTTTATTCCCACCGGAGGATTCCACCAGAGATCAAAGAGGCTATTCATTACATCAAGAAAAATACGCCTGAAGAGGCGATCATCATCTATGTGGAATACAATTTGACGGAATACACCGATCGAAGAATTTTCTGGCAGGACCTGAGGAAACTCTTCTGGGAAGAGGAAGAGGGGATTAAAAGTTTCTTAAAAAAACGCGGGATTCATTATCTTTTGGTCAAGAAGGAAAAGATCTATGATGATCGTGACTTCCGCCATCTGAAGGGATATCCCCTCTCTTTCATCAATCGGTTGCCGACATTTGTTTTTTTTGAGTTACTATTAGATAATAAGACAGTCAGCTTATGGAAACTTCGAATGGAGGGAGGCCCTCACTGATTAGGGATGGGATGGCACAGCCTGATATTTCAGTGATTATTCCGGTACGAGATGGGGGTTCAAAATTTCGCAGGTGTCTCTCGACCCTCGCTGCAGTCCTTCCCTCTTCTGCTGAAATGATTGTGGTGGCAGATGGAGATAAAGACGACTCCTGGCGTGTGGGTGAAGAATTCGGGGCGAAGGTTTTGAGGATTCCTCAACCGCAAGGTCCTGCCCGAGCCCGAAATTTAGGAGCCCAAGCAGCCCAAGGGGACATCCTCTTATTTGTTGATGCAGATGTAGCGATTCCCCCTGACGCCTTCCGCCAGATTGAGGCTGCTTTTAGTAAGGATTCCCAATTGGCTGCTTTTTTTGGATCCTACGACGATGAACCAGCAGAGACCAATTTTCTGTCTCAGTATAAGAACCTCTCCCATCATTATGTTCATCAGAGGTCACGGGAAGAGGCCTCCACCTTTTGGGCCGGTTGTGGAGCCATTCGCCGTCAGATTTTCATGGAATTAGGCGGTTTCAATGAATCTTATCGAAAACCCTGTATCGAAGATATCGAACTGGGCTACCGACTGAAAAAGGCCGGATACCACATTCGGCTCTCCAAAAGTTTGCAGGTCAAACATCTAAAGCGGTGGGGAATCATTTCCTTGACGAAATCCGACTTCTTTGATCGTGCCCTCCCATGGACAGAGCTGATCCTACGGGACCGCCAATTCGTCAACGACCTGAACCTCCGATTTTCAAGTCGCCTTAGTGTCATGCTGACCTATGGTTCTCTGCTCGCTTTGATCGGATGCTTATGGTGGCCCGGACTCTTTGCCGTCGCCTGCGTATTGATCCTGTCCCTCCTGATCATCAATATACCGGTGTACCGTTTCTTCCTGCAAAAGCGGGGTTTATGGTTTATGATACGGACTCTCCCATGGCATGGGTTTTACTATTTCTACAGTGGTTTAGCCTTCGCCATTGGTTTGGGCCGGTCTCTTCTTTTCAGGCATCGATCCCTAAAACCAAGTTTGTCAGCCGCCACGAAAGGATTACCTGACCGCGCCCAATTTCCGGAGTGTCGCTGATGCCACATCCTCCAGTCGTCATCATTGGTGCTGGCCCGGCTGGTCTGACTGCCGCCTATGTGCTTTCCAAGGCGGGGGTGCAATCGATTGTTCTTGAGAAAGACCCAACCGTGGGCGGAATCGCAAGAACGATTAATTACAAGAACTATTATTTTGATATCGGGGGACATCGCTTTTTCACCAAGGTGAAGTCTGTTGAAAATATTTGGAAGGAAGTGCTGGGCGAAGATTTACTCCACCGCCATAGACTCTCGCGAATCTATTTCAACAAGAAATTTTTTTACTATCCTCTTCGCCCCTTGAACGCTTTGCTGGGGTTAGGGATATGGAACAGCATTCTCATTTCTTTCAGTTATCTCACCTCTCAATTATTTCCATCCAGGAAGGAGGAAACCTTCGAACAGTGGGTTTCAAACCGTTTTGGGAAACGTCTCTATAAAATCTTTTTTAAGACCTATACAGAAAAAGTCTGGGGGATATCTTGCAATGAGATCAGCGCCGAGTGGGCGGGGCAAAGAGTGAAAGGACTCTCCCTCATGACCGCCCTCAAACATGCCATCCTCAAGAAGCAGCCCGGTCAAAAAGATAAAAAGAGTATGATCAAAACACTCATTGAAGAATTTGATTATCCTAAATTGGGTCCTGGCATGATGTGGCGAGCGATGGCAGAGATCATCCAGAAGAACGGCTCTCAGGTCTGTTTGGGGAAGGCGGTCGAAGGAATTCGGTGGTCAGAAAATAAAGTAGAGGCCCTCGAGGTAAGAGGGGATGGGCAAATCGAATTATTATCCGGTAAAGATTTTATCAGCAGCATGCCTCTCAGAGAAGCTTTGCAAAAGTTTAAACCAGAGGTGCCGAAAGAAGTGCTGGATGCTGCCAATGATCTTAAGTACAGAGACTTTCTGACGGTCGCTCTCATTATTAACAAACCGGAGGTTTTCCCGGATACATGGATATACATACACGATCCTGAAGTGAAAGTCGGTAGAATCCAGAACTTCAAAAACTGGAGCCCCTTCATGGTTCCTGAACCCAATAAGACGTGTTTGGGTTTAGAATATTTTTGCTTTGAAGGGGATCGCCTTTGGAACATGCCGGATGAAAAATTAATCGAACTTGCAAAAAGGGAACTGTCAACCTTAGGTCTGGTGAATCAAAACGATGTAGAAGAGGGTACTGTTGTGCGAATGCCAAAAGCTTACCCGATTTACGATACCACTTACCAGAAGTCAATCGATGTGGTACGACCATTCCTCAATGGGTTTGACAATCTCCAACTGGTGGGCCGAAACGGCATGCATAAATACAATAACCAGGACCACTCCATGCTGACCGCCATGCTCTCTGCAGAAAATATTCTCGGGGCGAACCATGACCTATGGGCAATCAACGTAGAGCAGGAATACCATGAGGAAATGATCTTGGAACCCGGTGAAGAAGCTGCTTTAGATAAGCTCCTTCCAGGTGTGTTTCCCAGGATGGATCAATTAGGACTGGCTACCGCCACAGGATCGGTTTGTGGTCTTCTCATTTTTTTTGCCAGCTCCTGGTTGGTGATCACGGGTGGACCTGCAAGTGTCTATCTCAAACTTCTTAACCAGTACTTCTTTGGATATGCGGTAACGGTGAAAGGGGCTTTTATTGGCATGGCTTATGGTTTTTTATGGGGGTTCCTGTTCGGTTGGCTCTTCGCCTATCTCAGAAACTTTTTTATTGCTTACTATATCTATCGGATAAAAAGAAGAGCGGAATTGTTAACCTTCAGGGATTTTTTAGATCATTTCGGAGGTGAGGGGTGAGGAGGGAGCGTCGAAATGGGTGCCGAAAGAATTCAAAACGATGAGAAATTGCTGAGGGGTATCCTCCGACTGAATGCTAAGATTTTGGGATTGGTTCTCGGAATCCTGATGGGTCTTGTCATCTTCATCGGAACCAACTGGCTCTTAATCAAGGGTGGCCAGATGACCCCGGATGGAAAATATATCGTGGGTCCCCATTTACAACTTCTGGGCCAATTCTTTATCGGGTACAAGGTCTCATTTTTAGGAAGCATCATCGGTTTTTTTTACGGTTTTGCTCTTGGTACACTGTGTGGGTCCGCCATAGGCTGGATCTATAATAAGATTGTCGACTTGAGAATAAGGTAGATTCTGAGGGTTGAATTCGACGATGGCTACAATATCGCAAAAGGTGAACCTCCTCAGAGGATTGTTGACCGGAGAGAGGGCTTACACAGGACCTTTCTATGTTACTATCGATATGACCCGGCGCTGTAATCTCAAGTGTTTTGGTTGCCGTTACCACTCTTCTCTGATCAATATACCTGCACCAGGCGACCAGACTATACTGGATATTTCTTTCAATTTAGTCAAGAAATTATGTGAAGAACTCGCCACCATGGGGACACATAGCATTACTCTCATGGGAGAAGGAGAACCCATGCTTTATCCCCACCTCATCGACTCCATTTCAATCGCCAAGTCCTTGGGGTTTCATGTCACCCTGATTACCAATGGCACCTTACTTGATGAGGCCAGCATTCATTCTCTCATCGATTCCCAACTTGATCTCCTAAAAGTGAGTCTATGGGCCACCTCGATCGAGGAATATGAACAAAATTATCCAGGAACAAACCCAGATTATTTTAGAAGAACTGTGAATGGATTAAAACTTCTATCCCTTCTTAAAACTGAGAAAAAAAGTAAGTTTCCTTCGGTGGATTTGCATCAACCCATTAATAAGCATAATTTTGAAAAGACTGATGCAATGGTTGATTTGGCATATGAAGCCGGATGCAATGCCATATCTTTTTCTCCCTTTCTTTCCCATCGCGGAGAGTTAGCTCCATACATCCTTTCTCCAGAGGAAGAAAAGTCTTTATGCCTCTCCTTAATTAAAACAAAGAAGAGGTTGAATTCATTGTCCATGGAGCATAACATCGACGAAACCCTCCTGCGTTACCGGATCGGTGAAGCGGTATGGGATAAACTCCCATGCTACATAGGATGGCTCCATACCCGCATCAAGGTAGATGGTATGGTCCTTCCTTGTGGACCCTGGACCCAACCATTCGGCCATTTAAAGGAGAATCCCTTCCGGGAAATCTGGAACGGGGCTGGCTATCGGTCATTTCGACGGAAGACCTTGACTCGCAAGGGTTTGATTTCTATCGAGAAGGAATGTGATTGCGGTTTTTGCTGTCTTATCAACGAAAATCTCCGTGTCCATCAGATATTCCGGTTTTTCTCCCCTTTAAGGATGGTTACCCAAGTGTGGATAAGGAAAGAAGGAAGGAGTCCATGCGAAGAGTCTTGAACGTCCTGAAGACCTTTGGCACACGGCGTCTCGTCATCACCTTTGACAAAATAGATTTTACCTATACTGCCCTTTCTTGGAAAAGATTAAGGAATTGGTTTCTCTCAGAACTCTCCTATGTTTTAAAATCAGACAGAGCTTGGGCCTATCCAACCCATCTTCAAATCGAACCGACCAACATGTGTAATCTCAGGTGCCCAGTATGTCATATCGTCACCGATAACAAACCACGGGGACTTTTGAGCCTGAAAAATTTTGAGAAGCTTATCGATGAAGTGGGTGATCATCTGCTCTTCCTCCATCTATGGGGCTGGGGAGAACCTTTTATTAACCAGGATTTCTTTTCCATGATCGCCTATGCTAAAAGCAAAGGCCTCAAGATGATCAGTAGCACCAATGGCCACTTTTTCGAGGAGGAGAAGAATATTGATCATCTGATCGATTCCGGCCTAGACGTGCTCATCTTTGCCTTGGATGGGGTTATCCGAGAGACCTATGAAAAATATCGTCACCAGGGGGATTTTGATAAGGCACTCCGGGGACTCCGGTTCCTATTGCAGCGAAGAAAGCAACGAGGAGCCTCATCTCCTCTTCTTAACCTTCGCATGCTTGTGACCAGGGACAATGAAGATGAAGTCCCCAAGATGAGAAGGCTGGCTCAGGAGATTGGAGTGGATGTGCTCACTCTCAAGACGCTGAACACTTTTGATAACGAAGCCGAAGGAAATTGCCTTCTCCCACTTCAGTCAGAATACCGTCGGTTCGAATACAACGAGAGTGGCCAACCCATCAGGAAGAAAAATCTCTGCAAGAAACTATGGAATCATCCAACAGTTTATCGGGATGGCGTCGTCGTCCCCTGCGACTATCATACAGGTCTGGAGCTCTCACTCGGCAATGTCTTTAGTGATTATGGAGGTGGTTTTCGTGAAATATGGTTTGGTGAGAGATTTCGTCAGCTCCGGGCTCGCTTTCTTAAAGGGAAACGATCCGGTCTCAGATGTGAAAATTGTGCTCTGAATTTCGCCAATGTGGATCGATGTGTCTCTCATGTCTTCAATTTAAAAAACGTTTAGAGAGGACGCAATAGGAACCATGACATTCTCGAAGCCTCTCCTTTCCGTCATCATCACCTCTTATAATTCTGGAAACCTCTTAGAGCGCTGTCTTGAATCCCTGAGGGATCAAAAAACGGATAAACGTTTTGAGATTGTCGTGGTCGACAGTTCCCCGAATGGCTTGACCATGGGGATTGGAGAAAGATTTTCAAAGGTCAGATGGTATCAGTTTTCAGAAAGAAAATTCTGCGGTGATGCAAGAAATTTTGGCCTCTCTGTCACCCAGGGGGAAATCATTGCCTTTATCGATGCGGATTGCAGGGCTGAACCGAACTGGATTGACAACATTCTTAAAGCCCATCAATCCCCTCATCTCGCCATAGGAGGAGCCATTGCCAATGGAAACCCTAACTGCTTCATCGGCTGGGCTGCTTACTTCTGTGAGTTCAGCCAATGGATGCCCAATACCCCTTCCAAACCGTTAAGAGACATCGCAGGGGCTAACATGTCCTACAAAAGAAAAGCCTTTGAAATATTTGGACCCCTTATTGAAGGAACTTATTCCTCTGATACAGAATTTCACTGGCGTCTCGGGAGAAATGGGCATAACTTACAGTTTCACCCTTCTATGCTTGTCTCCCATCACAATATTCATCAGCTCGGAAAATTCTTAAGGCACGAATTTGAGCATGGACGATCTTTTGCAAAAGTCCGTATGATCAGCCAAGGTTTTTCCAAATGGAGAAAGTGGTTCTACGGGATCTTCTTCTTTCTGATTCCTGGATGGTTGTTTCTGAAGGTAGGGTCGAGGAATTTTAAAAATAGAATCTACCTCTTTTATTTTTTAAAAACGTGGCCCTTATTGATGTTAGGTCTTATGTCATGGTCTTTGGGTGAATGCGTTGGTTACCTGGTAGGCCCTCTTTCTCCTAGAAGAGAAACTTCTTTTTCCAACGGAGAGATCAACTGATGGAGCAGCAGAACCCTTTCTTTTCGGTCGTCATCCCCACCCACAACCGGCCAAAACAACTGGCGATTTGTCTCGAATCCCTTTCCCATCTTGACTATCCGCGAGACCGCTTCGAGGGGATTGTGGTGGACGATGGCAGTCCAATAATCCCAGAAGACGTGGTGGCTCATTTTCGCGACCGGCTCAATGTGATACTGCTCACCCAAGCTTGTACGGGACCGGCTGGAGCGCGCAATACAGGTGCTGAAAGAGCAAAAGGAGAGTTTTTAGCTTTTACAGACGATGACTGCACCCCCGCTCCCGATTGGTTGCAGAAGTTGGCAGAACATTTTACTGAAGTCCCAGTCCGTGCTATCGGAGGACGGACGATCAATGGATTGCCTAACAATCTGTATTCTGTCACAAGTCAAACGATCATCGATGTTGCTTATGCTTACTACAACCCTGACCCTAACCAAGCTTGTTTCTTCGCATCGAATAACCTCACCGTGGCAGCAGACCTTTTCCATGACATAGGTGGTTTTGATGTGACGTTTACGACATCAGAGGATCGCGACTTCTGTGACCGCTGGCAGTGCCATGACCTTCAGATGACCTATGTTCCGGAGGTTTTGGTCTACCACTCCAATGCTTTGAACTTTCGCAGCTTTTGGCGCCAGCATTTCAATTATGGCAGAGGGGCTTGCCGATACCACCAGAAGAGGGCCCAGCATGGTGCAGGACGCTTCAGGCCGGATTTAAAATTTTATAGGCGTCTCTTTTTGGGCCCGTTGATACAGGAGCGGGGCGCACGAGTGTTATGGGTGACGATGCTTCTGATCATATCGCAGATCGCCAATGCCTTGGGTTTCTTACGGGAATGGCTCAATCAAATTAAAAAGAGATAAACTGCGAGTAAGTCCCTTAAAAGGGTCTGTGTGCATTTGTGCTTGATCATGATTCCATGGTTTATAGGAATTTAAAGAATGAACAGTGCGAGTAAAAGGAGACCTTTGTGCCTGTGCTCAAAGTAGGATTGATGGGATGTGGTCGCATTGCTCAGTCGGTTCACCTCCCCGTGTTGACCCACCTGCCAGATGTCCAATTGGTCGCTTTGGCGGAGGCTGATCCCGAGCGTCTTAAAAAAGCCAGTCTTTTTGCCCCCAAGGCTGTCACTTACAGCGACTATAAGAAACTCTTGGAAATGGATGAGGTGGAGGCAGTGGTTATCTGCCTGCCAAACGACCTCCATGCCGAGGCAGCTATCGCCTCATTGGAATTGGGCAAACACCTCTACTTGGAAAAACCTCTCGCCATGACTCTTGAAGAAGGCCGAAAGGTGCTGAGCGCATGGCAAAAGGCGGGTACCGTGGGAATGATCGGTTTTAACTTCCGCTTCCATCCTCTCTACATGGCTGCTGGCCAGGCCATTCAATCGGGAAGGATAGGCGATTTGGTCAGTGTGCGCTCCGTATTCTCCACTGCGACACAACACTCCCCCCCATGGGGACAATCTCGCCAAGCCGGAGGCCTTCTAATAGATCTGGCCTCCCACCATGTGGACCTCATTCATTTCTTCTTAGGTCAGGAAGTCCAGAACGTTTGGGCTGCGGTGAAACCCCCGGATGATGCTGCAACCTTGCAACTGCAGCTTGCCACCGGCCTTCTGAGCCAATCTTTCTTCTCATGGAATGCTATTGAGGAAGACTGTTTTGAATTTTATGGTCGCAAAGGAAAACTGGCGGTGGATCGTTATCTCTCTCTGGATTTAGAATTCACTGATCCGATCCGCTCCTTTGATCGGCCGAAACGGCTCTGGCGATGGATACGATCCTTTGGTAGGGTCCCCTATGCGCTGAATAAGGTCTTTTCGCCAATTCATGAACCATCTTTTCGGAGTGCGCTCCAGAGCTTTGTGGGGGCTGTGAAAGCCAATCGGTCTGCGTCTCCAGACCTGAAGGATGGCTACCGCAGCCTGGCAATTATCAAAGCCGCGGAGGAGTCCGCGAGGACAGGCTTGAGGGTATCCGTGGTGGGTTTGAATCATGAAAGTGTTGCTCGTTAACGATTACGCCATAACTAAAGGCGGTGCGAACATTGATCTGCTGGCATTAAGAGATTGGCTGCGCCAACGCGGACATGATGCCAGGCTTTTTGCAACTTATGCCAGATCTGATCGAGGTTGCACCTTAGCCGACTATGAATGTTTTGGCACAACTTCCCGTTTCCGAACACTTCTTCAGAAAGCCAATCCATGGGCTTTCTGGGTATTACATCGGGTTCTGGGAGAATTCCGGCCTGACGTCGTTCATGTCCGAATGTTTCTAGGCCAGCTTTCACCCCTTATCCTACTATTGCTCAAACATTGGCCAAGCCTCTATCATATCGACATATACGAAGCTATCTGCCCCTTGGCGACCAAAATGCTTCCGGACAGAAATCGTTGCCAGTATTCAGCCGGCATGGTTTGTTATCGCAAACGCTGTTTACCGCTCCGTGCTATGTTGCCTCAGATGTTACGGATGAAGCTCTGGCAGCGTTGGCATGAGGCTTTTCGTCTTATTGTCGCTAACAGTGAAGCGGTTAGAAGCCGCCTCGTTGCCGAAGGCATTCGACCAGCGGAAGTGATTTGGAACGGCATTCCCATACAACCCTCCCGGCCTCCCCTCTCATTCCCGCCAACTGTGGCGTTTGCCGGACGGCTTGTTCAAGAAAAAGGATTAGATGTATTGATGAAAGCTTTTGCGAAGGCAGTTAGACAAGTTCCCGAGGCTCGCCTTCTCTTAGCCGGAGAAGGACCGCAATCGAAACTCCTGAATGGCCTCATCTCTAACCTTGGGCTTTCAGCGAAGGTTTTCATGCTCGGTCATATACCGCGACCGGAACTGGAACAACACTTCGCTCCAGCCTGGGTACAAGCCATTCCTTCAATCCGGGAGGAGACATTTGGTCTCGTAGCTGCCGAGGCCATGATGCGCGGGACAGCGGTCGTGGCGAGCAGTTCCGGTGGCTTAACCGAAATTGTTCAAAACGGTCAGACCGGTTTCTTGGTTCCACCTGGTGATATAAACCTATTGGCTGAAGCCTTGATCCGCATCTTAAAGGATCGCGACCTTGCAGAACAAATGGGCAAATCTGCCCGTGAATTCGCATTAAGACATTTCGCCGGAGAGATCAGCGTGGAAAAATTTATAGCTTTGTATCAGAATCTTTGCAACAGTAAGTTCTCTCCACGCTCTAAACGGACCCTCTCATAACTGAGGAAGGAATGAACGTGAGTGACTGCACCCATCCTGAAATGTCCATTGTGATTGTGACCCCAGATCGCAGTGAGACAATCCGTAGGACAATCCTGCATCTTCGGTCTCAGAAAGCAAGAGATCTATTAGAGGTCGTGATCGTTGCGCCGTCAAAGGACGAGCTCGGTCTTATCGAATCGGAAGTAAAGGATTTTCTCCAGTGTTGCATCGTAGAGGTAGGTCCAATCAACTCTACGGCCAAGGCCAGGGCTGCGGGCATCCGCCAAGCAAGTGCCCCTGTCATTGCCCTCGTTGAGGATCATTCCTATCCCTGCCCCGGTTGGGCCGAAACCTTGATTGCAGCACACAGACAACCCTGGGCTGCTGTAGGGCCCGTTGTGTGCAACGCCAATCCAGAGAGCCTGATCAGTTGGACCAATCTTCTGCTGGAGTACGGACCATGGCTTGACCCGAGGGAGGCCGAGGCAGTGGATCACTTACCCGGCCACAATGCAACCTACAAGCGATCTCATCTCTTGGCATACGGGCCTGAGCTTGAGGCAATGTTGGAAGCAGAAAGCATTCTCCACTGGGATTTGAGAGCCAAGGGATACCAGCTTTACTTAGAAGCGGAGGCCAAGACGAGCCATCTGAATTTTTCATCAATCCTCTCGAGTATCCCCTCGCGATTCTATGCCGGCCGTTTGTTTGCTTCAACACGGGCCCGGCACTGGCGTTGGCTCCGACGGTTTTTCTATTTTACTTCATCCCCACTCATCCCGTTGGTCCGTTTGTTGCGCATTGTGCGAGAATTAATGCGGCCTGGACGACAAAGAAATTTGTTGCCAAGGATCCTACCGGCGCTCGTGATGGGCCTGATCTTGGACGGAGTCGGAGAGATGATCGGCTATGCCTTCGGGAGGGGTCATACGATGGAGAAACTGTCTGAGATGGAGTTCCATCGCTATCGATACCTTAACAAGCAGGATAAAAGAACGTTTGCTGAGCAATGAATTCATCCTTCGTATCACAGGGGGCTAATGCAGCGGGATTTTTTGGGGAGATGGGGAGACAAGTCATCAAAAAGAATAACCAAACACACTCATCAGGGCGGTATGATTAACGAAGCTCAAAACACCATTCGTAATGCTGGGTTACTTCTGGCTCAAAGAGGGTTCCATATCGTAGCCAGTTTCCTGTTCGCTGTCTTGGTGCCTCGAATGATGGGACCCGGAAACTATGGACGATATGCACTGATCACCTCCCTCTCCTTCTGGTTTATGATGTTCAGTGATCTGGGCTTTACCCAAATCATGGGGCGATATACCCCCCTTTTTATGCTCCAGGGAGAGAAGGAGAAACTCCAAAAATTTTTTACCAACCTATTGACCGTAAGCTTGGTAAGTGGGGCACTCGTTGGATGCCTTTATCTCCTATTTACCTCCTTGTGCTTGCCTGACATTGACTTAGTTTTATTCATAACGATGGCCGCCACGATCATTGTCCGAGCAGCGGTCCGTCCTTTTTTCACGCTTTTCCTGGGCCTCAATCAAGCAGCCCGCTGGGGGATGGGTGAAATTTTTCGCCACGGGTTTATCATCGTCTCGGTCATCATTGGGTTTTATTTAGGAGACCTACGAGGGGCTTGTCTCGGACTGTTGCTCACTGAATTAATTGTGCTCTCCATCGGGATCGGGTGGGGGAAATCTTATTTCTCTTGGAAAGACCTCCGTCTGGACTTCCCTTCCCTCATCCCCTCTCTTCGATTCGGCCTTATGTTTTTCGTTTTCAATCTTCTCACCTCAACTTTTCAACACAGCGGGGAAATATTGGTCAGATTTTTCTATCCCGATTATGTCCAGGTCGCCTATTTCGGACTGGCTTATGATGTCTCTCAAAGGGTCTCCGCATTCATTCCACAATTAACCTTAGCCTTTGCTCCATTCATGGTCACTCTGCTCGCTCAAGGAGAGACAAAAGCCCTGAAACAATGGATAGAGCAATTGATCAACTGGCTCACGGTGGGTGGGGTGTTTGTGTTCTTTGGTGTGCTCCTTCTCGGGAATGACCTCGTCCCATTGGTGTTGGGGGCTGCCTATCAGCCTGTGGCGACCAATCTGTTGCCCCTCTCCATGGTGCTTTGGGTGCAGGCCTTGAGCAATGCAGCCATATTACTTACGCTCGTTTACAACCGTCCTAAGATAGCAATCGTGGCAGCGGGGATACGGCTTGTCGCCATCTTGGTTTTTGGACCACTCCTCATTGTTAAGTGGGGAAGCTGGGGGGGGTGCCTGGCTGTTCTGGCAGCATCATTAATTTTTGCAGGTTATTTAACATGGAAGATGCAGGGGGTCATGGGCTATTCGTTAAAAAAGTGGGCATCGGCAATTGCCTTGGGGCTACCTTTCCTTTCCCTGTTGTGGTGGCAGTCTTCCTGGTTAGTCAATGGTGTACTCTATGGCATCTTCGTGATAGGTTATTGTGGCCTTTTGCTTTTTTTACGGATCATTCTACTTTCTGAAATGGTGGCTGTGTGGCGGGCCCTCCGTTCTAAGAGTGAAATAATTAACTGGTCAAAAAGCTAAGTGAGGAATATTTTGATTCCTAAAAAAGGGGAGGTCTGGGAGGGATTCCCCGGAGCCTATCAAGATAAAGGTTTCCAGAGATTATGGCGAGCCCATAGCGATGCGGTTAACAAGGCTTTGCTGATGCGATGGTGGCCAGTTGATAGGGTCGACCAACTGCTTAAAACCGATCTCTTCGACGAGGCTGCTAATGAAGGGTTGTATCCGTTCCTGGATGCTCGCGCAAACCATGTCCTTGGTATGGATATTTCATTCCCGGTGGCCTCTCAGGCCCGGTTACGTTATCCTGGCTTTCAAACCACCGAGGCAGATGTGCGATGCCTACCTTTTATGGATAATACATTTGACCTCATCGTCTCCAATTCAACCCTGGATCATTTCGAATCCATTGAAGAGATAGCTGTAAGTCTTCGTGAACTTCATCGAGTACTTCGACCTGGTAAGCAAATGATCCTGACCCTCGATAATCTGGCGAATCCGATCGTCTTTTTACGTAATTGGCTTCCTTTCCGTTTGTTACAACGACTGAAGATTGTCCCTTACTACGTCGGTGTTACCCTGGGACAACATCGGTTGCAACATCTTCTGAAAGATACGGGATTCAAGGTTCTCGAGGTGGACGCCATCATGCACTGCCCACGTGTGTTTGCGGTAGCAATCGCCCGCTGGTTGGAAAGACATACTTCACCAAAGACACAGACAGCTTTCTTGCGTTTCTTGATGCTTTTTGAGCACCTCTCCCGTCTGCCGACGCGTTTTTTCACTGGACATTTTATTGCTGTCAAGGTAACTAAGTTCTGATTTTTTCTCCTGATGAATATAGCTTCATTGGGGGCGCATTCCAAGACGATATGCTAAGTACCGCAGAGAGAGATGTTGATCACTCGTTTGTTTTGGAATACTTACTTGGCCTATCAAATGATGGGCCAATCCCGTTTGCCCTTCAGGCCTCTCGAAACCATCAAACACCTCCAGGCCTCGCGTGTCCGAAAAATGGTGGCTCATGCTTATCGAACGGTGCCTTACTACCGAGAAACAATGGACCGGCTGGGACTAAAGGTCGAAGACTTTCACAGCACTGAAGATTTGGCGAAGCTCCCTCTGATCGAACCCCATCAACTTCAGCGCGATCCGGATTACTTTACCTCCAATGCCCAACCGATAAGGCGTTATCTTCGTCTCCGCACAGCAGGCAGCACAGGCGATCCGCGATCTGTATATCATACCCCGGAAGCGATCTTACAAAATGCAGCCCATGGGGAGCGAGAACGGTGTATTATTACTTCCCTGATAGGTAAACGATTTGGTTATCGTGAAACGGTCATCGCATCTCCTAACTGCACAGCTCATAAGCTGCAGGTTTTCTGTCAGTCACAAGCCCTGTTCCCTGATCGTCTTCGGATCAACCGACAATACCTTTCCCTGATGGATCCGACGGAGTACAACATTCGCTCGATCAATCATTTTCAGCCTGATGTCATTCAGAGCTATGGGTCCTATCTGGGAATTCTCTTTTCCTACCTGGCGGACACAGGCGAGCCTTTTCACCGACCCAAGGTCATTACTTTCAGCTAAGACGGTTTGGCCGATTCGGTGCGACAATTGATTCAAGGGCATTTCGGCATTCCGGTCTTCAGCACTTATCAGGCAAACGAAGCGCTCAAAATTGGTTTCGAATGCGAAAATCATTTGGGCCTCCATCTGAATGTTGACCTCTATCCGGTGCGAATTGTAGATGCAACAGGTCAGGACTTGCCGGTTGGAGAAACCGGAGAGGTGGTGGTTTCTAATTTGGTCAACCCTGCAACCGTGCTACTGAATTATCGTCTGGGAGACCTTGCTGCTTTCTTACCTGAAAAATGCCTATGTGGCCGATCGCTGCCAATGCTCTCCTTCACTCCCGGGCGTACCGATGACCTCATTACCCTCCCTTCGGGCAGAATCATTCATCCACAGGCAGTGCGTACAATTTTCACTGTCGAAGAGCAGGTCTGGCAGTACCAGATCGTACAACATTCAAACACCCGGTTTAGTATAAAAATAGTGGCTTCCAAGGTGGTTGATCGGCAGAAGCTAAAGGAGCGCGTTGCAGCCAAATTCGCTGAACGATTTGGGAGCGAAATCTCGACAGATATCTCCTTTGTGGACTCGATTGATCGCACAATAAGCGGGAAATTTCGGCCGGTGATTTCAATGACTCAAAAATCGTCTTCTGGACAGATTGAAGACCAAGGGAATTGAAGAATGCATGACCGAGCCAATCTCATTCGACGCTCTATCAACAGGTTGTAAGGGGGATTCTTGCTGATTTGCGAGACCTCTTGGGTAACTCGACTACCATTGAATCTGAGCACAATGAAGAACTAAGACCCCAAGAAGGCGGTAAATTCAGGCCTGTTCTCTCTCTCTGCAAACCCCGTTAGAAACTCCAGTGGGGTATTAAATCCCGCTGGAATTAACTGGACTTCGAAAATGAACTGGTATAAATTTGATTCACCCATTGCTTTTCCGAACATACCATGGAGTCTTTCGAAAGATCTGTTCGGGATTCTCAGCCCCAATATATTTTGCAAGGGGATGGATGCAACAATTTAGGGAGTATAAAATGGAAATAGACGAAACCATCAAAGAAAGAAGATCCATTCGAAGCTATCTGGGTAGGGATATTCCGGATTCTGTGATTGAGGAACTGCTGGATCTGGCTCGATACGCGCCCTCTTCCATGAACGGTCAACCGTGGCATTTTATTGTGGTCAGAGCTGAAAAGTCAAAAAGACGATTGGCCGAGATCAAGAATCAATATTGTCCTGTTGAAAAACAGATCTATAAGGCTGATTTCCTGCAGAAGGCTCCCGTGATTATTATCGTCTGTGTGGATAAACAGAAATCCTATGATCGAGAAGTTGAAAATGGAGTTTTAGCCACGGCCAATTTAATGTTAGCGGCTTATAGCAGAGGGTTAGGCAGTGTATACCTGTCAGCGTATCGAAATGGTGAACCAAGAATTTCAGAGGAGATTAGGCAGGCTTTAAATATTCCTCAAAACCTTGATCCTATCACTATCGTCCCATTAGGTTATCCGAATGAGGTCCCAGAACCTAAAATTGTACAATCCTTAGAAGAGATGATTTCCTATGAAAGTTATTGCGCGAAATAAGAGAGATCTGGATAAAGGGATTGACTCAAAATACAATCCCGAAATAAGTATTGTTCTCCGATACAGGAATGCATTCCAATTTGGAATGACAGAGGAGAATAATCTGGAATATAAAGAAGAGTTGGAAAAGACGAGCATCAGGGAGGGAGCAAGGATCTTCCCCTTGTTGGCCTACAAAGGAGTGGAAATTTTTATTTTAGATGAAACCTCTTTAATGCACACAAAAACATTAAAGTCCATTGATGGATGCATCACCATAGCCAGATGTAAAATAAACGGCGATGATAGGGTGGTATTCGAATCCGGTGGCAATACTGGAACAGCTTTAACCCAATATGGTATCAGGGCAGGATTAGAAACATTTATGTTTATCCCCGAAGAAAACCTTTCCCTGTTAAACGGCAAAATATTCGAATCGAATAAAGCCCATCTTTTCTCTGTTGAAAAGCCCGGGCTGGTTAAGGAGGCAGCCCATCTGCTTGGAAAGTTGAATGGACTTAAACATATTCCTGAGACGGACTGGCGTTATGAGGCCTCCATGTTTAGAGGTTTCCTTATTCTTGAATATATGTTGGAAAAGGAGAAGTTTGATTGGTTGACCCAAACCATTAGTGCGGCTTTCGGACCCATTGGTATTTACAGGGTTTTAAAGGGATTCGGAAAAGAGATCGGGCAACTTCCCCGGTTTCTGGGTATTCAACAAGAGGCGAATTCTCCTCTATTTACGGCCTGGAAAAAAGGGGAAACAGATACAGAACCGGCTAAAATGAATTCCACGAATAAGTTGTTGACAAAGGTGATGTATGATAGGCATCCGCAGACTTACGGGACTTTTGAAGAATTTAGAAATATTCTCAGTGCCACCGGAGGAGACTTAACCACGGTCAATCAGCAAGAGTTTACCGATTTTTTGAAAGATGAATTCGATGGAAAAACTATTTTAAACTTTCTTAAAGATCACGGGATTGAAATAACGTTGAACAACGGAGAGGTAGTTGAAAAGACAGGTCTGATGGCTCTGGCGGGGGCTTTAAAAGAAATAGATAATGGGATGATTGCTAAGGGAAGCAAGGTCTTGTGCTGTCTCACCAGTGGCATCAGTGAGGCGGATGGCAAAGCAAAACCTGAAATTACAATTTCAAGTTTAGGGGAAATAAGTAAAGGGTTATTCAAAAAACCTGGATGGCTCAATGATTAGAAAGTCCAAAGCCGATAAAAAAACGATTATCAGGGACTCTACCTTAAGAGAAGGGGAAGATGTCGTTGGGGTTAATTTTCCACTGGAGAAAAAATTAAAGATAGCACAATTACTTGATAAGGCACAGGTTCCCGAAATTGAAGTGGTCGCGCCAGGCAAAGTTTTTGAAGACTTAGAATTTGTTAAAAGGCTGAAGGAAAAACAATTACAAATAAGAACTTCAGGCCTGGTGTATGCTTATAACCCGCGGTGTCAGGAAGAAATAGAGAAAATATGTAGGTACCTGAATCGATTTGATCTACTCATGCCTGTCTCTCCGAAAAGAAAACCTTATGATCGAAACGGTAAAATCAAGAACCTCTTAAAAGCCCTTGCCTTCTCTTTACAATATCTGCCTGATGTAGGCGTGGGATTCCCTCATTCGACACAAGCGGAAATTGATTTTTTATTGGGAATAAGTTTGGAGTCCGTGGAGAGGGGTGCTAAAAGAATTACCATTTATGACACGAATGGCAGCTCAGATCCTTTTTCAATTTATGATTTGATAAAACAATTAAAGAAGGGTTTAAGGATTCCTCTATTTTTTCATGGACATAATGACCTTGGACTGGCCACTGCAAATTCCCTGGCAGCGGTTTATGCAGGTGCCAATGGGTTAGATGTAACTATCAATGGACTTGGGGACAGGGCTGGAAATGCTTCTTTGGAACAAGTGGTTTTGAATCTATATGTTAAAGGGTTTGATACTGGGATTGTTTTACGAGATTTAAAGAAGTTATCCAAAACAGTCGAAAAAGCAAGCGGTCTTCGAGTTTCCAAGCTTGCTCCAGTTGTCGGGAAACATGTTTTTGTCCACAAATCTTCCGGACACCTGGAAAGCCCGGATTTATTTGAAGCCTTTGATCCTCAGCTCGTCGGCTCTAAAAGAGAGGTCACAAATAAATAATTGATTCAAGGGGTGGCGGGAAAAGGAAAAGAAACCTTTGTCTCCGCCTGAAGGCAAAGGTATTATCCAATTCCTGAGGGAAACAATAATGATGAATAAAAATAATTACGATATTGTATTATTTCAACCGTTACCCTTCGGCGGTTTGTATCAGTATCGAGTTACTCAGCTTCCTTTAGGCTTATTGTGTTGCGCTACTGCTTTGGAACACGCAGGGTATCGCGTGACTATAATTGACCAAAGTGTCGAGCCCCATTGGAAACAAAAACTCTTTTCGGCTTTGGCTGACAAGCCTCTTTGTTTTGGTGTCACCTGCATGACAGGCCCTCAGATTCGTTACGCATTGTCTGTTTGCAAGATAGTTAAAGATAAATATCCACATATGCCAATTATCTGGGGAGGAGTCCATGCAAGCCTTATTCCTGAGCAAACATTAGAAAATTCAGTGGTGGACATCGTGGTGGTGGGGGAAGGCGAAGATACATTGCCAGAACTCGTGGAAGCAATCAAGACAAAAAGTCCTCTAAAAGAAGTCAAAGGCATTGCATTTCACCAAGACGGTCAGTATGTATTTACCGGATTGCGTCCATTTGTAGACCTTGATGCTCAGCCGCCGCTGGCACTTCATCTTGTTGATATCAATCGCTATCGAGAACATATGCTTGGCATAGATCATGTCCAAGTGCATTGCAGTCGCGGCTGCACATTTGAATGTGCTTTTTGCTGGGATCCGATTTTTTATAAAAAGCAGTTTCGAAAAATGAATCCTTCCATAGTGTTAGAGATTATTCATCATATTGTGCGTGAGTATGGGATACGAGGTTTTCTTTTTAATGACGACAATTTTTTTCTTGACCTTGTGTGGGCACACAGTGTTTTGGAAGGAATCGTGCGGTCTGATTTAGACCTTTCACTTGGAAAGTTCTTTATCAGGGCGGATAGGCTTTGTAAAATGGATAATGATTTTTTGAAACTTTTGGTTCGAGCTGGCGTTAAGCGTCTTGTCATGGGTGTCGAATCAGGAAGTCAGCGAATCAATGATCTTCTTAAGAAGCGAATTACACTCGACCAGGTCATTGAGGCTAATCGGAACTTGATCCCGTATCCAATTAGGCCGGCTTACATGTTTATGATGGGTATACCGACGGAAACCCCTGAGGAAGTAGCACAGAGTATTCATTTTGCCGGCCGGCTTATAAAAGAAAATCCCAAGGCAACGCGGACGTTCAATCTTTATATGCCTTATCCTGGAACTGAACTTTTTAAGATTGCCGTTCAACATGGCCTCAGGGAGCCTAAAGCGCTTTCAGAGTGGGGGCAATTTAATTACCATAAAGTTTTTAAGGAGTCTCCATGGCTTTTGCCTGAGACAGAAAAACTTGTAGAAGTGATGAATTATGCTCTGATGTGTAGTAAACACGATAACGCCTTTGGTGGTTTCAAAAGGCAGGATGCGGGATCCATTTTGTTTACTAAGTTATACTCCCCTCTGGCTCGGTATCGGGTGAGAAATATGGACGTCCGTTCTCCTTTTGAAGTTAAATTGATACGCGCGGTACGTTTTTGTCTGGGGCAAGATTGAAACTTTTTGAACGTTGTATCTCTCTTATCCTATGAGCATGACCAAAAGAAAAAAAATTGACATCGTCCTGTTTAATCCAGCTCCTCGTCGAGGTTTTCAGCCCCACAGGCGAGTGGAGCTACCGTTAAATTTATTATATCCAGCAACAACGCTCCTCCATGCCGGATTTTCTGTGAAGATCATCGACCAGTTTGCCGACCCACACTGGGAAAGAAATCTTCATGATGCTTTAATTGAGAAGCCCCTATGTTTTGGGGTTTCCTGTATGACCGGTCCACAAATCAACCGTGCGTTGGCGGCTAGTAAATTTTTTAAAAAGCTTTATCCAGATGTCCCCGTCGTGTGGGGGGGAATTCATGCTAGTATCCTTCCAGAGCAGACCTTAGAAAACCCCTATGTGGATATCGCCGTGGTAGGAGAAGGTGAGGCAACGCTGTTGGAATTGGTTAAAGCGCTGGCGGACAATGACTCTTTAAGCCACGTCGCTGGCATAGCATACAGGGAAAACAATCATTACCACTTAACAGGACAGCGGCCATTTGTGGATTTAGATACGCAACCTCCTTTGGCTTACGAGCTCATCGATATAAATCTGTATCGAAGAAAAATCTTTGGCTCTGATCACATCAGCTTTAATTCCAGCCGTGGTTGTGTCTATCGTTGTGGTTTTTGCTATGGTTCGGTCGTGCATAGACGAGTTTGGAGAGCGATGCAGCCAAAGATGGTTGTGGAGCACTTCAGGCGTATTATTCGTGATTATGGCATAAGAGGTTTCAACTTTACAGACGATAATCTATTTGTCAACATGAAACACGCTTATAGTGTAATGGAGGAAATTGTACGTGCTAACTTAAAGATTCGGGTTGGTAAGCTGCATATTCGAATAGATGCAATCCAAAAGATGGATCACGAATTTCTTCAGCTCTTAGTCCGGGCAGGTATTGAGCGCCTTACGATTGGCGTGGAGTCCGGGAATCAAAGGATTCTAAACCTAATCAGAAAAGATCTAAGCGTTGAGCAAGTCATCGAAGCTTCCAGGAAGTTAAAGTCTTATCCCATTGTTCCGGTCTTTTTGTTTATGATGGGATTGCCTACTGAGACACCTCAAGAGTTTGCTCAAAGTATACGCCTCGCCCAGCAACTCCTCCATGAAAACCCGAGAGCCAGCAAGAGTTTTAACATTTATATGCCCTATCCCGGCACCGAGCTTTATAATTTAGCATTGCAGCATGGATTAAGACAACCACAGCGCTTGGAGGAGTGGACGCCTTTAAACTATCGTTATGTTCCCAAAGAATCTCCTTGGATGATGCCAGAGACCAAAAAGCTTGTTTCGGCTTTAGATTTCCCTTTAATGTTCATGGGCAAAGGGCATTTTTATAAAAAGACCCATCCCGTTGTAGTCGGGTTAGCGAAACTCTATAATCCGATAGCACGCTATCGCATTAAACATCTTAATGCGCATTTTCCAATTGAGACAAAATTGATGAAGGCCTTGGGGTTGTTTGGAAGGCATGATTAAATGAATTTCAATGGTGTTTTATTATGGTAACGAGTCGAAAGGGTCGCTATATCGGATTTGATGATTTGGAACGGATTGAAGACGCCCCAAGTGCGGAGAAAAAATATAAAAAATGGACCTAAGATTTAAAAAAGAAAACGGCTTTCGTATCTTCACAGCAGTTCACAATGGTAATGTCCTTGGATATGTGGCAATCGATTCAACGGTGGGTGGCTGCTCTTGTGGAGGGTTACGGATGCTTTTAGAAAATGATGAGGCAGAGACTCGGAGTTCGGCCCGCACGATGACAAAAGTACGGAAGACAGGATTAAATTAATTACAATCTAACGTCTCGGGATGGAAGGTCATGTTGATCACTCGTTTATATTGGAATACTTACTTGGCCTATCAAATGATAGGCCAGTCCCGTTTGCCCTTCAAGCCTCTCAAAACCATCAAACGCCTTCAGGCCTGGCGTGTCCGAAAAATGGTGGCTCATGCTTACCGGACGGTGCCTTACTATCGAGAAACAATGGATCGACTTGGCCTCAAGGTCAAAGACTTCCAGAACGCCGAGGACTTGGCCAAACTCCCTCTGATCGGACCTTCACAACTCCAGAGCGATCTGGATTACTTCACCTCAACTGCCCAACCGATAAGCCGTTATCTTCGTCTCCACACAGGAGGCAGTACGGGCGATCCACGGTCCGTCTATCATACCCCAGGAGCGATCTTCCAAAACGCAGCTCATGGGGAACGAGAAAGGTACATCATTACTTCACTGATAGGCAAACAATTCGGTTATCGCGAAACAGTGATCGCTTCACCCAATTGCACCGCTCATAAGCTCCAGGCTTTCTGCCAGTCACAAGCCCTGTTCCCTGATCGCCTTCGAATTAATCGACAGTATATTTCTCTGATGGATCCGACGGAGGAGAACATCCGCTTGATCAATCATTTTCAGCCTGATGTCATTCAGAGCTATGGATCCTATCTGGGAATTCTCTTTTCCTACCTGGCGGACACAGGCGAGTCTTTTCACCGACCCAAGGTCATTACTTTCAGCTCAGATGGTTTGGCCGATTCGGTGCGACAATTGATTCAGGGGCAATTCGGCATTCCTGTCTTCAGCACTTATCAGGCGAATGAAGCGCTCAAACTTGGCTTCGAATGCGAAAATCATTTGGGCCTCCATCTGAATGTTGACCTCTATCCGGTGCGAATTGTAGATGCAACAGGTCAGGACCTACCGGTTGGAGAAACCGGAGAAGTGGTGGTCTCTAATTTGGTCAACCCTGCAACCGTGCTACTGAATTATCGTCTGGGAGACCTTGCTGCTTTCTTACCTGAAAAATGCCTATGCGGCAGATCGCTGCCGATGCTTTCTTTCACTCCCGGGCGTACCGATGACCTCATCACCCTCCCTTCAGGCAGAATCATTCATCCACAAGCAGTGCGCACCATTTTCACTGTCGAAGAGCAGGTCTGGCAGTACCAGATCGTACAACATGCAAACACCCGGTTTGGCATAAAAATAGTGGCTTCCAAGGTGGCTGATCGGCAGAAGCTAAAGGAGCGCGTCGCAGCCAAATTCGCTGAACGATTTGGGAGCGAAGTCTCGACAGATATCTCCTTTGTGGACTCGATTGACCGCACGGCAAGCGGGAAGTCTCGGCCGGTGATTTCGATGACTCAAAAATCCTTTTCCGGACTGGCTGAGAAACGAGAGAGTTGAAGGATGGATGGCCGAACCAGTCTCCCTCGGCGCTTTGTCAACACAGCCTATGTCGCTGCCCTGGCTTCCCGGGAGCGTCGCGTTCCATTCTGGCCCATCGAGCGTATAGAGCATCTTCAACAACATCGCCTCAGTTCGATAATTCAGCATGCCTACGACACCGTCCCGTTTTATCGCCAAGTCATGGAGGAGCGTCAATTGCGACCAGGGGATTTCAAAAACGTCATAGACCTGAACGCCCTACCCCTTTTAGACGACTCCTTAGTGTGGTCCAACCTCGAACAATTCATGTCATCACGATATAGGCACCGACCCATGTTGAATGTCCATACGAGTGGAACTTATTCAAAAATTCAGAAGCCAATTTATTGGGATCATATAAATGCTTTGCGGCGCCTTTCCTATAACGAACGCGATCGGGCCGTGTTGAACAAACTACTTGGGCAGGGCTGGGGACAGAATCAGCTCTTTCTCCTTCCAGATGTCTCGGTAAGCCTTGTCATGCGGAGGTTCTGGGACCGCCAAACGTTGACCCATCGTCGCCTCTCCCGCAGATCCTTTTTCTCGCCAGAAAGACCTTTTGATGAAGTGGTCTCTCAGATTAATACCGTCAAACCACAAGTGGTGTTCTCATATGGTTCCTATGCCGAGGAGTTCTTCCGTTTTCTTGCAGACGGGCGACATCAGATTGCTCTGCCAAAGGTTTGGATGTATGGTGGCGACATGCTTTCTAAAGGCGGGGAGGAATTCATCAAAAGGACTTTTGGCTGTATCATCTATTCCACGTATCAGACAGTAGAAACTGGAAAGATTGGGTTTCAATGCGAACGACGTGAGGGTTTTCATCTGAATATTGATCTCTGTCCCATTCGACTCATTGATAAATCTGGTCAGACTGTTGAACCCGGCCAACAAGGAGAAGTCGTTGTATCGAACCTGTATAATCGTGCAATGGTTTTGCTGAATTACCGCTTGGGCGACTTGGGGGTGTTGGCAACGAAACCGTGTCCCTGCGGCAGGAACCTGCCACTCTTGGAGAAACTTGGAGGGAGAGTTTACGAGACAATCCGGTTGCCTGATGGACGACAATCCATCGCTGATGTTTTGGAAATTGAATTCAAGAATGAGTTGGAATCATCGCTCCAAGCCCAGGTTAGCCAGTTCGGACCCCATCAGGTCTTATGGCGAGTCGTACCATCTGCCCGCGCAGATCGAGAGGCACTGTGTCGCAAGATGTTGGAAAAATCTAAATCTATTTTCGGGGATATTGAGGTGGAAGTGGAATTTGTCGAAAAGATTCCCCGCACCTCAGCAGGTAAGTTCCTTCGCGTCATTCCCCTGAAAACAGGAAATTAAGAAATGTGTGGCATTTGTGGGGTCATCTATTCTGACCGTGCGCGACCTGTTGACCGCCAGACCCTTGCCCGGATGACGGACATCATGCAACACCGCGGTCCCGACAGTTTTGGTTTTCATGTAGAACCGGGGATTGGCTTAGGGGTCCGTCGTTTAAGCATCATTGACCTAAAAACGGGTGATCAACCTATCTCCAATGAGAATGGCGCTGTGACCGTCATCTGCAATGGGGAAATTTATAATTTTTTAGAACTTCGTCAGGAACTCATGGCTGCTGGCCATCGCTTTCGCACAAGCTCAGATGTAGAGGTCATCGTTCATCTTTACGAAGACCTCGGACCAGAATGTGTTCATCGCCTGCGGGGAATGTTTGGCTTTGCCATCTGGGATTCACATCGTCGCCTCCTCATGCTGGCGCGCGATCGCCTGGGTATTAAACCTCTGTATTATACGGTGGGGGCGGAAGGACTTTGTTTCGGATCGGAGATAAAACCCATTCTCGTCGCTAACCAGCTCACGCCCAAGATGGATGTTTTAGCGCTTCGAGATTTATTTACATTTGGATTTGTCCGGGGACCCAGGACCCTCTTCTCTGGTATTCACCAGCTTCTGCCCGGGCATTACCTTCTCTGCCAGGAGGGAGACGTTTCGATAAAGAGGTACTGGCAGGTTTCATTCCCACGCCGCGATGAGAAGATTTCCGATAGTAATGCGGAGGATTGGGCTGAAGCCCTTTTCGAAAAGCTCCAGGAGTCCGTGCGGATCCATCTCCGCAGCGACGTCCCATTTGCTGCCTGGTTGAGCAGTGGCATCGATTCCAGCTCCCTCGTCGGTTTGATAAGCAGGCTAACAGGACAGACCATTCAGACCTACTCCCTCGCCTTTGAGAATCGCAAATTTGATGAAGTAAGCGGACAAAAAACATTGAGCTGTTTTCCGGAGTATCAACTGGTCAATGACAAAGTGATTTGCAGGAGCAAAGACTTTGAACTCTTTCCCAGAACATTATGGCACTGTGAGAACATCTCTGCCACAGGGATAGAAATTCTACAGATGGTCCTTGCACAATCCACGGCCCAGAAATTCAAGGTGGTTTTAACAGGCGAAGGATCGGACGAGGCTTTCGGCGGGTATGGATGGGTTCGGGTGGATAAACTTCTCAGGCCGCTGGCGGGGTTGCCCTTAGTTCTTCGACGACTCATGCTCCTCGGTCCTCTGGTCCCCCACTTTTGGCCCGGGGCCTCTCGGATACATCTTGCCCCAAAAGAAATGAACCTGACACGCTATCAGAACATGATGGGGCCGCGACAGCCAGGGCGGATGGAGAAATTCTTTTCAGCAGACCTTAAGTCCCAACTCATCAAGGCTGAAACTTCGGCCCCTCCTTTCACGCCTCCCTCTGATTTTTATAAGTGGCATCCCTTCACCCAATTGCAATACTATGAGTTGGCGGTACGTCTGCCCAACTACATCACCCATCACCTGGACCAAACCACCATGGCATACTCACTGGAAGCACGCGTACCATTCTTGGACCACGAGTTCATTGAGCTTTGCGCCAGGATTCCGCCAGCCTTGAAGATGAAGAGGCTTCAAGAAAAATATATTTTACGCTGGGCTGTCAGAAACTTTCTTCCTGAACAGATTGTCTGGCGGAAAAAACGGGGTTTGAGGGCACCCTATGATCAGTGGCTGCGTGAAAAGCTCCCTGATTTCGCAGTGGAAATGCTTTCCGAGGCCAACTTGAGCAAAAAAGGGTATTTTCACCCGCCTGCTGTCCATGATTTGCTGAAAAAGCACAGAGCCGGAGAGCGCGACTGTGGAGCCCATTTGCTTGGGATCCTTGCGATTCAGGTCTGGGACGAACTTTTTATGAATGGCCAGGTAAAAGAACCGCCTGCATAAGTTTGGAGAGAAAATGGAATTGAGCTTCAAAGATGAGAACAAGGTTCGGATCTTCACAGCCACCCATCATGGAAATGTCTTGGGATATGTGGCCATTGATTCAACCATCAACAGCCGCTCTTGTGGAGGGTTACGGATGCTTCCGGACATTGATGAGGCAGAGATTCAAGCTCTGGCCCGCTCCATGACACTCAAGTACGGTTTTCTCGGCCTGCCCCAGGGCGGGGCCAAGGCAGGGGTTATCGGTAATCCTGAAGCGCCACGGACGGAGCGGTTGAACCGATTAGTTGAGTTCGGTCATGCGATAAAACCTCTGCTGCAAACCAAGACCTTCATTCCCACCTCTGACATGGGCACCCAAAATACAGATATTCGTTACATGCTCAATGCTGTGGGCGTTCGTGTCGGACGCCGAGAGTTGCAAGACAACTCCTCTGGCTTTTACACTGCCCATTCTGTATTAGCAGGAGTCGTACAATCCGTTCGACATATGGGGTTGAATCTTTCCAAGTGCACGGTTGCAATCGAGGGCTTTGGGAATGTGGGCAGACCTCTTGCCAGCCTATTGGGAAGTGCAGGCATTAAAGTCGTCGCCGTCTCCACGTCCCGAGGAGCACTTTACAACCCACAAGGACTCAATGTAGACCGGCTCGTGCGATTGGCCGATGAAGCAGGAAGCCGAGTGGTAGAGCTCTATCATGATGCGGAATTTGTTGACCGTGAAAAACTCCTTGAATTACCGGTTGATATTCTTTGCCCTTGTGCCCGCTGGAACAGCCTGAACATGAGCAACGCTCCCCGCATTCCTGCACAGGTCATCTGCCCTGGTGCAAACAATCCAATCACACCCGACGCAGAGCACGCGCTGTTTGAACGGGGGGTGCTGTGCCTCCCCGATTTTGTTACAAATTGTGGTGGCGTGTTAGGTGGCACCATGGAATTTGCGTCGGTCAGCAGAGAAAGAATCGCGATTTTCATTGATCATCACATCGGTAAACGCATCGCATGGCTGTTAGGTGAAGCAAAGGTCAAACACTGTTTGCCCCGTGAAGTGGCAGTACCCCTTGCACTCCATCGTTTTGAAAAAGTTGCCCAAAGCGCTGCTCACCCCACGCCGATCGGCCGGTTATTTAAGGTGGGGCTGGAACTCTACCGCCGCGGTTGGGTTCCGGGTCCTTTGGTTGGAGCCCTTTCGCTGTATTATTTTAAAAGGACCCTGGCCACCCCCGCTTGAATCTCTGGATTGAAAATAAAATGGGAAGGGGAGGATGCTATTTATCTTGAGAGTTCACGGATCCTCTTCTTTGCATGATCAATATAGGTTACATATTGAGGCGGAACATTTTCTATGAAACCTTTGTAACTTTCAAGTGCCTCCTGGAGACGCCCAATTTTCTCACAAGCCAACGCCTTGTTGAAGTAGGTCTCGGCGTTTCCCGGGTTGATTTCAAGGGCTTTATTGAAATCGGAAATCGCCCTTTCGAAGTCTCCTTTGTTAAGATAGGCCGTGCCCAGGTGATGGTAAGCATTCGCATCGTTTGGTTTAATCTTTAACGCCTGATGATAGTCAGCGATGGCCTTTTCGTAATCTCCCTTGCGAAGATAGGCTTCTCCTCGATTATTGTAAGCGATTGGAGTATTTTGATATTTCTTCAAGACATCGTCCCATAAACTTAGACTGTCTCTCCAAACCTGACATCTCCTCCAGGTTAAATAAGAAAATGTGCCGAGAATGCCGATTAAAATGGTGGCAACAATGATTTTTACTATTTTAATGCGCTCTGTTGAGCTTCTGTACAGCCAATTAAAACCTTCTGCTGCAATAAAAAATAATCCGATGGATGGAATATAACTATAACGATCCGCCATTATTTTTGCTGGCAGAGTAGGTATAATGGTGGTGAAGAAAAAGAGGGTGCCGAAGGTGATCTTTTTGTTATATTTGCCCAAAATGATTCCCGCGATTAAAAATCCTATGATCGTCGTTTAATAAACGTAAGACCAAAAACCCGCAATTTTCTTAACAAATGGATAGACACAAGAAAGTTTGATGGGTAGGGTTAATTTAGGAAAATAGGATGTTAATCCTTCACTCATAATGAAGATATTTTTGGAAAATGGGGATGAAGGTTTTTGGCTCATTATTTCTGGTGATCCTTGAGCGAAGAAAGCCATGATTCCAAAAAATAAAGGCTGTTACTAAAAAAGGGATTTTTTCGATCAGGCACTTTCGATCAATTTTCCGATGGAGCAGAGTGTCGCATAGGACCAATACAAAGGGAAGGGTCACGGCCATGGACTTTGAAAAAAGGGACAAGAGAAAGAGAAACAACGAAAGAGCATAGTACCTCACCCCCCGTGTCTTTAGATAAGCGAGATAAACGATCAGCGATCCCAAAAAGAAGAAGGAGTAAAGCAGGTCTTTCCTCTCAGAAATCCAGGCCACGGATTCCACGTGGAGCGGATGGATGCCGAAAAGGAGAGACACCACGAGGGAGGTCAACACCCCGCCTTTGAGCATCAAAATCAGCCAGAAGACGAGCAGACCATTCAGGAGGTGAAGGATCAGGTTTGTGAGATGGTAGGCAAAGGGGTTTAGCTTAAAGAATCGATATTCCAGCGAATAAGAGAGGAGGGTCAGAGGATGGTAATGTCCCATATAGGTCCTATCAAAAATGGTTTCGATGTTTCTCCAGGACAGTTCCGTAATCGTTTTATTTTTAGTCGTATATTGTTGATCATCCCAGTTGATAAAATCATTTTTTAGAGAAGGGAAAAGGGAGATAGCAGGGATGGCTAAAATCAGACAGAGGGAGAGGATGATTTTATGGTTTTTCATTTTGCGGATGGGGAAGAGAATTTGATTCCTTGTTTTTTTCATCTGATTCGTGAATTTCAGATTTCAGTCCATGTTCGATGGATTGGACTTCGTAAATACCCACCATTTCTCCTCTTCTTTTTATCATCAGCCGTTCAACCGAAAGTACGTTACCCGATCGACTGGTTTCCTCCTCGACACCGTGCGCTTTGTGTAACATGATTTCTCTTAAGATAAGGATTAGAGTTGTTCGTGGTTTGGAGAGTGCTGGAAGGCACTTCGACTGTACAATAAGACTGGTAGGCTATTGTTTTCAACACGTTCCTATTCAGTGACTATTACCCGGCGTCTTCGAACTCGGTAAGCACTAGAGAAATAGCGATCCAATGATGGAGCGAGTTGTTTGTGGTTAAAATTTCCGAAAATCCTGGTGAGAAATTCAGCATCGATTTTTATAAATAGCTACTTACTCTTTGGTTGTCAAGGTCTTGCTCCTTTATAAAAAAACGCTCGCCTTAACCTTTGTGTTAGAGTCAGTGGAGAGGGATGAAGAAAATCTTTCTGGATAAAAGGGTTTGGAGAAACTCCAGGGACAACTGGGTCAGTTTTGAGAGCGATCCGAAACTGAGGGTTACGAAGCGAAATATTTACGGCCGATGTGTTCCCTGCATCACCAACCTCTATCAGCAACTGCAGGCCGGGAAAGAAGAGATTGAATTAAAAGAAGCTTATCACTGCTGGAAGGTGGTGGCGGTCTTGAAGGATCGAGAAGAGTGTTTGGAAGTTTTAAGAGAGTATGAAGAAAATTTTCTTGGAGATCACTATGTGAAAGGGAAATTCGGTTCAAGCCAAACCTCAAAAGAATCAAAAGTTTTAATGTTCCACACAGAAAATGAGGGGGAGAAAGACCGCCTTTTTCAAGAACTGCAAGACTGCGCTAAAAAAGTAGATCCGAATGCAAAAGTTTTTTGTCAAAAAGCCTGTGCCAATCTCTATCACGATCTGTTGGGAGATTGGAAAGGGTGGGAAGAGGTAACCCGGATCAAGAATCCGAATGTTCGGTCAGCTCTGATTGAGAAGATTAAGAAGTTATTGTATTGGGAAAAAGGAGGCTGAAAGATAAGGAATTTTTATCATGAAGGAAAACGATCAATCGAAAGTTGACAAAGAGAAACCCGAAGGGCTAACTATTTATAAACCTGAAGAACAGGTCTTTCAGAAGCTGCATCTCTGTGAGTATTTAGGAGAATTATACGAAGCTGCCGAAGACGAAAATGAGCATCCGGTAAAGAAAAAGAAAGAGTCCCAACGCCACCTGCGTAAGAAGTGTGAATAACACCTACAAAGGGTGAGGAATAGCCCAGCATGAGAGTTGTTGATTACCGATTGAAAGAGAGAATAAACGTAAAAGGTTCAGGGGGACGGTAGCTTTTCTCTGACAGCCAGAGCTCGCACATCAATGAAGATGACCGAGATTTAGAGGTCTATCTTCAAAAACATCCTTACAAAAAACCCTATGAAAAATGTTAAGGTGGCTATTCCAAAACTGATTATCGCCATCTCAGAAAACCTCTTCCAGAAGGAGATGTCTTTGGCAACAGAGACATAAAAAGTGAATATAAGGATCACTATAATTGCATTAAAGAGCGTAAAGCCGAGGCAAAAAAAAGTAATTCGCAAAAATGACATAAGGAAAAATCAGAAATAACACTGTTATAACATAGGCGGAGCCAGTATAAGCGGAAGCCTTAAAAGGGTCTCGTGAGCTTTCTTCAGATTTGGTCGAAAGATACTCTGAAGTCGCCATTGACAGCGATGCAGCGATTCCGGTAATGAAACCTGCCATGGCAATAAGGTGTGTATTTCGGAAGGCCAGAGTAAATCCTGCAAGCGCTCCGGTCAACTCTACGAGTGCATCATTCAAACCCAGAACCATAGAGCCAATATATCTAAGCCGCTCTTCGTCTATTAAATCTATGAGTTTTCTTTCATGCTCTTTTTCGTCCTTTTCAATATCTATGACGGCCGGAACATATTTCGAGATCTCTTCATAGATCGCCTGAGCCTTTCCTTCGACCTTCTCCATTAGCTTTATTCCAAATGTGATCCCAAATATTCTTGAAATAAGATAGTATTTCCATATGCTCAACTTGTTCGGTTTTGCATCCTGACGGGTATATTTCTTCCAGAAATTATAATGTTTCAGTTCATCGTCGGAAATTTGTTTTAAGACGCTTTTGTTATGAGGATCCATCGCCGATTGTGACAGCTTACGGTAAACAGAATGCTCTGTGATTTCAATCTTTTGGGCAGTTAAAACCAGATTTTCTATTTCTTTTTCTACCATCTTTTGCAAATTATAAAAACCTTCTTTTTGAAATTTAAATGAGAATTGATAATGAATAACTGAACTGCAATCTTACTCAAAATCCAATAATTAAGAGCTTCCCCACACTTCATTCATATCCGAACTTTTTCCAAGTTCATTTTATTATTGACTTTCGTGTAAATCAATATTTTTTTCAGAGGTTTTTTTCAGAAGATTATATTCATTTTTATATTTTCTGAATTTGTGTACTATCTATCAGACAGTTCATTTCTTAGCGAATCATGCACGTAGGCTTTTCTAAACTTGATGATGATGATATATTATCTTAAAGCCTTCCCTAACGATGATGAGTGTTTATCTGTTTTGAGATTTAAGCCTTCGCCTAAATGAGACGGCAATTTTAGATACATGCTGACTGGATAAGATATTCAGGATAAAACTGATTCTGATTGCCCTGAAGATGATGTTTGCCAAATGGTGAAATGATTGTCGAGATTTTAAGGAATGATTTCGTATGAACCACAGCCAAACTCAATTTTGGAGTGTACCCTCTTTTGAATTGCTTCAGCAACTTCAAACCACCCCTCAAGGCTTAAAACTGGCCAGGATCAATAGTGCGGGCGCCTTAGCCCTGCGTTTCATATTGTTATCCATCGAAACCTCCTGAATTTTCTCGTATTACTAAGGAGTCCATAATTGAGAAGACATATTCTTCGGGAAATCTCATCTAACCCTAATGCTGTCCAGTTAAGCAAGAACCGTTCACCCTGAGCTTGTCGAAGGGTACGTGATTAAACCGTTCATGCTTCGACAAGCTCAGCACGAACGGGAAGATCTCCAGTGTCTATACAATTATGGACCGATTAATAATTAGAAAATTGCAGGACACATAGTGTAAGATATAAAAAAATCTTACCTAAATTATATGAAAAAA
>Ga0315274_10001591_pt1 | contig 34742 bp, 39 predicted proteins | sample YL17G02_20_MG_FD_203700 | JGI IMG/M metagenome (GOLD analysis project Ga0315274, IMG submission 203700) | Sediment microbial communities from Yellowstone Lake, YNP, Wyoming, USA - YL17G02_20 | ecosystem: Environmental > Aquatic > Freshwater > Lake > Sediment | place: USA: Wyoming | collected...
CGCAGAAGCGGGATTGCCGCCCCCGTTGGTGCTCAAGGCACTGAAGGCCGATGTCCGGGCGACCGCACACCCGCGCCGGGCGCTGACAAATCTTCATCGCTTTCTGCACACAGGATTCTCGTCGGCATGGCTCCGTGATTTTCACGAACACCGCCTTCTCCAGCAAATACTCCTGGAGCTTTTCGCACAATCACAGTTTCTCGCTGACATTCTGGTGCGAAATCCTGAACTATTCCGGTGGCTGACCTCGACAAATGTCCTGAAGCTCACGGCAACAAGGGAGCAGTATGCGCTCGACGCGTCGAACGCAGTCTCACTCTTCCAACGGATGGATAGAAAGCTCGATACGCTGAAGCGATTCCATCGAAGAGAACTGCTGCGCATCGGGGCACGCCAGATCCTCAAAGAAGCAGACGTCCAAACGACCTCCCGAGAGCTCTCCGCGCTGGCGGACTCGATCGTCGGAACGGCTCTCGACCTCGCATACCAACAGGTTGCAGAGGGGGTTGCATCTCCTCTGCCGCGAAACCTCGCGGTGATCGGCCTTGGAAAGTTGGGGGGGGGAGAACTGAATTTCAGCTCAGACATCGATCTCATGTTTGTCTATGACGAAGATGGGCCACTCTCACCGTCCCTCGGGCGCATTGCGACACTGCACGAATACTACTCACGGGTCGCTGAATACGTCGTGCGGCGTCTCACGGATCACACGGCGGAAGGACATCTTTACCGGGTTGACATGAGATTGAGACCTGACGGCCAATCAGGTCCGCTCGCGATGTCCCGCTCCGCATACATCGCATACTACGAGGCTCGTGGCGAGTTATGGGAGCGGCAGATGCTCATCAAGGCAAGGGTGATCGCAGGCGATCAGGCGGTTGGAGAACGCTGGAAACAAGAAATAAAGCCATTCGTGTACCACAAAACGCTCCTGGCGAGTCCGCTCGAGGAAATTGCCGGAATCAAGTCCCGAATCGAGTCCGCCCTTGAGGGCACTACGAACATCAAGCTTGGAAGCGGCGGGATCCGCGACATAGAGTTCACGGTGCAGGCGCTTCAACTCCTCAATGGCGGGGGAAGTGAGGCTCTCCGCGAGGCGAATACGCTGAAGGCACTCCGGAACCTTGAGGAAGCCGGACATCTTAAATTGAAAGAAGGAACCGGGCTGCAAGATGCCTACATTTTTCTAAGAACAGTTGAAGACAGGCTTCAACTTCTCCATGGGCTGCAGCAACACAGCCTGCCGGAATCATCGGAAGAGAAGAGAGTGCTTGCACGACAGCTCGGGTACGATTCCAGTGGAGCGTTCGAGCGGGAGTTGGCAAGACATCAGCGTCTCATTCGATCCGTTTTCTCTTCTGTGGTGGGGCTCCCATCGTCTCAAAAAAAAGTATCGAAAGGTCCAAGAGTGCTGGTCTCGCCCGGCGAGCTGAAACGCTCTGGATTCATTGATCGCGAATCAGCTCGGAAAAATCTAACCGCTCTGGTATCGGAGATTCCAGGTCTCTCTCTTCATGATCGATCAAGAGCGTTTCTCCGCAGCCTCCGTGCACTGGGTGCTCCTGATGGTTGTCTGCAAAATCTTCTGATGCTGGCGGGCTCTCCACCGATCAAGCGAGCGCTGGCCCAAGCCGCTATGAGCGAGTCTGCATTCGACATGATCCTCCTGATATGCTCCCGGAGTTCACACTACGCCGCCCTTCTCTCGCGTGAGCCGCTGCTCTTCGAGGCTCTCGTCGGTCGCTCGGAGGACTTCCTGGGCCCGGGTTTTGGCTGGTCGTTCCTGGAGAGCAGTGACTTGTCACGTTTCAAGCGGTACAACGAATTCAAGATTGTCCTTCGATTCCTGGCCGGAGAGACAACTGTCCGTTGGTTTACACAGGAACTGAGCGATCTTGCGGATGAGATTCTACGTGTCGCGTTCGAACGATCAAAGGCAGCCGCGCTGGGGATCGGGCAGACTCCTGTCGCCCTGCTCGCCCTCGGGAAGCTTGGCGGAAGAGAATTATCGATCGGTTCTGATCTCGACGTCGTCCTGATATACAGCGAGGATACAGTGGGGGCTGCTGCGCGGGCTGTGAATGAGCTGGGCAGGGCAATTCGGCAGACGCTGGAGAATGTCTACCGGCTCGATTTCAGGTTGCGGCCCGAAGGAAAGAATGCGCCGTTGGCCACCGAGTTCCGGTACTACACGGAGTATCTCCGGAGCCGTGCTTCGCTGTGGGAGCGACAGGCCCTCGTCAAGGCCCGGCTGCTCGTCGGCGAGCGGGAATTCGGTGAATCTGCACTGGAGTCTCTCCGGGATTTCGCGTACAAGACGCCGCTTCCCCCATCGTGGAAGAAAGACACCGTAGCGATGCGAAAGCGGATGGCTGTCGAACGATCGAGACATGATCCGCAGTCGGACCTTAAAGTCGGGGTCGGCGGCCTGGTGGATCTCGAGTTCCTCGCACAGTCGATGCAACTGCGGTTTGGACGGCAGGTAGCCGAAGCGATGCAACCGAACACGTTCGAGGTTGTCGCTGTCCTTGCAGCGGCTGGCATTCTCAAGAAGCGTGTAGCGGAAAAGATCACAGGCAATCTGAGTTCCATGAGACAGCTTGAAACATTCATCCGTCTCAACTCGGAGGCGCAGGACTTCGTGTTGCCAACTGAAGCCGAACGGCTTCAACTGATTGCAGCCGCGATGCACCTTGGCTCACCCAGGCGCTTACGGTCTTCCGTGCAGAGATTAAGAAAGGAAAACCGGAAACTCATGATGGCGATGTTGAAATCCATTCCCCGATGAGAACAAGTGATCGTGCGGAGGCATTTCGAGACTGGTGCGTGACCACTGGTGTAACGGTCGTTGCGTTTGTCGTCTACGTGATCACGATGTGTCGCTCGGTTTCGTTCATCGACGCGGGGGAGCTGGCAGCCGTCGCCTGTGTTCTCGGCATCGCACATCCGACCGGCTATCCACTTTTCACATTGATTGCCCACCTTGCCCAATGGTTCTCCTTCGGGAGCAACCAGGTGATCGTTCTGAATGGCCTCTCCTCGTTGACGGTGGCTCTCGCCGTCGGAGTCTTCTCACGCATCGCTTTCACGCTGGGGCGGATTGCAGGTCTGCGCGGACGATCTTTGGTGAGATCCGCTGCAGGAGCGGCATCACTGGTGCTCGCGTTCAGCACGACCGTTTGGGCACAGTCGGTCGCAATCGAAGTCTACGGACTGCATTTGCTCCTCCTACTTCTGACGATGCTGCAGTTCTTGAAGAGTTATGAAGACGATAGCGGTGGTAGCGGTGAAATTCCCCGTTCGCTCCTCGCGGCGGTCTTTCTTCTCGGATTGAGTTTTGCTAATCATCTCACAACGCTTCTGATCATCCCGGCAGTTCTCACTCTTTTCATACGGCAGTATGGCTTGAGCCGTGGTGCGCTGTCGAGGGGCGCGAAACTCCTGCCATTCTTCTTCCTCGGGTTGAGCGTCTATCTCTACCTCCCACTTCGTGCTCATGCACATCCGCCCGTGCAATGGGGCTATCCGGCAGAACTGGAGCGATTGCTCTGGCACGTGAGCGGAAAGCAGTATCGAAACTGGATGTTTTCTGGTTTTGAGAGCGCGGCGAAGCAGTTCTCGTACTTTCTCGAGCACTTTTCCTCTGAGTTCAACTGGCTGGTCATCGCCGTGCTGATCTATGGCTTCATCAGGACCTACCGTTTGGAAAGGACATTGTTCTGGTACCTGGCCGTCGCGTTTACTGGATGCATTCTGTACTCCATCAACTATGACATCTACGATATCGATTCGTACTTTCTCCTTGCGTATGCGGCGTGTGGTGGGTTCATCGTTTTTGGGATGATTGGTGTCCTGGAAAAGGTGTGGCGGAAACGGTCGAGGGCCGTGAAGATAGGTTCAGTCATCCTCTTGTCGGGGCTTTCAGTTGTACAGCTGGCGGTCAACCGCGCGTCAGTTGATGAATCGGACAATTTCCTCACAGAAGATTACGTCCGTAACGTTTTCTCGAACACCGAGGCCAACGCTCTCATCATCACGTATCAATGGGACTATTTTGTTTCCCCATCACTCTACTATCAGATTGTGGGGAAGGAGCGTCCGGACATTGTTGTGCTTGACAAGGAGCTTCTGCGCAGAACGTGGTATTTTGTCCAGCTGAAAAACCGATATCCCTGGCTGCTCGAACATTCTCAGGATCGAGTTGACGCATTCCTGAGAGAATTGTACAAATTCGAGCATGACCTGCCCTACGACCCGAGGGTGATTGAGAGGACGTATGTCGAGATGATTAATGATTTTGTGGACAAGGCGATGGGAGCGAGGCCGGTCTATGTCGGACCCGAAATCGAGGCCGAGTTTGGTGCCCGATATTCGAGGATCCCCAGTGGATTAATGTTCAGACTATCTTCTACACCAGACAGCCTCGAAATCGGGACTCCAAGAATTGAGTATCGCCCGGCGTCGATAAATACACGACTTACCCAGGGAATCCGGAGTCTTTATGCAAAAATGCTAACCAACACTGGGGCCTTGTTTTTGAGAAAAAACCGCCTTTCGGACGCCCGCTATTGTCTTGAACGAGCCGTATCGATCGATCCCACATTCCAGCCTGCCAATTCGCTCTTGCACGAGCTTGGCAATTCAGGTGCCCGGATCATTCCCTAAGTCGCGCAGGAGCTTGCTTTTTCTGCCATTTGCCGTTGACTATTAGGCAATTTTTGTTAAATTAATAATCTCAAGTTCCAGGCGTTTCCCTCATATTCTCTAGGCTGCAATCGTTTTTGGCTGAGCACGGTTTCGAAAAAGACGATTTGCAGTGGGGGGCATGTCTGTGTGCTGGCGTAGCTCAGTTGGTAGAGCAGCTGACTTGTAATCAGCAGGTCGACGGTCCGAATCCGCCCGCCAGCTCGAGAAGGGTGATCGGAGGGGGGATGTTGTTCATCCGTACGCGTACAGATCGTGGTGAGCGTGGAGCGAGTTGGAGGGATGTGATCGCGATCTCGGATTTGCCCGGGCAGGTAGCGAAGTGGTTAAACGCATCAGACTGTAAATCTGACGGCACACGCCTTCGGAGGTTCGAATCCTTCCCTGCCCACAGTGGAATTTCGAATTGCGGATTTCAAATTTCGAATTGAGGTTTGTCGCTGGTTGATCAATTCGCAATGGACAATTCGAAATTGGAGATGGACTTGCGGGAGTAACTCAGTTGGTAGAGTCACAGCCTTCCAAGCTGTTGGTCGCGGGTTCGAGTCCCGTCTCCCGCTCTGTGCTCTGGTAGCGCTGACGAATTGCAGATTGCGAAATGTAGATTGTGGACTGGGGCATTCCGCAATCATCAATCCGCAATCCGAATTCAAACTGCTTGCGTAGCTCAGTTGGTAGAGCACTTCCTTGGTAAGGAAGAGGTCATCGGTTCAATCCCGATCGCAAGCTCTCTTCAATAACGAACACGGGTTTGATCATAAGCGGAGTTAGTCATCGTGAGAGACATCATCACATTAGAATGCTCGACCTGCAAGCGGCGCAACTACAGCACCACCAAGAACAAGAAGAAACAAACCGGGAGAGTGGAGTACAAGAAATTCTGTCCCTGGTGTAACAAGCGGACGCCCCACAAGGAAACAAAGTAGCGTTTCTGGGTCGGCGTGCTCTCCGTGTTGGTGAGCGGATGCATCGGGCACGCGGCCGGAAAACGTATCCTACGTCAGTGGCTCAATTGGTAGAGCAGCGGTCTCCAAAACCGCAGGTTGGGGGTTCGAGTCCCTCCTGACGTGCACCCAAAATTCAACTGAGAGCGGCAGACACACTCTTTCACATAAGTGATCAGCGATGAAAGAAAAAATCATAAACTTTGTCAATGATGTCGTCAAAGAGATGGGGAAGGTCACGTGGCCGACGCGCGAGGAACTCGCGGAATCCACGAAAGTCGTCATCATCGTTTGCGTCATCATTTCAGCCTTCACCTGGGGTGTCGACACGTTGTTGGCAGCTGCCCTGAAAGCGATTCTGTAATCTGAGGAAGGGCGTACGAATTGAATAAACGCTGGTATGTTGTTCGGACATACTCGGGTCACGAAGGCAAAGTGAAAGCCTACCTGGAATCCGAGGTTGCTCGTCTGAATCTTGGCGAGCGGCTCTCGAGTGTGATGATTCCATCGGAGAAGGTGATCGAGGTGAAGGATGGCAAGAAGAAGGCAAAGGTGAAGAACTTCTTCCCGGGGTACGTCTTGGTGGAGGCGGTGCTGGACAAGGAAACGAACCACCTCATCCTGGAAGCGCCCTCTGTGCTCGGATTCGTGCCGGACAAGAACAATCCGGCGCCGCTGCAGCCTGACGAAGTGCGACGTCTGATCGGGAAGATGGAAGAGAAGGGGGGCGTGGAGCTCGTCGAGATCCCGTTCCGGTTGGGCGATCCTGTCAAAGTGATCGAGGGTCCCTTCAACAACTTCTCCGGGTTTGTCCAGGATGTCAACGGGGAAAAAATGAAGGTGAAGGTCATGGTCAGTATCTTCGGCCGGAAGACTCCTGTGGAATTGGATTTCATCCAGGTGGAACTGGAAAAGTAGGATCAGATACTGTAGTTCGTTTTCTATAAAGAGAGAGGTCAATCGTTTATGGCGAAAAAAGTAACGGGATTTATCAAGCTGCAAATTCCTGCGGGACAGGCGAACCCGGCACCTCCGGTCGGTCCGGCGCTCGGTCAAAAGGGCGTCAACATTATGGAGTTCTGCAAGCAGTTCAATGCCAGGACCAAGGACCAGCAGGGGCTTATCATCCCCGTAATTATCACCGTGTTCAGCGATAAGTCGTTTACCTTCATCACCAAGACGCCTCCGGCGGCGACGCTGCTCCTGAAGGCGGTGAAGCTCGAGAAGGGCTCCGGAGAACCGAACCGGAACAAGGTGGGAATGGTCACGAAGAAGCAGGTTCGCGAGATCGCGGAGATGAAGATGGTCGATCTCAACGCGGGGACGGTGGAAGCAGCGATGAGCATGGTAGCCGGTACAGCCCGGAGCATGGGCATCACGGTTGAAGAATAACAACGACGTGCACGAAAGTGAGATTGTTGGTATGAGAACCCGAAGCAAACGCTACAAAGCAGTGGCGACGAAAGTCGAGAAGAAGAGCTACACGATCGCTGAAGCGGTGCAGAAAGTGAAAGAGTCGGCGTCAGCGAAGTTCGCCGAAGGCGTCGACATCGCCGTTCGGCTCGGCGTCGATCCGAAGAAGGCTGACCAGGCACTTCGAGGCACCGTCGCGCTTCCGCATGGCATCGGAAAAGCCGTCCGCGTCCTCGTGATTGCCAAACCGCCGAAAGATGATGAAGCGAAAGCGGCTGGGGCCGATCATGTCGGATTCCAGGACTACCTTGAGAAGATCCAGCAGGGATGGGCGGATGTTGATGTTATCATCGCCACACCCGACGTGATGGGCGACCTTGGCAAGCTCGGAAGAATACTCGGACCTCGCGGCCTGATGCCGAACCCGAAAAGCGGCACGGTCACGGCCGAAGTCGGCAAGGCCGTCAAGGAAGTCAAGGCGGGGAAAATCGAATTTCGCGTTGACAAAGCGGGGATCGTCCATGCAACGGTCGGGAAAGCGAGTTTTGGCCAGACCCAGTTGGTGGAGAATATCCAGTTGTTTCTGACGACGATCGTACGCCTGAAGCCCTCGACGGCGAAGGGCACGTATATCAAGAGCATCGCAATTTCGACTACGATGGGACCCGGGGTCCACATCGATCGCAATGAAGTTGCGGGGCACTGACACGAACTTGCGCACTCACATCTAAATGAACAACGAGGCCCGGTGCCCGAGAGATCGGGGCTTCTCATCGGTCTTCACGAGTCGGACGTGTGTCCGGCTTGAAGCAGTGATTCTCAATCGATATTTGGAAGGTACCCATGAACCGATCGGACAAAGAAGCGATCGTGGCAGAAGTGGTCGACAAGGCCTCTCGCGCTACCGCGATGTACTTCGCCGACTTTTCCGGGTTGACCGTCGGAGAGGCAACAGACCTTCGACGTGAGTTCCGGAAAGCTGGCATCGAGTACAGAGTGGTGAAGAATACGCTGGCGCGGAAAGCCCTGGAGCAAGTGACCGGCTACGATAGCGTGTACGACAAACTGGTTGGGCCGACAGGTATCGCTTTCAGCTACGATGATGCAATTGCACCGGCAAAGATCATCAAGAAGTTCAGCGAAAAGTCAGGCAAGTTGAAACTGAAAGTCGCAGTTCTTGAGAAGCAGGTCTTTGACGGTTCGCAGCTCGATCAGCTGTCCAAGCTCCCGGGCCGCGCAGAACTCATGGCCGGCGTCGTGGGCAGCATTCACGCACCGATCTCCGGTATCGTCGGCGCCATCGGCGCTCTCGCCCGCGACCTGGTGTATGTGATCGATGCCATCGAAAAGAAGAAAGCCGCCTGACCAGCGACACAAGTTTGAACATTCTTAATCAAGGAGAAGGACAATGTCAGTAGTAACAGAAATCGTCGAAAAGATTGAAAAGCTCACGCTCCTCGAGGCGGCAGAGTTGAAGAAAGCACTCGAAGAGAAATTCGGTGTCACGGCGGCAGCCCCGATGATGATGGCGGGTGTCGCTCCGGCAGCGGCAGGCGCAGCGCCTGCAGTAGAAGAGAAAACTGAATTCGCCGTCGAACTCAAGAGCGCCGGTGCGCAGAAGATCAACGTCATTAAAGTGGTTCGCGCGGCGACCGGACTCGGACTGAAGGAAGCGAAGGACCTCGTGGACGGCGCTCCGAAAGTCGTGAAGGAAGGCCTCAATAAAGATGAAGCAGAGAAGTTGAAGAAGGAGCTCGAAGAAGCAGGTGGGCAGGTAGAGCTGAAGTAACGAGCGGTTGCTGTATCTTTCGAACTTTTCTTTTTTCACCGTTGTTGAAGAGTGCGAACATTCTGGCAAACAGTACAAGACTCAAAGCCGATGGTTTCCTCGTTCCCGCGGGAACGAGCCATCGGCTTGAGCTATCTATAGAGCGTAGCGCCCGCGAACTCCGGTTTTGCTGCGGTTTTACCTCATCGCTCGTCCATACGTCCATGAGGTGCGGGGTCTGCGGTGTGTCTTTTCATCAAACTCAAAAGGAGTGGTTGAATTGAAGAACCAATCCAATGGCTCAGAAGGTCGAATTTCGTTCGGCCGTATTCCTTCGGTCATCGAAACTCCGGATCTGCTCAACGTTCAGACCGACTCGTTCAATAAATTTCTCCAGGCCGACGTTCCCCCGCATCGCCGCAAAAGGCACGGCCTGCAACAAGTGTTTGAAATGAACTTCCCGATCACCGACGCGCGGGAGAACTTTCTACTTGAGTTCGCTGAGTATTATGTCGAAAAGCCGAAATACTCCGTCGTCGAATGTCAGGAACGCGGACTGACCTTCTCCGTACCGCTCAAGGCGAAACTCCGCCTTTCCTCCAAGCGCGAGGGAAGCCAGGAATTCACCGACACGGTAGAGCAGGAAGTGTACCTCGGGAACCTGCCGGCGATGACTACGCGCGGCACGTTCATTATCAATGGCGCAGAGCGCGTTGTCGTCAGCCAGCTCCACCGCTCGCCGGGTGTCTTCTTCGGCGAATCCGTTCACCCGAACGGCACACTGATGTACTCCGCACGCATCATCCCGTTCCGCGGATCATGGGTTGAGTTCTCGACCGACATCAACAATGTGATGTATGCCTACATAGACCGGAAAAAGAAATTCCCGGTCACAACGCTCCTGCGCGCGCTCGGGTACTCGTCGGATGACGAGATCCTCAATCTCTTCGAGCTCGTCGAAGAGGTCGACGCGACCAAGGTGACATTGAAAGACTATCTCGGCCGGACGATCTGCAGCGACGTGTTCGACAAAAAGACGGGTGAGATCTTCATCAACAAAGACGCGAAGCTGACGGAAGACCACATCAAGCAGATCAAGAAGGCGGAGATCAGGAAAATCCGCTTCCTGAAATCGGAAGCGACCGAAGGATCGGTGATCGCCAATACGATTCTGCGCGACAACTCCCGCTCCGAGGAGGATGCCCTTGAGGCGATCTACTCCCAGCTTCGGTCCGGCGAGGCGCCGGATCTCGAGACCGCCAAGAACCTCATCGACCGGCTCTTTTTCAACCCGAAGCGATATGACCTCGGCGATGTCGGCCGCCACCGCATGAATGCGAAGCTCGCTCTGAGTATCAAAGAGGATGTCACGACGCTCACGAGGGAGGATATTGTAGCGATTGTGAAGTACCTGATCGATCTGCAGCAAGGCAAGAGGGCCGTCGACGACATCGATCATCTTGGAAACCGTCGTGTCCGTACGGTCGGCGAACAGCTTGCACAGCAGTTCAACGTCGGCTTGTCGCGCATGACCCGTACCATCCGCGAGCGCATGAACCTGCGCGACAGCGAAACCATCACGCCGCAGGATCTCGTGAACGCGCGCACGATCACGAGCGTCATCAATGCATTCTTCGGCACAAACCAGCTTTCTCAGTTCATGGATCAAACGAACCCCCTGGCGGAGATGACACACAAGCGCCGTGTCTCTGCTCTCGGCCCTGGCGGCTTGACGCGCGAGCGCGCTGGCTTCGAAGTCCGCGACGTGCATTATACTCACTATGGCCGCCTGTGCCCGATCGAAACGCCGGAAGGTCCGAACATCGGCCTGATTTCGTCGCTCTGCATCCACGCCCGCATCAATGATTTCGGATTCATCGAGACTCCGTACCGCAAAGTAAAGAATGGAAAGGTGACCGAGGAGATCGAATTCCTCGCCGCCGAAAAAGAGGACGAGGTGACGATCGCCCAGGCGAACGCACCGGTGGACGAGAGAGGCCGGTTCCAGGAGGATCGTGTCAAGTCCCGGTTCCAGAGTGATTATCCACTCGCCGAACCCGAGAAGATCCAGTTCATGGACGTCGCTCCGAACCAGATCGTCAGCGCCGCTGCCGCGTTGATTCCGTTCCTGGAGCACGATGATGCGAACCGTGCACTGATGGGCTCGAACATGCAGCGCCAGGCCGTTCCGCTGCTGAGTCCCGTCGCGCCGATCGTCGGCACGGGACTCGAAGAGAAGCTGGCGCGGGATTCGCGCACCATCATCGCCGCCGAGCGGAATGGGATGGTCGAATCGGTGACGGCTGACAGCATTATCGTCCAGTATGATATCGACGAGAACAGCACAGAGGCGATCATCAGTTTCGATGATAAGCGCCGCGTCGAATACAAGCTCACCAAGTTCTTCCGCACAAACCAGGATACGTGCATCAACCAGAAGCCCCTGGTGCATGAAGGCGTCCGGATCAAGCGCGGCGACGTGCTTGCGGATGGATGTGCGACCAGCGATGGCGAGCTGGCCCTCGGCCGGAACGTGCTTGTGGCCTTCATGCCGTGGAGGGGGTACAACTTCGAAGACGCCATTATCATCAGCGAGCGAATCGTAGCCGAGGACGTCTTCACATCGATCCACATCGAAGAGTTCGAGCTCCAGGTGCGCGATACAAAGCGTGGCGAGGAAGAGCTCACGAGGGAAATCCCGAACGTCAGTGAAGAGGCGACGAAGGACCTTGACGAGAACGGCATTGTCCGCATCGGCGCTGAAGTCAATGAAGGTGACATCCTGATCGGCAAGATCACACCGAAGGGTGAAACCGATCCGACGCCGGAAGAGAAGCTGTTGAAAGCCATCTTCGGTGAAAAGGCAGGCGATGTGAAGGATGCATCGCTGAAGGCGCCTCCGGGCATGAAGGGAGTCGTCATTTCCACCAAGTTGTTCAGCCGCAAGAAGAAGGATACAGAGAGCAAGAAGGAAGACAAGAAACGGCTCGAATCACTCGACCGCTCACGCCGGAAAGATTTGAAGGAACTCCAGGAAAAGCTCGCGAAGAAGTTGGGGCAGTCCTTGACTGGCGAGAAGTCGGTCGGCATCCGCGACAATGAGGGCAATGTCGTTCTCCGGAGCGGGACGTCGATCAAAGAAGAGACGTTCCAATCGCTCGAAAATCTCGACAACCTCGACTACAATCAGGAGTGGGTTGACGACAAGAGGAAGAATAACCTCGTCGTCAAGATCTATGAGAACTACCGGCAGAAACTGAGTGAGATCGAGGAGCTCTATCGTCACGAGAAGAACAAGATTCAACTTGGCGACGAGCTTGCTCCCGGTATTGTGCAGCTCGCGAAAGTGTATGTTGCGAAGAAGCGCAAGCTCTCCGTCGGCGACAAGATGGCTGGTCGGCACGGAAACAAGGGCGTTGTCTCGACGATCGTTCCGGTTGAGGATATGCCGTTCCTCCCGAATGGCCGTCCGGTCGATATCGTCCTGAACCCGTTGGGCGTGCCGTCTCGTATGAATCTCGGCCAGCTGTTCGAGGTTGCTCTTGGATGGGCCGGTCACGAGCTCGGTGAAAAGTACGCTTCGCCGATCTTTGACGGTGCGACCTGGGAGGACGTCCAGAAGCAGCTGCAGAAGGCGGGACTCAGTGATAATTCAAAATCGGTATTGATCGACGGTCGAAACGGAGAGCCCTTCGATCAGGAAGTGACCGTCGGCTACATCTACATCATGAAACTCTCCCACTTGGTGGACGACAAGATTCACGCTCGTTCCATCGGGCCCTATTCGCTCATCACACAGCAGCCGTTGGGAGGCAAAGCGCAATTTGGCGGTCAGCGCTTCGGAGAGATGGAAGTGTGGGCGCTCGAAGGGTATGGGGCGTCACACGTGCTGCAGGAAATCCTGACGGTCAAGTCGGACGACGTCGTGGGTCGAGCGAAGGTGTACGAAGCGGTTGTAAAGGGTGACAATCTCCCGGAGCCAAACGTGCCCGAATCGTTCAACGTTCTTGTACGAGAGCTTCAGGGTCTGGGTCTCGAAGTCAAGATCGAGTGATCCCGGGCCGTCTCGAAGAGACACGTTGGAAGGGAGCTGCGCAAGGAGCGCAGTGATTACTCAAAAGTTCGATGGAGGTTCACCATGCCATTTACATCAAGCGAAGCGTCAGCAAGGAAGACCTTCTCCAAGATTACCATCAGCCTTGCATCGCCTGATATGATTTTGGCCCGCTCGCACGGCGAGGTCACAAAGCCAGAGACAATTAATTACCGGTCATTCCGTCCCGAAAAAGATGGTCTTTTCTGCGAGAAGATCTTCGGTCCGGTGCGTGATTGGGAATGTCATTGCGGAAAATACAAACGCATCCGGTACAAAGGGATCACCTGCGACCGTTGCGGAGTGGAAGTTACGCAGAAGAGTGTTCGCCGTGAGCGGATGGGGCACATCGCCCTTGCCGTGCCGGTGGTGCACATCTGGTATTTCCGATCGTTGCCAAGCAAGATCGGGTACGTCCTTGGACTCTCGAGCAAGGAACTCGAAAAGATCATTTACTATGAATCGTACGTTGTCATCAACCCCGGTACGACGGGTATCCAGAAGCAGGACCTGATCACCGAGGACCAGTTCCTCGAAATCATGGCTTCGTTGCCCGAGAACAATAGCGATCTAGAAGACTCCGATCCGAAGAAGTTCATCGCGAAAATGGGTGGAGAGGCGATCAAGAATCTGCTCCGGCGGGTAAATGTTGAGGAGCTCGCGGTGGAGTTGCGCACAGAGGTCAAGACTGAGACATCGGTCCAGAAGAAGACCGAGGCGTTGAAGCGGCTGCGCGTGATCGAAGCATTCCGCAAGAGCGACCTGAGCGCGCCAAACCGACCGGAGTGGATGGTGCTCGATGTGATCCCTGTGATTCCTCCGGAGCTGCGTCCGCTTGTGCCCCTCGAAGGGGGCCGTTTCGCCACATCCGACTTGAACGACCTTTATCGTCGGGTCATTATCCGGAACAACCGCCTCAAGAGGCTCATCGAGATCAAGGCACCGGAGGTCATTCTCCGGAACGAGAAACGGATGCTGCAGGAAGCCGTCGATTCGTTGCTCGACAACTCACGCCGCGTCAATGCAGTGCGAAGCGACAACAACCGCGCACTGAAATCGCTCTCGGACATGCTGAAAGGAAAGCAAGGGAGGTTCCGTCAGAACCTCCTTGGCAAGCGCGTTGACTACTCCGGCCGCTCGGTGATCGTTGTCGGCCCTGAGCTGAGACTGCACGAATGCGGTCTGCCCAAAGACATGGCCGTTGAGCTGTTCAAGCCGCACATTATCCGCAAACTGATCGAGCGCGGACTCGTCAAAACGGTCAAAAGCGCCAAGAAGATGGTCGACAAAAAGGGCCCCGAGGTGTGGGACATTCTTGACCACATCATCGACGGGCATCCTGTGCTGCTGAACCGTGCTCCAACACTGCATCGCCTCGGCATACAGGCATTTCAACCGGTGCTCGTTGAAGGGAAAGCCATCCGTATTCACCCGATGGTATGTACCGCATTCAACGCAGACTTTGACGGCGACCAGATGGCGGTTCACGTTCCGCTCTCGTACGAAGCGCAGCTTGAAGCCAGAATTCTGATGCTGTCAAGTCACAATATCCTCTCGCCAGCCAGTGGAGCTCCGATCGTGACGCCGACCCAGGATCAGGTCCTTGGTTGCTACTATCTGACGAAGTCTCGGGCGGGCGACAAGGGCGAGGGAATGGCATTCTATGCTCCGGAAGAAGTAGTCATTGGCTATAACGAACGGAAAATCGCTCTTCACACACGCATCAAGGTCCGTATCGACGGAACGATGATTGAGACGACGACTGGCCGTGTCCTGTTTAACCAGATCATCCCGAAGGATGTTCCGTTCATCAACGAGCTGCTGAACAAGAAGCGGCTGGTGCAGATCATCGCCAGTGTCTTCCGGCGCTGCGGTAATCTCGTTACCGCGAAGTTTCTCGATGATCTGAAGACGCTCGGGTTTCAGTATGCCACGCAGGGCGGACTCTCCGTTTCGATCGGAGACGTTCTTATCCCGAGAGAAAAATACGAGATGGTGGCGAAGGCACAGAAGGATGTTGAGAATGTCGAAAGCCAGTACTACCGCGGGTTCATCACGAACGGCGAGCGGTACAACAAGGTCATCGACATCTGGACGCGCGCGACGAGTCGTATCGCAGAGAAACTCTTTGATTCATTGCAGCACTCCAAGGACGGGTTCAACTCGTTGTATATGATGGTCGATTCCGGTGCCCGCGGTTCGAAGGAGCAGGTTCGACAGCTGGCCGGAATGCGCGGTCTGATGGCGAAGCCGCAGAAGAGCATGTCTGGCGCTACGGGCGAACTGATCGAGAACCCGATCACGGCAAATTTCCGGGAAGGCCTCTCCATTCTCGAGTACTTCATTTCCACGCACGGTGCCCGGAAAGGTCTCGCTGATACGGCTTTGAAGACGGCGGACGCCGGCTACCTCACACGAAGGCTGATCGACGTTGCTCAGGATGCCATCATCGCAGAAGAAGACTGCGGGACGATTCGAGGCGTGCTGACCAGTGCGCTGAAGGAAGGCGAGGATGTCAAAGAGCCTCTCTCCGAGCGTATCCTCGGCCGCGTGTCTGTCCACGACGTTACAGATCCCCTCTCCGGCGATGTCATCGTCAAGTCGGGCGAAGTCATTGACGAGGACAAGTCACAGCGCATCTCCGAGACCTCGATCGAACTGGTCGAGATTCGCTCGGTGCTTGCCTGCAATTCACGGCGCGGTGTTTGCGCGAAATGCTACGGACGTGACCTGACGACCGGCAAACTGGTCGAGCCGGGAACGGCCACCGGCGTCATCGCGGCACAGTCCATCGGCGAGCCTGGCACACAGCTGACGCTGCGAACGTTCCACACCGGCGGCACTGCAAGTTTGATTGCCGCACAGTCACAGATCGTTTCGAAGTTCGAGGGCCGCGTGAAGTATGACGGCCTGAAGACAATCGAATTCGAATCCGAAACCGGCAAGCATCTCATTGCGTCCGGCCGCAGCGGTGTCATCAACATCATCGACGAGGACAACAGGGTGCTGACGAAGTACGACGTCCCGTACGGTGCCATGCTGATGATCCGTGACAATTCCAAGGTCGCCAAAGGCGAGATGATTTACGAATGGGATCCTTACAACGCTGTGATCGTTTCGGAACATAAGGGTGTTGTCAAGTTCCTGGACCTGAAAGAAAACGTCACGTACCGGGAAGAACCCGACGAGCAGACGGGGCATATTCAGAAGGTCGTCATTGACAGCCGCGAGAAGAGCCTGATTCCGGCGATCTCGGTCGTCAGCGCCAGGGGTCAGAAGCTGGCATCATATTCTGTCCCGACACGCGCTCATTTGATTGTCGACGATGGTCAAGAAATACACGCTGGCACGGTCCTGGTAAAGATCCCTCGTGATATTGGTAAGACGCGTGATATCACCGGCGGTTTGCCGCGCGTGACGGAGCTCTTCGAGGGTCGGCATCCAAACGAGCCGGCGATTGTAACGGAAATTGATGGTATTGTGGCTATCGGTCAGCCGAAGCGCGGTGCTCGCGAAGTGTTTGTCCAGAGCCACGATGGCAAGGACAGGCGGACCTATCTCATTCCACTGGGGAAACACATCTTGGTTCAGGACAACGATGTTGTCCGGGCTGGTGAGCGGCTCTCGGCCGGCGCCATTGATCCTCATGACATACTCAGGATCAAAGGCACGACAGCGGTGCAGGAGTACCTCGTGAACGAAATCCAGGAGGTGTACCGAATGCAGGGTGTGAAGATCAACGACAAGCATATCGAAGTTATCGTGCGCATGATGATGCAGAAGGAGCGCATCGTTGATCCGGGAGACACGAAATACCTGGAAGGTGACAATGTGGACAAGACCCGACTGCACGACGAGAACGACAGTCTCGAGGGAAAGGTCGTCGTGGTCAATAAGTCTGATTCTAAGTTGAAAAATGGGGCAGTTTCGACAAAAAAGGCCATTCGCGAGATCAACGCAGATTTGAGAAAGAAGACGAAAAAGGCGGTTGAGATTCGTGATTCAGAACCGGCGACTTCTGAGCCAATTCTGCTCGGTATCACGCAGGCATCGTTGACAACGGACAGCTGGATTTCTGCAGCTTCCTTCCAGGAAACGACAAAAGTCCTGACGGATGCAGCGATTGAAGGAAAGGTGGACCATCTCCTCGGACTCAAGGAGAACGTGATCATGGGTCACCTGATCCCGGCAGGCACCGGTCAGAAGAAATACCGGGATCTCTTTGTCGAATCCCCCGAGATCGAGATTGCTGCCGCGGGCGAGGTCGAGCTGGAGACGGAGTCTCAAGGTATCGAGGAGCCGAAAGAGCGGAAGCGCAAGACGCGCATTGTGGCATCGTGATCATGGTTCTTTGGCTGTATTCCGGAAAAAGCGATTGACAAAAATCTAAAAAAGTCGTATATTACATAGCTGTTTTTATCAACCTTTTTGTTCAGAAGGAGTTTTTGATTGCCGACAATTAATCAACTGGTCCGCGCGAGCCGGGAAAAAGTTCTCTGGAAAAGCAAGTCACCGGCGCTGCAATCGAGCCCGCAAAAGAGGGGTGTCTGTACGAGGGTGTACACGACGACGCCGAAGAAGCCAAACTCAGCTCTCCGCAAGGTCGCTCGTGTTCGTCTGACAAATCAAATGGAAGTCACGGCGTATATCCCGGGTGAGGGTCACAATCTTCAGGAGCACTCGATTGTGATGATCCGGGGTGGTCGTGTGAAGGATTTGCCGGGAGTTCGCTATCACATTATCCGTGGTACGCTCGACACGCAGGGAGTTCAGGATCGCAAGCAGGGCCGATCGAAGTACGGATCCAAAAAGCCAAAGCAGCAGTAGATCACAGAAAACAGGATGAGAAAGAAACGTTCAGTACGTCGTCTTGCTACTCCCGATCCGAAGCATCAGGATATTCTGGTCTCGCGCTTCATCAATTCCCTGCTGAAGCAGGGGAAGAAGCACACAGCGCGAGGGATCCTCTACGGTGCCTTCAACATCATCGAAGAGAAAACCAAGAACAAGCCTCTGGATGTTTTCAAGAAAGCGGTTAACAATGCGTCGCCCATGATCGAAGTGCGCGCACGCAGAGTCGGTGGTGCTACCTATCAAGTTCCCACAGAAGTTCGTCCCGAGCGACGAACCGCTCTTGCAATCCGCTGGTTGATCGGCTACGCCCAAGAACGCTCGGATACATCGATGGCACAGAAACTCGCCGCTGAATTGATGGCTGCAGCCTCAGGTGAGGGTGGAGCGATCAAGAAGAAGGACGATGTCCATCGTATGGCAGAAGCGAACAAGGCTTTTGCCCACTTTAAGTGGTAATCACGTACCGTTCCATCGGTACTCACATCAGAATGAAGTGAACCTCCGCGGGAGATTTGTGTCTCCCCGGAGATAAGTGTCTCTATGCCTCGCGAATACACTTTAGAAAAAACCAGGAATATCGGCATCATGGCTCACATCGACGCCGGCAAGACCACGACGACGGAGCGCATCCTTTTCTATACGGGTGTGTTGCACCGGATGGGGGAGGTGCATGACGGCGCCGCGACGATGGACTGGATGGAACAAGAAAAAGAGCGCGGCATCACCATTACCAGTGCGGCAACGACATGTTTCTGGCGCGACCATCAGGTAAACATTATTGATACTCCCGGTCACGTCGATTTCACTATCGAGGTCGAGCGTTCACTGCGTGTGCTGGACGGCGCGGTCGCGCTGTTCTGCTCGGTGGGCGGGGTCGAGCCCCAATCGGAGACCGTTTGGCGGCAGGCTGACAAATACGGTGTTCCCCGCATCGCGTTCGTCAATAAGATGGACCGTGCAGGAGCCGACTTCCTCGGTGTGGTTGAGATGATACGTCGTCGGTTTAGTACCAACGCCGTTCCTGTCCATCTCCCCGTTGGGGAAGGCGATATGTTTGCCGGTATCATCGACTTGATCACGATGAAGGCCCGCATGTATCACGAAGGAACGCAGGGCGCGACATGGGATGATATCGAAATTCCCGAGAAGCTCCGGCCCAGAGCGAACGAGTTTCGGATCAAGATGCTCGAGGCGGTGGCGGATGAGGACGACTCGCTGCTTGAAAAGTACCTCAACGGTAAAGAGATTTCACCGGAGGAAATCCGCGGAGTCTTGCGCCGTGCGACACTCAAGGTCAGTATTGTTCCGGTTCTCTGCGGCTCGTCGTTCAAGAACAAGGGTGTGCAGAACCTGCTGGATGCTATCATCGACTTCCTCCCGGCTCCGGTCGACATCAACAAAGGCGAGATCCATGGCCACCATCCACATCGGCGGGATGATGTCGTTCGGAAGGTGACGGATCAGGACGAGTTTACAGCGCTGGCGTTCAAGATTATGACCGATCCATTTGTCGGGCGGCTGACGTATTTCCGGGTCTACTCCGGCACGCTGAAATCCGGATCGTACGTCTACAATGCAACATCGGACCGGAAAGAGCGTCTCTCCCGCCTGCTTCGCATGCATGCCAACCACCGCGAAGAAGTTGCAGAAGCATATGCTGGTGACATCGTCGCAGGCATCGGGCTGAGGGGCACGCGCACGGGTGACACGCTCACGATGGAGGACGACCCGATCATCCTCGAGCGCATGGTGTTTCCGGAGCCAGTCATCGACGTCGCGATTGAGCCGAAGACAAAGGCCGATCAGGAGAAGCTGGGAGAAGCGCTGCAACGCCTGGCGGAGGAAGATCCCACGTTCCGCATCTCGTCGAACGAAGAGACTGGGCAGACGATCATCAGCGGTATGGGAGAGTTGCACCTCGAGATTATCGTCGACCGGATGAAGCGGGAATTCCGGGTCGAGGCGAATGTTGGCAAGCCTCAGGTCGCCTACAAAGAGACTATCACGAAGAAAGTCACTGCCGAAGGCAAGTTCATACGCCAGAGCGGCGGCCGTGGTCAGTTTGGGCATGTCGAGATTGAGATGGAGCCGAACGAGAAGGGGAAGGGATTTGAGTTCGAGAATGATATTGTCGGCGGCGTGGTGCCCAAGGAGTACATCAAGCCGACCGAAGAAGGCATTATCGAAGCGATGAAGAACGGCGTCCTCGCCGGCTATCCGGTCGAAGATGTGAAAGTGAGGCTCTTCGATGGATCGTTCCACGCGGTGGACTCATCAGAGATGGCGTTCAAGATCGCCGGCTCCATGGCGTTCAAATCTGGAGCGCACAAAGCGGGACCGGTACTCCTGGAGCCGATCATGGCGGTTGAGGTTGTGACACCGGAGGAGTATTTGGGCGATGTGATGGGGGACTTGAATTCCCGGCGCGGGAAGATTGAAGGACTAACGCCGCGGAAAGATGCGCAGGTCGTTAAAGCGATGGTGCCGCTCTCGGATATGTTCGGCTATGCGACGGCCGTGCGGTCCATGACACAGGGGCGGGCGCTCTATACGATGCAATTCTCGCACTACGAAGCAGTACCGAAATTGATTTCTGAGCAAATCATCGAGAAGGTCCGAGGCAAGGAAGCCTCCAAAGCATAGGCGAAAACGAACGTACTAGACTTCAGACATAACAAAGGAGACCATCCACATGGCAAAGGAAAAATTTGATCGCAGTAAGCCGCACGTCAATGTCGGCACGATCGGTCACGTTGACCATGGGAAGACCACGCTGACAGCTGCCATTACCATGGTGCTTGCGAAGCAGGGTCTTGCCTCGATCCGGACCTTCGATTCGATCGACAACGCTCCGGAAGAGAAAGCACGGGGTATCACGATCAACACGGCGCACGTCGAATATGCAACGGCAAAACGGCACTATGCGCACGTCGACTGCCCGGGTCACGCCGACTATATCAAGAACATGATCACGGGCGCTGCCCAGATGGACGGTGCCATTGTAGTGGTCGCAGCGACGGACGGACCGATGCCGCAAACCCGTGAGCACATTCTTCTGGCACACCAGGTCAACGTGCCGAAGATCGTTGTGTTCATGAATAAGGTCGATGCGGTGGACGATCCGGAGCTGCTGGATCTGGTTGAGCTGGAGATGCGCGACTTGCTGAAGAAGAACGATTTCCCGGGCGACGAAATTCCGGTCATCCGCGGATCCGCTCTGAAAGCGATGGAAGCAGCGCTTCGTCCTGATGTGAAGCCGGATGATCCGGCGTTTAAGTGCATCAACGAGCTCATGGATGCGGTCGATAATTATATCCCGCTGCCGCTGCGCAATGTCGACAAGCCGTTCCTGATGCCGGTCGAAGACGTGTTCTCGATTACCGGTCGTGGCACCGTCGGTACCGGCCGTGTCGAGCGCGGAAAAGCAAAGGTTGGCGACGAAGTCGAAGTGGTTGGATTCGGCATGCACAAGAAGACCGTGATCACCGGTGCAGAGATGTTTCGCAAGGAGCTTGACGAAGTTCGGGCGGGTGACAATGCCGGCTTGCTCCTCCGCGGTGTTGAGAAGGACGAGCTCGAGCGCGGCATGGTCATTGCGAAGACCGGCTCCATCACTCCGCACAAGAAATTCAACGCACAGGTCTACGTGTTGAAGAAAGACGAAGGTGGACGTCACACGCCGTTCATGAATGGCTATCGTCCGCAGTTCTACTTCCGCACGACGGACGTGACCGGCGTGGTTGCGCTTCCCGCTGGCATGGAAATGGTCATGCCGGGCGACAACGTGGACAACATGCAGGTTGAGCTTGTCTCTGACGTCGCCATGGAGGAAGGTCTCCGATTCGCCATCCGCGAGGGCGGCCGGACGGTCGGCGCTGGCGTCGTTTCCAAGATCATCGAATAATCATAAGGGTTCCTGCCGCGAGGCCGGGACCCTTAGTTTTTTCACGCGCGTAACTGAGGGAGGAATCTTCGTTGGCTGGTCAGAAGATTCGCATCAAGTTAAAGTCGTACGATCACAATCTGATCGATAAATCGGCTGAGAAGATCATCAAGACGGTGAAGGCGACGGGAGCCGTTGTGTCTGGTCCCATTCCTTTGCCCACGAAACGGTCGCTGTACGTCGTGAACCGGTCTCCTCACGTTGACAAGAAGTCGCGAGAGCAGTTTGAAACGCGATCGCACAAGCGTTTGATCGACATCCTCAACTCGACGAGCAAGACAGTGGATTCGCTGATGAAGCTGGAACTGCCTGCCGGGGTCGATGTGGAGATCAAGGTCTAGTGTCGGCTGGTGTGGTGTACGAAAACTGAACGTAATTCTTATTCGTGTTGAGCGCCCTGTCCGGACACAACCAGTGAGCCGGTAGGGAGATGACTCGGGAGTAGAACAGTGAGCGGCATTCTCGGTAAAAAGATTGGAATGACAAGCATCTTTGATGACAACGGGCAGATGATTCCCTGCACCATCATCGAGGCCGGACCGTGTTACGTCACGCAGGTGAAGACGAAGGACCGGGATGGATACGAGGCAGTGCAACTCGGATTCGATGAGATCAAAGAGCGGCTCGTCAACAAGCCAATAAAAGGACACCTCAAGAGGAGCGGCGTCAAACCGCTTCGCCTTCTCTCGGAGTTCCGCAACTTCAACGGGACGCAATACGAGCTCGGTCAGGAATTGCGCGTCGACGGATTCCAGCAGGGCGACGTTGTCGATGTCACGGGCCGTTCCAAAGGACGCGGGTTCCAGGGCGTTGTGAAGCGCCATCACTTCGGGGGCGTCGGCATGACCACGCACGGTCAATCCGACCGCGTGCGTGCGCCCGGCTCGATCGGTGCAAGCTCGTACCCTTCGCGCGTCATGAAGGGAAAACGCATGCCCGGTCGTATGGGCGGTGATCGCGTGACGGTGAAGAACCTGATGGTTCTGAAGGTCATTGCCGAATCGAACATCCTGATCGTGAAGGGATCAGTCCCTGGTGCTATCAATTGTTATCTCGAAATCGTAAAACAGAGCTGAACAGTCGTGCTCGGGAAGAATACCCATGGAGTTAGAAGTCTATAAGAAAGATGGAACGAAGAGCGGCGAGAAGGTCACGCTGGCGCCGGAGGTTTTTGAGATCAAGCCGAACGACCACGCGATCTATCAGGCCGTACGCTCCATTCAGGCGAACCAGCGTCAGGGAACGCACAAAGTGAAGACGCGCAGCGAGGTACGAGGCGGTGGAAGGAAGCCCTTCAAGCAGAAGAAGACGGGCCGGGCTCGTGCCGGCACCACCAGATCGGGGTTGTGGGTGGGTGGCGGTTCTATTTTCGGACCACAACCGCACGACTATGTCGTGAAACTTCCCGCGAAAGTCCGTGCGCTTGCCAGGAAATCGGCGCTCAGCTATAAGGCGAAAGACCAGGCCATTGTCGTGGTCGAGGACTTCACGCTCGAAGGACCCAGGACCAAAGAGCTCGCAACGGTGCTGAAGGCCCTATCGCTGGCCGGAAAGAAGACCCTCCTTCTTACCGGAAAGACCGACGGTGCCCTTTACAAGTCCGGGCGGAACATTCCCAAGCTGAACGTGCGCGAGGCAGACAAAGCGTCGACATACGATATTCTTGACACGCAGGTGCTCTTGATTCAGAAGAGCGCTGTCGACGTTCTCCAGAAACCGTTGATGAACTAGGCTAGAGCCATGACTGGAATTTTGAAGCGACCGATCGTCACAGAAAAAATCACCGGCCTCCAGGAGAAGCGTCAATACTCCTTTGAAGTCCTGCCCGAGGCGAACAAGATTGAAATCGCCAAGGCGGTGGAGAAGAAATTCAAGGTGACGGTCCTTAGCGTTCGCACCATGACCGTGAAGGGAAAGCGAAAGACGCAGCTGACCCGCCGCGGCCGGTTCGCAGGCAGAACGAACACCTGGAAGAAAGCAATGGTCACCCTCAAAGAGGGAGACAAGATCGATTACTTTGAAAATGTTTGATTGACGGAACGGCAGGTATCGTATGGGAATCCGAAAACTAAAACCAGTAACCCCGTCGACCAGGTTTTACTCCATCTCGACGTTTGAGGAGGTTACAAAGACCGTCCCCGAGAAGTCGCTGGTGCAGCCGAATAAGAAATCCGGTGGCAGAAACAACCTCGGCCGCATCACCTCGCGCCATCGCGGCGGCGGACACAAGAGAATGTATCGCGTTGTCGACTTCAAGCGCGAGCGTTATGGTGTCGAGGCGAAGGTGGCAGCGATTGAGTACGATCCGAATCGCTCCGCCCGCATCGCGTTGTTGCAGTATGTCGATGGCGAGAGGCGCTACATCATCGCCCCCGACGGATTGAAAGTCGGGCAGAAGGTGATGTCGGGTCCCGGAAGCGAAGTGCAGGTTGGTAACTCTCTTCCGCTCTCCGAGATCCCGGTTAGCACCTTTGTGCACAACGTCGAAATGAAGCCCGGAAAAGGCGGACAGCTCGGACGCAGCGCAGGCAACTCGCTCCAGTTGATGGCGAAGGAAGGCGATTTTGCGACACTGAAGCTGCCTTCGGGGGAAGTGCGAAAGATCCCTGTCATCTGCTACGCCACGGTAGGCGTGGTCGGGAACGTCGACCACGAAAACCTCAGCCTTGGGAAAGCCGGTCGTTCTCGCTGGCTTGGCATCCGCCCTCAGACCCGCGGTATGGCCATGAACCCTGTCGACCACCCGATGGGCGGTGGTGAGGGCCGGTCAAAGAGCGGTGGCGGTTGGCAGCATCCTGAATCGCCATGGGGAAAATACGCCAAAGGATTGAAGACTCGTAAACGCAAAAATCAGTCGAACCGTTATATCGTCAAACGTCGAAAGTAAGATCGTTCATCACAGAGGCTAGAAGATCGCCATGAGTCGTTCACTGAAAAAAGGGCCATACGTTGACCCGAAGCTGCAGCAGAAAGTCGAAGCCCTGAACAAGGCGAACCAGAAGAAGGTTGTCAAGACATGGTCGCGATCATCCACCATCACGCCTGATTTTGTCGGACACACCTTTGCCGTGCACAACGGGAACAAGTTCATTCCGGTGTATGTGCAGGAAGCCATGGTAGGGCACAAGCTTGGTGAGTTCGCGCCAACGCGCATGTTTCGTGGTCACCCTGGTTTGAAGTCTGAGAAAACTACATCGCCCGCGTAGGGGCATAGCGAGGATTGTTCATGGAAGCTCAAGCTATTAATCGGTTTGTTGGAACGTCACCACGCAAGATGATGATCGTCATTGACCTCATTCGTGGTCGCGGCGTTGAGGAGGCGCTCACGATGCTCCACTTTTCGCCGAAGCATGCAGCGAAATCCGCCGAGAGAGTGCTGCGTTCGGCTATTTCCAATCTGCAGAGCAAGGATGAAGGCGGCCGTGTCGATACTTCGACGATGTTCATCAAGGAAGTCTTTGTCAATGGCGGACCGACCATGAAGCGGATTTCGCCGGCCCCGATGGGGCGCGCCTTCCGCATACGGAAACGGTCGCATCACCTGACCATCGTCGTCGCGACTCGTGAGACAAAGGCAAAAGCCAAGGCGGCGGCACCGAAGGCGGCGCAAGAAGCCGCTCCGAAACCAAAGAAAAAAGAAACCAAAGCTGCAAAGCAAGAAACGAAACAAGAACCGACGGCACGTTAAGGAGGATCTCTTGGGTCAAAAAACCAATCCGATTGGATTTCGACTCGGCATCACCAAGTCATGGGACTCAAATTGGTACGACGAGAAAGGATTCGCGGGCAAGCTTCAGGAGGACCTGATGGTTCGGAACTATGTCCGGAACCGGCTGAAGAAGGCCGGCATCTCGCGGATCCAGATTGACCGGACCCCGAAGCGGGCGGTGATCACCATTCACACCTCTCGTCCCGGCATCGTGATCGGGAAGAGCGGGAAGGAGATCGCGCAGCTCGAGGAAGAGCTGAAGAAGGTGACGTCCAAAGAGGTGAAGATCCTCATCCATGAGATCAAGCGGCCTGAGCTCGACGCCGCGCTCGTCGCGGAGAACATCGCATCCCAGATCGAGGGTCGTATCTCGTTCCGCCGGGCGATGAAACAGTCGATTACGGCAGCGATGAGAATGGGAGCTGAGGGAATCCGTGTGCTGTGCGGTGGACGGCTGGGCGGTGCGGAAATTGCCCGCCGGGAGCAGTACAAAGAAGGCCGTATTCCTCTGCACACGATCCGTGCTGACATTGACTATGCAACTGCCACATCCCGGACTATCTACGGTGCCATCGGGGTCAAGGTATGGATTTGCAAGGGTGAGATCCTCGGACCCGCGACCCGATAAGAAGGAGTGTATTGATCTATGCTGATGCCGAAGAGAGTGAAGTTCAGAAAAGCCCAGCGCGGCCGCATGCGGGGAAAAGCCACCCGCGGAGCGATGGTTGCGTTCGGGGATTTTGGTTTGAAGGCCCTGGAGCCGGGTTGGGTGACCCAGCGCCAGATCGAGGCTACCCGTGTCGCTCTCACGCGCATGATGAAGCGTGAGGGGAAAGTGTGGATCCGGATTTTCCCGGACAAGCCGGTCACGAAGAAGCCCGCTGAAACCCGTATGGGGAGCGGCAAAGGTGTTCCGGAATTCTGGGTGGCGGTCATCAAGCCGGGTCGCATTATGTTCGAGCTTGGCGGTGTGACAAAAGCGCTCGCGGCGGAAGCGTTTCAACTGGCTGCCCACAAGCTGCCGATTAAGACGAAGCTGGTCACGCGCGTTGACTACGAAGCTCAAGAACTCAACGAGGAAAAGAGGATTCGATGAAAGCGTTTGAATTACGTGGACTCTCCGATTCGGAGCTTACCAAGCGCATCCAGGAAGAGGAAGAAAGTCTGGCCAACCTCCGGTTCCAGAAGGTCATCAGCCAGCTCGAAAACCCGATGAAGCTTCGCCTGACGAGGAGAGACATTGCCCGGATGAAGAGTATTCTGCGCGAGCGTGAATTGAAGAAACCAGAGGCAAAGACCGAACAACCTGACAATCAGAAGAAGGCGTAAGGAATGAGCACTGCCGCAACAACCGCCCCCGTTCAACGCAACCAGCGGAAAGTCCGCGTTGGCAAAGTTATCAGCAATAAGATGCAGAAGAGCATTGTGATTTCCCTCGAACGGAAGATATCGCATCCGCTCTACAAGAAGTACTACAAGCAAACCTCCACGCTTATGGCGCACGATGAGAAGCGAGAAGCCGGAATCGGTGACATCGTGAAGGTGATGGAGACAAGGCCGATGAGCAAACAGAAGCGCTGGCGATTGGTCCAAATTGTGGAAAAAGCAAAGTAACGATCTGGTGTTGAGCCAGACGAGCATGGTGAGGAGTACCCTATGATCCAGGAAGAAACGAATCTCGTAGTCGCTGACAACTCCGGCGCGAAAAAAGTCCGGTGCATCCGTGTGCTCGGAGGTCACGACCGGCGGTATGCGTCAGTCGGCGATTTGATCGTTGTAGCCGTCAAGAGCGCCATTCCCGGTGCGCCGGTGAAAAAAGGAGAAGTCTCACGCGCTGTCGTGGTTCGCACGAAGAAGGAAGTCGGACGGAAGGACGGCTCATTTATCCGTTTTGATGAAAACGCGGTCGTTCTGTTGAACCCTCAGGGTGAGCCCCGGGGGACGCGAATCTTCGGGCCGGTAGCCAGGGAGCTTCGCGAACGTCAGTTCATGAAAATTGTTTCGTTGGCACCAGAAGTACTCTAACGGTTGAAGGATAGTCGTATGCATGTTCATAAAAATGATACCGTCCTGGTGATTGCCGGCAATGCGGTTGGCAAGCAGGGCAAGGTTCTGAAGGTATTCCCGGACAAGAACCGGGTGATTATCGAAAGCGTCAACATCATCAAGCGGCATGCGCGCCCGAGTCAGAAGAATCCGCAAGGCGGCATCGTGCAGAAGGAGGGACCCATCAGTGCCTCGAACGTGATGGTGGTCTGTCCGAAGTGCAGTGAAGCTACTCGCATCGGTCACGCCCATGTCACAGATCCAACGAGCGGTCGACGCAAGACCATGAGGGTCTGCAAGAGCTGCAAAGAAATGTTCTAGGTTGACGACGTCATTCTTGGAGAATGGAGTTATGGGAAAAGAGAAAGAACAGAAGAAACCCGAGGATCGCAAAGGGAAAGAACCGAAGCAGGGAAAAGGCGAGGGTGGAGGAAAGAAACCGCAGGCCGGAGCACGTGAAGCAGGAGTTCCCGCGCGCTCTTTTGTCCACTACAAGAAAGAAGTGATCCCGCAGCTCATGAAGCGGTTCCAGTACAAGAGCGTTATGCAGGTGCCGAAGCTGGTGAAGATCTCCATCAACAGCGGCGTCGGAGCGGCCACGCAGGATCCGAAGATTCTCGATGAGACGGTCAGGGAGATAGAGGCGATCACGGGACAGAAGTTGGCGATCACGAAGTCGAAGAAAGCCATTTCGAATTTCAAATTGCGCGAGGGACTTGCGATCGGCTGCCGTGTGACGCTCCGCCGGGCCGTGATGTATGAGTTCATGGACAGGCTCATCAGCGTTGCGCTTCCGCGCGTTCGTGACTTCCGCGGTGTCTCCGACAAATCGTTTGACGGACACGGGAACTACACGCTCGGGATTAAAGAGCAGATTGTGTTTCCCGAGGTCGACACCGACAAGGTCACGCGCATCACCGGGATGGATGTTACGTTCGTGACGACCGCGAAGACAGACGCAGAGGCGTACGAGCTCTTGAAAGCGCTCGGGATGCCGTTCGTGAAACGACAGGAAGTACTTCAAACCGCAGCATAACGATATCTGGAGGGAGTTGCTTTGGCACGCTTAGCAATGCGAGTAAAGGCGAAACGCACGCCTAAGTTCCCGGTCCGTCAACACAACCGATGCGGCATCTGCGGACGGCCGCGCAGCTACTATCGTAAGTTCGGCATTTGCCGGATTTGCTTCCGGAACATGGCGCTCGACGGGAAGATTCCTGGCGTGCGCAAGGCAAGCTGGTAGTATTGGACAAGAGATTATTCTAGGAGATTTGATCCGATGTCGATGACAGATCCCATTGCAGATTTTCTGACGCGCATCCGCAACGCCGCCAAGGCGAAGCATAAAAGGGTGGATATCCCCGCATCGAACCTGAAGAAAGCAGTCGCCCAGATCCTGGTGAATGAGAAGTTCATCACGGGATTCACACTTCTGGATGACGGCAAACAGGGAGTGTTGCGCCTTCAACTGAAGTACAGCAGCGGCAGGCCGGTGATCTCCGGGTTGCGGCGCGTGAGCACACCCGGTCTTCGTTGGTATCGCCCCGCAGATGAGCTACCGCGGGTCCTCAATGGTATGGGGATTGCCATCGTCTCAACCTCGAAGGGAGTGATGACGGATCAGCAGGCGCGCAAAGAGCACGTCGGCGGCGAAATTCTCGCCTATATCTGGTAACTGGAGGAGAACGTACCGTGTCACGAGTTGGTCGTAAACCGATTTCAATTGTCAAGGGTGTCACCGTTACCAAGAAAAACGGTTCGATCGTGGTCAAAGGTCCCAAGGGAGAATTGTCCGCGACGGTTCATCCCGAAATCACCGTCGACGTCAACAATTCTGAAGTTGTCGTCACCCGTCATGCGGACGACGGCCCGCACCGTGCGTTGCACGGATTGTGGCGCGCTCTGATCCAGAACATGATCAACGGCGTGACGCAGGGATATATGCGCAAACTGGAGATTGTCGGCGTGGGATACCGCGCGGAGATGAAGGGAAAGAAACTCCAGCTGATGCTCGGATTCTCGCATCCGATTTTGTTCGGCCCTCCCGACGGCATTACCTTCGAGACGCCGACGCAGACCAGCGTTCTTGTATCGGGCATCGACAAGCAGCTCGTCGGCCTGGTCGCTGCGAAGATTCGCTCGTTCCGTCCGCCTGAGCCGTACAAAGGCAAGGGCGTGAAGTACGAAGGTGAGTACATCAGGCGCAAAGCCGGTAAGGCCGCAGCAACAGCCGCCACCAAGTAAGGCCATCTGATCAGATTGAATGAAGATCTTTTTGCGTAAGGATGCTTGACATGATTCAGAATAAGAAACACAACCGCTGGCAGAAAAAGAAAGCCAGCATCCGCAAGAAAGTTCAGGGAACTCCCGAGCGCCCCCGGTTGACGATCTATCGGAGTGCGAAGCATATTTACGCGCAGATTATCGACGACACGACGGGAAAGACGCTCGTTTCGGCATCGACCTTGTCGAAGGAGTTGCGGGACGAAGTGAAAAACGTCAAGTCGGCGATGGAGATCTGCAAGCTCGTCGGCAAACAGGCTGCGAAACAGGCCCTGGAGAAGAAGATTCAGCAGGTTGTGTACGACCGAAACGGGTATCTGTATCACGGGCGCGTAAAGGCTGTGGCCGATGGCGCACGCGAAGGCGGACTCAAATTCTAACATATCACGAGAGCGACGAGAGACCCGATGGCAAAATTCAAAGCAGGCGAACTGGAACTCAAAGAACGATTGGTGCACATCAACCGCGTCGCGAAAGTCGTGAAGGGTGGACGCAGGTTTAGCTTCAATGCCATTGTAGTGGTCGGCGACGGCAATGGCCACGTCGGCGTTGGCCTGGGAAAGGCGAACGAAGTAGCGGACGCGATTGCCAAGGGTGTGGATGACGCGAAGAAGGCGGTGGTGAAAGTTCCGATCGTGAAGGGAACGATTCCCCATGCCGTAATCGGCAAGTTCGGTGCAGGACGTGTCCTCCTGAAGCCCGCGTCGCCCGGAACGGGCCTCATCGCCGGCGGCGGTGTCCGTGCGGTGCTCGAATCGGCGGGGGTGAAAGATGTCCTCACGAAACAGATGGGATCGTCCAATCCGCATAACGTGGTTAAGGCTACTCTGAAGGCGCTGCTCAGCCTGACCGACGCGCGGATGGCTGCAGAACGGCGAGGGATTTCGCTACCGGAATTGTTCCATCAAAACTAAGCAGGTGTGCTGATGTCAACGGCAAACAAAATCAAGATTACGCAGACCGGCAGCATCATCGATCAGAAGGAAAACGCAAAGCGGACGATCAAAGCGCTTGGCCTCGGCAGACCGCATTATTCCGTCGTCAAGACCGATACGCCCCAGATTCGCGGCATGATCAGAGCCGTCCGTCATCTCGTGCGTGTCGAAGATGTGAAGTAGGATATTGTCTCCAAGGCTAAGGAAGCAAGACGATGGCAAATAATGTTCTCAGTAATCTGACTCCGGCTGCAGGCTCCAGGAAGAAGACGAAGCGTATTGGGCGTGGGCAGGGCTCGGGGCATGGCAAGACCGCCACGAAGGGCCACAAGGGCGCCAAGTCGCGGTCGGGACACAAATTCAAGCTCTGGTTCGAAGGCGGACAGATGCCGCTGTCGCGGCGCGTGCCGAAGTTCGGTTTCAAGAGCCGCAACCGCGAAGAAGTGCAGGCAGTCAATGTGGAGAGCCTCGAACGCGTGGTGACGGAAAAAAAACTGAGCGGGTCCGTGGTGAATCCCGAAGTGCTCTACTCTCTCGGGCTCATCTCGAAGAAGAACGATCCGGTGAAGATCCTTGGCAATGGCGACCTGAAAGCGAAGCTGGAGGTAACAGCGCACGCATTCAGCAAATCAGCCGTCGCGAAGATTGAAGCCGCTGGCGGGAAGGCGACTGTGCTCGGCCAGACCAAGTCGTAAACGGAATAGACAAGAATGAGCAAACTCACAGAGACTTTTACTAATATCTTCAAGATTCAGGAGCTGCGTGAGCGGATATTCTTCACGGCGGCGCTCCTGATCATTGTCCGCCTGGGATCTCATGTCACGTTGCCGGGTGTTGACGCGCGTGTCCTCTCAGACTACATGCGCCGATCATCGGAGGGCTCGCTCTTTGGGCTCTATGATCTGTTCGTCGGCGGGGCCTTCAGCAACGCGGCGGTCTTCGCACTCGGGATCATGCCATACATCAGTTCCTCGATTGTCATCCAGCTCCTTGGTGCCGTGGTCCCCTACTTCCAGAAGCTCCAGAAAGAAGGGGAGGATGGACGGAAGAAGATCACGCAGTATACACGCTACGGCACTGTGGGTATCTGCCTGTTGCAGGCGAGCGGTGTGGTGGTGAAACTTCAGAGCACCGTTACCCCGCAGGGGCCGATTGTGCCTGCCGTCATTGGTGGATTTGGCTTCGCGTTGAGCACGATTATCATCCTGACAGCCGGGACCGTCTTCATGATGTGGCTTGGTGAACAGATCACCGAACGCGGTATAGGGAACGGCATCTCGCTCATCATCTTCATTGGCATTATTGCGCGGTTCCCGAATTCGCTCCTTGATGAGTATCAACTGATCGTGGCTGGTCGAAACATTATCATCGAGCTCGTGATCCTCGCCTTGATGGGGGTCATAGTGGCAGGTGTTGTACTCGTGACGCAGGGAACAAGAAGGATACCGGTTCAGTATGCAAAGCGGGTCATCGGCCGCAAAGTCTACGGCGGTGTGACACAGTATATCCCGCTGCGTGTCAATACGGCCGGCGTCATGCCGATCATCTTCGCGCAGGCGATTATGTTTGTTCCTCAGATTGTGTTCCAGTTTTTCCCCGACAGCGAGTTTGTCGACACGCTGAACCGGCAATGGTTCAGCTACGATTCGTGGACGTATTCCTTGCTCTATGGGTTGATGATTGTGTTCTTCACGTATTTCTATACCGCCATTGCGTTCAATCCGAAGGATGTCGCCGACAACATGAAGAAGCAGGGCGGCTTTATTCCGGGTATCCGTCCGGGAACGCATACGGCAGACTTCGTCGACAATATCCTGACCAAGATCACGCTCCCGGGCTCGATCTTCCTGGCGATCGTCGCTATTCTTCCGACGTTGATGTCGAAGGTCGGCGGTGTGACCCCGGGGTTTGCGCAGTTCTTTGGTGGCACGAGCCTCCTGATCATTGTCGGTGTCGCGCTTGACACGCTTCAGCAGGTCGAATCCCATCTCCTCATGCGCCACTATGACGGGTTCATGAAGAGCGGGAAACTGCGCGGCCGGAGGGGCTAGGTCCCGACGCCGATGGTTCGTATCAAGACCAGGCACGAAATCGAGCTCATGCGCGAAAGCTGCAAGCTCGTCGCCGATGTGCTCAAACTCGTGGCGACACGTATACGGCCTGGTGTAACGACGTTGGAGCTTGATCAGCTGGCAGAAGAGTACATCCGGTCATTTGACGGTGTACCTGCGTTCAAAGGATACGGTCACAAAAAGTCGAATTTGTTTCCGGCCACGCTCTGCACATCGATCAACGATGTGGTGGTGCACGGAATCCCTTCGAAGCAGGAGCTGAGAGAAGGCGATATCATCTCGGTCGATGTGGGGGTGAAGAAAGAGGGATTTTTCGGAGACGGCGCCTGCACGTATGCTGTGGGAGAGATCTCGGAGGAGAAAAGGCTCCTCATGAAGGCAACGCGGGAGTCGCTGGAGAAGGGTATCGAGCAAGTGGTTGTAGGTCAGAGGATCGGTGACATTTCTCACGCGGTTCAGGAGCATGTCGAATCCCACGGTTTCTCTGTTGTACGGGATCTGGTCGGGCACGGAGTTGGATCGGAGCTGCACGAAGAGCCGGCGGTGCCGAATTTCGGAAAGCCGGGTGCGGGGATGAAAATACAGGAAGGTATGACGCTGGCGATTGAACCGATGGTGAACGCGGGAGCGTGGGAGGTTCGGTTCGCGGCGGACGGCTGGACGGTTCAGACGAAAGATGGCAAGCCGTCGGCGCATTTTGAGCATACGATTGCGGTCGTGGACGGGAGACCGGAAATTCTCACGAAGTAAATCACGACGATGGCAAAACAAGGTCCGATAAAGCTTGATGGTGTCATCACCGATACATTGCCGAATGCGACGTTCAAGGTGAAACTTGACAACGGCCATGAGATACTGGCCCACATTTCCGGCAAGATGCGGATGCATTTCATCAAGATCCTGGTCGGAGACCGAGTGACGGTCGAAATGTCGCCGTATGATCTGACAAAGGGAAGAATTACGTATCGGTACAAGTAGGAAACGGAGCATACCATGAAAGTTCGATCATCAGTCAAGAAGATCTGCGACAATTGCAAGATAATCCGCCGCAAGGGTGTCGTGCATGTCATCTGCAAGAACCCGAAACACAAGCAGAGACAAGGCTAGGAGATAAATCCGAAACTCTGAATCCGAAATCCTAAACGATGATTCAGAGAGCCACCTTTCGGGTTTCGATATTCGGATTTAGGATTTTTCGAAGGCATAATTCAGGAGAAAAATTTTGGCACGCATAGCAGGAGTTGACTTACCGAAGAACAAACGGGCAGAGATCGGCCTCACGTACATTTTTGGAATCGGCCGCTCCACCGCTCAGAAAATTCTGGCGAAGGCAAACGTCGACGTCAACAAGCGGGTGAGTGAACTGAACGACGACGAGGTCTCCTCCATCCGCGCGATCATCCAGGCCGACTACAAGGTCGAGGGTGCGATGCGCAGTGAAGTTCAGATGAACATCAAGCGGCTGATGGATATCGGATGCTATCGGGGGCTTCGCCATCGCAAGGGTCTGCCGGCACGGGGGCAAAGGACGCGAACGAATGCCCGAACGAGGAAGGGAAAGAGGAAGACCGTGGCCGGGAAGAAGAAGGCAATCGAGAAGAAGTAACCAACTTTCGTAAGGAGATCTGGCTTGGCGAAACAGGCAGCTGGTGCACCAGTCACCAAGAAAAAGAAGAAAGTCCACGTCGATACGAATGGCAAAGCTTTTGTGAAGGCGACGTTCAACAACGTCATCGTGACACTCACGGACACATACGGAAATGTGATTGCCTGGTCGACGGCGGGACGGAACGGGTTCAAGGGGTCGAGAAAGAACACGCCGTATGCGGCCCAGGTTTCGGCCGAGGCGGCAGCGAAGGAAGCACACGATCTTGGCCTGCGCCGGGTTGAAGTGTTCATCAAAGGCCCCGGTGCCGGACGCGAAGCAGCGGTGCGCTCTCTCCAGTCCGCTGGTCTCGAGATCACGATGATCCGGGAC